>WNGA01009013.1_pt1 | contig 14341 bp, 13 predicted proteins | sample 5400061 | NCBI WGS metagenome assembly WNGA01 (sample SAMN13153366, study PRJNA577476) | soil metagenome | isolation source: 100 cm soil or saprolite under grassland replicate 2 | place: USA:California | collected 2016-06-15 | reverse complement strand
GTTCTGGTGATAATGTCCGCCTTCCGCGTCCCGTCTTGGGTTGTCATTTCAGGAGGGACTCATGAACGTCAGACAGCTTCAGGCTTTCCGCCATCGTCAGGCTCACGTTCCGGACAACGCACCTTCTTCTCACCCGACGGCAATGCGGCACGATCCGCGCAGCACTCGAGCGCGCAGCGTGTCACGCCGAAGATTCATGCAGACCACCGCCGGTGTTGTGGTGGCAGGGGCAACGGTCGGCCGTCAGGTTTTCCGGCCGGACGTCATACTGGCCGCTGGTGCCGATCCGCTGCCGATTCCGGGCGGTTCGCCGAATCTGGGCGGAGCGTTTCACATTTACGGCCCGACGCCCGACGGCAGCTTCGACCCGATTGATGCTGAGCCCTCGACAATCACCAACTTCAACGGGGTTGTCGGCCTGGCCTACATCGATGGCACGGTCACACGGACGAGGATTTCGACCGGCGAAACGACGGAGCTGCCCTTCTTGTTCTCCGACATGCGGTTCATGCAGGGTGTGTATCGCGGCGAGGATGGGAGGCCGCGCCAGGGTGCGTTTGCGCTCATATGAATCGACGTGTATGACCCCAGTTTGGGGTTCGCACAGATCGACGACATGAATCCCGGCATCGCGCCCAGCGGTTTGTTCTGGACCGCGCCTGTTCCACTCAACAGCGTGCACACCAATCCCGGGGATGGCAGCGCTGTGCTGAAGGTCAACGACATTCACATACTGGACTTCGGCGACTTCACCAACTCGTTGTCTGGAGGGCCATCGACGCCGGCCGTGAAGAATCCTTCCAACGGCTTCGCCGCCGAGTTCGTTCGCAACAAAGCGCAGATGGAATGGTCGGCGATCGTCGGTGACTACTCGTTTCAGTCGTCGCCGCTCGCAACCTCATCCAGCGGCTTCGCCGAGCTTGCAACCGAGAGAAACGGATCGTTCTACCCCAAGTTGTAGAGGCGCGGACGCTACCAGCCGAACGAAGTTGAACGCCGGGCTGGACAGCCGGCCGCACGTGGACTAATATTGGACCAGTGTGAAGTCCAAGATTGTGTCCGTTCAAGTTCCGACCCGCGACGTCGGACGGTTGATGTTCGAGGCCGCCCGCCGCGCTGAAGCGATGGGCCTGGTCGAGCCCAGTGCCGTCGCACACTCCGACCTGGCGGCCATTCGCCGCCTCGCCCAACAAGCGCGAAAGGCTGGAATTGCGACGGCGACGGCCACCGCCTTGAGCAACGTCGAGAAGCCGACCGACGACGAGCTGGCCACGCTGCTTCACATGATCATTTCTGCGCTCGAGGCCTCGCCGGCGCCGATGTTCGAGTGGGTCGGGGTGGGACGGGTGCTCGACGCCGAGGAACTGACGTCGCTGCTCAACGTGTCGTTGTCGAGCCTCAAGCGATATCAGTCTGGAGAGCGGGCAACGCCCGATGCGGTCGCGGCGCGGCTGCACCTTCTTGCGCTCGTCGTCGGCGATCTGGCCGGGTCCTACAACGACATCGGCATTCGGCGATGGTTCCACCGGACGCGGACACGACTCGATGGCCGCACGCCTGCAGATCTGTTGAAAGGCGAGTGGGATCCCGACGAAGCAGGACCCGCGCTCGTCCGGGAGCTGGCCCACGGCCTTGTTACGCTGTCGGCCACATGATCGCCTTCCGCCAGGTCGACGCACGCTATCCATTCTTATGGGAGGACGCATCGCAGCCGGGCGGCCGGTGGCACGGCGACGGTGAAGGGCCGGCCCATTATTTTGCGGACACGCCCGATGGCGCCTGGGCCGAATTCCTGCGCTACGAAGAGATCACCGATCCCGAGGAACTGGGAACGATCCGGCGGCAGATGTGGGCGATCGACATCGGCGATCCGCCAGCCGATCGAATCGACCTCCCGCTCGCGACGCTCACAGGAGGCACCCGGTCCTATGCCCGATGCCAGCGGGAGGCGCGCACTCGGCGCGCGCGCGGCGTGTGCCGAATCGCAGCCATTTCCGCCGCGCTGATCCCGAACGGCGCGCGGGGGGTTCGCGTCGACCATGGAGTGCACGCCGCTCCACCGCGCGACGGACTGACGATTGTGCTGTTTGGCGCGCCGGCGGGACTCGTCGGCTGGATCGCGGCCGTGGACGGCCGGCCCGCAGACGATCTTCTCGCCCGGGTCCATCGCCTCGAACATTCGTAGCAACACCTGGAGGTCGGGCGAACAGGCCGACCTCCAGCGTCACATCGCGTCAAAACCTGAGAACCGTCGTCAGCTGGAACGCGCGCGCGGGCTGCCGATTGCGCATCTGCAGGAAATTCGTGCTCCAGCTCTGATACGCGCTGTTGTAGGTGAACTGCGTGAAGTCGCCCGCGTTGAGCACGTTGAAGATGTTGCCGGCGACCTCGACCTCGCGCGACGGCGCGATCTTCACGACCTTCCCGACCTTCAACCCCACGGCCGTGATGGCCGGCGCCTGAAGCTGCCCTTCGCCGCGCGTGCTGTAGACGTAGCGGTTGCGGGTTGCCAGCGGGTTCGCCTGCGTCGTGCCGTTCGGCAGCGTGAAGCTGGCGGGACCGTACACCGGATCGGCTGCGGGAAGCTGCATCAGGACGGCGCCCGACCACGGTCCGGCCTGCACAGTGACGTTGCCGGCGACCGTAATATCGCCCGGAGCGCGCCAGACACCGCCGTAATTCATGCGGTACTTCATCCACGTCGGCCCGTAACTCAACGCGTTGCCGGTGTCGGGCAGCGAATCGCGGTCGTTGTTGCCGCGCGGCATGTAGAGATTGCGGTCGTTGGCGAACGCGGCCGGCTGAATGAAGCCGGCGCGGTCGGTCGGATTCCACGTGCCGGTCATCTTGTGCCACTGCCGATTGAAGCCGGCGATGAACTGAAATCCTCGCGACATGTTCTTCGTGAGCGTGATCTCGACGGCCTGGTACTTCAGCTTGCTCCAGGTGTTGTTCGTCTGCTTCAGAACGGTGCCGCGATTCGGATCGATGCGGCCGAACCCGCCGAACGGCTGGCCGGGCGCGCTCGGCCAGAAGCCGTTGATCTCGACCTCCGCCCACATGTCGTTGTACACGCGGTTGACGTACGCCGTGTCCAGACTGATCAGTCCCGAGAATTGTTTGCGGAACCCGAGAATCGCCTCGTCGATGTACGGCTGATGCAGATCCGGATCGATTTGCTCGGCGGCGATCGTCGTCGTGCTCGCCGGCGCCAGCACGGTCTCGCCCGGCTCGCCCCAGATGCCGTCGAGATCGTTGTCGTACTCGCGCCGGAACGACACGGTGTTGTCCGCGCCGAAGGTCGTCACGTTGTCACGGCCCATTACCTGTTCCCCGAGGCGCGCCCAGCTGCCGCGGAGGATGTTCCTCGCGTTGTCGGTGACCAGATACGTGAAGCCAACGCGCGGCTGGATGGTCCATGCCGACTCGCGCGTGATGCCGAACACCTTGTCCACACGCTTGACGAAATCGCCCCGCACGCCGACGTTCGCCGTCATGCGCGCGTTCGGTTTCCAGCCGTCCTGCACGTACAGCCCGTAGTCGCTGTCGCGCGCGATGCGTGTGGTGATGTCCAGCGGGCTGGCGTACTCGCGGTAGAACGGCTGCATTGCTCCGCTGGCCGTCGTCGTTCTCCGCTCCAGCGTGAAGCCGTCGTTCAGGTAGTGGCGAATCTGATCGTAGGTGTTTCGCGGCTCGAGGAAAAAGCCAGTCTGGACTTCGTGCGAGCCACCGAGGCCCTGCTTGAACCAGGTGAGATCGCCTCGCATCATCCACAGCGACGCGGGCGCATACGTCTCGGACGACAGGTTGCCGCCCTCGAGAATGAGCGAGTTGCCCGTGCGGAGGTTGCTCGCCAGACGCGTGCCCTCGTACACCTCGATGCGCGGTCCGGAGCCGGTGAACCCGAACGCTCGGTACGTGCTCGCGGTGGCCCCGCCCTTGTCGTTGTAACCGGCCGAGAACGTCGTCGAGATGTTCGATCGCCAGGCCGACGTGAGCTTCGCCATGTACAGGTTGCCGCCGTTCGAGTAGGCATCGAACGGATCGAAATACCACTCCCAGTTCGGTTGGCCGTCGAGCCGATCGCGCTGAAAAACCGTGGAGAGCTCGTGACCGGCGCCGAGCCGGCTCGTGACCTTCAAATAGGGCTGGTATCCCTTGGCCTGGTTCGAGAACAGCGGCCGATCGGGAAAGAACGTGTGGATATCACTGAGCTGCTTGTCGATGCGGCCGATTGACGTCTGCACCTGCGACACGCGCAGCGAGCCGAAGAACCAGACCTTGTCGCGCACGATCGGGCCGCCGAGCGACGCGTCGAGCTGTTTGATCTCGGACTGCACCGGACTGCCGCCGGTCGACACGCACTCGGCGGCTGGACATCCCGAGATCGCCCGCAGCTCCGCCGGCAGGCTGAAGATGGTGCGCGCCCCCGTGTTGTCGCCATTCCACGAGAACGGCTGATACGCGAATCCGCCGGTGCCCTTGAGCTTGTTGCCGCCGCTCTTCGTGATGACGTTGATCGCCAGGCCGGTGCCCATCGGCGTCGCCGCGTCGGACCCTCCCGTCTTGACCTGCGTGTCGGCGATCATGTCCGATCCCATCTGCACGTACGTCAGCTGAAAGTCGTTGTAGTTGCCTGCCTGCATGCCTTCGAGCTGCACGACGTGCGCGAAATGCTCGGTGGCGTGTCCGAAATACACCATCCGTCCGCTGCCGTCGTCGAACGGGCGTGAATGAACGCCCGGCGTGATCTCGAGGAAATCGGTCCAGTTGCGCCGCGACGCGATGACGAGGTTCTTCTGGAATTCCCCGTCGATGTTGAGCACGTTGCCCGGCCTGGAGATTTCGAGCATCGGCGACTCTCCGGCGACCGTGACCGTTTCTGCGAGCGCGCCGATCTTCATTTCCGCGTCGACCTCGAAGTTCGCACCGCCGCGGAGCAGGATGCCTTCCTGTTTGTAGGTCGAGAAGCCCGGCATTTCGACGGTCACCGTGTATGTGCCCGGCGGCAGGTTCAGCAGACGATAGAACCCATTCCCGTCGGTGGCCCCGGTGGAAGGCGCGAGCATTTCGGGGCTGGTGGCCGTGACGGTCGCGCCCGGCAGCGCGCCGCCTTGTTGATCGCGGACGTATCCGCGAAGACTCCCGAGGCCGGATTGAGCAGATGCAAATTCCGAAGGAGCGAGCACGAGCACGGCGAGCACGGCGAGAACAGATCGAAACATCGGGCCTCCTGTCGCGGCAGATTTCCGCGGACACACGCAGGGACCAAACCGTGATTCGTTATGCGCCCGGTGACCTGGTCAGGTCAAGCGCGATCCTCGTCGAGATACCTCAGCCATAGCGGAAAAAGACGATCGCAATGGTCGGGTTTGGTTGGACGGCAGGTATCATTCGCGACATGCTCTTGCGATCCTTCGGTCGCCGCAGGGCCCGACCCATCGCGCTCGCGTGCCTCGTGGGTCTGGGCGTCATCTCGTCGCTCGTCCTGTCGTCATCGGGTTCGGCGGGGGCTCTCGCGGCTGCTCCGGCCCTCCACTGGTACAAGGGCAACACACACACGCATACGCTGAACAGCGACGGAGACAGCACGCCGGACGATGTGGTGACGTGGTATCGCGAGCACGGCTACGAGTTCCTCGTTCTGACGGATCACAATTTTCTGACGAGCGTCGATGGCCTCAACGCGCTGCACGGCGCTGATGACAAGTTTCTCGTCATCAGGGGCGAGGAAGTCACCGATCGACTCGAGGACAAACCGATTCACCTGAACGCGCTTGACCTGTCGCAGACGGTGGAACCCCAGCACGGATCGAGCGTCCTGGAGGTGATCCAACGCAATGTGGACGCGATTCGGCACGCCGGCGGTGTGCCGCAGATCGATCATCCGAATTTCGGGTGGGCGATATCCGGCGAGGATCTCCGAGGCGTCGAGCACACCAAGCTGTTCGAGATCTTCAACGGCCATCCTCACGTGAACAACATGGGCGGCGGTGGCGTGCCGGGCATGGAGGACGTCTGGGATCGGCTGCTCTCGTCTGGCAAGGAGATCTACGGCGTCGCCGACGATGATGCCCATGTCTTCAAGCAGCCTGGGAACCCCAACGTTCCCGGGCCCGGGCGGGGATGGGTGGTGGTGCGCGCGGAGCGGCTCGCGCCGAGGCCGATTGTCGAGGCGTTGGAGCGCGGCGACTTCTACGCCTCGACCGGCGTCGAGTTGCGTGACTACGAGGTGACCGACACGGCCATCACGATCACGATTCGTGACCAGGGCTCCAGCAAGTATCGCGTTCAGTTCACCGGCACGAACGGTCGCGTCCTGAAGGAAGTCACATCGAACCCCGCTGCGTACGCGTTCAGCCCCGACGATACGTACGTGCGCGCCAAGGTCTTCGAATCGAATGGCCGTGCGGCCTGGACACAGCCGGTGTTCAGGCGCCGGCCCTCGTCGCAATGAGGCAGGGCCGCAGCCACCGGTTTTCCGGCTGCGACTAATTCAGCACGCGGCTTCTGCCGATACAGGGGTGCGGATGGATTCCGCCAGCCCCGATCAAGCGGACGAGAAACGCCGCAGAAAAGAGCTGAAGCGACTGCTGGCCGCCGAGGCCTCGCGGCCGCTGGACACCTGGGAGCGGTACCGCGCGCTCAACGACGCGACCGACGAAGCGTACGAGGAGATCGATCTCAGCAACCGCGACGTGCGGTTCGCTTTGATTCTGATGGGCGCGCTGAACGCCGCCGTGCTCGTCGTGGCCACACGGACCAATTCCGTGGGATCGCTGCACGGCCTCGTACGGGTGACTGCGGCTGCCCTGCTCGCCGTCTACGCCGCGACGGCGGTGCACTTCCTGATGCAAGCGATTGAAGCGCTCCGTCCCGGACGATTCCGCCCGGATCTCGCGGGCTGGCTCGCCGACAGCTCCGACTACCCGATGGGCGTGCGGTACTACGAAGACGTGACGACGCGGGACGTCGTGTCGCACTGGCGCGCCTGGAACGAAGTGCGCGTGGCGCAGCTGAACGCCGAACTCGCGATCCAGCTGCACAGCCTGTGTCTGAAGGCCGGGGCGCGGCGCCGTGGACTGCGTCGTCTCTTCAACGGCCTCCGCGTGATGACGCTGCTCGTGGTCGGGCTGATGGTGATCTTCGTGTACGCGGCCTGGCGTTGACGTGGCACGGGGCTGCCAGGCCGCGGATCACGAGCCGAGGTGAGTCACTAAACCGACAACAGCCGCTCGAAGAACGATCGATATCGCTTCAATGCAAGCCGCAGGTCCTCGGTCGACACGTTGTCGCCGCGGCTCCACTGCTGCTCGAGCGTTTCGCGCTCGTCGGCAAATACATCGGTGAGCCGCTTCATCAGTTCAGCCACGAGCGCATCCGCTTGCTCGACCGCCGCCTTGGGTTTGTCGACGAAGCCCGTCTGGATCGCATCCCACCGTGTTCGGAAGCCGTGGCCCTCATCTGGGTGGAACAGCGAGACAGGTTTCTCGTCTGCGCTGACCGGTTGAGCCGTTTGCTCTTGGACAGTGAGCCTTTCGTCTTTCATGACGCCCTCCTGCGGGCTTCGACTTCGTGCGTGTCGAGCAGATCATCGAACAGCTGTCGGTAGTTGACGACCGCCTGACGCAGTTCCTCCGTGCCGGCCTGGCCCTGCCGCCGCCGCTCTGCCAGTGCCCGGGCGGTGCGGTAGTTGTCGACGACGCGTGGATGGTCGACCGACAGGTCGGCGGCACGCGTGTCGAAGTCTTCAGTCGGGTAACCCCGCGCGGCCATCACCTCGATCACCAGGCGATCGGCCGCAGCAGCGGCGCCGTCGGGGTCATCCACGAACAGCCCCTGCACGCGACGCCATTCATGCACGAACGCCTCGTGTTGTTCGCGGGAGAGCGAACGAATCTTCAGTCGTTCCACGCGCCGCGCGCGCGCCTCGAGCAGTGCGTCAGCCTTGTCGGGCCGGCCGGTTTCGCGGACTGCGCGATCGTATTCCGGTCCGAAGCGCTGACGGAGCCTGATCCGGCGCTGGCGCTGCATGTACACCCACGCGATTGCCGCCACAGCCACGGCAGTGAGCGCGGCTATTACGATCCAGAGTGTTTGTGAATCCACTGTCTCTCCTCCTGGATTTACCGAGCGCAATGATCGTTCCGCTCGCGAAGACGGATGAGATGTGGCGCGACGCTGTCGCCGGGATGGACAAGCCCGACGCCGTTCGCGAGATTGATGCGCTCGGCGTTCTCATGCGCTGTTCGAAGGTTCGAGGGAGGTGATGACTGGCCGACCTGACGCATCGATCGTCGGGCCGGCCGGTCTGATCGCGGGCGTGTGTTACGGGCAGGCTGTTGCGATCATCTTGACGTTGTCGACCTTGAGCTTTGGCGAGTTCGCGGCGGATGCAGCCGGCGCTTGAGGCGGCATGGCGGCAGCCGGTTCCACGGTGCCAGTGATCTCGACCTTGTGGCCCACATGCGGTGTGAGCTTGGCATCGTCCGCATCGAGGCGATACTCACTCGCCACGGCTGTGGTCGGTGGTGTCGTTCCCGCCGTACCCGTTGTGCCGGTCGCGCTCATCGCGGCATTCGTGAGAAGGAATTTCACCTCGCTGGCGCCGCGAGTCGCGCCCGCCGTCCCGCTGGTACCCGTCGGCTGCTCGGCTTTCTGGATGCAACCGCTCACCGTGATGGTCTTGGCGGACGAGCTGGGCGGTGTTTGCTTCGGCGGCGCTGCGTCTTGAGCCAGCACCCCGACTGTGAACCCGAGGGCGATTGCTGCACACGCTCCTGACGAGATTCTTCTTTTCATCGTACCTCCTGCGCAGTTGGTGTAGGCGACAGCGGGATGCAACTGTGAGACCGTACGAATTCCAAGGACCCTCAGTCGTTCGGCGCGATCAACCGGCGTGGAGTGTCCGCGATGTAGGCGGCCGGTGAAAGAATGACTCAGCCTGGTTTGTCTGGCGATCGACAGCCGCTTGCGGACCTTCAGTGGCTCAGGCGTTGCGGACCGTTTGCGTCGTGCGCTCCGCGAGCAGAAACACGATCAGCAGCCCCATCACCAGCCCGGTAATGAGCCGCAGCAGGCCGACGAGGTTGACCAACGGCGGGGCCTCGGCGCCGCGCATCAGGGCCGTCCGGCCCATCACGTTGATCGACTGCCAGAGTCCCCAGCTAAACAACGATCCGGCGCCCGTCCACGCCATGGCCAGGGGCCAGAAGAGCGGCGTATTCCCAATGCGGTGCACCATCATCAGCACGCCGGCGGCGGCCATCGTCATCCCCACGTCAATCCCGTTGAGGGCGGTGCCGACGAGCGCTCGGCGCGCGACGGCGTCGGCCGTCGCGGCCAGGGCGGCGACAGTCAATGCGATCGCGCCGATCACGGTCGTGTTGGCCAGCACCACCTGAAGCTCGTGGGTGGCGCCAAGCGGAGCGCCGGCTGCCGGAGCATCCAGCGTTCCGGCCCATCGGGCTTTCGCATAGAGGACGAACGCCGCGATGAGCCCGATCCCCATCCCCGCGAATTCCGTGTAAACGACGGCGTAGACCCAGGGTTGAACGGGCCCGGCAACAGCCCGAGGCACTGACGCGGGCGCCAATGCCCCGGCCGCGACCACGATCGGCACGCCGATGATGAATCGTGCGAGCAATCCCGTGGCAACCCACATCGGCGGCAGCAGCAGCCACGCCGGGATGCGCTGTCCCCATTGGTGAGTGAAAGCCAGGGCAAGCGCTACGCCTACGAGGTCCATGCCCGCGGTCGCTAGGTTCAGCGCGATCATGCTGGTGTCGCGCATCAGTGTCGGATCGGTGGCACCGAGCGAGCCTCCGCTGAGCCAGACGATCTTGAGCGCCAGGTACGGCAGCGCGCTGGCGATTGCCCCGTATCCGGCGATCAGCCTGAGTGCGCGCGTGCGGGACATGGTGGAGATACGTTAATCGAATGCCCGCGCCTGGCGGGTCCCAAAACGAAACCCTCCGGCTGACGCCGAATCGATCGCCGGAACCTGCAGAGAACGGCGATCCTCAGGCTCGCTGTGCTCTAAAAACGGTCTCGCCTGATCGGACACGCGATCGAACCGAGTCCCAGGAAAGTAATCGGTTAGAGTGTCACCGGCATCGCGCTGTACGGAAAGGCTCTGGCCTGAACATCAGGCGTTTGCGCTTAGCGGGAGGATTGACATGATCGGCAGCATCGCTCTCATGCTTCTCAGCGCCGCCGCATCGACGACGACGTGCGAGAGTCTGGCCGGCCTCACGCTGGAGAAGACCGCTATTACCAGCGCCCGGATGGTTCCTGAAGGTCCGGCGCCCGCGCGAGGAGGCGGTCGAGGGGGCGCCAACCCGCCGCAGCCGGCAGGCCTCATCCCGGCGCACTGCCGCGTGCAGATCGTGCTCAAGCCCACATCTGACTCCCTGATCAACATGGAGCTCTGGCTCCCGCCCGCGGACACGTGGAACGGGAAGTTCATGGGTGTGGGCAACGGCGGCTTTGCCGGATCGATTCAAGGACTGGCGAACGAGATGCCGCAGGCGCTGCGGCGTGGCTATGCGACCGCCGGCACCGACACCGGTCATCAAGAGCCGGGGGGAGCGTGGGCGATCGGCCATCCCGAAAAGATGATCGACTTCGGATACCGCGCGACCCACGAGATGACCCTCAAGTCCAAGGAGATCGTCAAGGCCTTCTACGACCGCAGTGCGCAGTATTCCTACTTCAAAGGCTGTTCGACCGGCGGTCGCATGGCGCTGATGGAAGCGCAGAGATACCCGGACGACTACGACGGCATCATCGCGGGATCGCTCGCGAACCGTCACATTCACATGTGGACGGCAGGAATCGAGCGGAGCATCAACTTGTCCCGCCACCCGGAAGGTGCCATCACGAGCGAACAGGCCGCGCTGGTCAACAACCTGGTGATGAACAGCTGCGACATCCTCAAGGAAGGGTTCCTGAACAACCCTCGCTCGTGCAAGGTCGACTTCTCGTCACTCAAGTGTCAGACGGGAGCGACAGGCGATTCGTGTCTCACCGGTGCGCAGATGAAGACCGTCGAGACCTTTTACGGCGGCGTGAAGAACTCGAAGGGCGCGCTCGTCTTCTCGGGCCAGGCCCTGGGCAATCCGATTGGCGCTCTGCGAGCGACCAACGAGGCTCCCGGCGGCGTGTTCGATCTCGTTCGCATCGCCTACAACGATCCGAACGTCGACTGGCACACCTTCGACCTCGATCGCGACCTGAAGGTTCTCGACGAGAAGATCGGCTACGTGGATGCCGTGAATCCCGATTTGAGCGCCTTCAAGTCGAGCGGCGGCAAGCTCCTGATCACCCACGGCTGGTCGGACACCGGCATCACCCCTGAGACGTCCATCTGGTACTACGAGTCGGTGCTCAACAGGATGGGCAGGAACCAGGGCGATTGGATGCGCATGTTCATGGCGCCCGGCATGGGGCACTGTGGTGGTGGCCCGGGCGTGAACACGTTCGACTCGATCGGCACTCTCGAGAAATGGGTGGAGAAAGGCGTTGCGCCGGACACGATGCTCGGCACTGGTGCGCAGGGCATGAGCCGTCCGCTGTGCCCGTATCCGCAATTCGCGGAATACAAAGGGAGCGGCGATCTGAAGGACGCCAGCAACTGGTCGTGCAAGGCTCCGGCCTCGGTGGCGCCGTCCAAGCCGTAGGCCATGCTACCATGCCCGGTCAAAGCGAGATCTCTGAACACGTTACAGATAAACGTGCGATCGTGGCGTGTCCCCCAATGATGCCAGGACGAATTGCGATCCTGGTTCTGCTTCTTGCCTCCGCCACAGACGCGGCTTCTCTGAACACGGTGATTCGCCGCAGCGGATCGATCGCGGGGATGAGCGTGCCTCTCAACGCGGTCGATACCAGCAGCCAATACAGCCTGCTCTATTCACTCGACTCGCTTTCCGGGCTTGGCCCGGACGCACGCGTGGAGGTGGAAGTTCGGCAAGGCAACGCGGTCCTCGCATCCAAGACTCTGCACGCGGGCGATGCGGACTACTACACGCAGTTCCGCGTCCTCAAGGCGGGGACGGCGACAGTCGTCGTGCGTCCGATGCACGCGTCAGGGAAATACACGCTGCGCGTGAACCGATGGCCGCGTACGGGGCTGGTGAAGAGTGTGCCTGCGCGGCGTTGGCAGGATGCCGTGAAGATTCCCCTTGGCCAGACGGTGTTCGCATCGGGCGACGAGGAGAACTACGTGCCGCTTTCCGGCGCGCTGCGGCGCACGGCGGCCACTCAGGCGGCGTCCACCGACTGGTACGAGTTCGAGTTCACATCCGGCACACCCAAGCTGGTTTTCTTCCAGGTGGACCTGATCGAGCGGGACCAGATTCCCGTCAACGTCGCGGTCTATCGTCTCGTCAACGGCGAGGCGCAGGAATATTTCGACGGCGAGGATCCCGTCACGCTGCCGCACGAGGCGCAGGCACTTGCGGGCAACAAGTTCACGCCGCGAATTCTGAAGGACCGGGGCACGTACTACGTGGCCGTACAAGCGGGCCATCCGGAGTACAAGCTGCGGACGCGCGTCTACGATCCGCCGCCGTACACGGATCCACAGACGGCCGTGCGCACCGCGCTCGATTACATCCTTGCCGCCGGCGATTCGTGGCACGCCAACACTCCGCGGCGCGGGTCGGTGTACGACCGCATTTCGAGCGTCCACCAGGAGACCTCTCTCTGCGTCGCATGCCATGTGACGCATTTCCCGATGCGCGCAGCGTTGTACGCCGCGCGGAACGGCTATCCGGTGGTGCAGCGGCAGCAGCTTCAGTTCCTGACCGAGCGCTTCTACAACAATCCACGCCCGTTCTACGGCTTCGAACAGACGGGCGCGGTGTGGGCGCGGGTCATCTCGGCGCCGGCGAACGTATTGGGCCGCATGTCGCATCTGCTGGATCTGTTCGAACGCCAGATTTCGGGTGAACGCCGGCCGAATCTCCACGAGGGCATCGGCGAGTATCTCAAGCTGTACTACGCGGGCCGCGACACGCTGCCGCCCGACGAAACCAACGGCAACACGCCGCTCGTGAGCCGCCACGAGGTCGCCTGGTACGCGTGGAGCAACACGCACGACGCGCGCATGGGCGATTTGATCGCGAACAGCGGGATCGAGAACATGGTGGATCTCTGCTACCAGACGCTGGCCCTGGCCGAGATCGATCCACAGCGGTACCGCGACCAGATTCAGAAAAACGCCGAGCGCATCCTCTCGCTGCAGCGGCCCGACGGGCAGTGGTCGATGCGGTTCGGCCCGGAGCAGCCGGAGGTGGAGTTTCAAACCGGGCACGCGCTCTGGGCGCTCCACGCGGCGGGCGTGCCGGCATCGAATGCGCGGGTTGCCAAGGCCCTCGACTACTTGCTGCGCCGTCAACAGGCGTTCGGCGGGTGGATGGATCCGCTTCAGTCGTTTGAGAATTTCCGCACGCCATTTCGCGAAACGCAAATGGCGGTGCTGGCGCTCAGCTCGTACTTCCCGGCCGGTCAGCGCACGAAGGGGTGGGGGACGCCGGCGCCAGCGAAGCTTTCATCCGATCCGGTGGAAGTACTTCAGCAGCTCGATGAAATCTGGGATCCGGTGACAGACCGCCTTCGCGCGCAGATACGAAGGGCCACGGCATCGCGCGACGCGCTGATCCGGCAAGCCGCCGCGGAAGCGCTGGGACGGCTGGGCAGGCAGGACGCGGCGCTGCTCACGCTGCTGGGAGATCCGAGCAAGATAGTGCAGCGGACAGCTGCCTGGGCCGTACGGCAATCGTACAGCCGGCACGCGGAGACGCCGTCGGCCGGATTGGCGGCCGCGCTCGCATCGAAGGACGACCGCACGCGGTGGGGCGCGACGCGGGTGTTCGCCCAACATTTCGCCGCGATCGCGAAGCGTCCGGAATTCGGCGCTGCGCTCGCGAAGCGTGTCGCCGATCCGGCTGCGTCGGTGCGGATGCAGGCCGTCAAGGGTCTCTGGCAGTTCTGGTTCTGGACCGCGGACGCGGCGACCAGGGAGCTGATCGAAGACACCGTGCTGGCCGCGATCGGGCAGCCGCAACCGGCATGGGTGGCGAGCAATCTCAACGACGCGGTGTACAACCTCGCCGACGAGAACATCCGCTACCTCTATAACAACTGGGTGGCGCTCTTGCCCTCGGCCGAGGATCGCGATCGAGCGGTTCGCGGGCGCCTGACGGTCGAATCGCGGCTGGCGACGAAATTCGCCGCGGTTCTGGAGACGGCGCCCCCACCGCAGAAGAAGAGGCTGCTGCAGGCGCTCACCGAGTTCTCGTTACGGCGCGGCGATATCTACGATCCCGAGGGAGAC
>WNGA01008219.1_pt1 | contig 14343 bp, 12 predicted proteins | sample 5400061 | NCBI WGS metagenome assembly WNGA01 (sample SAMN13153366, study PRJNA577476) | soil metagenome | isolation source: 100 cm soil or saprolite under grassland replicate 2 | place: USA:California | collected 2016-06-15 | reverse complement strand
AGGACGGCACCAGGCCCCAGGTCAGCGTGGTGAGCTTGCGGTGCACCGTCTCCGGCTCGTCGCGGTCCTTGAGCTCGACCACCGCGACCACCGACTGCGTCGGCGCGACGTTGTAGTTCGCCTCCGCCGCGAGCACCGTCTCCTTCACGTTGCCCGCGTCGACCTCGAACTCCGCCACCAGGTCCGCCGGGTCCCGGCTGGATGCGTACCGACCGCACATGGCACCCACCTTAGGCACAAAAGCGGCGGCGGATCGCCCACCCCGTGATAGGCGATCCGCCGCCGGTTTGAGTCGAGGTCGTCCCCCGCAGGCGACCCCGACGTTCCCGGGCCCTAGCGGGCCAGCTCGTCGAGCAGGCGCCCGGCCCACTCGACGGACGGGGGAAGTCCTTCGATCCAGACCCGCGGAACCGGGTAGTCGTCCAGGTCCGGGTCGTCGTCCTCGCGCCGCCACGCGGTGATCAGCGCGCGGACCGTCTCGACCTGCTCGGGCAGGCTGTCGGTGCGGGCCACCAAGGCCGCGCCGCGGGTCAGCCCGATCCGGGCCAGGACCTCGCCGCCGCAGTACACGATCCGCAGGCACTCGGCGATGTCGACCAGGCGCAGCTCGCGGTCGACGTTCGTGCCACCGAGCTGCGGTGGCGCCTCGACGACGACCAGCGCGTGCGTGTTGCTGACCGGCGTGCCGACCAGCTCGGACTCGCGGTAGGTCTCGTTCAGCCGCGACCGCAGGTGCGCGAGGCTCGCCAGCCCGGTCAGCGGGTCCTCGCAGGACAGTGAGTGCAGGTACGTCAGCGAGGACTCCGACCAGCTCTGGCTCAGCGCGCGGACCGCGTCGAACGCCGGCTCGATGCCGTGCACGGCGTTGTACGCCGCGTGCAGCCCGTCCAGCGCCTCCGGCAGCGGCACCCCGTCGTCGGCCAGCCTGCGGCCGATCTCGGTGCTCGCCGGTACGACGTCGGTCTCGTCCTGCAGCGCCTCAACGACAGCCTGGAAGGCGTTGCGCTGGACCACGGTCACATCGACGGGTGTGGCAGCGGCACGTCGTACCGTGCGGTCGCGTGCTTCCGGGGTCCCGCCAGAGGCCCCGGACGTACGGTCACCGCGCAGGTCGTCGAACCGCCGTTTGAGCTCGCCCAACAGCGACACAGGCAGCCCTCCCGTCCGTGCTCGGTCACCCGGTCGCCAGCCGACGACCGGTGCGTCATCCACGGTTGAGACCTGGTCACAGCGGGTTCATGACGCGAATTACCGAATCTTTTTCTTCGACTAGCCTGAGGGCCCCTCACTGCGTCACCATGTGCCGCAGACGACGTCACCCTGCGGGACGGTTACGGGGCGAACCAGGCGGACGAAGGTAGGTACGTGAACTCCTCGACGGATGCGGCACAGACGCCGAGCGATGCCGAGCTGATCGCGCGGGTGCGCAACGGCGACCTCGAGGCGTACGGCGAGCTCTACAGCCGTCACCAGCACTCGGCCGTGCGGATGACCCGCCAGCTGGTCTCCCCCGCCGACGCCGACGACCTGGTCAGTGACGCGTTCGCCAGGGTGCTCGAGGCGCTGCGCGGCGGGGGCGGTCCCGACATCTCCTTCCGTGCCTACCTCCTGACGACGGTACGACGTGTCCACGTGGACCGGATCCGCGCCGCGAAGAAGGTCACCACCACCGACGACATCGCCTCGTACGAGCGCGAGCCGGAGACCTTCGACGACCCGACGGTGAGCGGGTTCGAGAGCGGCGCGGCGGCGAAGGCGTTCGCGGCGCTGCCGGAGCGCTGGCAGGCGGTGCTGTGGCACACCGAGGTGGAGGGCGAGAAGCCGGCCGAGGTGGCGCCGCTGCTCGGCCTGACCCCGAACGGCGTGTCGGCGCTGGCCTACCGGGCGCGTGAGGGCCTGCGGCAGGCGTACCTCCAGCAGCACCTGGCCGATGTCGCGAACGATCGTTGCCGCTGGGCAACCGAACGGCTCGGCGCCTACGTGCGCGGCGGTCTCACCAAGCGCGAGAACAGGCACATGCGCGAGCACATCGACGAGTGCGCCAAGTGCACCGCGCTCTACCTCGAGCTGGTCGAGGTCAACTCCGCGCTGCCGGCGCTGCTGGCTCCGGCGCTGCTCGGCACCGCGGGTATCGGCTACCTGACGGCCGGCGGGGTCAAGGTCGGCGGGCTCGGCTTCGTCGCGGGGCTGTGGTCGAAGGCCACCCAGAACGGCACCCGTACGACGGTCACCGCCGGCACCGCCGCCGCGGTCGCCGCCGCCGGGGTGCTCACCGTCTGGGCGCTCACGCACGGCGGCGACAAGGAGAACGCCGTACCGCCGGCGGCGATCATCAGCTCCACGCCGCCGGCCAGCACGCAGCCACCCTCGACGCAGCCGACGCAGCCGACGACGGCTCCGACCACGGCGCCCACCACCGCGCCGACGACGGCGCCCACGACGGCCCTGACGACCGCGCCCACCACCGCGCCGACGACCGCCCCGACGGTTGCGCCGACGCCGACGGAGAGCCCGACCCAGCCGCCGCCCGCGCTCGACGAGAGCCTGCTCACCATCGAGACGCCGCGCGTCGCCGGACCCGGCCGGGTGGCGCCGTACATCGCGGTGATCCCGGCGGCAGCGCCGTCGCAGCAGCGCCGGCTGACCGTGTCGCCGCACGCCGGCATGACTCGGGTCACGGTGCAGATCACCTACGGCGCCCGGCTGTCCTGGCCGGTCAGCGGGAATCCGGCCGGCTGGACCTGCACGCACTCCGCCGCGGCCCGCTCGGGCGTCTGCACCGCGACCGACCCGGTCCACCCGGCGGTGCTGGCGATCGACTTCGCGCAGCCGAACGGCGGCTCGGAGGCCAGCCGCACCTTCACCGCGACGGCCAGGACGTACGTCGCCGGCGCGACGACGCCGCGCTACTACGACGACGACAGCGACCTGGTGAAACCGGCCGGGCGCAACGACGACCTGCTCGACGTGACGCCGGGCAGCGGCGACACCCGGACGCTGCGCATCATGCCGCCGGACGGCAACACCGATCCGGTCGTCCTGGAGCTCAGCTACGGCAGCGCGCTCGGCTGGCCGTTCTCCGGCAACCCGAGCGGCTGGACCTGCGACGCCGGCGACCGCTCGTGCGTCGCGCTCGACCGCCGGCAACCGGCGCCGCTGACACTGTCGTTCACGCCTCCGCAGGGCGGGTCGGCCGCGGACCGGACGTACACGGCGACAGCGCGGATCGACCAGCTCTACGACACCGCGACCGAGACGCTGCCGTCGGTGTTCGACGCCGAGACGCTGCTGCGGATCCAGAAGAGCATGGCCGGGATCCGGCACTACGCGGTCGACTTCTACGTCACCCCGCCGCGCGGGGCGACGTCCGCGTCGGTGCGGATCGAGTACGGCGCCGACCTCGCCTGGTACTGGCGCGACCGGTCCGAGTGGGCCTGCCGGCAGGTCGGCACCCGCACCATCTCCTGCACGGTCTCGAACCCGGCCTCGGCCGGCCCGCTGCGCGCCGTCGTCCACGTCACCGGCCTCGGCCTCGGCGCCGACGCCCACCTGACCGCGACGGCGAGCGCGAAGGGGGTCTCCGACACCGACGGCTACGGCGACGTCCGCGGCGACTTTCACGTCTTCGGCAACGGTCTGCTCGGCCGCCTCACCGATCCCCGCCTCCGCCTCCCCCGCCGCGGCAGCACCCGCCCCCGCACCCGCCGCTGAGGAGGCCTCACGTGAAGCTGCAGGACTTCCCCCGGTATCCGCTGATGTTCGGGCCGAGCCCGGTCCATCAACTCGATCGCCTCACCAAGCACCTCGGCGGAGCAACCGTCTGGGCCAAGCGCGAGGACTGCAACTCGGGGCTCGCCTTCGGAGGCAACAAGACCCGCAAGCTCGAGTACCTCGTTCCCGATGCCCTCGCCAAGGGAGCCGACACCCTGGTCTCGATCGGCGGGATCCAGTCCAACCACACACGCCAGGTCGCGGCCGTCGCGGCCAAGCTCGGCCTCAAGTGCCGCCTCGTCCAGGAGAAGTGGGTGGACTGGGATGACCCGGTCAACGACAGGGTGGGCAACATCCTGCTGTCACGCATCATGGGCGCCGACGTGCGCCTCGACCCGGGCGGCTTCGACATCGGCATCCGCAGCTCCTGGGAGGAAGCCATGCGTGATGTCGAGGAAGCCGGCGGCACGCCCTACGGCATCCCTGCCGGTGCGTCCGAGCACCCGCTCGGTGGACTCGGCTTCGCCAACTGGGCCTTCGAGGTCGCGGAGCAGGAGAGGCAGCTCGGTGTCTTCTTCGACACGATCATCGTGTGCACGGTGACCGGCTCCACCCACGCGGGCATGATCGCCGGCTTCGCGGCCCTGCAGGAGAGCGCCCATGGTCGCCCCCGGCGGGTCCTCGGCATCGACGCGTCCGCAACGCTGGAGAAGACCCGCGACCAGGTTGCTCGGATCGCCCGCAGCACAGGCAAGCTCATCGAGCTCGGCCGGGATCTGACGGACGACGAGATCACCGTCCTCGAGGGTTGGGCTGGGGACTTCTACGGCATCCCGGTCGAGTCGACGATCGAAGCCATCAGGTTGAGCGGCTCGCTCGAGGGCATGATCATCGACCCCGTCTACGAGGGGAAGTCCATGGCTGGACTGATCGACCTGGTCAGCTCGGGCGAGATCCCGAAGGATTCCACCGTCCTCTACGCCCACCTGGGCGGGCAGCCGGCGCTCAACGCCTACGCGGGCATCTTCGACTGAGCTCGATGCCGAGCAACCTGTGGGAGTCGCGGGCCGGAGGACGGCGCGTGAGCGCCGATCGGTCGTTCCTCGGCTGTGGAAAGTGTTTGCGGCGGCGGGTTCAGCCTGCTTAGGCTTGTGACCGCTTGCGGTGACGGAACCGAGTAGCGCCGGGCACCTGTGGACGAGAGAGCCGCCCCTTCGGTTGTGAGGGTGGCGCACAGGCCGGTCGTGAAGACACTCCCGAGCGAGCAGCAGGGCAAGAGGCCGCGGTTCGCGGCGAAGGTGTGGTGGCACCGCGATCTCCCCGTCGCCCACACCTCCGGGGTTCGGAATGAACACGGAGGTGAGAGCACCATGAGTCAGCGCATCCTGAGCAGCGCGCTGCCGTCGCGCGTCGGCGAGACCGTCACGGTCGCCGGCTGGATCCATCGTCGCCGGCGGCTGGCCGCGGTCAGCTTCCTGATCCTGCGCGACCGCGCCGGACTGACCCAGGTGATCCTGAAGTCGCCCGAGACGGTCGCATTGCTCGACGAGCTCGGCGAGGAGACCGTCGTACAGGTGACCGGCACGGTCGCGGCCAACCCGCAGGCGCCGGCCGGGGTCGAGCTGGTCGAGCCGGTGATCGAGCCGCTCACGGAGCCGGCGCACACGCCCCCGCTGGAGCTGTGGCGGCCCGCGGTCGGCGCGAGCCTGCCCGTCGTGCTGGACCATGCGGCGGTGTCGCTGCGGCACCCGGTGGTGCGGGCCGGGTGGGAGATCGCCGCCGCGTCCCTGCACGGCTTCCGTACGACGCTCGACGGGCTCGGGTTCACCGAGATCCAGACGCCGAAGATCGTCGGCAGCGCGACCGAGTCGGGGGCGAACGTGTTCGCCCTGGACTACTTCGGGCGGCGCGCCTACCTAGCGCAGTCGCCGCAGTTCTTCAAGCAGACGATGGTCGGCGTGTTCGAGCGGGTGTACGAGGTCGCGCCGGCGTTCCGGGCCGAGCCGCACGACACCGTCCGGCACCTCGCCGAGTACGTCTCGCTGGACGCCGAGCTCGGCTTCGTCACCGACCACCGCGACGTCCTCGAGGTGGTCCGCCAGACCGTCGGCGGGATGCTCGCCGCGGTCGCGGACAGGGCGGGTACGGCGGTCGAACGGCTCGGCATCACCCTGCCCGAGATGCCGGCGGAGGTGCCGGTGATCCACTTCAGCGAGGCTCTGAAGATCGCCGGCGCGGACCCGGACGAGCCGGACCTGGCGCCGGCCGACGAGCGCGCGGTCGGCGAGTGGGGCCTGCGGGAGCACGGCAGCGACTTCGTCGCGGTCGAGGGGTACCCGATGGTGAAGCGGCCGTTCTACACGCATCCGCAGCCGTCCGAGCCGCGCTGGTCGAACTCGTTCGACCTGATCTTCCGCGGCATGGAGATGATCACCGGCGGGCAGCGTCTGCACCGGTACGGCGACTACGTCGCGGCTCTCCAGGCCCGTGGCGAGTCGCCGGACGACCCGTCGTACCGCGCGTACCTGGAGGCGTTCAAGCACGGGATGCCTCCGCACGGCGGGTTCGCGATCGGGCTGGAACGGTTCGTCTCCCGGCTGACCGGCGCCGAGAACGTCCGCGAGGTCACGCTCTTCCCCCGCGACCTGCACCGGCTCTCGCCATGACCGTGGCGGCCGGCCGTCGTACGGTGTCCGGATGCTGAGCGGGGTCGAGCGGGACGTGCTGACCGCGATCGATGAGGACCGGGTGGTCGCGGACCTGGCGGAGCTGGTGCGGATCCCGAGCGTCGACGGCACGGCGGCCGAGGCGGACGTCCAGCGCTGGTGCGCCGAGCGGCTCGCCGGCCTGGGGCTCGCCGTGGACCACTGGCCGATCGATCTCGACGCGCTCCGGGCGGACCCGGACTTCCCCGGCTCCGAGGTGGAACGTGGTGAGGCCTGGGGCTGCGTCGGCGTGCTCGGCTCCGGTGGCCCGCCGGGGCTGGTGCTGAACGGGCATGTCGACGTCGTGCCGCCGGCCGGCCCGGAGCCGTTCGGCGGGCGGGTCCGCGACGGCGTGATGTACGGCCGCGGCACCTGCGACATGAAGGGCGGCGTGGCCGCGGTGATCGGCGCGGTCAGCGCGGTCGTGTCGGCCGGTGCGGCGCTCGCCAGGCCGGTCGCGGTGCACAGCGTCGTCGGGGAGGAGGACGGCGGCCTCGGCACGTTCGCCACGCTGCGGCGCGGGCACCGGGGCGATGCCTGCGTGATCGCCGAACCGACCGCCGGCGAGGTGATCCCGGCGAACGCGGGATCGCTGACCTTCCGGCTCGACGTCACCGGCCGGGCCACGCACGGATCGACCAGGACCCGCGGTGTCAGCGCGATCGACGCCTTCGAGCGGGTGCACGCCGCGCTGCGACGTCTCGAGGAGCGCCGGAACGCCGCGCCGGATCCGCTGCTGTCACACCTCGACGTCGCGTACCCGCTGTCGGTCGGCACGATCGAGGCCGGCGACTGGGCCAGCACCGTGCCGGACCGGCTGACCGCCACCGGCCGGTACGGCGTCCGGCTGCGGGAGCCGGTCGAGCAGGCGCGCCACGAGCTCGAGGCCGCGGTCGCCGAGGCGTGCGCCGGCGACGACTGGCTGCGCGAGCACCCGGTGGCGGTGAGCTGGCCCGGCGGGGTGTTCGCGTCCGGCGCGCTCCCGGACGGGCATCCGCTGCTCGCCGAGACGGTGGCGGCCGCCGTCGACGCCGGCGCGCCGGCGGCACCCGCGGTGCGTGGCGCGCCGTACGGCTCCGACCTACGTCAGTACGCGGCGCCGGGGATACCGACGTTGCAGTACGGCCCCGGTGATGTCCGGTACGCGCACGCCGCCGACGAGCACGTCCGGCTCGACGAGGTAGTGCACTGCTCACGGACCTACGCGCTGCTGATCCTGCGACGGTGCGGGTAGCGCTCCTTCGTTGCCTCGGGCACGGGTTTCCGGCGCGCGACACGAACCGCCCTCATTGGCGGCTGGTTGTGCGGCGCGATATGAAGGAGACATGACTGTCGTGCGTGCGATCGCCCGCCCGCTGCTGTCCGCGATCTTCATCGTCCAGGGCGCGAAGGCAGTGTGGAACCCGGAGCCGCTGGTGCCGCGGGCCAAGCCGGTCGCGGACCGGATGGTCCCGCTGCTGAAGAAGGTCGCGCCGCCGCAGGTCGGCGACCGGATCCCGGAGAGCACCAAGTCCCTGGTCCGCATGAACGGCGCGATCCAGGTGCTCGGCGGGGTCGCGCTGGCGAGCGGCTCGGGCCGCCGGCTGGGCGCGTCCGCGCTGGCGGCGACGATGGTGCCGACGACGCTCGCCGGGCACCGGTTCTGGGAGAAGGACAACCCGGAGGACCGGGCTCGCGACCAGGTGCAGTTCCTGAAGAACCTCGGCCTGCTGGGCGGGCTGCTGCTCGCCGCGGTCGACACCGAGGGCAAGCCGGGCATCGCCTGGCGCACCACCCACGGCGCTCGCACGGCGAAGCGCGAGACCGGTCGCGCGGCCAAGCTGGCCAAGCGGGACGCCCGCCGCGCGGTCAAGACCGCGAAGCGCGAGGCCCGTCTCGCGGCCCGGCGGGCCAAGGCCGAGCTGCCCTTCACGGACTAGTCTTCAGGGCGTGACCTCACGCGAACCGGGCTGGCCGGCACCTCATCCGCGCGGCCCGGTGACCGGTCGGGTCACCGTTCCCGGCTCCAAGTCGATCACCAACCGCGCGCTGATCCTGGCCGCCGTCGCCGACGGCCCGTCGGCGCTGACCGGCGTACTCGCGGCGCGTGACACCACGCTGATGCGCGCCGCGCTCAGCTCGCTCGGCACCGGTATCGCCGAGCGGGACGGCGTCGTGACCGTCACGCCCGGCTCGCTCAAGGGCCCGGCGGAGGTCGACTGCGGTCTGGCCGGCACCGTGATGCGGTTCGTGCCGCCGGTGGCCGCGCTGGCCGACGGGCCGGTCTCGTTCGACGGTGATCCTTACGCGCGCGAGCGCCCGATGAGCGTCGTACTCTCCGCGTTGCGCGACCTCGGCGCGGTGATCGACGACGGCGGCCGCGGCACGATGCCGTTCACCGTGCACGGGACCGGCTCGGTCCGCGGCGGTGTCCTCACCGTCGACGCGTCCGCGTCCAGCCAGTTCGTGTCCGCGTTGCTGCTCGCCGGAGCCCGGTACGACGAAGGCGTCGACGTGCGCCACGACGGCAAGCCGGTTCCGTCGCTCCCGCACATCGACATGTCCGTCGCGATGCTGCGCGAGCGCGGCGTCGAGGTCGACGACAGCGACGCGAACCGCTGGGTGGTCTCACCCGGTCCGGTCGCCGCGCGCGACACCGCGATCGAGCCGGACCTGTCCAACGCCGCGCCGTTCCTCGCCGCCGCGGCGGTGACCGGCGGGTCGGTCACCGTGACCGGCTGGCCGTCGCACACGACGCAGCCGGGCGGGCTGCTGGCGGAGATCTTCCGCCGGTTCGGCGCCGAGGTCACCCACTCCGCCGACGGCCTCACCGTGACCGGTACCGGCTCGCTGCACGGTGTCGACCTGGACCTGCACGACGTCGGCGAGCTGACCCCGGTGATCGCCGCGGTGGCGGCCGCGGCGGCCGGACCGTCGTACCTGCGGGGCATCGCGCACCTGCGCGGCCACGAGACCGACCGGCTGGCCGCGCTCGAGACCGAGCTGAACGCGATCGGCGGCGACGTCTCGCAGACCGCCGACGGTCTCGAGATCCGCCCGAAACCCTTGCACGGCGGGCTTTTCGGCACCTACCACGACCACCGGATGGCGCATGCCGCCGCCGTCGCCGGACTCGTTGCCGAAGGCATCGAGATCGAGAACGTCGGCACCACCGCCAAGACGATGCCCGAGTTCCCCGAGCTGTGGTCCGCGCTGATCGGAGGCGCGCAGGGCTGATGTCGCGGTACGACGAGCACGCCCGCTACGACCGGCCGAAGCGCCGGACCAGGCCGCGCACCAAGGACCGGCCCTCGTACGACGACGCCGTCGTGGCGAGCGTGCTCACCGTCGACCGCGGCCGGTACACCTGCCGGATCGACTCCGACCGGCTGATCACCGCGATGAAGGCCCGGCAGCTCGGCCGCAAGGGCGTGATCGTCGGTGACCGGGTCCGCCTCGACGGCGACACCTCCGGCGCGCAGGGAACGCTGGCGCGGATCGTCGAGGTCGAGCCGCGCGCCACCCTGCTGCGACGCAGCGCGGACGACGACGACCCGGTCGAGCGCCCGCTGGTCGCGAACGCGGATCAGCTCGTCATCGTCGTCGCCGTCGCGAACCCCGAGCCCCGTTCCCGCCTGGTGGATCGTTGCCTCGTCGCCGCATTCGACGCCGGGCTCGATCCGCTGCTGTGCCTGACCAAGACCGACCTCGCGGATCCCGAGCCGCTGATGTCGACGTACCGCCCACTCGGCGTGGAGGCCGTGTCGACCCGCCGGGACGGCGACCTGGCCGCGCTGGTCGACCGGCTCCGTGACCGCACCAGCGTCCTGGTCGGCCATTCCGGCGTCGGCAAGTCCACGCTCGTCAACGCCCTCGTCCCCGGCGCCGACCGCGCCACCGGCGTGGTGAACGACGTCACCGGCCGCGGCCGGCACACCTCCACCAGCACCCAGGTACTGCGACTCCCGTTCGGCGGCTGGATCGTCGACACCCCCGGCATCCGCTCCTTCGGCCTGGCGCACGTCGACCCCACCCAGCTGATCGAGGCCTTTCCCGACCTGGCCGCCGAGACCCGCGACTGCCCGCGCGGCTGCACCCACGCCGAGACCGAACCCGACTGCGCCCTCGACACCGCCGTCGCCGCCGGGCGCATCGCCCCCGAGCGCCTCACCTCCTACCGCCGCCTCCTAGCCAGCCGCGAATCCCGCGACTAACCCCCTCCCCGGACGGGCTCGCCCCCTCCCCTCGCCACCCCGCCGCGACACCCCTTACTCCCCTTGCCCACTCGCCGCGCGTCCCCCACTCCCTTGCCGACTCGCCGCGCCCTCCCCCACTCCCCTTGCAGGCGCGCCGCTCCTCCCCCACTCCCCTTGCCAACACGCCGCAACCACACCACTCCCCTTGGAGGCACGCCGCGCCCGCGCCTCTCGAACGGCGAGCCGGCAAGGTAGGTCGGATCGAGGGCGGCGCGCCCGCAAGGTAAGTCGGACTAAGACCGGCGTGCCCGCAAGGGAAGTCGGATCCAGGCCGGCTGACCGTGACGGATCCACTCCGCTTGTCGGCGCGCCGCGATTTCGCCCACTCCCCTTGCAGGCTCGCCGCGCCACGGCCTCTCGCACGGCGTGCCGGCAAGGTAGGTCGGACCAGGACCGGCGTGCCCGCAAGGGAAGTCGGGGCGAGGCCGGCAAGGTGAGTGGGGCCGGGCCGGGGTCGGGCGGCGGCCGGGGGTGGGTGTTGGCAGCCGGACGGGGTGGAGTGGGGCTATTGGAGGATGCCGGTCCAGACGGCTTTGGCGCCGGAGTCGCCGGTGCGGATGGTTTGGTAGGCCAGGAGCACCGCCATCACGATGAGTGCCCCGCTGACCGCGAGCTCGAGCACCCGGTTCGTGCCGGTCTTGGCGCCGCGGCCGCTGGCGAGCGCGGTCGGACCGGTGAGCCAGAGGAAGGCGAGCACGGCGACGGCGGCGAAGATCAGCGCGAAGTAGAACAGCAGCGTGCCGCGAGACTTGTGTACGGCGACCAGCTGGGCCAGGGCGGGTTTCGCGGCGAGGAAGGCCAGGCCGCTCTGCTTCGCGACGAAGGCGCACGCCGCCGACGCGAGGGCGAGGAGCAGCATCGGCCAGCGCAGCAGCCAGCGCCAGCGCGGAACGGCCGCGAAGGCGATCGCGGTGAGCGCGGCGACCGGCAGCAGCACCACTGCCAGGTGAATGACCAGGACATGGAGCGGAAGGTCGCCGAACCGTTCGAACATGACCCCTCCAGGGAATGCTGCGGTTGAGCACTCAACAGCCCTTCACAGGCTAGCCTGGCGCACATGCCCTCGCACACCGACGACTTGCGCCTGGCCCACATCCTGGCCGACGACGCCGACTCGATCACGATGGACCGGTACAAGTCGCTCGACCTGCACGTCGCGACCAAGCCGGACCTGACACCGGTCAGCGAGTCCGACCACAAGGTCGAGCAGGTGATCCGCAAGACATTGTCGCGGGCCCGCCCGCGCGACGCGGTGGTCGGTGAGGAGGCGGGTACCACCGGGTGGGGCTCGCGGCGCTGGGTGGTGGACCCGATCGACGGCACCAAGAACTACATCCGCGGGGTGCCGGTGTGGGCCACGCTGATCGGGCTGATGATCGAGGACCAGGTCGTGGTCGGCGTGGTGTCCGCGCCCGCACTCGGCCGCCGCTGGTGGGCGTCGTACGGGGACGGGGCCTGGACCGGGCGGGCGCTGATGTCGGCGAACCCCTGCCGGGTGAGTGACGTGGCGACGCTCGCCGACGCCTCACTGTCGTACGCGTCGCTCGGCGGGTGGGACAAGGCGGGCCGGCTGGACCGGTTCCAGTCGCTGATGGACGACTGCTGGCGGACCCGCGCGTACGGCGACTTCTGGTCGTACATGCTGGTCGCGGAGGGCGCGGTGGACATCGCGGCCGAGCCGGAGCTGAACCTGTACGACATGGCCGCGCTGTCCGTGATCGTCACCGAGGCCGGCGGCGAGTTCAGCGCCCTGGACGGCACCCCCGGTCCGAACGGCGGCAACGCGCTCGCCACCAACGGCCGGCTGCACGCCGAGGTGCTGGCCCGGATCGGCGACCGGGACCCGTCAGCGCTGTTCTGACCTCGCCGTCGCGCCGACGCGGACCAGGTTGCGCACCGAGGCGAACGCCAGGGTGGCGCCGACCAGCCCGGCGACCGCGACCGCGCCGGACAGCTCGACCGCGGTCACGCCGACCCCGGCGGCCAGGTACGCGACCGACAGCTGGCCGACCGGGATCGCCACGAACGACCCCAGAGCGTCGTACGACGAGACTCGCGACAGCTTGTCGAGCGGGATGTGCTGGCCGAGCGCGGTCTCCCAGCCGATCCCGAAGCACTCCGAGCCGATGCCGACGAGGAACGCGGCCAGCGCGATCAGGATCGTGTACGGCGCGGCCACCAGCAGCACGATCGCCGGCAGGTATGCGAGGATGCCGAGCATCCCGACGCGCAGCGGGTACCGCGGCTTGACCCGGATCATCAGCACCCCGCCGGCGACCAGGCCGAGACCGAAGCAGGCGCTCGCGATACCCCACCCGGCGCGGCCGAAGGTGTCGTCGGCGATCACCGGCCCGAGCGTCTGCCAGCACGCCGCCCAGATCACGTTGATCAGCCCGAACGCGGCCACGATCACCCACACCCACTGCCGGGACACGAACTCGGTCCAGCCGTCGCGCAGGTCGGTCAGCATCGAGCTGCCGGTGCGTTCGACCGGCGGCATGGTCAGGCCGGCCAGCAGCGCGGCGGCGATCACGAACGTCGCCGCGTCGATGTAGAGCCCGGCGGCCGGCCCTGCGAAGCCGACGATCACACCGGCGATGGCGCCGCCGCCGATCAGCGCGGTGGAGCGGATGAAGCCGGCCAGCGCGTTCGCCTGCGGCAGTTCCTCGCGGTCCACCAGCGCGGGCAGCACTCCGGTCTGTGCCGGGAACAGGAACGCGGCCGCGACGCCGTTCAGCGCCTCGAGCGCGGCCAGCTGCCAGATCTGCGCGTTCCCGGTGACCAGCAGGGTCGCGGCGATCGCCTGGGTGAGCGCGCACAGCGAGTTCGCGGCGACGAGCACGAGGTGCCGCGGCAGCCGGTCCGCGACTACGCCGCCGATGAGCATGAACAGCACGTTCGGGATGCTGCGGGCCGCCAGCACGACGCCGAGCGCGGCTGCCGAGTCAGACACGTCCAGCACCGCGAACGCGAGCGCGATCGGCGCGATCGAGCCGCCGAGCATCGATGTGAACCGAGCCGCCAGGAACGCTCGAACGCTGCGGTGACGCAGCACTGACAGGTCCTCACGCCACCCCATGAGGGCAGATCCTTCCAGAATCAAGGTCTACGAAACGCAGCAGGGCTGACGCCGGGAGCAGATCGCGAGTAGCGTTGACCAAGGGCTCCAAGGCATGGACGGGCCGGTTTCACACGACCAGGAGGCTCCATGAGGATCATCGACGTGCTGCGCGGCAAGGGCACCGACGTCGTCACCATCACGCCGGACGCCACCGTGCGCGACCTGCTGGACATGCTCGCTGAGCACAACGTCGGCGCGCTCGTGGTCAGCGACGACGGCACGTCCGTGGCCGGGATCGTCTCCGAACGTGACGTGGTGCGGGCGTTGCACCGCGACGTCGAGGTGCTGTCCGCGCCGGTGCAGTCGATCATGACCGCCGAGGTGCACACCGTGGACATCCACACTCACATCGACGACCTGATGCGGCTGATGACCGAGCAGCGGATCCGGCACGTCCCGGTGGTCGTGGAAGGCAACCTGCACGGCATCGTGAGCATCGGCGACGTGGTCAAGACCCGCATCGGCGAGCTCGAGTTCGAGCGCGAGCAACTCTCCAAATACATCGCCAGCGCCGGCTGAGACACCCGCCTACCCGCCTACCCCGTTCATTCGTCGCATCTCGTGGTTCCTG
>WNGA01009828.1_pt1 | contig 14345 bp, 12 predicted proteins | sample 5400061 | NCBI WGS metagenome assembly WNGA01 (sample SAMN13153366, study PRJNA577476) | soil metagenome | isolation source: 100 cm soil or saprolite under grassland replicate 2 | place: USA:California | collected 2016-06-15 | reverse complement strand
CAGCGGAAACGCACCGCCGAGACCCAACCAGATATCCCGCACAGAGAAGTAGCCGCCAAACGTGACCGCAAGATTGCTAGGGCCAGGTGGGCGAAGCAGTAAGACCATGTGGGCACCGGTTCTGCGGGGCGCGAGAAGCCAAGCGCATCAAGACGGGAAACCGAGCGCAGGGCTGGCGCAGTTGGTGGCGCACAAAACACCGTATAGCAACGGGAGGCGACCAGGTGAACGACTGCAGCGGAGGATCACGATCCGATCGTCGCTGAGGATGCGTGCAGCATCCATCTGCCCACTGACCTGGAACACCGCGCCCGTGATGAGGTCGTGCGGCTTGCCCATCACAACAGGCGTATCTGCGTTCCAACACCCGCCCCGCGAGGAAGCCATCCGTGGAGACCGTCGTCATATCGAGGACGGCAGTGATGTGCTCACCGCTGTGTCGCTCCCGTGATCAACCGCCGGCGCGACGAAGGGGTTCATCCTGCTCATACTCCAATCCCAGGCGCAATGCCGCCTCGGCCTTTGCGAGTTCACCCCCCAGATAGCCGGCGTGGCTCATCTGGGAGACGAGGTCTTCGCGGAGCAGGCCGAGCACCATGGCTTCGGCCGTGTGGCCGCGCATCTCATGTGCTGGCGTGTTGTCCGGCAGATAATGTCGCAGCACAATCTGCCGAGTCGCGCGATCCAGCGTCATGACAAAGAAGCCCTTTGGGTCGTAGACCAGCGGCGCACGCTGACCACCGGGCCGGATGGGCACGAAGCGCACCGCGGCCCCATTGTTCGCCGGTGCCGGATCCTCCGCCGCCGCCAGCGGCGCCGCGATGACCGCTGGATCAGTCTGGCTGGTCGCGTCAACCAGTTCGACTTGTTGTCGGAAGGCGGCGATGCGCGCGGCGGAGATGTTCTGCAAGACTGGCAGATGGCCGACCGCGCCGATAATCCGGTGCTCTGCATCGACCCCATTGGCGAAGAGCGACTAGAGCGCCTGGCCGGGATGGAACACCGGTGACTCCTTGCCACAGAGTAAGAGAAACCGAAGGCGCGGGTTGGCCGTGACGTTGCGGATGATTTTCTCGATCCCGAGGTTGGGCACGTACACCCGGCCGGCAATGGCGACGCCGGGCAGCGTAGAAAGCGGCTGCATCAAGTCATTGCAGATATGCATCGTGCGGCTGGCGCTCGTGCCACGCGACGTCGATGACACCTCGGTGCTGACCGCGCTGGACGTCCCGATCCTGGAGCTGGACATCAGCGACAATGGCCGCGGCATACCACCCAGGACTCAGACGCATGGGGCTGGGTTAGGGCTGAGCGGCTGAGCTCAATGCAGGAACGGGCGGCCGAGCTGGGCGGGCGCGCGCGGCTATTTGCTGAAAGATGCCGACCAGACCGAGCTCCTGCGTGCCATCCAGACGGTGGCAGGCGGGGGCGTCATTTTTAGTGCGGGCATTGCGCAACGGGTCATCCAGTATCTGACGGCGCCGCAACCGCCCATTGCGAAGCAAGCCTTCTATGAACTGACGCAGCGTGAGCGCAGGCGGTTGTGGCGGCATCGGCCGCACGCGACCAGAGCCGACCCGCTCCCCCATCCGATGACTCGGCGACACCCGCCCGCGAACGGCTCCGTCAAGCTCAGTCGCCGGGCCGGCGTGGCCCGATCACGAAAGAAGCTACATAATGGAAACGCTGTCTCTTGATCATCATGACGTTGATTCTGGCCACCTGTGGCCCAGCGTCCGTCGTCACGCCGACCCCTGCTTCGCCTACCCCATAGGTTGTCCGGCGAGCGAGCGACGGCTGAACGCTGAAGCAGATCACCTATGCCAGGATTTCGCGCCACCACGCGGCAAAGCCATGGAGACTGAGATGGTCATGCCGAATATAATATCATTGTATGGTGATATAATCATATATGAGATCATGCCCATGTTGACAACTGCACAACCACAAGCGATTGGCCTGAAAGCCTAGCTTTTTCGTGGTTTTCTGATCCGTCGCGATTGTCAATTCTTGATATCCTCCGTGCCGGCCCACTGACCGTCACCGAGATCATCGAGGCGACTAGCTTGAGCCAATCGAATGCATCCAACCATCTCGCCTGCCTGTGGGATTGCGGCCTGGTGGTACGTGAACAGCAGGGGCGGTATGTGCGCTATCGGCTGAGCGATGACCGGGTGGCCGCGCTGCTTGGCCTGGCCGACGAGTTGCTGGCCGATGTCGCCAAGGGTGTCTACGAATGCACACGCTATACCGATGCCGCTGCTGAAGTCGCGACGAGGCAACCATGAACCTGGCGTTGAAGCGAACGGCCCTCATCCGCTGCCCGACATGCCATTTTGCCAGCGAAGAAGTCATGCCCGCAGATGCGTGCCAAGTACGCTACACCTGTATGGGGTGCGGTGCGATCCTCCGCCCGAAACCGGGCGATTGCTGCGTGTTCTGCTCCTATGGAAATACGGTGTGTCCGCCGAAACAAGCCGAAGCAAGTAGTTCGTCGTCTTAATCGTTGTCTTGCTGCTGTACGTCGCTTCTATCGTGATGTAAGGGAATACGTGGTGCGCGGCTGCTACCAACCACACATGTGCTCATACTCGGGGTATCATCAATCGAGGGCGCGTATGGCTGAACTACAGACACTCGAAATCCCCGTCGGCGGCATGGACTGTACTGAATGTACCCAGCACGTTCAGCGCGCCATTGCGGCGCTGCCCGGCGTCCAGTCGGTCGATGTCTTCCTCTCAGCAGAGAAGGCGGTTATCCGCCTTGACCCAGCACACATCGATCTGCCAACCATTCAACAAGCCATCGCGGGCGCGGGGTACTCTGTCCGATTACCGGACACTGCCCACCTGCAGCCATCCGCGCCTGGCAATTTCACCCGCCAGGTGCTGACGCTGTTCGGCATCGTCTTCGGCGTCGTGCTGTTCGTCGTCGTCGTCGGCGAGTGGCTGGGCCTGTTCGAGGCCATCACGACACATGTGCCATGGCCGATTGGCCTGGCGATCGTTGCGATCGCGGGCTATCCGATCTTCGGCAATGTCGTGCGCGCTATGCTCAAGGGCCAGGTCATCTCGCATACCCTGATGTCGATCGGTGCGCTGGCAGCCCTGGCGGTGGGACAATGGGCGACCGCCGTGGTGGTCGTGTTCTTTATGCGCGTGGGCGACTATGCCGAGCGCTTTACCACCGAGCGCGCCCGCCGCGCCGTGAAAAACCTGACCGCGCTGGCACCCCAGACGGCGCGTGTGGAACGCGATGGCGCGGAACACGAGGTGCCGATTGGCGCGGTCCAGGTTGGTGAATTGGTGATCGTGCGGCCCGGCGAGCAGATCCCGGTGGACGGCGAGGTCATCGGCGGGCAGGCCACGGTGGATCAGGCGGCGATCACCGGCGAGTCGATGCCCGTCGAGGTCGGCCCCGGAGCGAAGGTGTTCGCCGCAACGATCGCGCGCCTCGGGAGCCTGCGCGTGCGCGTCACCCACATCGGCGCCGACACAACCTTTGGCCGCGTGATCAAGCTGGTCGAGGAAGCCGAAGCGCACCGTGCCGATGTGCAGCGCATCGCCGATACGTTCTCAGCCTATTACCTGCCTGTCGTCGCCACCATCGCAGCGCTGACCTTTGTGATCCGCCGCGACCCGCTGGCGACTGCGGCAGTTCTCGTCGTGGCATGCTCGTGCTCCTTCGCGCTCGCGACCCCGATCGCGATGCTGGCCTCGATCGGCGCCGGCGCGAAGCGCGGCTTGCTGATCAAAGGCGGCAAGTACCTGGAGATTCTGGCGCACGCGGATGTTCTGTTGGTCGATAAGACCGGCACGCTGACCCTTGGACGCCCGCAGGTTACCGATGTGATAGCGCTCAACGGTATGCCGGCGAACGAGGTACTGGCGCTTGCAGCATCAGCGGAACGTTACTCCGAGCATCCCTTGGCCGAGGCCGTGCGGATCGCGGCACGCGAGCGTGACCTGCCACCGTATGAGCCGGAGCACTTCGAAGCCGTGCCGGGGCAGGGGGTGTGGGCACGCGTACGTGGCGGTAAAGTCATGGTTGGGAACCGCCGCATGACTCCGCTGGCGGCTGGTCTGTCAACCGCGGATGGATTGGAGGCGCAAGGGAAGACCCTGTTGTTCGTGACACGGGACGATGAGCTGGCTGGGATCATTGCGGCCGCCGACACCATCCGGCCCGAAATCGCTGCTGCGTTTGCTGCCGGGCGTGCCCAGGGCATCCGACAGATCGAGATTCTGACGGGCGATACCGAGGCAACGGTGGCGACGCTCGCCCAATCGCTCAGTATCGGCTACCGCGCGAACCTCTTGCCCGAGGACAAGATCGCCATCGTGAAGGAATACCAAGCCAAAGGCCATACGGTGGTGATGGTCGGCGACGGTGTCAATGACGCGCCTGCGCTGGCGCAGGCGAATGTCGGCATCGCGATGGGGGCGGCAGGAACCGATATCGCTATCGAAGCCGCACATATTGCGCTGATGCGTGATGACTGGACGCTCGTGCCTGCGGCGATTCGAATTGCACGCCGCACGATGCGCGTGGTGAAGATGAACATCGGATTTACCGCAGTCTACAATCTCATCGGCCTGTCACTGGCCGCGCTCGGCTTTCTGCCGCCGATTTTCGCCGCCGCCGCCCAATCACTGCCGGATGTTGGTATTCTTGCGAACTCGTCGCGGCTGCTGCGCCAAAAGGAATAACCGAGCAGTGCTTGCCGATCATGCGCACGCCATGTGACATTAGGTGCTGCCACCCAACAGCGACAGAGATCGCCCTTGCATTTGGAAGCGCACATCTTGGTCAAACGATCTCCAGCCATCATGCAGCACGGCGCGGTATGGCGCCAGAATAGGCCCGGCGAGCGCGGCCGGGGTGAACAGTTTCACTTATCCACGAGCGTGTGCTCACCAAACACCACGCGGCTGTCAAGAATTTTCTTGACAGCCGCGTGGTGTTTTATGCTGTTCGATGGTTGACTCAGCGTTTCGCGGCGCTTTGTGTCAGCCGCTGCCCAGCCGCGCGACGAGTGCGGCGGCGATAGCACGAAACGCCTGCGCGTCGGTCGAATCCGGCGCGGCCTGCACCAGTGGGTGGCCGGCGTCAATGCCCCGGCTGATCGCGGCATCTAGCGGGATCTGGCCGAGCAGCGGCAGTTCGCCATTCTGAATGTCCCAGCGTCGCTCGCTGTGGTGGAAGACTTCGATCCGCTCGCCGCAGTGCGGGCAGGTTAGGTAGCTCATGTTCTCGATCAGCCCAAGCAGAGGTACGCCAGCTTGCCGGAACAGCCCTAGCGAGCGCGAGGCATCCAGCAGCGACAGATCTTGTGGCGTGGTCACGATCACTGCGCCGTCGAGCGTGATCTGCTGCACCAGGCTTTGCTGCGGCTCGCCGGTGCCAGGCGGCAGATCGATTATCAAGTAGTCTAGTTCGCCCCAGCGCACGTCGCGTAGCGTCTGAGTCACGATTCGCCCGGCGAAGTGTGAGTCGGGCACGACAGTGTCGGTCTCGCCGACAATCAATCCGATTGACATAATCTTGATACCAAAACGATCGAGCGGCGAGATGCTCGGCGGGGCATTGCCGGCCCGGGCTACTGCCAGCGTGGCCATCGGGTTTGCGGCGACGGTGCGGCGCACGCCCAGCATAAGCGGCACATTCGGCCCGTAGATATCGGCGTCGAACAGGCCGACCCGCACTCCGCCCGTTGCCAGTGCCAGCGCCAGGTTCACGCTGACAGTCGTCTTGCCGACGCCGCCCTTGCCGCTCGCGATCGCGAGCGTGTGGGCGACGTTTGGAATGCTGATTTTGCTCATGCTGGCCTCTCCACTGACAAGATGACAAGATGACAAGGTGATGCATTGTGTCACCTTGTCATCTTGTCATAGCTTGCGCAGCCGAACGCTCTGCACCAGATGGTTGCCGCCCTTCTCGAGAATCAGGCGTGCGCGCCCACGGGTGGGCGCGATGTTGGCGCGCAGGTTGACGGCGTTGATTTCGTTCCAGATTCGCGTGGCGACCTGCCGGGCCTGTTCCTCCGACAGGTCGGCGTAGCGGTGGAAGTATGATGCGCGCTCACGAAACGCCGTCTCGCGCAACCCCAGGAAGCGCTCGACATACCACTCGTACAGGTGCTGCTCGTCGGCGTCCACATAGATCGAGAAGTCGAAGAAATCTGAGACGAACACGCGCATCACGCTGGCCGGGCTGCTGTCGCCGCGCTGGAGCATATTCAGCCCCTCGACGATCAAAATATCAGGCTGACGGATCACCTGCATGCTATTGGGGACGATGTCGTAGGTGAGATGCGAGTAGATCGGCGCGGTGACTTCCGGCACGCCGGATTTGATATCGGCCATGAAGCGCACTAGCCGGCGCACATCGTAGCTTTCTGGAAAGCCCTTGCGCTGCATCAGGCCGCGCTCTTCCAGTATGGCGTTGGGGTACAGAAATCCGTCGGTGGTGATCAGATCGACCGAAGGATGGCCCGGCCCTTGTTCCAGCAGCGCCTTGAGCACGCGCGCAGTTGTGCTTTTGCCCACCGCCACGCTGCCGGCGATCGCGATCACGTATGCCACCTTGGGCGATGGGTTGCCGAGGAACGTATCAGTCACTTGGTAAAGCGACTGGGACGCCGCGACATACATGTGCAGCAGTCGTGCGAGCGGCAGATAGATCGCCGTGACTTCGTCCAGCGAGATCGGCTCGTTCAGGCCCCGCAGGGCGCTTAGGTCTTCTTCCGACAAAGGCAGCGGGACGGCGGCGCGCAGCTTGGCCCATTCCTTGCGTGAAAAAGTCATGTAGGGTGAGAGACGCGGCGACCTGCTTGACATGACCGCTCTTTCTGTGCTCGGGCGTATGTGCAAACCTTGGGGTGTAGCGCCGTAGCGCTCCCAGCGCGGGCCAAGCAGAGTGCCGCCATCGTGGCAGGCGCGGCCAAGCCCGTGCCCGAGCGCGTGGTGGTATTCCTCGTAGCCCGAATCCACCACCATCTCACGGGCGATCGCATCGACGTCTATGGGATTATAGCATAGGCCGAGCGCATCCCACGGATTTCTGCTTTGTCGAGATCAGCGACGAGCTGTGCGCGGCGGCGCGGCGCGGCTACCTGGCCTTGTTCATCGACTTCTTCTTTGAGACGCCGCAGCGGCGCGATCTGGATGGCGGGCTCAAGATCGCCCAGGATGCGATCTGCACCGCGCTGGAGGTGAATGATAATCGCGTGGTCGATATTCACCTGGTCAAGCGAATCGACCCGCTATCGATATCAAGATACGATATTATAGCTTCGAGCAAGGGTCAGAACTGGCCTGGCACTAACCTAGTGCATTTCCAAGCAAGGTTTTAGGTGTTGGGTGTTGGGTGTTGGGCTTCGCAACGCCGCCCGCCCAACACCCAACACCCAACACCCGCGCTGAAAGCGCACTAGTCACATTCACCCAACCGCATGGTTGTAGAGGTCATACCGACTTCTCGCCGTGCTTGATATATGCCCAGATTGGTGGTATAATCGGGAAGCGATATCGGAGAACGATACTATGCTACGTGTTTTTTTCCTCGGCTTTGTCAAAATCCATATCCTGCACCATGCAGCACACGAGCCGGTGTATGGTGCGGCAATCATCGCCGAACTGCACCGCCACGGCTACGATCTCAGCCCCGGCTCGCTCTACCCGATCCTGCATAGTCTGGAAGCGGCGGGCTATCTGTCCCGTGCGGATCGGGTGGTTGGTGGCAAGGTACGCAAGTATTACACGATTACGGACGCGGGATACCAGGCGCTTGAGGAAGTGCGGCCAAAAATCCGCGAATTGGTAGATGAGGTACTAGAAGGACACGGGCCGGTACATCTGCCGGAGCCGCCAGATGACGCAACCGAAGAACCAGGAGATTGAGGAGACAACCTGCAAAAGACAGAACACATCATGCTCGATGAAGCTGGCCTGGCTCGTCCTTGGCGACGAGCTGGTCGGCTTCGCGACCCACCTGCTACGGTAAATAGGTTCATATTTTGCACACTGAAACGAACACGGCTCAGAACGTAAGGGAGGACAACAATGACTACTGTAAGCGTCCGGTATATCGTCGGTGACGTTGAGGCGGCAATCGCGTTCTACACGCAACTGCTGGGTTTCAGCGTCGTGCTTCACCCCGCCCCTGGCTTCGCAAGCCTCGCGCGTGGCAACCTCCGCCTGATGTTGAACACACCAACAGGCACGGGCGGAGCGGCCCAACCCATGCCGGATGGCCGTAAACCAGAGCCGGGTGGCTGGAACCGTATCCAACTCCAGGTCTCCGACCTTGCTGCCGAAGTCGAGACACTGCGCAACGCAGGGGCGCACTTCCGTAATGATATTGTTACCGGAATCGGTGGCAAACAAATCCTGCTCGACGACCCGGCAGGCAATCCTATCGAACTCTTCGAACCTCATGGGAAATGAGGTTACTGCTCCATGCTGAAAGCGCGCTACCGCGCCCGCGCTTCGAACTCTTGCACGCGGGTAGCGCGCCAGTTCTGGTGGCGTAGGCGCTTGCCGAGTGAGATCGCGAGGTTCTGCATCATACGCATGCCCATGGATGGGTCTTCTTCGGCCAGTGTCGTCAGCGCGGCCTGCGTCAGCGCCAGCAGCTGCACACCCTGCGGGCCGGCGCGCAGCTCGGCGCTGCGGGCCTTGCCTTCGAGCAGCGCCAGCTCGCCTGCTACCTGCCCGGCCTGCATGAACGCCAGCCGCACCGGCTCAGCGCCGGCCGTCAGCCAGACTTCCAGGGTGCCGGCTTTGACGATGAACATTTCGCTGCCATCGCTGTTCATCAGCGCGATTTTTTCGCCCGCGCTGTAGCCATGCGAATGAACCAGCGCCGCCAGCCGCAGCCGCTGCGACTCGGTGAGCTCGCCGCCAATCTCGGAATTGTTCAGGAAGTGCGCGGTATCTTGAATATGCGCGAGATCCTGATCGACGTTCCAATCCTCGCCGCTGATATCGGGCGGTAGCCCCAGAAAGTGCGCGATATGCCGGAGCGTCGCGTCGGTCTGCTCGAACTGCGGCCAGTGGCCGGCGTTGGGGATGATCCGCAGATCGGCATTCGGCCACTCAGCCGCCACCGCGCCGGCGTCGCGCAGCGGCACGATGTTGTCCTCAGCGCCCCACAGCACTAGTGAGGGCGGCTCGATGCTGCCCAAGCGGCCACGCAGATCGCCCTCCTGCATAGCGATAAAGCAGGCGGCGCGCATGCGACCCTGGCCGCGCCGGCGTGCGTCTTCGCGAATGCGCGCGTAATCCTGCGCGGATATCTGAGCGCGCTCGGCGAAGTTGGTCGGCTTCAGCAGGTGATCGGTATAGTCAAGCCGGGTCTTGGCGGCCTGGTACAGCAGCCACTCGGCGAAGCGAAAGCGTTCGGCCATAACATGCGGCTTCATCGTCAGGTTCACGCGCGTGGAGAGCCGGCCGCTGAGGGCAGGGTTGAGCAGCACCAGCTTTTCGACCAGCACCGGGAAGCGTAGCGCAAGCGTGGCGGCGATCTGGCCGCCCATGGAGTGGCCCAGCACCAGCACCGCGCGATCGCTGAACTCCTCGATCAGCTTGGCCACCAGGTCGGCATAGCCGGCGATTGTGGGCCGCTCGGTCGGCGCGGGCGATTTGCCGAAGCCCGGCAGGTCGATTGCGATGCAGCGGTAGCGCTTGCTGAGCGAGGGCAGGATTGGCTTCCAGGTGAACCACGAGCTCGACCAGCCATGGATCAGGATGGCGATCGGCCCGTGTTCCGGCCCGACCTCCTCCACATGGATATCCTGCCCATTGATATTGTAGAAATTCTCCATGGCTGCTCCCTCGCGCCCACCTTGTAAATTACGCAGTCTGAGCCCGTGAATTACAGGCTCGTGAAGATATCAACGTAATTTCTCGCGAAGTTGGCACGTCGCATTGGTTGATTTAAGATTACAGATTCGCCGACATACACAAAAGGCAGATTTTGCCTGCGGCAGCCTTATCACTCCCCCTTGTTATAGGTCTCACGCGGCGGCCGCTCGGTGCGCGTGGCGATCGCACGGCGATACAGCTCGATATAGCGCCGGGCCGAGGTCGCCCAGGAGTGATCGGCCGACATGGCTCGTAGCATGAGCTGTTGCCAGGTGTTGCGATAATGATAGTTCTCGAGCGCGCGGATGATCGCCGCATACAGCGCCATCGAGTCGTAGAGCTGGAATGAGAAGCCGTTGCCCTCGCCGGTGGTTGGGTCGAAGTTGCGCACTGTGTCGGCCAGGCCACCTGTTTCGCGCACGATCGGGATGGAGCCGTAGCGCAGGGCGATCATCTGGCTCAGGCCGCTCGGCTCGAAGCGCGAGGGCATGAGAAACATATCCGAGCCAGCGTAGATCTTCTGCGAAATCTGAGCGTTGAAGGTTCGGAACGCCGCGATCTGCTTGGGGAAGCGCGCGCGCATATTAGTCAGCCGCTCGTGGTAGCGCTGATCGCCGGTGCCGAGGATTACGATCTGGAGATCGTTGTTGCGTAACAGCGGCTCGATGATCTGGTCGATCAGGTCGAAGCCTTTCTGGTCGGCCAGACGCGAGATGATGCCGATCAGCGGTATCGTGCGGCTCTGCGGCAGCCCGGCCTCGCGCTGGAGATCGAGCTTGCATTCGACTTTGCCGGCCAGGTTGCCGGCATCGTAGCGCTTGACAAGAAACTGATCGGTGGCGGGATTATTGATCTCGGTATCGATCCCGTTCAGCACGCCATACAGCCGGTCGCGCCGATCGCGCAGCAGCGGGTCGAGCCCTTCGCCGAACTCGGGCATCAGAATTTCATTGGCATAGGTTTCGCTGACGGTGTTGATGATGTCGGCGTAGTAGATGCCGCGGCCCATGAAATCGACCACATCATTCAGCGCTGGCGTATCGGGGTGGGCGATGAAGCCAAACTCGTCCACGCCGGCGATCTCCAGCACGCGGTAGCCGAAGACGCCCTGGTAGGCCAGGTTATGGATCGTATAGACGCAGGCAGTATTGGTGTAGAACGGGTCGTCTTTGTAGATCGTCTTGAGCCAGTTTGGCACAATCGCGGTATGCCAATCGTGGCAGTGGATCACGTCCGGCTGCCAGCCGACCCGCTTGATGCCCTCCAGTGTCGCGCGGCAGAAGAAGATGAAGCGATCGGCGTCATCTTCGTACATGTAGATGCCGTCGCGGTCGTAGTAGTGCGCATTGTCGATCATGTAGACCGGCACATCGCCGCCGGCCGAAGTGACGACCGCATGCAGCAGCGCCGCGTCCTCGCTGTGGTCGTCCATCGGCACCGGGTATGATGCCAATGCTTCGCCGACCTGAAAGCGCTCGCGATCGATCCGTCCATAGCGCGGCATTGCCACGCGCACATCGTGGCCCTGCATCTTGAGGGCCTTGGGCAGCGCGCCAGTCACATCGGCCAGCCCGCCGGTTTTCGCGAAGGGTACCATCTCGGCGGCCATCAGCAGGATTCTAAGTGGAGAGTCGGTCATAGTTAGCCTCTCGATTGTTAGGACGCCAAAGCGCGCGCGACAGCCTGGGCTGCCGCGGGGCCGCGCCCGTAGATCGTCCATTCGGGCTTGCCGCTAAACGGCGAGATCGGCCCGGTGCCAAGCAGCGCGGCACCATCGCCGAGCGCCTGGCGTAGGTCTTGCGGGTCGCTGGTTTGATCGCCGATGTCGATCAGCAGTGCGTGGTCGCCGGCCGGCGGCGTGGGCCGGCTGTGCGCGAAGGTCTCCAGGGTTATTCCGCTGGTCAAATAGCGCAGGACATCATTCTTTACGGCACTGGCCTGCACGTATATCTTGTAGCCGCCGCTTTGGATCTCCGGCTGAGCGACCAGGCGCTGTATGACCTCGCCGGCGTGGGTTTCGGCCACAAAGAACTCCTCATAAGCTTGCGGCGAGGCCGGCCAGGCCACGAAATAGCGCGCGCCGTTCAGCGTCAGCGCGGCGAAGAGCAGACCGATGCCGATAACGTTCGGGAGCGCTAGCCTTGCTTGAGGTGACGATAGACGATAGACGATAGACGATAGCTGCGTCGTCCATCGTCCATCGTCTATCGTCGTAGCGGTGGAGTGGTTTTCGCTGAAATGTGTTACCCAGGCAGCCAATGTACAGAACCCGGTGGCGGCCAACAGCATGGTTGGTGCGATCGCCTCGACGGTGCGGACGGCGTGAGGCGCCTCGATGCTGAAGATGCCTGGCACAAGCGCCACGCCCATCCAGATCGCCAGGAGCAGCGCACGCCGATCGCGCAGGCGCGTCAATACCAGGCCAGCTCCGATCGTGAACGCCGCGCCGGTCAGCAGATCGAGCATTGGTGCATCGGGCAGGTTATGGCGGCCGATCCGATCGCCACGCTCGTTCCACATGCCCAGGTTCAGTCGCACGTTCTCCTCGACCCGCGCCAGTGGCGCGCGCCCGGCCAGCGAGTCGCTATTGAAGATCGATGTCTGTCCAATCCGCTGGCCGAAGCTGGCGCGGTGAGTGATTCCATAGCTGATCAGCGGCCAGGCCACTAGCGTGGCGGCGAGTCCCAGCAGCGCCAGGCGCGGCGCGGCAGCGCGCCACGCGCGCTTATCCCAGCCCAGCCGCAGCGCGACGGCGATTGCCACGATCAGCGGCGTCAGGCGCGAGGGATGGTAGGTATAGATCGCCAGGCCAGTTGCACCGCCCGCCAGCGCCGCCTCCAGTCCATGCCTGCTGAAAAGCGTGGTTGCTGCTGCCCACCACCGACGACCGACGACCGACGACGGGGCAATCGTCGGTCGTCGGTCGTCGGTCGTCGTTAGTGCGCGCCACACCAGCCCAATCGCCAGCAATGTCAGCGGTGGGCCGAGCGTTGCGGCGAAGGCCAGCCGGCTGAGCGACAGCTGCCATACCGAGACTGCCAGCAGCGCGGCGGCCAGTAACGCAGCGCGCGTGCCGAACAGCGGCCGGGCCGCGAAATACAGCGCCAGCGGCGTCAGCGCGCCGGCCAGCGCCGGGATGAGCCGAATCGTCCAGGGATGCGCGCCGAAGAGCTGGATCGGCACGGCCGCGAGATAGAACAGCAGCGCCGGGATATCGGCGACGTTCGGCACATACACAGGCCGGTACGATGGGTCGTTCAGAATGCGCAGCGCCAGCAGGCCATGGCGGGCTTCGTCGCGCCACATGCCCAGCGGCAACGAATCAAGGCCAGAAAGGCGCAGCGCCAGCGCCAGCAGCGTAATCGCCGACAGCGCGAAGGCCACGGTGCGCCTGCTCAGCGGGTTGGCTTCGGCAGCTGGCAACGCCGGCAGCGCGGCGGCTAGCACGATTGAGCCGCTAAGCAGCAGCGCCCAGCCGGCCGCGCTCGACCAGGACTGTTGAAGCGGCAGCAGTGCCACCCCCGCGCCGACGGCGACGAGCGCCGCCACATGTGTGAAGCGCGATTGGCGCTGGCGCAGCCATGGCAAGATTTTGGGAAGCAGCAGCGCAATCCAGCCGGCCAACGCGAGCAACCAGAGATTCGGCAGCCAGTAGGCCAGGGTTGCGGGCGCTATGACAATAGCGCTGCCAAGCGCGGTCGCTGCTGCCAGCACCAACAGCAGCGCGATTGACAGCGACACCCCAGTGCGCCTAATCGCCACGTAGCCAAGCAGGCCAATCACTACTAAGAAGGCCAGCCGACCGGCATCGGGCAGGCGGTCGAGCGGTGTGCGCGGCTGCTGTGTTGCGGTGAACCAATCGAGCGCCAGGCCTAGGTCGCGCGAGTCATCGTGGGGCGGCTCAGCCAGGCTGCGCAGTTCGATCGCGCGCCCTTCGGCGCCGCGTGGCGGCGCTGGCAGCAGCGTCATGTAGCGGCGCCACTCGCGCCGGATCTGGAAGCGCATTGACGCGTTGCCATCCTCGATCGTCAGCTGGGCTAGTGGCAGGCCAGGCTTGCGCGAGGCGCTGAGACGAGCCTGCAAAAGCACTGATGCGCGCTGCTCCAGGCCGAACAACCGGATCGCTGCGGACGAACGCGACCACCGAAAGCCGCCTTCGTCGGTATGCTCGACCTCCCAGAAGCCAGAGAGATAACGCGAGGCCGCTGGGACGGCGGCGCTCATTCGCAGCGATGGTTGGCTGAACCATGTCGCGACACACACCACCAGCGCCAGCAGCGCCGCGACACCGATCAGCTCAGCTGAAGGCGTTGCCCATGTCGCAGTTGCCGACGCATCTACCCGCATGGTCAGTGAGCGTGAAACCGCATTAGCACGATTGATTCCATTCCTCATGCAGCCTCATTCGACAATACTTAAGGCGCTGGTGGTAGAGCTACCAGCGCGCGCCGGGCTACCTCAGCGGGCGGGCCATGCGCG
>WNGA01008217.1_pt1 | contig 14345 bp, 15 predicted proteins | sample 5400061 | NCBI WGS metagenome assembly WNGA01 (sample SAMN13153366, study PRJNA577476) | soil metagenome | isolation source: 100 cm soil or saprolite under grassland replicate 2 | place: USA:California | collected 2016-06-15 | reverse complement strand
CACGCTCCTTCAACTTACAAAATTCCGGCGATCGGCGATCGCCCCGGCATCATGAATGTCGCATTGATGGATAACCCCGACTTCCGTGGCGCGACCCCCTACTGGTCCAAGGCGGTGGGCGAACCGCCGCTCATTTTGGCCGTCTGTGTTCATCAGGCTTTGATTGAGGCGGTGGCTGCGACCGGAGTCGCGCGGCCGGCACTCGATGCGCCGGCGACGCCGGAACGCATTCTTTTAGCGAAGAGCCACTGCAGCCCCTCGTGAGGAGTACGTCGTCATGACCTTCGTTCGACACCGCTTGCCGACGTTCTTCGCCTGTCTGCTTTTCGCTACGCTTCTTGCGGGGTCTGCCAAGGCCGAAACCAAAGTCAAATTCCTTCTCGATTGGGCGTTCCAGGGCCAGCAGGCGGCCTTCACGGTTCCAGCCGATGACGGCACGTTCCAAAAGCTCGGCTTGAACGTCACGATCGATCGCGGGGTTGGCTCAGGAGATACAGTCGTCAAGGTCGCGAGTGGCGCTTACGATATCGGCTACGCGGATCTCAATGCGATGGTGCGCTTCAACGACCAAAATCCAGGTCAGCGGCTCATTGCGGTCTTTATCGCTAACGACGCCGCGGCGACTGGGCTCGCGACCAAGGCGAATAGCGGCATCAAGTTCCCCAAGGATCTCAACGGCAAGACGCTCGCGTCGCCCCAGGGCGACGGGAGCCGCCAGCTCTTCCCGCTCTTTGCCAAGATCAACAAACTGGACGAGAGCTCGATCAAATGGATCAATGTATCGCCCGAGCTGCGCGAGACCATGCTCATTCGCGATCAGGTCGATGCCATCAGCGGTGACGGCCCGACGGTGATGTTGAATATCCGCGTTCTCAACATTCCCGAGTCCGATATCCGCATTATCCGCTATGTCGATTACGGGTTGGAGCTCTATGGCAAAGCCCTGTTAGTCAGGCCTGAATATGCAGAGAAGAATCCTGAAATCATTCGCAATTTCATTCGCGGCGTTGTTCACGGCATGAATATCCTGATCAGGGACCCTGATGCCGCTGTTGCATCGGTCAAGAAACGGGATCCATTGCTCCAGACTGAGATCGAGAAGGCGCGCATCAAGATGACGCTGGATCTCGCCATTATCACGCCCAACGTGCTCAAGAATGGCCTGAGCAATGTCGATATAACGCGCCTCGATCGCAGCTTGAAGCAGGTGGCAGAAGGCGTGCAGCTCAAGGTAGCTCCTGCTGTGTCGGATGTGTACATGGATCGCTATTTGCCATCGCGTGACGAATTGAAGATCGCGCAATGACGCGGTTTTCGGCGCACGATTTTCGCCGCGCGCCGCCGCACGACGTGTTATCGGATGTCCGCATGCTGGCAAGCGAAGCGGCGCGCAAAAGGGCCTTCGTTAAGGTCGATAATGCCAGTTTACGCTACGGTGGCGATGAACGCGCCCTGACCGCCATCGAAGGCATGTCGTTGGAGATCAGTCGCGGTGAATTTGCCGCAGTAGTAGGGCCGTCAGGCTGCGGAAAATCGACCTTAATGAAGCTCGTCTCTGGCCTTGCTCTGGCGAGCGCCGGAAGCGTCACAGTTGATGGACAAGAAGTTAGACGTCCGATCAAGATCGTGGGAATGGCATTTCAAAATCCTTGCTTATTGCCCTGGCGCACGACCCTCGAGAACGTTCTGCTTCCGATTCAGATTGTCCGACCTCATCGACAGCAATATCGGCGCGACCGTGCGGCGTTCGTGAATACCGCACAGGCGCTTCTCGCCAAAGTCGGTCTATCCGGAGTCAGCGATCGCTATGGATGGCAACTTTCCGGCGGTATGCAGCAGCGCGTATCCCTGTGCCGCGCATTGATTCATGACCCGCAAGTCCTGCTCTTGGACGAACCGTTCGGCGCGCTCGATGCGTTCACCAGGGAGGAGCTATGGGATACGCTGCAGGCCCTGTGGCAGCAGCGCCGATGTACCGTTCTCTTGGTAACCCATGATCTGGTCGAAGCCGTCTATCTTGCCGACACGGTACACGTCATGTCGAGCCGTCCTGGCCGCATCATTTACACGACCAAGATCGATCTGCGGCGACCGCGGGTCTCCGAGGCGCGTTATGCGCAGGACTTCGTCCATTACGTCCATGACATTCGTACGCATATCGGCCTGGCGAGAGAATCGGCATGAGGCTTCGAAAAGTCCTGTTCGAGGCTAGCCCGTGGCTGACCGCGGCGTCGTTCTTTCTAATTTGGGAATTGGCATGTCGCATTTTTAGAGTGCCGGTCTTTGTTCTGCCGCCACCGAGCGAGGCGGTAGCGGCTCTTGTCGAGTTTTGGCCGGCGATTTGGCTGAGCGCCAGTCATACGCTCTTCACCACCCTTCTCGGCTTCGCTATCGCTGTCGGATTTGGTGTTGCGCTTGGGGTGATCGTCGGCGCCTCTCCGCTTGCTTACCGCGCTCTGAACCCGCTTCTCATTGGGTTCAATTCGATACCGAAGGTCGCGGTCGTCCCTATTCTCGTGCTCTGGTTCGGCATCGGAACGGTTCCCGCGGTGGTCACGGCGTTTCTCACGGCATTTTTTCCGATTTCTGTGAATGTCGCTACGGGGATTGCGACGATGGAGCCGGAACTGCAGGATGTCCTGCGCTCGCTCGGCGCCAGCAAGCTCGACATCTTGCGCAGAGTCGGGCTGCCGCGTTCGTTGCCGTATTTTTTTGCATCTCTCAAGATCGCTATTACGCTAGCCTTCATAGGTGCGGTCATCTCGGAGACGGTCGCATCCAATCTAGGCATCGGCTATTTGATGCTCTCGGCAAGCTCCACTTTTCGGGTGCCACTTGTATTTGCGGGACTCCTGGTGATCGCGGCTATGGGAGTGCTCATGTACGCGGTGGCGGCATTGTTCGAGCGTCGCTATACGGCCTGGGCGGTCAGGGCGATCCCGTAGCGCTGAAAATCAGCGGCGGGGGCAACGAAATGGGCACGTGGCTAAGGATTGTTGACCATTCGCGAACCATTTCTCCGCATATGTATCAGTGAATACAATTTGATCGCCGCCGATCGAGCTCTTTGGGGTGCGGCACGTAACCGGGTCACGCCACGGCGCCCATCAGGATTCTCGGCATCGATGCACATGTCGAAATCAGCATCAGAGTTTTCCACTCACTTTGCCACGGTAACGAGCGGCAGAGACGAGGGTCGCTTGGCCGATGCCTCGCGTTTCTCAATTGCGATCCGCGCATTCGTCTGGTGCGAAAGTCGAGGTCCGTAACCTTGGTAGAGGGACAAGGGTCAGAAAGATCCTGCGGTCTGACCGACGCCAACGACGGTCATGCCACAGCAACTTGCTTGAGAAATCCGTCAATGGCCTGGCGCAACTCGCCGGCTTGCCGCGCCACGTCAGAGAAAGCGGAATCCATCTCGCCTACCTGCCGGTTCGTGCGAGTTGCCGCTTCCAACACGACCGAGAGATCTTGTTCGACATGCCGCGTCCCAGCCGCAGCCTCCTGCATGCTGCGACTGATCGCAAACGTCGTCGTATCCTGCTGGACAACTGCCGCTGCGATCTCCGACGCGGCTCTATCGACTTCGGACATCGTTCGCGCGATTTCCTCGATGGCGGCAACCGCTTGCGCCGTCGAGCCCTGGATCGCGCCGACTTGCTCGCCGATTTCATCGGTTGCCTTTGCGGTCTGGCTTGCGAGCGCCTTCACCTCCGCGGCCACGACGGCGAAGCCCTTGCCGGCTTCGCCGGCTCGCGATGCCTCGATCGTCGCGTTGAGCGCCAGCAAATTCGTTTGTCCGGCGATGCCTCGAATAAGGGTGATAACGTCGCCGATCTTCTGCGAGGAGGTTGCTAGCGCGGCAATCTGCGTGTTTGTTGCCTCTGCCGACTGCGCGGCCTTCGCGGCCGTTTCGTTGAGGAGCGTGACGCGCCGCGCAATTTCAGAGATCGAACTCGCCAGTTCCTCGACAGCTTCCGAAATTCCATTGACGTTGAGAGAGGTCTGCTGCGACGCGGACGCCGCGCTTGCGGCACGGCCGGTCGTCTCCCCAGCCAAGCCGGTCACCGTTTTCGCGACAGCGCCCATTTGCGCTATTTTCTATTCACCTCGTCCAGCAGACGCCGAACCGTATCTTCAAATCGTCGGATTTCTTGTTCAAGAGATTCCTGACGTTTGCGACGCGCGACGGCTTCGGCTTCGGTCGATTCTCGCAATCGGAGGCGCTCCACGAGCCCATCGCGAAACCCTCGGATAGCGTGTGCGATCATACCGATCTCGGTCTTGCGATTGGTTTCAGGTACCTCAACCGACAAGTTTCCCCTGGCCAGGCTTTGTACGGAGGAGGTCAGCTGGACGATTGGTCGCTGAATTGAGGCAAGTAGCCACGCGCAGGCCAGGATCGCCGCGAGTAGCGCCGCGGCCACGCTCGCGATACTCGTGACAATGACAGAAAGGTGCGCTCGATTTTTAGCCTGCGCCAGCACCAATACGCGTTCCTCTTCAACCGCTCTCTTGGCCGCCAGTGCAGCGAAGACTCGATCGCGGAGCGCTCGCGTCTCATCGGTCGAGAGCATGATTTTCATGTCGACCTTGGCAGCCGTTCGCCACCCGCCTATGTCGGCGGTGAGCTTTTCAGCAAAGTCTTGCTCTGACGGGCGAAGCTCCTCCAGCCTGCGAATGGCGATATTGAGGTCATCGGCTGATTGTTCCAGCTTCTTTTTTTGCTCTCCGTCATCGGTTAAAAGGAGGTTCTCAAGAACACCATTGTCCTGTCGAAACCGGGTTTCGACATCTCGCAGCGCAAGCATGTAGGTATATGCATTCGTCGCATGATCGTCGCTCGTCGTGAATTGGGCCAGGCTCCATGCACCGATGATCAGGCCTACGATCACGGTGCCCACGACAGCCGCGAACGCCACTGCAAACTGCTTGAACATGGAATGGCGTAACGTCGTTGCAATGAACGCACCGTTGGAGCCGGCGAGTAGTCCGGCTTGCGGCTTCCCGGAACCCGAGCGATCGCGCTGCCGCGACTGCCGCTGCAACGTCGATGGCTGCGGGCTCACGCCGTCTCGCGCATCTGTCGTCAAGCCGCTCGCCCTCCTATGTGACCGTGTTAACGTAAGGAAGGGCGCAGGCCGATAAAGAGCTGGTACTGGCCCGGAGCTAGCTCCCGGACGACGTGCCGGTTAAACACTTTCGAATAGAGAGTCTGGTCAGCCATTTCCACCCTCCGGCATCTGCGTTCATTTGGACCCGTATTCGATTGTCTCCGCAAACCAAGGGAGGCTAGTCGCAGCAGCGCGGAATGCTTCATCTTTCGTGGAGTAGCTCTGATGGGAGTAGTCGCCGACCAAAGTCCAGCGTCCGGCATCCTCCGGATCCCGGCGAAACTCCTTGAACCCAAAGGTACGATCAGGACGCACGAAAATGTCGACGCATCGAAATCCGTCGGCATCTTCGAGACTGGTCACCACCATCGGGCGGTCGCTATGTTGTCCGTGTTGCTGCGAGATCATGACCACCGCTTCTCGAAATCCAACACCTGCGGAAAACCCATCAGCTCGGTCATTTCGCTGAATGGCAGTAGCGAGACCGTGATATCCGCGCCGCCGCCGCATCGCCGCAGATCCGAATAGGCGTAGCGGAGCCCGGCTGCCGACGCGAGAAGACCTGTCACCGGGTAGAGCGCGATTTTGAAGCCAAGCGCGCCGAGTTCGGTTGCGGAAAGGCGCGGCGTGCGTCCGCCCTCGACCATGTTTGCGAGCAACGGAACGCCGCGAAAGACTTCCCCGATGCGCCGCAGCTCTTCAGGAGTCTCCGGACTCTCGACGAACAACACGTCGGCACCGACGGCCAGAAACCGCTCCGCGCGGCGCAACGCTTCATCCAAGCCGTGCGCGGTGCGCGCATCGGTTCGTGCGACGATCAGGAAATCACGATCGTCGCGGGCCGCAACGGCGACCTCGACCTTGCGCGCGGCATCCTCCAACGGAATGACGCGGCGTCCTGGCGTGTGGCCGCATTTTTTCGGGAACTCCTGGTCTTCCAGTTGAATGCCGCAGGCGCCAGCCGCAATGTAGCCGCGCACCGTCCGGTCGACGTTGAGCAGGCCCCCATAACCGGTGTCGCCATCGGGCAGAAGCGGTATTCGTACCGAGCCGGCGATACAACGAACGCGGTCCAACATCTCCGTGTAGGTTGCCGTGCCAGCGTCGGGCAGTCCAAGGGCCGAAGCCACCACGCCGAACCCGGTCATATAGAGCGCCGAGAATCCACTCCGCTCCGCGATGCGCGCGGAGACTCCGTCGAACACCCCCGGAAGCGTCAGCACCCCCGGCCCGTCGATGAGTTGGCGAAGACCCGGCTTGGGCTTCGGACGCATGGCTTTTAGCCCCCGATTAGATTATCAGATAATCTATGCAGACAATATACATTTTGTCAAAGGCCATTCGTGCGCTAACGTCGGCGTCACTTTCCCGCCGACCATGCCGAGCTCGCAGGGGAATAAAAACGTGGCAACGCCGAAGACAGCACCGCGATCCACCCTCCAAGCGAGCCGGAAGCACGGCGCCGCGGTCGACCATGTTTTTGAGATCATCCGGCAAGGCATCATTTCGGGCCGCTTCGTCCCGGGACAGCGTCTGGTCCTGCGTGACCTGCAGGAAGAGATCGGCTTTAGCCGCAGCACATTTCGCGAGGCCTTCCGTCGGCTGGCGTCCGAGAAGCTGGTCAACCTCGTGCCGAACAGAGGCGTTGCCGTCCAACGGTTGACGAGAAACGAACTCGCCGATCTCTTTCAGATTCGCGAAACTTTGGAAGGTTTGGCCGCACGTCTCGCGGCGGAGCGGATCGACGAAGGCGACAACCGGCGAAAATTTATCGCCGTCTGTAAGAAGCTGAAGGCGGATACGACGCCGGAACGAACGACCTACATCGAGCAGAACCAGTTGTTCCATGCCACGATCGTGGAGATTTCCGGCAACACCCGTCTACCGGAACTGCTCGGCCAGATGCAGATCCCGATCCTCATGTCTCAGTGGCGCCAAATGATGACGCGCAGCGACATCGAGATGTCCATTCAGGAACACGAGACGATCATTGAGGCGATTGTCGGTGGCCGCCCGGACAAAGCCGACGCAGCCATGCGCCGCCACCTGCACCGCGCCGCAAAGAGGACAATCGCCTATTTGAGCGGCGCATCTTGAGCCTGATACTTCAATATAGTTGCGACATCGACTTGGAGGCGCCATGCCGCGAGCGCCTGAGGAAGACCCTTCGTTTGCGCTGCGGTGTTGCTATCATCAGACCAGCTCAGGCTGGTCGTGCGGGTCGAATACTTCAGTTGCTCGCCGCTACCTTTTTTACGAACCGGTCATCGTAGGTCTTGGTCAGGTCGATCTTTGCGTTCGCTATCGCGGGGTCGAACTGCATGACACGAAGCGACGCTTTCATCCCAGCCTCTGTTATCATGCCGGTGCGCGAATAAGTCGGAAGCGATGCCGCCACTGAACGTGTGTAGAGAGCTTTGTCGCCGAGCCAAAGCGCCCTCGGCACTGAGTCCACGACCTGCTCGGGCGTCGCCGCTGCAACCCATTTCAACGATTTCATGAAGGCGTTCACAAGGTGTTGCATCGTCTCCGGATTGGCACCGATGAAGTCCTTGCGCGCATAGAGGACGGCGGCCGGTACCGACCCGCCAAAGATCTCGGCCGTACCTTCCGGAGTGCGGCTGTCGGCAAGGACGGAGACCGCGCCCTCCGCTTCAAGCCTGGAGATGACGGGATCGAGATTGGAGAGTGCGTCGAGCTCTCCTGTCACGATTCCCGCGATCGCCCCCGCGCCACCACCAACTCCGATGAACGAGGCATCGGAAGCTTTCAATCCCGCCTTCGACATCAGATAGACTGTAAAGAAGTAGGTGGAGGAACCGGGCGCCGTCACTCCGATTTTGGCTCCCTTGAGGTCGGCGAGCGACTTGATTTTGTCGGCCTTGGCCTTGCGCACGACCAGCACGGTCGCATTTCGGCCGAGCTCCACGACCGCGCGTATGTCCTGACCTTTTGCCTGCATATTCAGCGTATGCTCGTAACCTCCGGTGACCACATCGACGGAGCCGCCGATCAAAGCCTGGAGCGACTGCGAGCCGCCCGCAAAATCATTGATCTTGACCTCTAAACCTTCCTCCTCGAAATAGCCGCGCCGTTCCGCGATTGTCAGAGGCAGATAATAGAGGAGCGACTTCCCGCCCACACCGAGAACCACCTTCTTCTTTTCCGGGTCTTTTACAACCGCGGCACCGATCGCAGACGTCAACGCAACTGCGCCGACAGAGGCAAGAAAGATTCGTCGTTTCATGGCCGTCTCTCCTTGGTTCATTGTTGTCATGTCCTGACTCAAGATGACTCAAGTCAGAAACGTTGGTTCATTGGCATTCCCGCGTTTGAATTTGAGGTGTTGCATCGTTTTACGCCGTTGCGAGCGACTGACCGGGCCTCCACACGAGCAATCTGTTTTCAATGATGACGACGAACCGATCGAGGATAAGAACGAACGTCGCCAGAATGAGCATGCCGGCGTAGACGCCGGTCACGTCGAAAACGCCCTCGGCCTGGTGGATGAGATAGCCGAGCCCCGCTGCCGAACCGAGATACTCACCGACAACGGCCCCGACGAGCGCGAATCCGACCGACGTGTGCAGGGAGGAGAACATCCAGGACAGCGCCGAAGGCCAATAGACGTGACGAAAGAGCTGCACCTCGCTGAAACGCATCATGCGGGCGTTCGAAAGGATCACTTGGCTCACCTCCTTCACGCCCTGATAGACATTGAAGAACACGATGAAAAACACGAGGGAAACGCCGAGGACGACCTTCGACCAGATGCCGAGTCCAAACCAAAGCGCGAAGATCGGCGCCAGGATCACGCGCGGCAGCGCGTTTCCCATCTTCACATACGGATCGAAGATGGCGGCCAGGAGCGGCTTGCGCGCAAACCAAAAGCCGAAAGCGACGCCCGCGACAGAGCCGATCACAAACGCGAGCAGAGTTTCGACCAATGTGATCCACAGGTGCTCCCAGATTTCGCCTTCCGCGAACATCTGAAAAACGCGCCCCAACACATCGATCGGTGTCGAAAAGAAAAACGGCGGCAACAGAATTTTTCCGCCGAGAGGCATTGTCGAACCCAGCTGCCACAGCGCCAGCGCAATGGCCGCTACCAGAATCTGAAGAGCAAAAAGTGTCGGTCGCTTCGGCATAGCGCTCTCACCTCGTGTAGGTTTTGATCACTTCGGCCTTGAGCTGACCCCAAATCATGCGGTGCAACTCGTGAAACCGTGGTTGCAGACGGATATCGGCGGTGTCGCGCGGACGTGACAGATCGATGGGATAGTCGCCAATGATGCCTGCCTGCGGGCCGGCCGACATGATGACGACGCGATCAGAAAGCGCGATCGCTTCCTCGAGATCATGAGTCACGAACAGCACCGCTTTGCGGTCCTTCGCCCACAGGTCGAGCAACAGATTACCCATGATCTGCCGTGTCTGCGCATCGAGCGGCCCGAAGGGCTCGTCCATGAGTAGGATTTTCGGCTGTCGGATCAGCACCTGGGCAAGGCCGACGCGCTTGCGTTGTCCTCCAGACAACTGATGCGGGTAGCGATCAGCGAATTCAGCAAGGCCGACCTTGACGAGCCATTGCTGGGCCTCCGCGACGGCGTCGCGCCGCGAGGTTCCGTCGACTTCGAGAGCAATCGCCACATTATCGAGCGCCGACTTCCAAGGCATCAGGGCATCCTGTTGGAAAAGATATCCGGCGTCCGCATTGAGCTCCTTGAGGGTGGCACCGAAGATCTCAACATGCCCGGACGCAGGCCGTACGAGGCCGGCCGTCACATTGAGCAGCGTTGACTTGCCGCAACCCGTGGGCCCGACGATCGCCACAAATTCACCGGCAGCCACCGCGAGCGTGGCCGCCGCCACCGCTTTGAATGCCAGTCCGCTCTTGAGCGTGAACTCAACGGCCGCGTCACAAAGGCGCACGGCGGTCTGTGATGAGTCTTTCACCGACGACTGAGCAATGACGTAACCAGGCGATGACATCAGCAATTTTTGTATCCTCCCCTCTGATGCGGCCGTTCATTTGCTGTCACTTCGATTTATGCCGCTGGGCTGTGATCGCTCCATTTCGACCCCCCATCGATTAGGTCGGCGACAGCGCGCGCGCCTGTTGCGCGTTTTGCTTGAGTTGATCGAGTCGGCCCGGAGCGACGATCATTCCCGCAACAGCGCTGGCTGCCACGGTCGCAGGCGAGGCGAGGTAGATTTGCGCATCGCGATGCCCCATCCGCCCGACGAAATTGCGGCTGGACGACGCGATGCACACTTCGTCGGGGGCCAAGACTCCTTGATGGATGCCGGCGCAGGCACCGCAACCGGGCGTGGTGACGGTGCAGCCGGCATCCACGAAGATATCAATAAGCCCTTCGCGCAATGCCCGTTTGAGCACGGCCTTTGAAGCCGGCGTGACCACCATTCGCACACCCGGAGCAACCCGGCGTCCTTTAAGAATTTTCGCCGCCGCGGCCAAATCCTCAAAGCGGCCATTGGTGCAGGTCCCAAGAAACGCCTGGTTGATGGCGATGGGAGCCAGGTTACGAATCGGCTCAACGTTATCGACTTGACAAGGCACTGCGACCATCGGCTCGATGCGCGAGAGGTCGAATTCGAGCTCGGCCGCGTAGCGCGCGTCCGCATCCGGCTGTGGCGCATCACGAATATTGATATCGAGTGCGGCGTAATGAGCGTAGGTCGTGTCGTCGGCCGGAAAGATGGAGAACTTGGCGCCCATCTCCACGCCCATGTTGCAGATCGTCATCCGATCAGCGATCGTCAGGTTCCGCGCACCTTCACCGCAGTACTCGATGGATTCGTAGATCGCGCCGCGTGCGGTCACCGCTTTCACGATGGTCAGCGCCAAATCCTTTGCTGATGAGTCCGGCGGCAGCTTCCCCGTCAGTTTGATGCGTCGGCTCGCAGGCACGCGGAACCAGAGCGACCCCTGCGCCCAGAGATAGGCCATTTCAGCAACGCCGATTCCGCAACCAATGGCGCCGACCGCCCCGATGGTGAGCGTATGCGAGTCCGTATTGGTCACCATCTGGCCGGGTCGGACCAGCGCCGATTCCACGGCAACCTGATGGGAGATGCCTTCACCCACATCGTACAGCCGAGTGATGCCGAGCTTTCCGCAAAGTTTTCGGCCGACGTCTTGGACCTCGGCGTGAAGCGGCGTATCGGCCGGCGCGAAATGGTCGTAGAAGACTGCAATCCTTTCCGGCGCGACCACGCGTTCCACACCGTTCATCCGAAAATAGCGGTCAACGAGCCCGATCCCGTCATCGATGCTGAAAGTCCAGTCTGGGCTGATCTCGACAAACTCGCCGGCGCAGACAGTTCGTCCAGCCAACCGCGACATGATCTTTTCGGCGAGGGTCTGTGCCATCGGTCGGTCTAGCCCCGTTTGGACGCGAGGGCGGCCCAGAGACCGCCGCTCGAAAGAATTGCGAGGAGTTCGGGCGGGAGCGGCTGAAAGCGGAAGTCTCGGCTGGAGGAATGAGCTTCCCCCGCTGCAAGGTCGACGCTTACGCTATCGCCATCCTGCAGGTCGTTCGCAAGCTCGGGCGCGACGACGACCGGCAAGCCGTTGTTGACCGCATTGCGGAAGAAGATGCGGCCAAAGGATTTCGCGATCACCAGGCGCACGTCGTTGCCGATGAGGGCCGTCACGGCATGCTCGCGCGAAGAGCCTGAGCCGAGATTCCAGCCGCCGACCAGGACGCCGCCGGCCACCAGCCGTTGGCGCAAATCAGGGCCAAGGGCTTCGAAGAGATGGATGGCCTGCTCGCGCGGGTCGCGTACCGCCAGGAAGCGGCCGGGATACATCACATCCGTATTGACGTCATCGCCGACGCAAACGGCCGTTCCGCTGATTTGCACGATGGAGCTCCAGGCAATATTATCTGATAATCTATGCAGACAATAATTCGCCGTCAAGCACCGCAAATGCGGGTAAGCACGACAGGAGATTGGCGCGGATGAAGGGCGCAGAGGGAGCTGCGATATTCGTACCAGGAGGTAGTGGGGTTCTTTTGATTAAGACGGGGTCATTGTTCGAGCGTCGCTATACGGCCTTGGCGGTCAGGCGATCCCGTAGCGCGGAAAGTCAGCGGCGGGGCAACGGGCATGTGGCTAAGGATTGTTAACCATTCACGAACCATTTCTCCGCATATGTATCAGTGGATACAATTCTGATTGCCGCCGATTGAACTCTTTGGGGCGCGGCACGTAACCGGGTCACGCCACGGCGCCCATCAAGATTCTCGGCATCGATGCACATGTCGAAATCAGCATCAGAGTTTTTTGACTTCAGCGCCCGGCTTGCGCTCTTCGGGATCGATGAGCGGGCCCGCGAGCTCCTAACAACAAGCTGGCCGATTATTCGGTCACGCGTTCCCGACGGGATCGACGCCTATTTTGAAAGTTGCAAGGCTCTCCCGCGCGCGGCTCAAAGGCTGTTGCCGCACCGAGAGGTCATTCGAAAGCTCTATCTGCATCACTTCGAGATCCTGCTGAATGGCTGGTTCGATCACCGATACGTTGATTCGTTTCAACGCAAGCACGAAGAAGAAGTGAAAATCGGTCTGGGTGATGCCAGAACCAGCATGTGCTTTGCGAACTGCGTTCTTCGAGCAGCGATCGACGCGGTGTCGAGACACCATCGCTTTTCGCCTATTGCAGCCGCGGACCGCATCAAGGCCTTGACGCAAGCGCTGGCCTTCGACGCGACCACCGCGGTAGCGGCGACGGTCGACGATATGACGCGCGCTGCGGAATCGCGGCGCAACTCCATCGATCAAGCGATTTCCACGTTTGATGTCACCGTCAATTCGGTCCTCGGGGCCATCAAGGAGGCTTCGACGTCCTTGACCTCCGCCTCGACGACCATGCGGCAAGTAACGGAAAGTACCACTCGAGGCATGAGCTCGGCATCTTTGGCTTCGGTGGCTACGACCGAAAGTGTTTCGACGGCGGCTGCGGCATCGCAGGAGCTCTCAGGATCGATCGCTGAAATCGGACGGCAGGCTGTGCACGGCGCAGAGATGGCGAAATCGGCGGCCGCGGACGCGGAGCGGACGAAAGTCTCCGTTCATTCTCTCGCAGAGGCAGTCGATCGGATCGGGTCCGTGGTCGGGCTCATTTCCGAGATCGCCTCGCAAACGAACCTGCTTGCTCTCAACGCGACGATCGAGGCGGCGCGGGCCGGCGAGGCGGGCAAAGGGTTCGCCGTGGTCGCTTCCGAGGTGAAGGCACTGGCCGGCCAGACGTCTCGGGCAACCGGCGAAATCTCGCAGCAGATCTCGGGTATTCAGGGCGCCACGAGACATGCAGTAGATGAGATTGCATCGATTGCAGCGCGGATCGGGGAAATGACGTCGGTTGCCTCGAATATTGCCTCTGCCGTCGACGAGCAGAGCGCGGCAACGAACGAAATCGGCAGAAGCATGCAAGTAGCGTCAGGCAATACCGCACTGGCATCTTCCGAAATCAAAACCGTCGAGGAGACGGTCAATCAAGGCACGCAGGCAGCAGCCGAAATTACGAATTGGACAGAACGTCTGTCCACTCGCGCGGATGATCTCGCAGAGAAGGTATCGACGTTTTTCACCGATGTCCGCGCGGCCTGATCGCCGCCTCTGCCTCTGCCTCTGCATGAATGGCGATACCCACAACGAATCGGCCTGCCTTCTGCTGCACGATTCAGGGCATCGCACACGACAGACCTTTTTCATACCTCCGGCACAAGTCAGGACTTGTCGACACTCCGCCGGCGGGCTCCGCGATCAGCATGATGCTTGAGGTAACGCGGTCTCGTTGTCGCAGCGGCAGCGGAGATCTGCACGCCTGCGGCTGTTAGCAGAACGCGGGCCGCCTCCCGCGCGGCGCGGGCCATCTTTGGATCGCCGCGGACCAGCGCCGCGGCGATGGCGCCGTCGACGAGAAGCATGAGCTGGGTTGCGAGGCTGTCGGGATCCGCTATTTCGAGCCGGGTCAATAGCTCGCGGAACCACATGCGCCGCTGCTCCTTGAACGCAATGGCAATCTTGTTGGCGGCGTGCGTCGGCTCACTCAACTCGGCGACGGCGTTCACGAACGGACAGCCGCGAAATCCGTCTCTCGCGAACGCGCGCTCGAGGCGATCGAAGTCGCCGAGAATCTGCTCGGCTGGCGTTTTGTCGGACGCTTTGGTCGGCCTGAGGCGGCGCGACAGATAGGCGACGA
>WNGA01017877.1_pt1 | contig 14346 bp, 17 predicted proteins | sample 5400061 | NCBI WGS metagenome assembly WNGA01 (sample SAMN13153366, study PRJNA577476) | soil metagenome | isolation source: 100 cm soil or saprolite under grassland replicate 2 | place: USA:California | collected 2016-06-15 | reverse complement strand
GCCATTGCCTCGCTGACCGGGTTCTCTGCCGACGAGAGCCGGCCCAGGTAGATCGTCGTCGTGCGCAGCGACTGGTGGCCAAGCCGCCGCTGAATTTCACTCGGCTTCACGCCGCGCTCTTCCAGTTGCTTGGCGAACGTGTGGCGGATCTGGTGAACGGCTGAGAAGTCCAGCCGCCGCTTACAGATGTCGGCCAGCGTTTGGCCCGAGATCGGCGCGCCGAAGTTTCGATCAGACAGGCTCGGCCACACGGCCGCGTCCGGCGCGACCGTCGCGAGATCCTGGCCGTAGAAGCGGTGCAGAAAGCGCAGCAGCGCTCCGGACGCGCTGCGCGGCAGCAGATCATGCTCCGTGCGGCTGCCTTTGACCTTCCAGGTCAGCTTGATCCGATCGTCGAGGAAATGCAGGCTCGACCAGCGGATGCCGACCAACTCGGCGCGCCGCCGGCCGGTCAGCAGCGCCACGCTGAGCAGCGCATAGTCGCGCGCCCCTTCGAGCGTCGTGCGGTCGATGTCGGCCAGGTGGCGTTTCATCGCCGGCAGCTCGTGCGGCGCGACGTCGGCGTAGTCTTGCCGGTTGTCGCGGTCAATCCGGTCGAGTGGGTTCGGGCCGGGCAGCAGCTCGTGCTTGATGGCGTAGTTGAAAAAGGAACTGATAGCCGCGAGGCGCTGGTTGAAGGTTGCGGCGCCGACGGTCTGTTCCTCGAGCAAACGTCCATCGGGCAGATGCTTGGCCCGGCACCAGCGCTCGGCGGTCAGCGCGACGATGCGGCGATCGCCGTCCAGGTCGTGCCCGAGGCTGCTCAGGAAGGCGCGGAACCGCGTCATCGTCTTCTCATACGTTTCGACCGTCCGCGGGCTGCGCAGGTTGAGTAGCCACATCCGCAACCCGAAGTCCACGCGACTCTCTGTGAGGGCGGGGAGAAGCAACTGCTGGTCTCCGCCTAACTCGCGTGTACGTGTGGTAAAATCCGTCGAGGACATAGGGATAGCGACTCCCGATTGTCTAGCGTTTCCCCTGCACCCGCTCGGCCGCGAACCTGGCGGATGCAGGGGAAACGCGCGTCTTATCTATTACCACCAATCGTTGTTTGTGGTAATACCCCGCTGCGAATTATAGCTCACGCTTCGCCGATCTCAGGAGTCGCCCGATGGCGAAACGATTTACAGCTCACCACCAGTGAAAGGCGGTAGCAATGGCGGACGAATGATTGCCATGAGCAGGCCGCAAAGGCGCCATCCTTAGATGTGCGCAGCATACGGACTCGCAGCAATCAGATCATGCGACTCCCACGCGGTCCACTCATCAATACTGAGCGCGGGATGCGCGTTGAGGAGGGTTGAACGATCCGATACTCGATCATATACCCAGCCCACAGCGGTACGCCCGCGGACCCACCGCACATACACTGGCGGAGCACAGTGATATCGGTCGCCGTGAGCATCGGTTGCATGGCGTGCCATTGGTCGAGTTCTTGCCGTGGGGTGAGCGCGGTGGTCCACGGAATCACGCGTTGTGGATCCAAACGCTGCGCAAAATCGCCCTGATACAGATGGGGCGGGTGCAACGCATTGTTGGACGATGCTGAAGGTATGCGTTACATAGATCGCCAGACCATGCTTTACCTATCTTGTGGAGGCTATAGTGTTGTAAAGGGAATAATCTCAAGAACAGGTTCTGTTGCGTGTGCGAGAAAGTGCTCGATTGCGCGTGCGTGACGTCGAAGGATGGTTTCTACTTCTGCAGTGGTGCAATTTCCGATTCGAACCCAGATCACCTTCGGAGGAACTCCGCGCAGGGCGCTCAGATCGTTGAAATCGGAGTCTTTGGTAACAATGGTATATCCCTCACGCCCTGCAAAGGCCCAAATGTCGACGTCCTCTGCATCTGCAAGACCATGAAAGGCTACGTGGCTCGAGCCTGGGAATTGATCTTCAAGCCGCCCGACCAGCTTCCGTGACAGATGATGGTCAAAGAGAAGCTTCATGCCGCAACCACAAGGATTTGATGTTCCCGATCGGCGGCAAAGCTCAGACACGCCTGAATATCCTCCTCGGTCAAATCGGGAAAATCGTCGAGGATTTCTGCGACCGTCATGCCAGCCGCAAGATAGGACAATATGTCATACACCGTATAGCGGAGCCCACGGATGGTCGGCTTTCCGCTCCGGATGTTCGGATTTATGGTAATGATGGTGCGATAGGACTTGTCCATACGAGTTCCTTCCCTGATCGCCTAGTCTTGATGTGCATCCTACCAATGCCAGCCTGTTTGATTGTACCATACCACGCCCGCGCTTGCACTTTGATGGCATCGTCCAACTCGTTATGCTGCCCGGAACCACCGTGCTCGTCGGTCACGCGAAGCGCGTCCGCGGGATCGTTGGTCGCAGAGCGACAGCCAACGCCGACACGAGATCGTCCATGTATATTGCGTGCTTCGATCTGCGACGCCGGTTGTTGTGGCGTTATTGTACCGGAATCGCGGAACCCTGTGAACTGCTACGATCGCGGCGGTCTTCCTCGGCCGCGACCAGATTCGCGATGAGCTTCTTCTTGGGCTGCATCGTGCGTCCGTCACTTTCTTGGAGACCGTGTGAGGAGCGGTAGGCGCGAGTCAACTGGCGCAGCTCGCCAACGCTGCATACCTTCAGGAAAGCCGGGATATCGGGCGTGGCGCGGAAGCGCGTGATGCGTTCTGCCGGCGTTGTCATGGGCTACCTCCAGACACTAAGTCGATCGGCGGCTCGTCGATAAGCCGCCGCGCTGATCAGCACGCCAGATGTATAGATTGCCTGTTTGACAATTCGCCCAAAACCAGACAAGATGATGGCAATCTGAGAGAGCGGAGGAATCGATGAAGACGGTCAGACGGCGCAGCGGGCAGGTATTTGTGGGCCTACGTGCGTCGCTTATCCGTGGCGATCTCGACCAGCAGGCCCAAAACGTCGCGGAGGCCTATGTTCAATGGGAATCACAGCCGCTGACGCTCTACAACGGCGCGCGCATTGCCAGCGGCTATGTCCTGTGGCTTCCTGAGTCACTGCTTGTGCAGCCATCGACCGATGGCTTGGTGCTCGGCGACGCGCCACCACCACCTGAACCCCCACCGCCGGATCTCGACCTGCGCGCGCTGCGCTATGATCTTGATCAGCAGATCGACTATCAGCCGCCAGTCATCGCTGAACCGATGAGCCTGGCGCGCCGCCGCCGGCGCAACGCTGGGCCAGCGCGCAAGAAGACCACCAAGTACAAGGGCGTGACGCGGATCGATCGCGACGCGGGGCGTCATCCGGATGGCCGGCGCATCACCGCCACGCACGGTTATATGGTGCGCGTCATGTGGAAGAAACAACGCTACCAGGCCTACTTTAGCGATCTCAAGTACGGCGACCGGCTTGCCGCACTCGACGCCGCGGTCGAATGGCGAAACCGAACCGAGGAGCAGATCGGCAAGCCGCGCACTGACCGCACGGTGATAGGCTATGCCAACAGCAACACCGGCGAGTTGGGCATCTCCCGCCGCATCGTGTGCGGCCATGAAGTGTTTGAGGTCGCGTGGCGCGACCCGAGCGGGAAGGCCAGGCGCACCAAATACTCAATCGACAAAAACGGCGAGAAGCGCGCGCTGCAGAAGGCGAAGAAGGCGCGCCGGCATGGCGAACTGCGCCGTGTCCAGGAGCCGCTCGAGGGCTAGGAAAGTGACCCAATGAGCAACTCTCCCGGCAATCTGATTGTTCTCCTCGATCACGGCTTTGACTTCCGAGATTATCTGGATGACAAGGACATTCATAGCGGGCCAGCTAATGAACTTTTATTATTAAATCGGGCATTTCGCACCGTCACACGCGCGGGGCTAAAGCACCCGCGCTAACAGCCCAAGCCCGCTGAAGCGGGCTACCCGATTAATTTCTTAATCTTCATAAGCAGGCAGCTTTGCTCTGGCGCTACCGAACCATCGGCATCCGAGCAGTGTGGCCGGTTTACAGCGGCCCTGCCAAGAACACGAATATTCTCAGCAGCGATCCTATCGGCAAGGCCAGCGAACCCGCACGAGAGGCAGACAAACGAGGATTGTGTTTTCCGATTCGCTTTCGCGATATGCCCGCAGGCGGGACATGTGCGAGAGGTATTGCGAGGGTCAACCCGTTGTACTTGACAACCACAACCCAGCGCCTTATAGGCGATAAAGGCTTGGAGTTGAGCGAAGCTCCACGAGTGGAGGGTTGCGCGCTGCGACCGTCGAGCCTTGATCCGCGTGCGAATGTGCGTCAAATCTTCGACGGCAATCGCACGCTTCGTGCATTCGGCCTTCGCAACAATCCGTTTGGAGAGACAGTGGTTCACCCAGGTCGCAAATCGGCGCTCTTGACCAGACAACGTTCGCAGGCGACGGCGGCTTCCCAGCGTGCCAAGCCTTTGAAGCTTATTTCTGAGCCGACGATGCCGATAGCGCACGTTCTTGATCGACTTGCCCGAATGGACTTCCCCATCGCTATCCGTAGCGATGTTCGTGACACCGAGGTCAACGCCAAGAACGTCATCCACGTCGATTGGTTCAGGAGTCTCAATCTCGGCAGTGGCGAACAAATACCACGCGCCGCGCACGAACGCCAGATCGGTTTCGCCGCGTCGAGAGGCGAGCAACTGTCGCTGGCGTTCGCCACACACGAACGAGATTTCTTGCCGCCCGTCGAGTGTCCAGATCGAGACGGCAGTATTCGCGTGGGTGTAGGAGAGAATACGTTCGTCGTAGGCAACCGCCCCCAGCGGAGCAAACGTGCGCTGTGTCTTGCGAGAGAGCTTGTAGGCATCCGCGACTTTGGCGATACAACGCACGGTGAGTTGAGCGGCAAGGCCAAACGTCTCTCGCACCGCGCTGTAGGTCAGCCGATGGATCGGGAATTGGCGGAACGTTTTCGCTCCCCATGCCACCTGGCTGATGTAGTCACAGGCAGTATTCGCTATCTCAAGCGTGTGACGCAAGGCGGCGGCTTGTTCGGGCGTGGGCAACAGTTTCAATTGGATCGTCAACCTCATATTATGATTGTATCACAGAAAGAACGCCTGTGCAAGCGGCGCGCTCGGCAACGTGGAACCCAATATCGCGCCGCTCTCCAATTCCTCTGCCGCCTAAAATCGGCAGTTTCCTTGGAGATTTTTCTATGAACTCGCCAGCTTCCGCGATCGATCAGTCGTGCTGATTGGCGTTACGCAGGCGCTCGCGCTCGACCGGCCAACGATGCGCTTTCGCTGGCCGAGCTGAATGTAGTGGGTTCGGGCCGTGATCAACTCAGCGACGGTCATGCTGGTGTCGCGCGTCCTCCAAACACCGGCCGGTGTTTGGTCAAGCAGCGGCAGGAGGGTAGTGGGTATCCGGTTGGATCTCCTTTGCGGCACGCCCGCGTTCGCTGCGCACATATCGTTTGCACTCGTCAAACAGGCCTGAGAAATTCGATGAGGGAGCGTCGACATACCACTCGGACTCCTCCATAATCCGCACGACGACGCGCTCCAGCCAGCGCCAGAGCACCGCGTCCATCTCCTCACGCGTGGCGTCGGCGGTGAGGCTGCCGTTCGAGCGCTCCATCGCCATTAGATTCGACACCATCAGCTGAAACTCGCGCGAGCCGCGATAAATGACCTGGCGATCGCCGCGGTACTCAAACGCAGCGACCAGTGCCTCAGTCAGCGGCACCCAATACTTCCCCAGGACATTCCGAATGATGATGTGCCAGCCCTTATTTTCTTCACCGCCGAACTGCTCGGGCCGCTCCTCCATCTCGGTAAACTCGGCCAGCGTGAGGCCAACGGTCTTGATGACGTCCAGCGCCAGCTTGTCGAGGCCGGCCGGCACGTCGCACTCCTGGTCAATCGGCGCGGTCGGATCTACCGCCGCAATCACCGCCTGGATATGCTCCAAGCTGAGAGCCGATGATGATGATAGGTGTATCACTTTTGACCTCCAGTAGCGCCTGCAACGTTCGCAGCAGGTCGATGCCGTAATCGAAATCTTCGCCGGTCCAGGGCTTGCCCTCGTCACGATCGGTGGCCCGCCAGCTGTCAAAGCTGGTCGTCTCGGCGAAGGGCAGCAGGATCCGGTCAATCGTGAAGTCGATTGTGGCCGCCATCGCCTCACGCTGGGTCGGCTGCAGCCGCGCCAGCGCAGCGCCCAGATCGTGCTCGAGCACGAGCAGGCTGGCGCGTGGCTTCTGCCGCCGGCCGGCCGGGTCGAGGATGTCGGTCAGCGCCAGCGCGGCAGAGAGCTTGCTGTCAAAGGTCTCGTCGGAATACAGCCACCACTCGCGGTAATCCGGCCCGATGATGGCCGCCAGCCGATCGGCGCGCACCACCCGAAACTCGCGCCCATCGAGCCGACCCAAAAGAAACCACGGCTCCGTCGCGGCGACCGCGACCCGCAGCCCGCCTTCACGATCACCTGCATAGTCTACCTGAGTCTCCGGCCCGGCAACCTGTTGTTCAAGTCCGATACTCAATCGTCCCTCCTATCCAAAATGGTAATAGATTGATACGAGCGCCGTGGGCGCGCCTGTGTGAGCGGCATGCCGGCTTTGTCCCGACTGTTACGATGGAAGATCCCACGCTCATCCTCCACCGAGCAATGAACGCATGACCAGCAGCACGCTTACGCGCTGGAGGCCGTCCAGCTCTAGCAGCTCCAGCAGCCGCGCCTCGTCGGCCTCGAAGCCGGCGACCCAGCACTCGCATTCGTGCGGCTCGCGGGCATCGCCCGGGCTCTTGTTCCAGTTCCAGCCGCAGTGCCAGCACGGCAGGTCGTCGAAGCCGCCGCGCTCCAGCAGGCCCTGGAAGTTCCACAAGCGATGCGCCAGCCAGGTCGGCAGGCTGTTCCTGGAAAATATCACGGTCCAGGCGTGATCAGCAGCGTGGTAGAGCGCCCATGTCCAGGGGTTTGGGTTCTCGCGGAAGGCAGCCAGCGCACGCCAGTAGACGGCGCGGCCGACGACCTCTTGAGGCCGGGCATGCTGCGCGTGGACCGCCAGGCGGCCGACGTGGTAGCCGAGCTGCGTCCTGAAGTTCAGCGGTCGCCACTTTGGGCCAGCTAGCTGCTCGCCGCAGCGCGGGCACTGGCCGTTATCAACGCAGCTGCAGGTGTCGAAGTCCTGCATGGTGCCCGGTGCAAGGCTGGGCGCGCCACTACCGCGTGGCGAGGGGCCGAAGCTATAATAGCCGCCGCCGGCGCCGAAGCACTGCTTGCAGCGCCGTGGCCAGCGCGCATCGTAGGCCTCCTGGCGAGCCATCGCCCGCACGCAGGCCTCGGTGTGGATGACCTGGGATGTGTTCACGTGTCCCTCTCTATCGAATCGTTGACTCTGTTCGGACGCCGGTGGCATGCGTGTGCGCCCTGGCGCCAGCGTCCTTCCTACCTGGGTGGCTGTTTCTGGTCTGCGATCGTCGCCGCATGCCATTCTTCCTCGCGGCCCAACGCCCTGGCCAGTTCGATCGTCGCCATCTCGTGCGCCGGGCTGGTGTCGTCCGAGTAATTGCCGATGAAGTCCAGCGCGGCCTGGGTGCCGATGCCCGATGCGCAGTTGATCACTGCCAGGTAGGCGCTCGGCCAGCTGCTGCCTCTCGCTGCGATCGCGGCGTCGAAGACATCGTTCCAGTCGAACGTCGCGCTGTCCGGCACCGTCAGGTCCATCACCTCGGGGAAGCTCGCATCAATGGCGACGCGCCAGCCCTGGTCGCTCGGCGTCACGCTGATGTTGCCAATCACCATCGCGGTGCTGTCGATCGGCTCAATGATCACCTTGGTGTGAATGCCCAGGTAGGGCAGCACGGTATTCAGCAACGCGGTCGCGGCCAGCAGCCGATCCGTGATGCGCTCAAGGGCGCGTTCCTCGCTCTCGGGCATGTGCTCGACCTGCCAGCAGTCGGCGACGAGCCGCAGCCGCAGCGCGCCGGCGTCGAGCGTGGTGGCGCCGCTGTCGGCAATCACGATGGGGGCGTAGTTGCCGACGTGGGGCAGCACGGCCGCCAGCAGCTGCCGCGCCTGCTCCATCCGCTCCATATCTCCATATGGCGCAGGAAGACCTCATCCCCCGCCTGGTCGGCGATTGGGTCGCCCGTGCCCAACGCAGCATCCATCGACACCGGTGTGCTGATGTGGGCGTGCAGCTCCAGCCACGCGCCCAGCGCTGCTCTGGCCTCGTCGCCGACCGGCATCAGTTGCCGCTCGAGAATCGCCTCGATCGGCAGCGGCTGGCTCAGCGCCACGAACTCGCCGGCGGCGCCGCCCTCGATGCCCGGCACCGTCTGATGCGCGAAGAAGAGCAATTCAGCCGGCGAGCCACCCTCCGGCGGCAGGTACCAGAAATTCAGTCCCTCGAACTGCGGCACGATCGGCACGGGGTACTGCTCGCTCTCGCGCAGCGCTCTGACCAGGTAGGCGATCTGCTCCGGTATGAGCTCTTTCACGTTGGTTGTCTCACTTTCTGTTGCTGTATGTTTGGCTGCACTAGAAGATGCAGTTGGCCAGCGCGTTGGTGATGTTCATCAGGATGGAGCGGTCAACGCCGTTCTCCATCGTGGCCTCGATCGCCGCGAGCCGCTCGTAGACGCCCTCGATAGGGGAGTTGAAGTCGAGCAGCCACAGGCGGCCTTGGCGCTCGGCCTCGTCGCGGTCGGCGGCGAAATAGAAACTGGCCAGCATCTCGTTGCGCTGGGCGATTTTATGCGCCAGCTCCTGGTCGCTCAGCTGATAGGTACTCGTAGAGCAGTCTGGGTTCGCGTGTGATTGGCTCATTGTCGTCGTTCCCTTTCGCGGTTGTGGTTGTACGTTGAGGGTCGCTCGCACTGTTTGCACCCAACTTTATTATAGCACATCAACAGATTGTTGTCAAATATTTCGGCGTAACGAGCTGTGCCGCTGCTTATTAGGAAGCCATGTCGCCTCAGGAAACCATAGACAAAGGGCCATCAGGCAGTGAGCGGCGCACGAATGAGCGAGTAGAGGTATATCGCCATCAAGGTCTGTTCTTTCGGCCGCTTGGTATCGGGGTACTGATAGATGCCAAGACAATGCAGCGCGCCGGCGGCGTAGCCGGGATGCTGCATTGCAATCGTGGTCCTGGCGTGCTGCTCGGCGATGCCGACCAGCAGATCACGCGCGGTTTCCTCCTGGAGAAGCGCGTCAGTAACGTTGAAGCAGCAGCTGATCATGCGTAGTGCCATGTGGGGATTGCATCACGAGGGTTCGCTTGCCTCCCCACGCGGCCAGTACCGCCGGCCAGCGGTGGTCTCGCCGGCGACGTCGCCCCACGCGAACAGCTGACCCTGCTCGACAATCGGAGGCCAGATCGGGCCAGCGGTACTGTAACCGCTGACTTTCAATTGTAGTGGTTGCGGTGATATTTTGCAGTGAGTGAAAAACTGGCTTTATAGGAGCAACCAGTCGGCACCATTGCCGGTCTCGACGCGTTTCAGGTATCTGCCATTGTGCTCGTATCCGATTATACCAAATGTACTCCTCGACCATGGTGCTGGATCGGAGACAAATGTGAACCCTGTCTGTTGCGCCGACCATTCGAGAGTTGGTCTGTGCTCAATGAACTGACCATCGAAGGTGTCAACCCGATCACAGATTCGGACTCGCTGCTTGATGCCGCTCCACTTTACATGGAGGGAGACAGTCACTGGAGCTGACTGGCCGCCCCGCAAACCGTTCGGCACATTGTAGAAATCCCGCAGCTTGAGGTTAGTGACATCCATCGAGGCTATTCCCGCGTCGGGGATAACACGTACACTCTCTGGTGGGATCGGTGTTGTCCAGAACAATCCACGACGATTGATACCAGGTGCGAAGTGATGGACCTGGTTCTCCACGTCCATTTGGCCTTCAAATAGATTCAGGCAGATGCAACCGAAGACACCTTCCTGGTTGCGTCCTTTCACGTCAATATATGCCCCTTTCATGAAGCGGATATCGGCATCGAAGAGGAGCCGCGCCGAGCTACCCGTTCGCATATTCGTTTTATTTCCGCTCCCAGTGAGATGCGCGAGGCCGATGAAGCCCTCGAAATCCGTGATGGTCGATGGCTCATTACCGTGTCCGGGTAGGAAGACGTGAAAGAGACGAGACTGTCCTGAAAGGGGATGCTGGATGCCACCAGGAATGGGCTTTGGCGAAGCACGTTGGAGCTGGCCGGGTAACAGTCGTTTCGCCCGTGGCAGCGCCCGCCAGAGCAGCTTGCGCCAAGAGACCCCTGAATACAGAGCTAGACACATAGTGCCTGCGGACAATTTCAGGAATGGATGTGACCGCGGCGGCCGGAGTAATCGCCGGTGGCAGCTCGCCGATCACGGGCACAGGCGCCGGAGGCGAGGCGAAGCTCGGCGCGACCGGCATGGGCATGCTGGCCAACTGCTCAGCCGACGGCGCGAACGACGATAGCATACTGGTAATCGTGCCCTGGTCGAACCCCAAGCCCTCGAACGAGACATTCGCCTGCTGCAGTTGCGCCAGCATCGAGCCCAGCAGCTGGTCATCCCAGCCGCCAGCGGTGGTAAGCTGGTTGGCGGCGATCAAATAGGCCTCGGCTTCCTGGTCGTTGGCGAATGATAGGCCGCGCACGACCGGCACCATCCATTCCTTGGCCTTCGCCGTCACGCGCAGCGGCGGTTTGCCGCCCGCTTGCTTCATCGCCTGCAGCACCTCGATGCGGCCGTGGCCCTCCACAATCTTCTTGGTGCGCTCATCGATCGCCAGCGGCTGGGTGAAGCCCCAGCGCAGCATCGACGCGCGCAGCGCCGGCAGGTCGTGCTTCTTGGGATTGCGCTCGGTGCGCAGCAGCTCGGAAAGCGCCATGTACTCGATCTTCATTTCGTCGGCCATCGGTTCCTCCTTAGACTCGGTGAATGAACGGGCAACAAAAAACGACCAACGCGGACCCAGCCAAAACGGCTCGGGGCGCGTGGTCGCTGCCTCAACGCTGTGAGTATACGCTACCGCTGGGGGGTTTGCAAGCTACAGTATGCTCGGCTGCTTTGCGAATGCGAAGCAAAACACAATCGGCGCGCCCCCGCTGCTCATCATCAGGGGGACACGCCGATTGCTTCTGCTAAGGTGGCGCTGGCGTATTCGCTCATGCGCCGGTAGGTCTCGGGGCCGGGGCGTTTTCGCTCACTCGGCCCGCATCTAGTACCACGATACCCTGCCGAATAGTACGTGTCAAGTGCGCGTGGTACAATTCGACGGCTCTCTGACGCCACGTAGATCCATCGGCGCGGCCACGACCGCGAGCGTGCAACTACATCGACGCCGATTGTCAGAAAGCTGTACCAAGTTTGTTCTAATTTTGCGGGCGGCCCCAGCCTTCACTCAGGGCGGTACACCCACCGCATCAGCGATTTCTCCGACTCTTTCTTCCATCTTGTGTAGGCCTGGTATCACGGTAACCTCTCCCAAACGCACCAGAGCAATTGTATCAGGCCCGTAGCAAAAGGCTTGCATGAACTGTCAATTGTGATAACGCTGCATCTATAGCCAAGTGCAAAAATATTGAACGAGTGGTAGCATGTGATGCATGAAAGCTTACTCCGAAGACCTGCGTATTCGGGTGCTGGCAGCCCTCGATGGTCAGATGTCGGTCGCCCAAGTCGCGCGGACCTTCCAAATCAGTGTGTCATCCATCAGACGCTGGCGAGCGCAGCAAACCGCTCTCGGTCATCTGCACCCCAAGCGCCCGAGTGGTCGTCCCCGCCGGATTGGCCCCAGTGCCGAAACTCGCCTGCTCTCTCAACTCAACGCCGCTCCCGATGCCAGCTTACCCGAACACGTCAGCACCTGGACGCACCAACAGGGCACCTCACTCTCTCGCTGGACCATGAGCCGCGCGATTGCACGGCTGCGCGTCTCGCGAAAAAAAAGAGTCTGAGCGCCTTTCTGCGCGACCCCTGGGCTCGCGCCGCCTTCCAGGTCCAAATCGCCGACCAGAATGCATACGATCTTGTGATCGTGGACCAATTCGGTTGCAATCTGGACTTGACACGGCGCGATGCTGGTGCCCCGATTGGTCAGCGGGCCGCCTCAAGCATCCCGCGCAATACACCGCCCAATCAGACTATCATCGCCTCGCTGCATCCTGCTGGGATGGGTCCAAGCATGCAGTTGTCTGGTGGCACGGATAGCGCAGCGTTTGCCGCCTACATCGAACACATACTGGGACCGACGCTGCGGCCGGGGCAGGTTTGAACTGGCGATCGCAAAAGTCAAGAGCGTGTTGCGCAGCATCGGCGCGCGGACGATGGAGGCGCTCTCCCAAGCAGTCGCCACGGCGCTGAGCCAGATTTCTGAGGCTGATGCCGTCGCCTTTTTCCGGCATTGTGGCTATTGGGTTCCATCGCCAATGGCTCAAGCTTTTTGCACTTAGCTATAGCTTCAAACGTCGGTGCTGTCGGCGTCACGTTCAGTAATGTGGTTCATCGTCACTTCCTGTGGTCGATGGTGCTCATCTTTCAAGAACCCTCAACCGCAGCAGATCAAACCCTGCTCGACCGTAGCCACTGCGCTTAATCAGCTTCAGCCGATTGATGTTGCCTTCGACTGGTCCGGTACTATAGGGTAAGCGTAGGGCTGCTTCGACCGCGGCATAATCCCGCTCCATCCCTTCCGCCAAGCTTTTCAGTTCTCTCAATTCGCTCGCTTTCGCCGCCTCCAGCCACGGTCGTAACTGCTCGACCTGTCGCTTGCGCAGCATCTCAGTAAACTGGATCGCGAGGCGATACAACTGCCCAAAGGCCTCATTCCCCTGCTCCATGCGCGCCAGCACCGCCTGGTGTCCTGTCGACAGCGTGTCCGGCCTGCGTAACAGCCACCACGCCACCCGGCGCGTCCGCAGTGGCGCAACTGCTTGCTCTGGCTGCGCTTGCTTGGCCTGCTGATGACGTCCTCGTCGACTTGACGGAGGTGGTGGACTGAGCAGTTGCTGTCGTGTCGCCCAGCGCATGACCGTCATGAGCGAGCCTGTAAAGCCCTGGGTTTGCAGTTCCTGCCATAATTGCTGGCCATTGGTCTCGCCCGCTGCCCATCGCTCGCTCAGATAGGTGTGATACGGGTCTAGCTTGCTCTCTAGGCGCGGATACGGCGCTCGTTCTGGAAAGTGAGTGGCCTTGAGATAGCGGCTCACGGTCGCGCGAGTCATGTGCAGGCGCTCCGCAATCTCCTGTTGTAACGCCCCTGCCTGATGGAGTGCGAGTACTTGCTCATAGCGAGCCAGACGTTGCGCACGCCGCTGCTCTTGCACACGTTTGCGATACGGGTCGCGCGCCCGTTGCATGTCTGGCAACGGCAAGGATATCATGGCCGAGTCAGCATCACCTGGTGTGGCAATGGTAGCCTTGGGCTGGAGGTGGTTCGTCTGCTCGGCGAGCGCCTGCGCAGCAACTTGTCGAACACCAACCATCTGCTTCAAGATCTCCTCAATCGCGGTGCGCAAATTCTGCATGAGATGGAAGCGGTCGGCGACCTGAACCGCATCGGGTGCGCCCTGCCTCGCACCTTCAGCGAACGTGCCCGCACGATCACGTGCGATGATCTCCACACCAGGATGGGCTTCGAGCCAGGAAGCGAAAGTGGCGGCACTCGCATCAGAAAGCAACTCGATTGGCTTTCTTGTGCTCAAATCGACCAGGATGGTTTTGAAGTCCAGGCGCCTGCGATACGCCCACTCGTCTACGCCCAAGAGTGATGGTGTCGCAGGTTCGGACAGTCGCGTGCGACGAACCAGGCGCAGGATGGTGGCCGGGCTAATCGACATGCCCTGGCGTTGAGCGATGCGAGCCGCCGCTGATCCGCCCACTTGAAGTCCCAACTGGCGTTGTTCATTCGCCAGGCGTAGTGAACGGCGCGCGGAAGGTGCCACAACCTCAGGGAGCGGTTCAGAAAAGGTTCGTCGCGGACACCCTGAATGCGTACACACAAAACGCCGGACGCTCAGCTGCAACTGAACAGGCACGCCTGCCCAAGGCAAATCCGCGACGGTGCGGGTGTAGTAAGCATGGACCCGGGACGAGAGAACCGTACAGGAAGGGCAGGCAACCGTGTCACGGGTCACAATAAGATCGAGCGTGATGCGGGTATCATCGGTCGAGATACGAGTTAAGCGGAGAAACGAAGGGCCAGGTAAGAGCAGGTCGGCAAGGGACAAGGTGAACTACCAGTCTAGGCAATAGCTGTCAGGGTTCACAACATCGTGAACGCGGAAGGCTCACAACATCGTGAACAGCATAGTTCAAAAAAGGCTCACCACATCGTGAACGCGGTATACAGTTCATGCTATCTCCGCAGGAGCCAGTATGAACGAACATC
>WNGA01012376.1_pt1 | contig 14354 bp, 15 predicted proteins | sample 5400061 | NCBI WGS metagenome assembly WNGA01 (sample SAMN13153366, study PRJNA577476) | soil metagenome | isolation source: 100 cm soil or saprolite under grassland replicate 2 | place: USA:California | collected 2016-06-15 | reverse complement strand
AACTTGGACAGCCAGAAGAAGGAATTCATCCGTCCGTTCTTCTCAACAATCCAGCTCGTGATGGCTGGAAACGACACCGAAGGCCTGCGCTACGGAGTAATCGAAACGCCGGAGAAGTACTACCTCAGTTGGAAAGAGCCGAGCGAAACAGTGAATCCGCTGGACCGTTCGCTTAGTCAACTTTGCCGCCAAGACCGCCTTCTTGAGATTATCCACGACTTCATCGTTTTCGATGCCGGGACGAAAAAAATCTGCCGCCACAACCAGTACTTTGGCGTGAAGGCTGCGCAGGAAAGGGTCAACCGCCGCGAGGGCGGAATCGTCTGGCATACGCAGGGGAGCGGAAAGAGCCTGACCATGATCTGGCTTGCGAAATGGATCCGCGAGCATATCAAGAATTCTCGCGTGCTGATACTCACGGACCGCACCGAGCTCGACGGGCAGATTGAGAAGTTTTTCAAGGGCGTCGACGAAGGGATTTACCGGACAAAGAGCGGGGCCGATCTGGTTGCGGTGCTAAACAAGAACGAGGAGTGGCTCATGTGCTCGCTCATCCACAAGTTCGGGAGCTCGGACGAGGGGGATGTTGACGCCTTCATACGGGAAATCGAGGGCAGCGCGGGAAAAGGGTTCTACGCGAAAGGCGAAATTTTCATGTTTGTAGACGAGTGCCACAGAACTCAATCCGGAAAGCTGCATGATGCGATGAAGAAGTTCCTGCCCTCGGCGATGATGGTCGGGTTCACAGGCACTCCGTTGCTCAAGAGGGAGAAGAAGAAGAGTATCGAGATTTTCGGGCCCTACATTCATACCTACAAGTATGATGAAGCGGTCCGGGACGGGGTAATCTTAGACCTGAGATATGAAGCGCGAGACATCGACCAGAATCTGACCTCGCCCACTAAGGTCGACCAGTGGTTCGAGGCGAAAACGCGGGGGCTCACCAATTGGGCCAAAGCACAGATCAAGCGTCGTTGGGGCACCATGCAGAAGGTCCTAAGTTCGCAAGACAGATTGCAGAAAATTGTCGGGGACATTCTTTTCGACATGGAAACGCGTGACAGGCTCATGAGCGGGCACGGGAATGCCATGCTCGTTTGTGGGAGTATCTACCAGGCTTGTCGAATCTTCGAGATGTTCCGGTCCACCCCGCTGGGCGGGAAGTGCGCAATCGTTACATCCTACAAACCCACGACGGCAGACATCAAAGGAGAGGAATCTGGCGAAGGGGCTACCGAGACGCTCCAAAAGTACGAGATCTATCGCAGAATGCTGGCCGCCCACTTCAACGAACAGGAGGCAACGGCCATTAACAAGGTTGAAAAATTCGAGGAGGAGGTAAAGAAGCGTTTCGTCGATGAGCCTGGGCAGATGAAACTCCTTATCGTCGTTGACAAATTGCTCACCGGGTTTGACGCGCCGCCGGCGACGTACCTCTACATAGACAAGAAGATGCAGGACCACGGATTGTTCCAAGCAATTTGTCGCGTAAACCGGCTCGACGGAGACGACAAGGAGTACGGTCACATCATCGACTACAAGGATCTGTTCAAGTCGCTAGAGAAGTCAGTCAGGGAATACACCGGAGAGGCGTTCGATGGCTTTGACGCCAAAGATGTGGAAGGGTTGCTTAGGAATCGACTACAAATTGGCCGTGAGACGCTGGAGGTAGTCCGCGAAGCAGTAAAGGCCCTGTGCGAACCGGTCGAACACCCCAAGGACACAATCGCGTACATTGGTTATTTCTGCGGCGACGGAAGTGCTGACAGTCTGAATGACAACGAGCCCAAGCGTGTTCAGCTTTACAAATTGACGAGTTCCCTTTTGCGAGCTTACGTCGACCTCGCCAACGAGATGATCCAGGCAGGATACTCCGAAGACCAGGAAACAAAGGTCAAAGAAGAAGTCGAACACTACCAGAAGGTCCGTGAAGAAGTCCGCCTCGCGAGCGCCGACTATGTCGACATGAAGCTTTACGAGCCGGCCATGCGTCACTTGCTTGACACTTACATCCGTGCCGAAGAGAGCGAAAAACTTTCTACGTTCGAAGACAAGACGTTGGTAGAACTCCTTGTGGAAAAGGGCGTGGATGGCCTAAAATCGCTTCCTGATAGCATTCGCGAGAAGCCAGAAGCTGTTGCCGAGGTAATCGAGAACAACGTTCGAAAAGTTATCATCGACGAATGGGCACTGAATCCAAAGTACTTCGAGAAGATGTCGAGTCTTCTGGATGCGCTGATTCAGGCCAGAAAAAGGAGGGCGTTAGACTACAAGGACTACCTGAAACAGCTTGCAGATCTTGCTTCGAAGGTCAAATCCGGCAGCGGTGTATCCGCTTATCCGAAGGCGATCGACACTCCCGCGCTCAAGGCATTGTATGACAACTTGGGATCCAGAGGAGAGCTGGCGGTAACCGTGGACCAGGCTATCCGGAGCGTGAAGAAGGCAGGTTGGCGCGGCAACCGATTGAAGGAGCGCGAAATACGGATTGCTATCAAGAGGGCCTTAGTCGGCAATGAGAGCCTCGTAGAAACGATTTTTGAGATGGTGAAAAACAGGCATGACTACTAACAGACATCAGCTATCTGTGGCGGGCATCAGCGTGGAGGTCGTCCGAAAAGACATCAAGAACCTCCATTTGGCCGTATACCCACCACAGGGAGCGGTTAGGATAGCCGTGCCTCTTCATGTTGACGATGAACAGGTCAGGCTGGCGGTGGTGTCTCGCCTTCCTTGGATTCGCCTCCGACAAAGTGGTTTTGAAAACCAAAATCGGCAGTCGGCCCGAGAGATGGTCACCGGCGAGACACACTACTTGCACGGGAGACGGCACCGGCTGGATGTAGTTCAACGGGATGGACGACCCGGCGTCCGTATCTCCAAGTCGGGAACCCTGGAATTGGCAGTACGGCCGAATACCGGTGCCAACAAGCGCCTTGAGATTCTGCAACAATGGTATCGAAGCGTCCTTCGGGAGAGAATTCCCACACTCATCGAAAAGTGGGAGCCTGTGGTTGGCGCGGAGGTCGAAGACTGGGGAATTAGGCGGATGAAGACGCGCTGGGGGACCTGCAACCAAGAAGCGCGCCGCATCTGGGTCAATCTCGAGTTAGCCAAGAAGCCTCCCGAATGCCTCGAGTATGTCCTTGTACACGAAATGGCCCATTTATTGGAGGCGGGTCACGGAGGGAGGTTTACCGACATCATGGATCGCGTTCTTCCGTCATGGCGACTCCATAGAGCGGTCCTAAACGACGCTCCTCTAAGCCATGAGAAGTGGAAGTATTGATGGATAGTCACTCAATTGTGATCGATTCGTAACCACGCAACCACGAACCGTGTCGGGGCGCACCCCGTACGAAGAGCTATCAGGCCAGCGTTACAGTCGTTTCCAAACTCGAGTCCTGGGAGGGCTGAGTTTCTTTGGTCTCTTCAAGAATCGTGGCTTCTCGAGAGTCCACAGATACGCGGTCCCGGTCCGAGGCAGATAGTGCCCCGGATAGAAGGAAGCAAATCTCTTTCCATACCTCCGTCGAAGCAGCCTCTGAACATCTCTACTGGGTACCTCAGTGCAGCCAGTTATCCGAACGTATCCGACCAGAGCGGGTTGGGGGAACTCCCTCTCGTCGGGACGTCTCCCGTCAACGACTGCGTTCACGTCCATGCCACTTGCAATAACTCCCACAACACCCCGCGTATTGGTTGGAACACTTCTGACCAGAACCGGAAAAACCCCTTCGGCAACCAGCCTCGCCCAAGGCTGTTGCAAGATCATCCCAAGGCTAACAGTACGCGACATCGAGTACTCGATTCGACCTTTGGTTTGGATAAACCAATCCTCCGACACTTCCTATAAACCCAGCTTCCGCGATCGACATGTAAGACGCCACACAGACAAAAACGTAGTGCCCGACTTTCGAACTAATCGGCTGCCGAATTACCGGATCTCGCCTTTTGATGCAATATCAACAGATTGTGACTGCTGTGGACGGACTGGATTTGTACCTCGGTTGGAGAACGGCGGGCGCCTTATGTGGTTGTGTTGGGCGACGTCCCGCCTTCCGGGTCGAGGCGGTGGATCCAACAAGCATCGACGACGTGGCGCGCAGAGATACTCGATCCGGAAAGCTTATTGGAGACCGCCAAACATGTAGCCCCAGTCCCCGCCAAGGGAGGCTAAGCTCCGTCAGGGTAACCAATCATGCTCGACCATCCAGGGGCTTCGGATGAATCCGCGCCCAGACCAAACAAGGCCCAGCAAGAAGCGCTGGAGGCCCTACTTCGAACGCGTGAACGAGGCCTAAGCAGCGCACTCGTCGTAATGGCGCCGGGTCTGGGAAAGACCCACCTCGCCGCGTGGGACGCCAATCGCTACGCCCGCGACGGTAATGTGCTCTATCTTGCCCATCGGGCCGAAATCCTTGACCAGGCGTGCGAGGTGTTCCGCCGAATCTTTGGCAACAATGTCATGACTTCGAAAGTTCACGAGAACAACGGCTACGATCCGAATGCACACCTTGTGTTCTCCACTATCCAAACCATGTCGAGGAGAGTCGCTCAGTGGACGCGAGACCACTTTGACTACATTGTTATTGATGAATCCCACCACGTTGTCGCGCCTACCTACCGAGCTGTCGTGTCCTACTTTGTACCGCGCTTCAAACTTGGAATCACGGCGACGCCACGACGAATGGACGAGCAAGACATTTTGCCCACCTTCGAAATGAACATTGCGTACAATCTGCCAATCGAAAGAGCGATCGTTCTTGGCTACCTTGCTTCGATAGACTACAAAGTCTTCTCTGACATCGTCGTAGGAAATCTTGAAGAAGCGAGCGGATCCGCGCTTAGCCTCCTGTCGCTCAGCCGACAACTCTTTCAAGAGCGAAGCCTCGACGAGATTGTTCAGTTGTACCATAGCGAGTTTGACCAAATTAGCAACCCTAAAGCCCTAATTTTCTGTCCATCAATCGCGTTTGCAAATCAGCTGCACGAGTCGTACGAGGACATTCAAGTTGTAACCGGAAGAACGCCTGCGCGGCGGCGACGATCCATTATCTCACGATTCAGGTCTGGTTCGATTGATGCTCTCGCGACAGTAGACCTGTTCAATGAAGGCATCGACATCCCAGATGCGAACCTCCTCGTGTTCTTGCGTTCTACATCCTCGGAAACCATTTTCCAGCAGCAGCTTGGTCGTGGACTGAGGAAGGCTCCGGGAAAGGAAGCAGTTCACGTTCTTGACTTCGTGGCTTACTTGGAGCGTCTACTATACCTGAAGAAATTCCGAGAAGGTATCGAGACATACCGCTCGGAGGTCGATCGATTGCCGTCCTCAGCTCGATCGTCAATTTCACCGAGCCGGGTGCAGTTTGATCGCACCGCAACCCAGCTCATCGGAGAGCTCGACAAGCAGAGGGTAAGTGACGTAGACCTCGAGATTCTCGATGAGTCGCTGGGAATTGATGACTTAGCGGAAGAGCTTTCAACGAAAGTCTTCCGGCTGATTCCTCTCATCAAAAGGAATATCATCAAGCCTGATTTACGATTCTACCTCTTTCCCGGGATTAGCTATCCATATTTCCTCGAGGACCGACTTGGGGAAATCAAGCAAACATACCGAGTCTGGGAAGGACGGGAGCGAGCCCTCCCCCGAGACGTCCCTGAGATTAGAGGGGAAGGAGCAGTCACTTTCAGAGAGGAGCTTAGGACGTTGGAATACCCGCCCGCTCTGAAGTCATTCTATGCTCAGGGGAAGGAATTCGCTAAGAAAGTCCGAATTGAGTAGGTTTGTACATGCCACTCGACCTCGCCAATCTCGAGGTCGTTCGATTGAAGGAAACCGATGAGGTGGGCGCATTCTCCTCCGCTGACACCGATCTGAACAACTTCCTGAAAGTGCTGGCTCTCTCTTATCAGGCAGAAGACATGGGCGTTACGTTCTTGGCGCGGTTAGACACGGAATTGGTCGGCTATTTCACCGTGTCAACTGCCAATATTCGCGTGAGACAAGTCGAGTCTCGGGATCAAATAGAGGGCCTCGAAAACATGGAGTACTACCCAGCTCTGTTGATTGGGCGATTGGCCGTGGAGGAACGTCTGGCTGATCAAGGGATTGGAAGTCGGCTCCTTCAGATGATCTACGGGCTTGCGGTTGAACTGCAGAAACGAATTGGTGTGCGTTTTCTCCTATTGAATGCGACTCCAAAGTCCCAGCTTTGGTGGACGAATCGAGGATTCACTCCGTTAAGGGATCAGGGGAACCGGATGTTGCCTTTCCTGTACCTGGATATCAGAAAAATGGAAACCTAGAGCACCTCCTACGCCAACGGTGGAGAAGTTGGCTTTGTAGCCCTAGCGGGACCGGGAGAAGGTACTGGCGGTCTCGTCAACGGGTCGGTTATTAGCCAATCATCACTCCGGACGCTCCCTCATGGTCTTATCGACTCAAATCGATGCAGATTGCGAGGCTGGAGATTCGTCATGCCGATTAATGCCGCACGTTTCTATGCCGAGTTTGTTACTCAATTCGCGCTAGAGTCCTCCACTGAAGGAACGATTACTTGGCTCTATTTCCATAAACAAACTAGAATGCACGATATGGGGAGCGGCTTGAAAGATAGCGACTGGACGCCAATGATCGTGACGTTTCTCGACGTCCTCGCCTGGAAACTGGGCTACATTCAACTTTACGAAAGACCCATCAAAGGATTCCGTAGCTGGGACCGTGACTGCATTTGGATAGATCCGGGGGATCCCGCACATTCAGCGGTGACAATTGAAGCGGAGAACAACTCGGAGTCCGCCCTGGGTTCAGAGGTCCCGAAGCTGCTATCCGACGAAGCAAGTCTGAAGGTCCTAATCACCTATCCGCCCGGTGCGTACGGAGGTCACGGCTCACTCCGAGTCTGGCGGGACGACTACCTCACCAGACTCTCACAGGCAATTCAAACCACAGCAGGTCGGGCGAAGACAGGGTGCGCAGCCGAATTTCTCTTGATCTACGGTGACTACGCGTTCCCGGCGCCGGTGGAGTGGCACTTTGCCTCGTTGGCCTCAGACGACCACCGGTGGGGCGATCAGTGGCTTCTGCCTTAGAATGGTGCCGGTGTGGTCGGCTACTGAGGGGCGATCACAACGGTTCTCCAGCTGGATATGAGCGTCGTGGCAACTTGGCAGAGCTGCGCCAGATTCCTTCTGAGTTGCGTGAGTCGATAGTGAGCGACGAACCACACAGAATGTCGTCGCCGTCCAACGCCTCCGAGGAGATTCGCCGAAGAACAACACGAACTGAGGGATCGCGCTCCCGGCCATTCGAATCACAATGAATAGATCCACGTTCTGCATTCGTGGGCGTGGGGCCTGTGCGACTCTCCCTAGACTCCTCGTTAGCGTCGCGTTTCACGAGTCGATCCCAAGCCGCGCGTGCAGTCACGGAGGCGTGGGTCGCTAGGAACCTCTATTGCCCTTCCTGCACCGCAGACGCGCTTGAGCCTACCAAGCCCGGCACGAAAGTCGTGGACTTCGGCTGTCCGGATTGTGGCGAACCTTTCCAGCTGAAGAGCCAATCCCATCCTTTCCAATCGCGGGTCTTGGACTCTGCCTACGAGCCGATGATCGAGAGCATCGAGACCGATACGGCCCCCACATTCCTGTTCCTTCACTACCATCCCCGGGAATGGATGATCCGAGACTTGTTCTTCGTGCCTCGACATTTTATGTCGCCTTCCGTGATCGAGAAACGTCCCCCGCTCCGGTCGACGGCTCGGAGGGCTGGCTGGGTCGGCTGCAACATTCTCCTCTCAGCTCTCCCGATGGACGCTAGAGTCGACGCGGTGCGGAATGGAACCGACTTGCCTCCGAGCGATGTTCGTAAGGCATGGCACGCTTTCTCGTTCCTTCGAGAAGCAACCCCCGAGTCTCGGGGCTGGATGGCGGATGTGCTCGCGTGTGTCCGGGAGATCCGCAAGCCTGAATTCACCCTTATCGAAATGTACCGCTTCGAGAAGCGCTTGGGTGACATGCATAAGGACAACCGGAACGTCCGGCCAAAGATCCGGCAACAGCTTCAAACCCTACGGGACCGCGGCATCCTGGAATTTCTCGGCCATGGCCGGTATCGTGTGCTCCTCGTCCCCCGCTCGGGTTAGTTCATACTCATCGTCGCCGAGGACCACTCTAGGAAGAGCTATTTAGGCGGCCAGTCAGTAACGGTTCTGATCATGGACCACGCAGCTCTCGCTCGCATCGCCGAACGAATCAAGACCCTCTCTTCAGAGGACCCCTTTATGAAGGAGGCCAACGTGAAGCTCAAGGTGGTGCAACCCCTGCTTGCCGCTCTCGGGTGGGACACCGCAGCCGGCGATGTCGACATGGAGTGGTCGGTGAGGCTGGGAAGCAAGACGGCCGCCGTCGATTTCGCACTCCTACTCGAAAAAAAGCCAGTGGTTTTTGTCGAGTCGAAAAGTTTCGAGTCCAAGTTGGACAAGGACGACGCACAGCAAGCAATTTCGTACGGGAGAGTAGAAGGAGTCAAATGGTGCGTTCTGACCAACGGAAAGGAGCTCAACCTATACGATGCTTCAGAGAGCAAGGAGCCAGAAGATTGCTTGATCACGAGCCTCAGCCTCGACCGGCTGGACAAGGAGAGCGACGAAATCCGTTTGCTTTCGAAACAAGCCCTCATCTCCCAGGAAATCGAGATCCTGGCGAAAACCAAGAAAGCCCTGATTTCGGCCCGACGGAAGTTGGATGAATCTAGATCTTCTATTGTAGCGGCCTTCGGGGCAGTGTTAACGAAGTCTCTGCCAGACTTGCCACCGGACCTAATCAAAGATCTCTCCGACAAGGCGTTGCCAAAGTCCAAGCGGACGTCACTCTGGCGCGAGAGAAGACGGAAAGAGTTCCCACAGGAACAACGAAGGTAGCTCCCGCCGGGAAAGATGGCGGGTTCGGTGGAGAACCGCCGCACCTGCCCTTCATCGCCAGAAGGGATATTGATGGTCTTCCCGACGCAACCGTCTTGGTCTGCCCTGCCAGGATCGAGTTAGGGATCGACTTCCTGTTCAAGTACGAAGCCTGGGCCTTTCTGCGAATCACACGCCGTCCGGACTACCTGGCCCTGTACCTTACGAATCCGGTTTCCAAGATTCTCTATTTGGGAGAAGTAAATCGCCTGAGTGCGCCGCTATCCACGCCCTCGGACGTCAAGGAAATCGATGATGAGGACTTGCGGACGTTCAAGCCCGGCAAGCGCATAGTTTGGCTGAAGAAGGGTAGCATCAGGAAACTGTCCGATCCAATTCCGTCAGGTAGATTGGGAAGTGCACCTCAGAGCCCATGGTATACTACTCTGAAGCAATTCATCGCCGCGAAGGACACAGCAGACCTTCTTCGTGCACGCTGATTCCATGCGAGGGTCCGCGGGGATAGGTGAATTCAAGAGTTAGCGCATTGGACAAGAACCAGGTGCACACTCGGTGTAGTCTGATAATTGGGACAGGCCATGATCGAGAAGAACCAATTCGCTCTGTGGGCGAAGTCAGGGCACGCACTCTTTGAAATATTCGAAGGGAGGAATGACGCATATCCTCTAAGTAAACGATGGATGACGGAATGGCTTGATTCCGGCGACTTCTTGGTATCGAGTTCAGACGTACAATTGCTTAGTGATCTCCTCATCGACTTTGAGTATCAGGCTTTCAGAATTCATCAAGCGACAGCGAGGAGGATGGATGAGCAGGTTAGGCGAATGTTAGCCGGGAATCTGACTGCGAGAAAGATTTCAAACGTCGGAGTGGCGTTCTTCCCGTTCCTATTCACATGGAATCTCCAAAGATACAAACAGTACTTCCTGCAAGGCGGAGATCTCGATTTGGTATCGCACTTCGAGAAGCTCGGACTCGCTCTAGAGGCAGAACAATCGCGTCTCAAGGAATTCGCTTCATTGCACATCCTGATCGACGAAATTGACAACGATCGAATCGGAGAGATTTGGCGGATCGTTAATCAAACGCTACGCAAGCTGGGTATTGGTCAGAATGAACCGGTCGGGACTGCAAAGGTTCTGCATATGGTCGCACCCAACTACTTTCCCTTATGGGACAATTCGATCGCGGAGGCTGCAGGACTCAAGAGCCGGGGAACGACGCTTACATTGGCTGACTACATCCATTGGATGAACCGTCTGAGGAAGTGGCTACTGGCATTCGCACCCGAATGCCGCAAGCTCGAAGTCGAAACTCAACTTTCTCTCCTGAAGCTTGTTGACGAAGGACTCTACGTGATGAGCTCAATCTCTCTTGATCGCAGGGTCAAGCTGCTCGGGATCTGACAACCCTGTCGCAAGACACTCCACAGCTAGTGCCACCCATTTCGGCCGGAAGCGGCTAACATTGCTCCGAACGGTAACTGCGACGCGGTGTTGAATTCCTTCACCCGGGGCCTGGGAGCTCATTCCCAGTGAGATTCGTCATTTTGCAGGAAATTCACTCTGTTCACTCAAGTCCATGTTACGCTTATATAGTGGTAAACTAAGCCGTCAGCAAGGGGGAAAGTCAGTTGCGACCGAAGAATATCGCTGTTGGAGAGCTTGTCGTGAGCCCGTTGAACGTGAGAGAAGACATCGGAGACATTCAGTCCTTGGCGGAATCGATCCGGGACGATGGTCTCCTGCATCCGTTAACGGTTCGGCCTTACGGGGATCAGTACGAGATTGTCGCGGGACGCCGGCGATACGAAGCGTGCAAGCTGATCGGAATGAAAGTCATTCCATGCAACGTGGCGGAGGAAATGGATGATCGGCGCGCAGTCCTCACGAGTCTCAAGGAAAACATGCGGCGGGGTGATCTCACCGCTGCGGAGAAGAAGCGCGGCATCCAGAAGTTGCTCCAGATGAACGGGGGCGACACACCGTCTAACCGACGCAAAGCCGCGTCATCGTTGAACATCTCGATGGCCCAGCTTAAGGAGGCGATTGGGGAGAAACCCTTGGAAAGACGATCGTTCCTACGTCGGCGGCGAAGACCTTGATGAAGGCGCTCAAGGAACCCAAGGTGAAGGACGCCCTCGGTGAACTTCCGAAGGAGGAGCGCAAGAAACTCGAGGCAGAAGTAATCCGCGAAGCGGTGGCGTTGAAGGGCCCGCGGCGCAAAGAGTTCCTCAAGCAGTTCGAGAGGGACCCGCTTCGGCCCGCGGCGGAAATCAAACGAGATGTATTGGCTCCTGGTCCGTCACAACCGCTGCTGGTGACGATTCCGGTCCGCGTGGAGAACGCGGTTTATGCTCCGCTGAGGCAGTTCGCATTGGACAATAACCTCGGTGATCGCGTTGGTCTTGCGGCGAAGAACCTAATAACGGAAGGACTGGCCACCAAGGGATACCTGAAACGGGTCGGTGAGGGGGAGACTGCCCAGTAGACACTGCCGCCGATCTGTGGAGTTATCGCAACCCAAAGAGAGCGTGGGCGAAGTCGATGGAAGGACGGAGTGATAAGGTTCAGGTGTGAACTCATGGCCAACCTGTTGTGGTTCATCGGCGCAGGGGCGTCCGCTGCGTTCGGTATTCCGACCATGCAAAAGATGGTCACCGACTTCGAGCAGGAGTTAAAAGAACGAGCCTCCCAGGCGGAGATTGATCTCTACGAAGACGTGAGGAGCTTCCTCATCGCCAATCTTGGAAGACCGGTTGATTTGGAGGCGGTCTTCTCTGTCATTGACAGCATTATCAGCTGGTCACCAGACAGGGTAGGTCCTTCAGCCCTCTACCATGCAGTTCGTTCGCTCGTTCCCAAATTGCGAGGGGGCGGCGAAGTGTCTGACGCGATACCTCGGCTTTCGACACCAACTCCTGACCAAGTCGAGACAGCGAGAACCTTGAGGCAGCGATTCGAGGAGCTCGTGCGATCGAAATGCGAGATTCCTGAAGCCGAGCTGAGCCACGTTCAGACCGCCTATCGGACTGTTTTTGAGCGCGTCGGCCAACAGGTTGGTGGTGCTTCCTGGCATGGAAACACGCCTGTATCCGACTGGCCGATTTTCACAACCAATAACGACCCCGTTCTGGAGCGATATTGGGTAGATTTCGCGAAGTATCCCTTGAACACGGGCTTTTCTTGGAACGAAGTCGCCGGAATGAAGGTGTCAAATCCGGATCAGCTACGAAGCGGCAATGGTGTGCGACTTTTCAAACTGCATGGATCGATCACATGGCTCAACGATCCCGATTACGGATTGACTGAACAGCGGGTTGTTCCAAAAGACATGAAGAAATGGACGGGCTCCCGGTTTCTTGGGCAGGTGATGTTGTACCCGATTGAGGAGAAGGCTCTGTTCGTTGATCCGTACATGACGATGTTCCTTCAGCTCAATCGAGAGCTAGCCACCACGCCTTACTGGTTCGTGATTGGCTATTCGTTCGGAGATCGCTTCATCCGCGAAATCTTCATGCGGAACAGTAAGCAAGGCGTTCGGCTGGTCCTCCTTCACCCCCACGCCGACCAGATTGCCAAGCAGCTAGACGGCTTCAAGGGTCGTTTGGAACTCGTTCGAGAACGGTTTGGAGGCGATGATATGGAAGCGGTATGTCAGGCAGTCTCCATTGCATTTAGAAAAGGTTGAATACTCGAAGGACAGGAACCACCGCCATGAGTAACGATTTCGTTGACGCGGCGACCATATGGCGCGAGTATTACGGGGAGTCCTCCGTTCAGGGTGTTGGAATGGCCCGCAAATCCAGACTCCCTCGTGGCGCAAATTGCAGCTGAAGATGACGTCCTGCTGTCTTAACGAAATTCTTCGGAATTCCTTCCTCGGACGGATCAGTCCCGGAGATGAGTGGTAGTTCAGTGCCTCGCGGTTCTCCTAAGCCGCGTGTATCGATCGAGCGTGTTCCACTGTAACTGAGAGTCAGTTTCCAGTTTCTCGAGGAAATCCTCAAAAGCGGAGAGAAGGGCGCCTCGGAAAGCAAGTAGACCGAAAGACAACGTGTGATTGTGTTCTCTCATAGCTTCGTTTCCGGGTGAGATAGCCGCCTCGAATAAATTCCAGCTGTGGATCAAGCTATTTCGATACATTTTGTATATCGCCCGCGCGTGAGGTTGGTAGTCGGGCGGGAAGTGGTCGCGAACGAACTTTTCGACGTGTTTCCCGTATTTTCCTCGAAATCCATAAGATGAGAGCGCATCCAGAGCGCACATCAATGAGATCGCAATAACGTGCCCTCTGTGTTGAAGATCTCCGTTGCTCTTCGTGACGTCGTCAATGACGTTGCGGATCTCATCGAGCATCGATTCGTCGAGAATTCGTCTCAAGGCTGTGACGAAGGTTCCGTCGACGTGCGATGGCGGCGATGGCCAAGTGCTCGGCTGCCACGACAAGAATTCGGTAGGATTTTTCGCGCCTTTCTCGCGGTATTTCATGTTCCACCTCCAAGCGGGTTAGGGACGGAAGGACCTGGCGGTGGAGTAACCTGCGCTTTCGCTTGTTTCGATTTCTTGGCCACCTCGGCGATCTTGCACAAGAGGCTTGCTGCCGAAAGGTACTCCAAGGCTACGTAAGGGTCCGTGACCGTAATCTTCTCATGACTCAAGGGATTCCTGACCGCAAGCATCGCGCCTCGCGCGATTCCGTGTAGTCCTTCACGTTCATCCTTCTCATACTGCGTCTTCCCCTTATTTATGGAAAGAACGGGTTTCTTGGTCGCAAATGCTGCCTCCATCAGAGGGGTTCCCTCGAGTTGGACGTTCTTGCCGCAACGCTGCGCGATGAAACCGTTCATCGCTACGTACCCTTCCCGAATAGCCTGGGCATAGTGACCATCCCGGAAGAGATCGTGGGAGGCCTGACCAATCGTTCGATGAAGGCCGGAAGACTCAAAGATTTCCACAATCCGTGCCTGCTCGAGACCTGGCGACGCGAGCGTGAGTTTGTACTTCTTGTCCGGCACCAAGACCTCAACTCGGACCTTGCCACCCTCCTTGGCTCTCACTTCTTGATACCAATGAGTGAGGCCACCGGCAATTCGACCGTGCTTCGGCGAATAGGTCAGAACCTCGGGATTCGGCCGCCCTTGCAACACACATTCGATACTCTGCGATGCATCTCCCTTCGGAAACAAGTCTGTGTATGCGGAAGGAATCAGAAGGAAACCGCTTTCGAGGGGGCGCTTCGTTAGCGGTGCCAAGAAAAGCTTGCCCGTTGTACGCGCGCTCCACATCGCACGGTGTCCCGGCATGAGTCCTCCACGGGGCTTCGTTGAGCACCCTATGTCTCACTTTTGCATACGAACCTTGCCCGATATAAAGATGGCTCCAAAATGTCCGGATGGAAGTGAGAGATTGGAATCGACCGAAGGAT
>WNGA01014355.1_pt1 | contig 14357 bp, 12 predicted proteins | sample 5400061 | NCBI WGS metagenome assembly WNGA01 (sample SAMN13153366, study PRJNA577476) | soil metagenome | isolation source: 100 cm soil or saprolite under grassland replicate 2 | place: USA:California | collected 2016-06-15 | reverse complement strand
GATCGCTTCGAGCTGGTCCTTTTGAGCCACGCGGTGAACTTCCAGTTCGCCGCGCTGGCCTGGATCGCGGTTCGCCGTGGCATCCCGGTCGTCTTGCTGTACGGCAACTACGGCGTGCCGCGATTCGTGAAGGTGGTGGAGCCCGACGACCTCTACGACACGACCGACCGCCCCAGGGCCGCGGACTTGGACGCGATACCCGAGGCCAAGCGACGAGCGCTCGCGGCCGTCGGGAGCGCTTATCTCGATAAACGCCTGCGCGGGCAGACGGAGGACATGGGCGCGCGCTACGCGTTCCAGAAGGCGAGCGCGCACGTCTCCCGCTCCGCGCTCGTGGAGCGGTTCGGCTGGGATCCCGACCGTCCGGTCGTCGGTGTCTACGCCTCCAACTGGTTCGATTTCCCGCACCCCTGCGGAATGACCCACTTCCGGGACTTCCTGGACTGGACCCAGGCCACGCTGAGCGTGGCGCAGCGCCAGCGGCGGGTCAACTGGCTCTTCAAGGCCCATCCCTGCGACCAATGGTATGGCGGCGTCACGCTGTCAGATCTGATGCCGCCGCTCGACGCGCGCGGCCATGTCCAGCTCGTCCCGATCGACTGGAACGGCTCGGCCGTGCTCGACGCAACGGACGCGGTCATCACTTACCACGGGACGGTCGGCATCGAGGCCGCCGCGGCCGGAAAGCCGGTCCTCGTGGCCGATCGTGGCTGGTACCACGACGCCGGGTTTGTGACGTGGCCGCAGTCGAGAGAGGAGTACCTCGATGCTCTGGCCACGGATTGGTGGAAAGCGGTCGACCTCCACGCGACCCGGCGGCGTGCGCAGATCTTCGCCGGCTGGTACTTCGGGCGGCCGGCCTGGCAGCAAGGCTTCGTTCTCGAGGACGACACCGTGCAGGCGCCGATCTACCGGAGGGTGGCCGAGCTTCTCACCGGGAACGCGGAGCCTCTCGCGATGGAGCTTCGGATGATCCGTGAGTGGTTCGCCTCGGACAGCCGGCATTACCACACCTTCAAGATGGGACGCGCGAATGAGTTCGCCTGCTAGCGCGCCACGGACGCCATTTCTGTCAACCGTGCGCGCCGGGCTCCGGCTTCTCTCGCGGACGGAAATCCGGCGAGGTTTCTGGTTGACGGCGGCGCTGGCGGCGGCCGGCGTCCTTGAGATCGTGGCGATGGCGGCGTTGCTCCCGTTTGTGAACGTCGTGATGCAGCCGTCGGCCATCCACACCAGCTCCACGCTCCGGTGGCTCTACCGGTGGAGCGGCGCGTCCGATGTGTCGCCGTTCATCGTCCAGGTCGGCACGGTCGTGATCGCGCTCATGATGACGAGCGCCATCGTGAACTGGAGCCTCCTCTACCTCCAGAATCGGTACGCCGCCGCGTGCCAGAATCGGCTCGCCAAGCATCTGCTCGACCGGTGCATGCAGGCACCCTATTCCTGGTTCCTCGGGCGCAACTCCCTGGTGCTGTCACGGCTGGTGTACGACGACGTGGTGGTGTGGAGCCGCGGGCTCATTCAGCGGCTCATGACGATGGTGAACAGTCTCCTGAGCGTGCTGATGGCGGTGGCGCTGGTGCTGGCCTTCTCCCTGCGCACCGGGATCGCCGTCGTCGCCGGCGTGGCGATTCTCGGCTACGCCGCGGTCTACCTGACCCGGCCCTACCTCGCGCGCCTGGCCGAGACCAAGCGAGGGGCGATCGACGTGGTCACCCTCACCGCGAACCAGGCGCTGGCGGGGATCAAGGACATCAAGCTGAGCTCGCGCGAGGCCTACTTCAGCGAGCTGTTCCGGCGCGCGTACGCGACGTTCACCGGCGCTCACGCCGGCCTCAACGTGGGGCAAGAGACACCTTCCGCGCTGATGACCACGCTCGCCCAGGTCATGCTGGTCGGGCTGGCGATGGCCCTCTGGAGCATGGGTGTCGAGCCCGGGAAGATCGCGACCCAGCTCGCGCTCATCATCATCGTGAGCACGAAGGTTGTCCCGTCGGTCGGCATGCTCTCCATGAGCGTCAGCGGACTCGTCAACTCGCTGCCGCACGTACGCGCCATCCACGATGTGCTGACGAGCTTCGAGGTCCAGGGCAAGCTGTCGTCCCACGTGGGCCCAGGCTTGAAGCGCGTCGATGGCTGGCGCCGGGTCAGGCTCGAGAAGGTCGGCTACCAGTACCCCGACGCCTCCGGCTGGGCGCTCCGCGAGTGCTCCATCGCGCTCGAGCGCAGCGGGGCGTACGGCATCGTCGGGCCGTCGGCGGCCGGCAAGAGCACGCTCGTCGACCTGCTGGTGGGCCTCCTGGAGCCCACGGAGGGGCGGGTCTGGGTGGACGACGATCCGCTCGATACCCTTGCCCCGAAATCGTGGCAGCGGCGGATCGGCTACGTTCCCCAGGCGCCCTTCATCGCCGACGCGTCCCTGCGGGAGAATGTCGCGTTCGGAGTGCCCGAGAACGAGGTCGACGACGCCCGGGTGATGGAATGCCTCCGGCTGGCGAATGTGGCGGAGCTGCCGGCCCACCTCGAACGAGGCATCGATACCCGGCTCGGCGAGCGCGGGTCGCGGCTGTCGGGAGGGCAGCGGCAGCGAATCGCGATCGCCCGCTCGCTCTATGCCGGACCGGAGCTCCTGGTCTTCGACGAAGCGACGAGCGCGCTCGATTCGATCAGCGAGGCGGAGATCCTCGCGGCGCTCGACAACCTCCGCGGGCGGATGGCCGTGATCATCATCGCGCATCGCCTGTCGACGGTCGCGAGCTGCGACCAGATCTTCGTGCTCGAGGAGGGCCGGCTCGTGGGGTGTGGGACATACCAGGATCTCGCGACGAGCCATCCGCTCTTCCGCCAGATGGTCGGCGCGGGCCCGGCGCTTCCGGTAGAGACCTGAGATGGAGGGGGACGCGACGCCCTTCAGCGTGAAGATCTCCGGCGCCGGATCCATCGGGAATCACCTGGCCCACGCCGCCCGGCGCCTGGGGTGGGACGTGACCGTGTGCGACGTCTCGACGACGGCTCTCGAGCGCATGAAAGCGTCCGTCTATCCCGGCCGGTACGGGGCGTGGGATCCGTCGATCAAGCTCGCGACCGCCGACCACGCCCCGCGCGGAGGGTTCGATCTGATCTGCATCGGCACGCCTCCCGACGTTCACGTACGGCTGGCGCTGGAGGCGCTGGACGAAGCGCCGCGCGCGATCCTCGTCGAGAAGCCACTGTGCACCCCGGCCCTCGAGCGCGCCGACGAGCTCCGCCTCCGGGCCGCCAAGTCGTCGACGCAGGTCTTCGGTGGCTATGACCACGCCGTGGGCGGGGCCGCCAGGACTGCGGAGGCGATGATCCGAGCGGCGATCGTGGGCGAGATCCGCACGATCGACGTCGAATTCCGCGAGCACTGGGAGGGCATATTCAGGGCGCACCCCTGGCTCACGGGTCCCGAGGACTCCTACCTCGGGTACTGGACGCGAGGTGGCGGGGCCAGCGGAGAGCACTCGCACGCGCTGAACCTGTGGCAGCACTTCGCCCACGTCGTCGGTGCCGGGCGCGTGGCCCAGGTGGCCGCCATGATGAACTACGTGGAGCAGGGGCGCGCGGTCTACGATGACGTGTGCCTGATGAGCCTGCGCACCGAGACGGGGCTGATTGGGCGGGTGGTCCAGGATGTGGTGACCTCACCGCCCCTGAAGCGCGCACGGCTCCACGGGACCGAAGGCATCGTGGAGTGGGTGAACGGCTACAGCCCAGAGGGCGACGCCGTCATCTGCCGACGAACGGGTCGCGACGACGAGGTTCACGTCATCCCGAAGAAGCGTCCGGACGACTTCATCGAGGAGCTGAAGCACATCCGGAGCCATCTGGCAGTGGGCAGCGAGCCCTCGGCCATCAGCCTCGACCGCGGGCTCGACTCCATGCTGGTGGTGGCCGCCGCGCACCGGTCGCACGCCGAGCGCCGGTGGGTGGAGATCGACTACGGCCGGGGGTACCGCGTGGAGGCTATCCGACCCGTCGATGGACACACTGCAACGAGCGTGCGTCGTGCGGTTCACCTTGACGAGGAGCGATGAGCGTGATGAGCCAGACTTTCGATTTCCGCGATCTCTTCATCTTCGAGATGGCCAACAATCATCAGGGACGGGTCGAGCACGGCCGGCGAATCATCGAGGATCTGGCACGGATTGCACAGGCCAAAGGCGTCCGGGCCGCCGTCAAACTCCAGTTCCGGCAGCTCGAGACCATGATTCATCCCGCCCACCGTGAGGCCAGCGGCAACAAGCACATCGGGCGGTTCCAGTCGACGCGGCTGACGAAGGACGAGTTCGGCTGCTTGGTCGAGGAGACGCGGAAGCACGGCCTCGTCACGATCTGCACACGCCCTTTGACGAGCCGTCGGTGGACATGATCCTCGACCTCGGCATCGAGGTGGTGAAGATCGGGAGCTGCTCGGCGACCGACTGGCCGCTGATCGAGAAGGTGGCCGACTGTGACAAGCCCGTCATCTTCTCGACCGGTGGACTGACCATGAAGGAGATCGACGATCTCGTGAGCTTCTTCGACCATCGCCGGGTCTCCCACGCGATCATGCACTGCATCGCGATCTATCCGACCCCCGACGACCGGCTGCAGCTCAACCAGATCAGCGCGCTGTGCCGGCGTTACCCGGACAAGGTCATCGGATTCTCCACTCACGAGGATCCGGGTGATTTTTCGCCGGTCCAGATCGCCGTCGCCAAGGGCGCCCGCATCTTCGAGCGACACGTTGGCGCCGAGGTCGAGGGCGTCACGCTCAATGCGTACTCCGCGAACCCCGCGCAGATCGAGGGGTGGATCGACGCGTACCTGAAGGCCAAGCGGCTCTGCGGCGACGAAGTCCGGCCGCCCGCCTCGCCCGAGGAGGTGGACTCGCTCCGCTCGCTCAAGCGCGGTGTGTTCGCGAGACGGCCGCTGAAACGCGGCGTCGAGGTCGAGCGGGACGACGTGTATTTCGCGATGCCGTGCGAGCCCGGGCAACTCACGTCGGGCGAGTGGAAGACCGGCGTCGCCGTGACGGAGGACCTGAAGCGAGACCAGCCGTTGCTGCTGGCGCATCTCCGAATTCCGCACGACCCGGACAAGCAGGTGCTGTTCACGGCCATTCACACCATCAAGGGGATGCTGAACGAGGCGCGGATCCCGCTCAACACCGACTTCCGGGCGGAGTTCTCGCACCACTACGGCATCGCGCAGTTTCCCAAGGTCGGGGCCACGATCATCGAGTGCATCAATCGGGGCTATTGCAAGAAGCTGATCATCCAGCTTCCGGGGCAGCGGCATCCGGCGCACTACCACAAGCGCAAGGAAGAGACGTTCCAGGTCCTGTACGGCGTCCTGAACGTCGAGATGGAAGGCCGGCGACGCGTCCTGTATCCGGGCGACACGCAGTTGATCCAGCAGGCGGTCTGGCACGAGTTCTGGACCGAGACCGGCGCCATCTTCGAGGAGATCTCCACGACGCACTTCGACGACGACTCCTTCTATGCGGACAAAGCGATCAACAAGCTCGAGCGCGCGGGTCGGAAGACGATCGTGAACCACTGGGGCCGCTATCAGATCTGAGGAGCCGGTGCCGAGCTCGGTCAGGTGCCTGGTATTCGATTTCGACGGCGTCCTCGTCGACTCGAATGCCGTGAAGCGTGAGGCTTACTTCGAGGCGCTGCGGCCGGTCGGGGCGCCGCCGTCGCTGGTGGAGAAGGTCGTGAACGACAACCGGGACGGTGACCGATATGTCGTAATCCGCGAGGTGATCCGGAGACTGCCGGGCGGGGGAGGAGCGGGAGAGGTGGCCGAGCGTCGGGTCGAGGAGTGCGCCGACCGTTATAACGCCATCTGCGAGGAGTTCACCACCACGTGTCGGGAGATGGAAGGGGCCTCCGGCATGCTCGCGCGATTGTCCGCCCGGTACGCGCTCTACGTGAACTCGGCGACGCCGGAGGTCCCGCTCCGCCGGGTCGTCGAGCGACGCGGATGGCGCGCGTATTTTCGTGACGTGCTCGGGCGGCCGCGAACCAAGGCGGAGAACCTGCGCGACATCATCGCTCGCGAGGGACTCACGCCGACCGAGGTCGTGATGATCGGTGACAGCGCCGCCGACCTCGACGCCGCACGGGCGTGCGGGTGCGCGTTCGTCGGTCTTCGAGGCGACGCGTTCGACACGCGTGAGGTCGTCGTGGTGGAGCGTCTGGCGGAGCTCGAACGGGCGATCGAAAAGACGCGCGCCGGAGGCATCGATGCTCGGAGGTAGGCGCGTCCTCGTGGTCGTACCGGCGCGGGGTGGGAGCAAGGGGGTCCGGCTCAAGAACATTCACCCGCTGTGCGGAATCCCGCTGATCGCCCACGTCGGCGCGCTCGTGCGGGAGCTGGGGTACTTCGACCGGGCCATCGTGTCCACGGACCACCCGGTCATTGCCGAGACGGCCCGCGCCTCCGGACTCGACGTCCCGTTCGTCAGGCCGGCGGAACTGTCCGGTGACCTCATCAGCGACTACCAGGTCTTGAGTCACGCGTTGACGGAGCTTGAGCGTCTCGACGGCGCGCGGTACGACGTGGTGACCATGCTCCAGCCGACATCCCCTCTCCGGAGGTCGTCGCACGTGACCGCAACGGTGATGAAGCTGATCGACGAAGGGTGGGACGCGGTGTGGACGGTCTCCCGGACCGACCTGAAGTACCATCCCTTGAAGCAGCTCAAGGTCGGCCCCGACGGCGCCATGGACTACTACAGCGCGGAGGGCGGGGCCATCATCGCCCGCCAGCAACTCGAGCAGATCTACTACCGCAACGGAGCCGCCTACGCGTTCACGCGGGATTGTCTGCTGGAGCAGCAGACGATCAAGGGCAAGCGCTCGGCCGCCGTCGTGATCGACGAGCCCATGGTCAGCATCGACACGCTCGAAGACTTCGACAAGGTCGAGCACCTCCTGCACCTCAGGGCTTCGGAGGCCAAGCGGGAATGATGACCGCCGCGCGGGCGCTGGCCAAGCGAATCCTGAGACGAGGAAGCCGGCCGGACTATCGGGAGGCCCTCTTCGTGGAGCTTCGCACCTACCTCAACGGGACCCGGCCGGCGCGCATTCTCGAGATCGGCCCCAAGGACGGTCAAGATACCCGGCGCCTCCTTGGGCTCGACCCGAAGACGCTGACGCTGATCGACCTTCCCCGGATGCAGCCGACGAACGAGCAGTGGCTGCGGCAGATGGATCGCTCGCGGATCGAGTACATCTCGGCGAACTTCATGTACAGCGAGACCGTCCAGACGCTGGAGCCCTACGACTGCGTCTGGTGCACCGGGGTCCTCTACCACAATCCCGAGCAGCTCAGGATGATTCGCCGGCTGTGGGATCTGCTCAAGCCCGGCGGCGTTCTGGTGCTGGAATCGGCCGTCACCCGACGGAGAGCGCTCAGAGGCGAAAACTGCGTCGAGATCATCTATCCCCCGTCGGAGGCCATCAAGAGAAAGTACCACCTGAGCCTGAACATCACCCACCTTCCGTCGAGTCGGGCGATCGCGTCGTGGCTCGCGATGACCGGATTCGAGGACGTGTCGCCCGCCCGCTTCGGCCATACAGTGTCGGCGGCGCTCGCGAGGGCGCGTGCCGCCTACCTCGCGCGGAAGCCATCGTCGCCGAGGGTCGGAACGTACTATGCGGTCCACGGCGACGCGGGCTTCGAAATCGGAGGCGCCCGGTGAGCGGGCCCCTCATGAAGGGCGTGGCCTGCGCGATCTGTGGTTGCGCCGAGCACGACGTCCTGTACCGTGGCCCGATCCGCGTCGGCCGGTTCGGGCACCTGAGCGCGGAGCCACACACGATCTGGCGTTGCGGAGGCTGCTGCGCAGGATACCTCCCCGCGCCCGAGACCGACTATGAATCCGGCGCGTACCGGACCCTCGTCGACGGAGGCGATACCGCCGAGGACTTCTATCGGCTGCACGACGGCGAGCAGGCGGAAAAGCTGAGGCTGCTGGGGACCGAGGGACTCCGCGGGGCGGTCCTGATGGACGTGGGCTGCGGCGCCGGATCCTTTCTCGACCTGGTGAAGGGCGTCTGCCGGGTCACGATCGGTATCGAGCCGACGGCGTCCCTGCGCCAGGCCGTCGTCGCGAAGGGACACGTGGGGTTTCCCTATTGTTCCGACGCGGCGGCGGAATGGGAAGGCCGGGTGGACGTCGCCGCCTTGTTCAGCGTGATCGAGCACGTGCCCGATCCGAAGGCGTTGCTGCACGATATCCGCCGGCTCCTGAGACCCGGCGGGCGTTTGCTCCTCAGCACTCCCAACCGGCGTGACTGGCTGCTGGACGTGCTGCCCGACGACTACGCGCCGTTTTTCTATCGGCTCGTGCACACCTGGTACTTCGACGCCGACGCGATGCGACGGCTCGCCGAGCTGGCCGGATTCGCGCAGGCGTCCGTCTTCTACTCCCATCGGTTCGATCTCTCGAACGCCGTCCTGTGGCTCCGGGACAAGCGGCCGACGGGTCTGGGCAAGCTGGACCTCCCCGGCTCGGCCGATTCGATATTCCGAGCCACGCTCGAGGGCTCCGGGCGCGCCGACTATCTCTACTGCTCGTGCACCAATGGCTGAACGCCTCTCGCCCACAGACGAGCGGTCGTTGCCGCAGGTGCTTCGCGCGCTGCCGGCGCCGCTGTGCGACGAGGCCTTTGACCTCCATCGAAGCGGTATCGATGGGTCCCCGGACGTTTCGGTCTACATGGACGGTCGGAAAGAGTTCGCGCTGCTCTTTCCGCAGCCGCGGTTCGACTACCGGCAATACGAGCCTCGATTCAAGCACCTGAAGCTGGAGGCCTACCGCCGTCGCAATCAGGTCGTCGAGCATCGGTTCAGGAAGATCGAGTCGTACTGTCGTGGCCCGGTGAGCATCCTGGAAATCGGGAGCTTCGACGGCGGCTTCCTCCAGCACGCCCGGAATCAGAACGACCGCCTGCGGCTGGCGAGCCTGGAAGTGGACAACGAGTCTCGGCCCGATCGCGACCGACTGCCCTGGCTCGAGCAGTACACCGATTTTTCGCAGCTGAAGGCGGACCGTTTCGATCGGGTCTGTTTCTTCCACGTCCTCGAGCACATCGCGGAGCCGGCCGACTTCCTCGACCGCTGCCGCGAGCTCTTGGCACCGGGCGGGCGGCTCATCGTCGAGGTGCCGTCGCTCGACGATCCGCTGCTCAAGCTCTACGCCGTCCCGGAGTACGAAGCGTTCTACTTCCAGCGTCAGCACCCGTACGTCTACTCCGCCAACTCGCTCCGGCGCGTTCTGGAGGCCCACGGATTCCGCGTCGAGCGGTGTCTTCCCCACCAGCGATATGGCCTGGAGAACCACCTGACGTGGCTGGGTCGGCGCCGGCCCGGGGGCGACGAGGCGCTGCGCGCCTTGTTCGCGCCGGTCGATCATGGATACCGGGAGCGGCTCGAAGCCGCCGGCTTCGCGGATGCGGTGATCGTCGTGGCGGAGGACGCGCGTGCGTGACGGGTGGGAGTCCTAGGATGGCGCGGATCGCCGTGTTCGTCGACCACGATATCGTCGTTCGGCACTTCGTGCTGAGCGGCGTGCTCGCACCGCTCTGGGCCGAGCACGACGTCGTGTTCGTGTTCCCGCAAAACCATCGCCGCGTGCGGATCGACCCCGGCGAGCTGGCGATTCCGCGGTTCCGGACGATCCCGGTGGCCGAGGACCGCGCGTACCTCTATCGGTGCCTATACCACGCGACCTTGCTCAGGAACATCCGACGGGGACGGAAGCAGAAGGAACAGAAAAAACTCTTGCTGGATATGTGGTGGGACATCCTCGGGTGGAGAGGGCGTTTCGAGCCGTGGAGAGGGTATTTCAAGCCCTGGATTTGCTCGTGGCGCGCAACCCTTCCGCTCTATCGCCGGCGGATGTTGAGACGGATCGGCGAGGACGAGGCTCTGAACCGGCTGCTCGCCGAGGAGAAGCCCGACGTGATCGTCCACCCCACGGTGCTCGAGGGCCTCTTCGTGTCGGACCTCGTGCAGTGGGGCAGGGCGCACGGGACGCCCACGGTGTTCATCATGAACTCCTGGGACAACCCGTCCACGCGGGCGATGCTCGCTGGCCACCCGGACCGGCTCGTCGTGTGGGGCGAGCAGACCGCAAAGGACGCCGTGCGGCATCTCAGGACGCCGGCCGATCGCGTCGTGCGTCTCGGCGCCGCCCAGTTCGACGTCTACCGCCGCTCTCCGAAGACGGCGCCCGCGGAGTTCCGGCGAAAGCTCGGGGTGCCCGACGGGGCCAAGGTCCTCCTGTACGCGGGCTCGAGCAAGGGCCTCGATGAGAGCCGCCACCTGCTGCAGCTCGAGCGGGCGATCGAGAGCGGACAGCTCCGAAACTGCTTCGTCGTGTATCGGCCGCATCCCTGGCGCCAGTACCCGGAGGGCGAGGCGGATTTCTTCTCGCTGACCTGGAAGCACGTCGTCCTGGAGCACTCGATGGAAGCCTGCTACCGGCAATCGCGCGCCGGGCAGCGGATTCGCATCGAGCTGGCGGACTACGAGGACACCCACGTCGCGCTCAGCGCGGCGGACGCGGTGATCTCGCCGCTCTCCACCATCCTGCTCGAGGCGGCGCTGCACGGGAAGCCGGTGGCGGTGTATCTGCCCGACGAGGACATGGCGGGGGACAGGTTCATGTACGCGGTGGCCAGGATGACCTTCTTCAGGGAGTTTTTCGAACGGGTCGGCTGTGTCAAGTGCGAGAGCCCCACCCGGTTCGTCGACGACTGCGGGGCGCTGCTTCGGATCACCGAGGAGCCAGGGATCGCCACCAGATTGAAAACCCAGTGTGCGTATTTCGTCGAGTCGTCGGATCGCGCCTATGCCGAGCGGCTCGGAGAAGTGATTGGTGCGTTGCTACGGTCCGAGCGCAAAACGTGCTAACGTTGGCTTCCTGCATGCTAGTTTCAATGATGACGCGCAAGCGTATCCCGTCGAAACAAGGAGCCATGGATGCTTCGATACGAAGAGACCTCTGGCGCTAGAAAGCCGGTTCTCGCGTCGGGCGAGCTGACGGTCGAGAATACGACGTACTGCGGCGCCCATTGTGTGATGTGTCCGCGGGACGAGTATCAGCACAAGTGGCAGCATATGACGCTCGAGCTCTTCCGGAGCGTCATTCAACAGGGTGTCGAGCTGGGCTTCACGTCGCTGGATATTTGCGGGTTCGGCGATCCTTTGATGGACCCGGGTCTCGAGAGCAAGCTGTCGTACGTCAAGGAGACGTATCCTCATATCCGCATCTACACGAGCACGACCGCCCATCTCCTGGCCGGGAAGCGACTCGAGTGGGTGTGCCAGTACCTCGATACCCTCAAGATCTCCAACTATGGTTTCTCCAAGGCGTCCTATGAGGCGATTCACGCCGGCACGGTGAAGTTCGAAGGCGTGTGGGAGAACATCCACAACCTGCTGGCCCGCCCTCGCAATGACCGGCCGTACGTGATGTTGTCGTTCCTTGTCTTTCCCGAGAACCGCCACGAGATCGATGCCTGGAAGGCCTACTGGCAGGGTCGGGCTGACGAGATCATGGTGTGGCTACCGCACAATTACGGCGGCGCGAGTGAGATCGCTGATCGCGCCCATCTGAGCCAGGCTCGCCTCGAGGGCACGGCGCCTCGTTCGTGTGGGCGACCCGTCCGCGGAAACCCGTTCGTGCGGTTCAACGGGGACGTCTCCGTGTGCTGCTTCGACTTCAACCACAAGCTGGTGGTCGGCAATCTCAACCGGACCCCGTTGGTGGATATTCTGGCGGGTCCGCAGCTGGCCCATGTCAAGGACGTCCACGAGCGACGGGCATTCAAGGGGTGTGGTTTGCTCTGCGACGGCTGTGACCAGATCTTCGACCGCACCGACGCTTTGATCTATTCCAGCAACCAGAACCGGAAGGTCGACCAGCCAACTACTCATCCTGACCACGTCGTGCGCCTGGTCGACGAGATGTACAGTGGCCGGAGTGAATGCCGGTAACCAGCTGGTCCCCTGCGGCTTCTTCCGACAGTCCCTCTCGATGAACCTGGTACCTCCGGCATGCCGGCGCTTCTGACGCGAATCTATCGGCGCCTCGTCCGCTCGCGGGATCCCTGGCGCCACCTGCTCGCGAGCGTCAGCTCGCGGGCGCTCGAATACGACGCCGCACTCGACGACGAGGCCAAGCGCGCCCTCTTCAAGAGGAACGTGACGCTCGTCGAGCTCGAACCCCACGCGTACTGCAACAGGACGTGCTCGTTCTGCCCGAACAGCACGCTCGACCGCCTGACGATCAAGAATCACCTGGACGTCTCCGTCTACGAGCGGATCCTCCATGACTTACGGTCGATCGACTACCGGCACGTGCTGCGGTTTGCCCGGTACTCCGAACCGATGGCCCACGATCATATCTACGAGATGGTGGCGACGGCACGGAGGTACCTGCCAGGGTCGGAGATCGACATCGTGACGAACGGCGACTACCTGAATCCCCGAGCGCTCGGGCGGCTCCGCGAGGCCGGGCTGTCCGTGCTGCGGATCAGCGTCTACATGCGGCGCGGCGTGACGTGGAGCGTGGAGGCCGCACGGGAGGAGATCGCGCGGCTCGGGAAACGGATCGAGATCGACCCGGCATGGGACGCGGCGACCGCGACTACCGTCGGAGCCGTGTTCGCGTATCGCGGGCTCGAGATCGTCGCCTTCTCGCACGATTTCGACGAGATCGGATACGACCGCGGTCAACTCCTCGAGGGCCTGATGGACCGCGACTACGTCCGCCGCTCACCCTGCTTCCTCGTCTTCTCGAACTTCACGGTGGACTTCAACGGGAAGGTCATGCCGTGCTGCAATCTGCGATCGGATCATCCGCAGCACGTGCCCTTCGTGCTCGGCGATCTCTCGAACCGGCCGGAGAGCATCTTCGACGTCTACGCGAGCCAGCGCTTCACCGATTGGCGGCGCGGGCTGGTGACCGTGGGCGAGAAGGGTGACCCGTGCCGGACGTGCAAGCAAAAGGTGCTGGAAGGGCCCGCGCTGCTCGAGATCGGCCGCGCTATCGACACTAAGCTTCGCCGCGTCGGGGTTCGCCTCTGAGTCAGGGCTTCACCAAGTACCGGGATCGAGGCGCCTACCACTGGAGCGAGGCGTCTCGACACCCGATTCACGGCTGGCCCTACACGCGCTCGCGCGTCGAATGGGTGGTCCGGCAGTGCGCCGCGAGCGCCACCGTCCTTGAGATCGGCTGCGGCGACGGCGCGCTGCTCGGCCGGTTGTCGGAAGCCGGGAAAACGGTGATCGGCGTCGACTCCGACGAGACTGCGCTCGAGCTGGCGCAGAGCATGTTCCGGCGCCGCGGACTCCGCGGCGAATTCTATCGTGAGCTCAAGGCCGTACCGCCGCGGCGCTTCGACGCGGTGATCCTCGCCGAAGTGATCGAGCATCTCGACGATCCCGAGTCGATGATCGGAGAGAGCGTCAAGCGGCTCGAGGGAAGCGGCCGCCTCGTCCTCACGACGCCGATCCGGCTCCTGGAGCGCTCGCTGGACGTGCACCACGTCCACGAGTTCTGGCCGGACGAGCTCACGGTGCTGCTCGGGCGGCGCTTCGAGCAAGTCCGTCTCACCCGGATGCACCCGGCGTGGCTCGTCGACTTGATGTGCATCGCCGTGAAAGGGGTCCGGCCGGTCGCGGTGGCGGCCAATCTGCTCCGGCTGACGACCGGTGTCGAGCTGATCGACCGGCTCGGGAGCCCCCTCGGAATCTACTGGACGCAGGCGGTTGTCGCGACGGGGCCGAAGCCGTGCGCCGGCTGAGGGAGCGGCGTGGTCTACTCGCTGCGCGCTGATGGCTCGATCACGACGGATAGCACGCCGGAGGTCGCGTGGGTCTTTCGACGTCAGCGCCGACTGTGGCTCGAGGCATGGCAACGCGGTGAGGCGTCGAGCGAGTTCTTCTATGCGATGCCCTCGCTCCGCGACCGCTATCGGGTTGGCTTCGTCGAAGAGGAAGGCCCCCGGGCGTTCCTCGGGCTGTGGTATCCCGCGGAGTGGCTGATCGCCCGCCGGATGGGTATGGGGTTCGCGCTCGACCTTGCGCTGCGTAACCTGCCGACACTGAATCGTGCGAAGGTCCTGGTGTCAACCGTCGACACATGCGGGCTGCCGCTCGCGCTCCTCAAGCGCGCCGGCCTCCTGCGCAGTCGCGTCATCTACATCAGTCAGGGCCTGAGCGACCGGATCGCTGTTCTCGGCGCGGAGCGCTGGCTCTCACGGCGCTACCGGGCGCTGCTGCTGGCCGTCGACGAGCTGCTGACGCTGAGCGCGGGGGCCCAGGCGGGG
>WNGA01008205.1_pt1 | contig 14357 bp, 17 predicted proteins | sample 5400061 | NCBI WGS metagenome assembly WNGA01 (sample SAMN13153366, study PRJNA577476) | soil metagenome | isolation source: 100 cm soil or saprolite under grassland replicate 2 | place: USA:California | collected 2016-06-15 | reverse complement strand
GAGCGCGGCCTGCAACCGATCCGTGGGCGAAGTACTGGCGGCGCATCATGTCGGCCGAGTGGCCGCGCGCCGCGCGAACGAGCCGGACGTCTACGCGCAGGGGGGCAAGTCCGTGGCTCGTCCGGACTGCGTTCATGGTCTTGAGGAGTGAGCTCTCCGAGCCGGAAAGCGTGCGGGCCTGAGCCCCGGCCGCAGGTCCCAGAAGGGCGAAAACTGCCAAAAAAGCTAGGAGAATCTTGTTTTTGATCAACATTCGCGACAGTTTGAAGTCGGAAACAGGGGTGCGTCCCCAGATGGGGGAGTTCGACTTCGCTCTTAGCGGGAGGTCTGGGCGAGCGAGATGGCGGCCAGATTAACCGCTGCCCCGGACATCTGCAGAGGGACCGGCGCCAGACCGGTGGACGGCCTGCGGCTAATCTGCGGCTAGCGGGGCGTAGCTCAGCCTGGTCAGAGTGCTGCGTTTGGGACGCAGAAGTCGCCGGTTCGAATCCGGCCGCCCCGATCTTGGTCGTCCTCCTGGCTGCGGGCGCGGCGGTGTCATTCGGTGCGCTCGCCGTCACGATCCGGCTCGCGCTCCACCCGCCGATCGATGCCGAGGCGGCGTCGCTCCTCACGACGTTCCTTGCCGGAGTCTGCTGCGTCGCGCTCGCCGTCGTAACGGGTGACATCGCCGGCCTCGACTGGGTCGACACCTGGCCGTTCTTCGTCACAGGACTGTTTGCCCCGGGAATCAGCCAGATCCTCTTCACGCGCGCCGTCGGAGCGATCGGCCCGTCGCGAACTGCAATCCTCGTCGGCGTCTCGCCGGTGCTCTCCGCGGCCATCGCCGTCACTCTGCTCGGCGAACCGCTGCACGTCGCGCTCGTCCTCGGGACGTTGCTCGTCGTCGCCGGGGGAACCCTTCTCGTTCGCGAGCGTGGGGGTCCCGCGGCGTTGCTGTCGATGGGGATCGGGCTCGGTCTGAGCGCAGCCCTCCTCTTTGCGATCCGCGACAACCTCGTGCGCTGGGCCGCGCGCGGCAACGACGTTCCTGGGTTCGTCGCCGCGAGCGCGTCGCTCGTCTCAGCGTCGCTTGTGATCTTGATCGTAGTCGCGTTGCGTCCGAAGGCCGGCGTGCGAATCCGGCAGGCGTTCCGGCCGTTCCTGCTCTCCGGGCTCGTCTACGGCGTCAGCTATGCGTGCCTCTACACAGCCTTCGACCGCGGGCGCGTGACGGTCGTGGCGCCGCTCGTCGCGACCGAGTCGTTGTGGGCCGTGCTCGTCTCGATCGTCCTGCTGCGCCGTTCGGAGCGGATCGGCCTGCGTCTGCTCGTCGCCGCCACGCTCGTCGTCGGCGGCGGAGCGTTCATCTCGAGCTTCCGCTGAACACGCCCGCGATGTGCTCCGTGCGGAGGAAGCGGGAGAAGAAGTACGCGAAGACCGCGAAGAAGACGATCGCCTGCTCCACGGCCATCGTGACTCCGGCGATCTGCTGATCGGTCAGATCCGAAAGGCCCCAGAGCTGCGGGGCGTCTGTGTAGAAGTCGTAGACAGGGCGGGGGAGGAGCGCGAGCAGCAGGCCGAGTGGAGACGCGAGCACGAACGCCGCGAAGAGGTACAGCGCTTTCGTCCCGTCGGAGAAGCGACCGTGGACGACAGGCCACCACATCAGGACGCCGGCCGCGAAGTACGTCGCGTGCTCTAGGTGCAGAAGGGAGTTGGGGTGCTCGAGGGCCGTGTCGTAGATCGCCGGCACGTGCCAGAAGAAGTACGTCCCGAGCCACACGGGCAGCGCGAAGAGCGGATGCGTCAGTCCGCGGACCACGCGGTAGCGCGCGAGCTCGCGGGCGAACGCCGGCGCAAGAGCGACGACCACGAGCCCGGGTGCCCACTCGGCGGTGACGACGTTCTGGAGGAAGTGGATCGAGAGGAGGTAGTGCTGCGCGATGGTGTGCAGCGGCGTGACGAAGACGACGACGAGCAGGACGACGGCGAGGTCGAAGGCGGCCCTCCGCGTCGTGTCCGAAGGCCAGCGGCGCTGGACCCAGGCGTAGCCCGCCGCGAGCAGGACGACCACGAGCAGGATGTCCCAGTCCAGCGACCAGTCGTACGGCGACACGGCAAGATCGTGCCACGGCTCCTCAAACTCCGCCCTGTAGAGCTGGCGTCAGTCCTGTAGCGCTACGCTGTTCGCCGCGTGCGGGCGTAGCTTAGTGGCAAAGCGTCGGGTTTCCACCCCGGATACACGAGTTCGATTCTCGTCGCCCGCTTACTCCGTCTGAAGCTGCGGCTACGTTTTCCAAAGTGAAAACGCGGGAGCGAGAGCTTGCTCGGAAAATGCGCCGCGACGAAGGTGCACCGATCAACGAGATTGCACGGCGCGTCGGCGTCGCAAAGTCGTCGGTCAGCTTGTGGGTGCGGGACATCGAACTGACGACGGAGCAACGCAATGCGCTTCTCGAACGCAATCCGGCATTCAACCGTCAGTTGAGTGGCTGGACGAAGTTGGCCGCACGTCGCAGAGCCGAGCGACAGGAATTCCAAGAAGAGGGTCGGAGGCGTGCACGGCTTCGCGAGCCCGGGTTCGTGGCTGGATGCTGGCAATCTCCCGTTCGGAACCTGCCGAGTCGTCGTCTCCAGAACTTGGGTCACCCAGACGATCTTCGGCGCCATCCAGGAGATCGGCGGTTTCGAGCGCGAGGCCTGGCTGGAATAGACGGGGTGTGCCCGAGAGCGACGAGCAGCGTCACAACCGTGAGCTGATCGAGCTCCTCAACGAGCTTCGCGTCGCACTACCTGGCGTCCAAGTACTGTTCGCCTTCCTCCTCGCCGTCCCGTTCGCCAACGGCTTTCCGAAGCTCGGCAAGCTCGATCGCGACGTCTTCTTCGCCGCCTTCGTCGCAGCGGCGCTGTCAACCGTTCTGTTGATCGCGCCGAGCTCCTATCACCGCCTGCGCTGGCGTCAGCACGACACGGAGCGGATGCTCCGGGTCTCCAACGCGCTGACGATCGCCGGGCTGTTCTGTCTTGCCGTCGCGATTACGTGCGCGGTCTTCGTCATCACCGACTTCCTCTTCCACCGCACCTGGGCGGCGGCCTTCACCGCGATCGTGGGCGCCGCGTTCCTGGTGCTCTGGTATGGACTGCCGCTCGGAGCGGCGATCAGGGACCTTCAGAAAGCTCGACGCGCTCGATAACCGCGTCCTCGCGCGGCTTGTCGTTCGCGTCGCTCGGCAGCTCTGAGATCTTGTCGGCCACGTCCATCCCAGAGGTGACACGACCGAAGACGGTGTGCTTGCCGTCCAGCCACGGACAGGCGTCGGCGGTGACGATGAAGAACTGGCTCCCATTCGTGTTCGGGCCCGCGTTCGCCATCGCCAGTGCGCCGCGATCGATCTTTTGCCGATTGAACTCGTCCTCGAACGAGTAGCCCGGACCGCCGCTGCCGGTCCCTGTCGGGTCGCCACCCTGGATCATGAAATCCGGGATGACGCGGTGGAAGATGAGCCCGTCGTAGAAGCCGTCGCGCGCGAGCTTCACGAAGTTGTCGACCGTCTTCGGAGCGTCATCCGGATAGAGCTCCACGTCGATGGCTCCGTGGTTGGTCTGCAGCGTCGCGTTCATCTCAGGGTGTCCGCGAGCGGCTCGATCGCCGCGGCCGTCGGCTCGAGGTCGCCTACCTGGAGACCTCGTGCAATCTCCCGTGCGAGCTCGAGCGCCTCGCTTTCCTGATCCGGGTCGAGGACCGTGTTCACCGCTGCGAGCACGGTACCGCCGGAGCGGAGCTCGACGTCGACCGTCTCGAGCTCGGCGCGCGAGATGTAGGGATCGTCCGGCACGCCGACGTGGACAACTACCTCGCGCCCGTCCGGGAGGGTCACGCTCTGCTCGACGGTCCTGCCTCGGAGACTCACCGGGCCGGAATCTACCGTCCGGCGTAGCCGCGATGCTGCTCAGGTGCCGGCGGAGCGCGAGCGCCTCGTTTACTTCCGTCCGCGGACGGTCCTCCTCGTGGTGGGGATCATCATCGCCATCGCGCTCACGCTCGAAATCCTCTGGATCGCGCGGCATGTCATCGCCTGGGTCTTCATCGCGCTCTTTCTCGCGCTCGCGCTCAACCCCGCGGTCGACAGGCTGGAGCGCCGGATCAAGCGGCGAGGGATTGCGACGGGCGTCGTCTACGTGGCTGCCCTCGCCGCGATCGTCGGCATCGGGTGGCTCTTCATCCCGACACTCGTCGACCAGGTCAACGACTTCGCGCGGAAGGTTCCGGACTATCTGGACGATCTCACGAGGGGCCGCGGGCGGCTCGGCTTCCTGCAGGAGAAGTACCACCTCGTCGACAAGGCGCGGAAAGCGCTCCACGAGGGCGGCGCCGCGAGGCTGTTTGGGCTCTCCGGCACGGCGCTGGCGGTCGCGAAGGGCGTTGTCACCGCCATCGTCGCGACGCTGACGATCGCCTTCATGACCTTCTTCATGCTGCTCGAGGGCCCCAAGTGGCTGGAGCGCTTCTATTCTCTGTTCGCGCCCGCCTCTCGGCGCCGCTGGCAGGCCGTCGGGCGCGACATCTACCGGACGGTTGGCGGCTACGTCTCGGGCAACCTGCTGATCAGCCTGATCGCCGGGACGCTGACCACGGTCGTGCTCTTGATCACCGGCGTCCCGTTCGCCGTCGCGCTCGGGTTGATCGTGGCGATTCTCGACCTGATCCCACTTGCCGGGGCGACGATCGCGGCGATCATCGTCGGAACCGTCGCGTTCCTGCACTCCGTGCCGGCCGGCATCATCGTGGTGGTCTTCTTCATCGTCTACCAGCAGCTCGAGAACCACGTTCTCCAGCCGGTCGTCTATGGGCGCACCGTGCAGCTCTCCCCGCTTGCGGTTCTCATCTCCGTCTTGATCGGCGCCGAACTCGCCGGGGTGCTCGGCGCTCTCGCCGCGATTCCGGTCGCCGGGACGCTTCAGGTGATCTTCCTCGACTGGTTGCGCCATCGTCGCGGGGAGACTCCCGCCGGCGCCACCTGACCCCGGCCATCCCTCGTTCGAGGGACGTACGGCCTTTTGTAGGCAACCGATGTTCAGAGCATGGCAAGCCGCCTCGGTCGCCTCATCCTGCTCGCAGCCTCCGTTTGCGCGCTCTCGATCGGCACGTCGACTGCAGGAGCTACGGCGGACCGGCCGACGAGCGCGATGGCTGCGCTCGAGCAAGGCGTGCTCCACAACATCAACGCGCTCCGGGCGCAGCACGGCCTTGCTCCGGTGCGTCTCTCCTCAGCCCTCACCTCCGCTGCCCGTCAGCACTCGTCGGAGATGGGGAGCCGCGGCTACTTCAGCCACGACTCCGCGAACGGCTCGTCTTTCGATCGCAGGATCGCGCGCTTCTACCCGATGGGGCACAAGCGTTACTGGTCGGTCGGGGAGAACCTGCTCTGGTCGTCGCCGGACGTCGACGCGGCCGGTGCGCTCACCATGTGGTTCAACAGTCCCGAGCATCGCAAGAACATGCTCACGGCTCGATGGCGCGAGATCGGCCTGTCCGCAGTCCACATCGCGGGCGCATCCGGAACGTACGGCGGCCGCGAGGTCACGATCGTGACCGCGGATTTCGGCGTCCGCCGCTAACGGACACCCCGGATACCCTTTCCTTCCGGCGCCTGTAGCTCAGCGGACAGAGCGGCGGCCTTCTAAGCCGCGGGTCGGAGGTTCGAATCCTCCCAGGCGCACTCCCGCGGCAAATCCGGCCCGCCTCTGCCGCGGGAAATCCGGCCCGGCTTCGCCGGGCCATGATGATTTCCCGCGGCTTCTTCTGACGGAGGGCGTTCATGTGCGAGTGCCGGCGAAGCCGGCACTCGCGGCGTTACAACGGTGCGGTGAGCGGGAACGCGACCTTCGACAACAACCATAAAAGGGGGGCCCATGGCGAACGAGCTGAAGGGCAAGAAGATCGCGTTTCTCGCGGCTGACATGGTCGAGCAGGTCGAGCTAACCGAGCCTTGGAAAGCGCTCGAGGAGGCCGGCGCGGAGCTCGAGCTGGTCTCGATCAAGGGAGGCAAGATCCAAGGGCTCAACCACTACGACAAAGCCGACACGTTCAAGGTGGACAAGACGGCCGAGGAGGCCGACGCGGCCGACTACGACGGCCTCGTCCTTCCGGGTGGTGTCGGCAATCCCGACAACCTGCGCCAGGACGAGAACGCCGTCCACTTCGTGCGCGGTTTCTTCGAGCAGGGCAAGCCGGTCGGCGCCATCTGCCACGCGCCGTGGACGCTCGTGGAAGCCGGCGTCGTGCGCGGCCGGACGCTGACGTCGTTCCCGTCGCTCCAGACCGACATCCGCAACGCGGGTGGCACCTGGGTCGACGAGGAAGTGCACGTCGACCGGGGCCTCGTGACGAGTCGGAAGCCGGACGACATCCCGGCGTTCAACAAGAAGCTGATCGAGGAGTTCGCCGAGGGCCGTCACCAAGCGCATCCCACCACGACCAGGCAGGCGGTGAACGCCGAAGCGACGCCTTCCTAGCGCGTCTTCGCCGCTATCCTGACTCCGGCACGGTGGCGGTAGCTCAGTTGGTAGAGCCCCTGGTTGTGGTCCAGGTGGTCGTGGGTTCGAGTCCCATCCGCCACCCTCGCTCGTAACCCGCAGCTAGCTGAGATCGGCAGGACGCGACGGGGGCCTCGCCGTATACGCCGCAAGGATTCCGAAGGCGAGCGCCCAGTCGGTCACGCGCCAGGAGTTCGGGAGCGCGATCTCGAGCAGAGAGAACGCGGCCAGTCCTGCCATGGCTGCCAAGAGGCGAGGATCCGGGACGGCCGCTCGAGCGCCGGTTCGCCGCGAACCCGCGTAGAGCCACGGCGGATTGCCCAGTCGAAAGACGCCCCAGCAGCCAAGCGCTGCCGCGGCTAGGGCCGTCAGCCAAGCGAGGCCACTCGCGTCGTAGGTGACGCCGTTCCCGATCGCGATCACGCACGCGAAGGTCGCAAGCAAGCCGAGAATGCCGCGGCGGACGCGCAAAGGGAGAGGCGAATACATGGCTTGGTCATCGGCGGCAGAGAACTCGATCTTGATCGTCGAGCGGCTGCATGCACCGACGGCGACCGACGCTACGCTGGTGCTCAGGCCCCGTAGCTCAGCGGATAGAGCGACGGACTTCGAATCCGTGTGCGGAGGTTCGACTCCTCCCGGGGCCACTCACCGATCGAAGTCCGGCTCGGCTTTCGAGCCAGGATGACTTCGATCGGTTTCGCGTTTCGATCCCGGCCTGCGTGTGCCGAAGCCGGCAAAAGCCTGCATCGGCGCCGAAAAGCTCCGTGCTACTTCTAGGAGTGGATATCTCGGAGCGGAATCGGACTCAACGCCATCTCTCCGTACCCGAGGTGAAGCTCCTTGTTACGCAGCCGCACGGTTTCCGGGAGGGACTCCCCTGGACGCTTCGCTATTGCTGCCGCCAGTTGTGCGCAATCGACCTTCTTCACGTATCTATCGGCGCTGTACGGCCGCAGCGCGGGCAGACCCATTCGGTCACCGGTTCTGCGCGTGAACCCTTTCGTCCGGGATGAGCCTTCGGCTGCGCCCAGCGGGTGCGCAGGCGCATCGGACCGTGCCCGCGCGGGCAGTCCTTCGGTTCCTGGGAGACCTCTTCAGGTGCTTCGGGCACGTGCGGTGATCCTACGGCGAAGAGGTCGGCGGCGTCACCGGCGGCGGTTGCACCTGACCGCCCCCGGTGGCGACCCGTAACGGGGGCAGCGAAGGAAGGGGGTACGGCGCAGGCTCCTGGACCGGCTCGGGCGCGGCCGGAGCCGTAAGCCCGCGGAGCTGCTCGTGCATCTCGTGGATCTCGCGCATCGCCTGCACCATCGCGCGAGCGTTCTTCGCGCTCTCGACCTGCGCCAGCGCGGTCTGCCCCTGGAGACGGCAAAGCGCGGAGCGCGTGTCACCGACAACGTAGCCGATCACGCCGCCGATCATCGCGCCGGCGAGCATCGTCGCGAACCCGAACGCAGGTGGGATTGGCCACCCTGCCCCGAGCGGCGTCAGCGGCGTGGCGCCGAAGGCTGCCCCGATCATCACGCCGGTCGTCACGCAGCCGACGAAGATCGCATTCGCCTTCCGGTAGGCACTCTCGGCGAAACGTTCGATTATGCGCGGATCGAAGTCAGGAAGATCAGGGGCCGCCACGAGCCAGAAATCGGCCAATAGCGGTCCTTCCTTGAGCCGAGGCGGGGATACGGCTATGCGTTTCCGCCCGTATCTGCTTCCATGGGGGCGATGACCGGTTTCCTAGCGACCGTGCTCATCTGCGACGACGAGCCGTCACTCCGAGAGCTGATCCGCATCAGCTTGGACGGCCCGTACGAGTTCGTAGAGGCCGATGACGGCGAGGAATCGCTCGAGTTGGCCCGCCGTGTGCGACCCGACGTCGTCATCCTCGACATGATGATGCCGCGGCGAAATGGGCTCGAAGTGCTGAACGCGCTGCGGCGCGAGAAGGAATTTGCCGAGACGCCGGTCATCGTGCTGACCGCGCAGCCTGCAACGCGTGAGCAGGCTCTCAGCGAGGGCGCCGACGTCGTCATGGTCAAGCCCTTCGAGCCTGCTGAGATCCTGGCTGCGGTGGAGGAGGTACTCGCAGAGAGGGTATGAGTAGGCCCGACGGCGCCACGGGCGCAGCGCTCGAGACAGGCACGAGCGGACCGAACGGTCATAGGGGAAATTGGTGGGCACGCTCCGGCCTTGTAGCCCGGATCGCTTTCTCTGCGATCGCGGTCTCGGCCGGCCTCGCGGTCGTCTTCGCCGTCCTCTTTCTGGCGATCACCGGTCTTCGTCATCGGTCGCTGCAAGCGCGCCATTCCCAGCAGGTGATTGCCACGGCGAACCAGCTCCAGACGCTGGTCATCGACCTGGAGACGGGTCTTCGCGGCTTTGTCATCACGGACGACGAGGGCGACCTCGAGCCGTGGCGGTCCGCACAGAGACGTTACCCGGGCGCGATCGCAAAGCTCCTCGTCCTCACGAAGGACGACCGCTTACAGCACGACCGAGCTCTCTCGATCAAGCGTGCAATCGACAACTACCTCAGCAGCTTCTCGCGCCCCCTTGTCGAGTTCATGCGCAGAAATCCCGAGGCAGCGCGTCGAGTCGTCGCGACGGGCTTTGGCGCGGAACAAGTGGAGGCGATCCGCTCCCGTTTCGACAAGTTCCTGGCGACGGAGACTGCGCTCGGCGACGCGCGTGACGATCGGGCCCGCAGGACTGCAAGAAACGCTCTCGTGGTCGGCGGAATCGGGCTCGGCGCGGCGTTCCTCCTGATCCTGCTCGGCGCTTTGTACGTGGCTCACGCGGTCGCGAGACCGGTGCGTCTCGCTGCGGAGGCGGCTGCGGGACTGGCCGGAGGCGACCTGTCAGGCCGCTTGCCGACGGATGGGCCGGGGGAGGTCGGCAGGCTCGAACGGGCGTTCAACACGATGGCCGCCTCTTTGGAGCGAAGTCTCGCGGACCTCGAGGAGCGAAACCGAACGCTCGTCGAGAGCGAGCGGACGAAGAGCGAACTTGTCAGCAACGTCTCCCACGAGCTGCGAACGCCGCTTGCGAGCGTGCTCGGCTTCTCCGCTCTCATGCTCGACCGCGATCTGCCGCCCGAGGAAATGCGGCGCTACCTACAGGTCATTCGCACGGAGGCTCGCCGACTCGCGGAGCTCCTGAATGACCTGCTCGATCTTCAACGCATCGAGCAGGGCACGCTCGAGCTGCGCCTCGAGGCCGTCGACGTCAACGAGCTCCTCTCCGCTCAAGTCACTTTGTACTCGGCCCAGAGCGAAGCGCACAGGCTCAGCCTCGAGCTTGCCGACGAGCCGCTCGTCGTCCAAGCAGATGCTGATCGCCTCGCGCAGGTGATCGGGAATCTGCTCTCCAACGCGATCAAGTACTCACCCGACGGCGGGATCGTGACCGTCAGTGCGTCGTCCATCGGAGAAGAGGCATGGATCTGGGTGCGCGACGAGGGGCTCGGCATTCCCAGCGCGCACCAGGAGCAGATCTTCACGAAGTTCTTCCGCGGGGACGTCGGTCGTCAACGCGGGATCAGCGGTACCGGCCTCGGCCTCGTGCTCGCGCGCCAGATTGTCGAGGCGCACGGCGGTCAGATCGGCTTCGAGAGCACCGAGGGCAAGGGATCCACGTTCTGGCTGGAGCTGCCCGCCGTGCTCGCCGGGCGACTAGCTACGGCAACCCACGACGACCCGGAGGCCCGTCACGGGGTGTAACTCGGCCCCGTTCGGCGCGGCGCCGCGAAGCCCCCGTCGCTGACTCCAGAAGCCGACTCCGCGCACGAAAAGAATCGCACCGAGTGACTGCCAGTCTCGCCTAGCCTTCCCGCACCTCGTCGTGAACGTGTGCCACGCCTGCGCGATCGCCGCCCGGTCGCGCGTTGCCGATGTAAGGCAACCGGGCGACGGGATGACGGCGTTTAGGTAGGCGTCGTGGTCGAAGAGCAGAAGTCTCACCGAGCCGGTGGCATCGATCCTGTAGGCCGTGATCTGGGCGGGGACTTCCCAGGTATGGCGCTGGAATGCGGTCGTCCGCCCCGTCGGGGGCTGGCCGGGCCCGCGTCGCGCGAGAATCGCCGCGATGGTGGTGCTCTGAGGGGCGAGCTCCACGCGGTTCCGCGAGCGGTCGCTGAGCGTCTTCAAGTGCCATAGCTGACCTCCGCAATTTTCTGCGCTCGGACGGGCGGAATGCCGGCCGGCGGCGGAGGCAGCCGCGACCGCTCCGGCCGCCCCGGCCGCAGCAATAACAAGGGCGATGGCACTCGCGTGTTTCATGTCACGTTCCGGCCGCCCGAGATCGTACGCCTCCTGGAAAAGATCCGCTTGACCGCAATGGCGCACGGCCTGCGAAACCCCTAGCGCCTACCATTTGCAGGGACGCGGGCGTGGCGGAATTGGCAAACGCGCCGGGTTTAGGTCCCGGTGGGGCTCACGCCCCTTAGAGGTTCGAGTCCTCTCGCCCGCACTCCCGATCGAAATCCGGCTCCGCTTCGCGGAGCCATGGTGATTTCGATCGGTTCGTTTGCTAACGGACAGCGCTGGGTGGCGAACGCCGCCAAAGCCGGCACTCGCGGCGATTGTCATCCAGAACGGGATTGAACTCCGTCCAGGAGACGCCAGTTGCCCTCGAGCGCCGCCTCGGCCGCCGCTACGAGATCGTCTGCGTGTTCCGGCGGAACCCCGGCGAGCACTTCTCGCGAGGCGGCAGCGTGCTCGTGGTCACGCTTGCCGTGGAGCTCGAAATACGCCGTATCTGCCGAGCCGGTCGAGAAGCCGTAGTGCTCAACGAGACCGGCGAGCTTCGTGCGCGAGATGTCCGGCTGACCGGACTCGACGGCGTACAGAATGGCGCGCGCCTCCAGCTCGTCTGTCCGTCGCCAGGCATCGGCACAGCTGCGCGTCTCGGGGTTCGGGTCGCGGTCGAGCGGCGCGTCCAGCGCGGCGGCGAACTCGTCCCAGAGGCCGATGTGGGCAGCCTCCTCCTCGGCGTGCTCCGTATCTCCCGCGGCAGCCGCCGCATCCGCGAGGGCGACAACGGCATGGCGGTACTCGCCTGCGTAGAACGCGAGCTCCTCGCGGGTGAGCTCCCCGCGCTCCCAATGGAGATAGAAGGGATGGTCGAGGACGTTCCAGCGGGCCCGGGCCTCGTCGATGCGCTCGATCAGGTTCATGTGACTCCCTTCGACGGTGCGACCCCGCAGATCGATACTAGTGCCCTAGGCCACGCGTTGGATGCCGGCCACGGCGCGTGTCAGAGCCGCCTCGTCGAAAAGGTACGGCGTTGCGTTCGCTAGCCGACGCGTCGGGCCGTCGAGCTTGTCCGAGCCGTCCGCGGCATTGATCGCATAGCGCACCGGGATCTCGTGCGTGACAACGAGCATCGACGTCTCTGGTCGATCCAGCAGCTTCTGGAAGGCTCGGGCGTAGCGGCGGGCCGCGTCGTCGAGTGACTCGCCGCCGGGGAACGGATCGCTGCGCTCGTGTGCGCGTTTCCACCGGCGGTAGTCCTCCAGCGTCTGACCTTCGAGCTCGCCCACGTCGATGTCGTCGAGGAGCGGTTCCTCTTCGAACGGGACGTCGCGGCCCTCGAGCGCGATGGCCGCCGTCTCCAGCGTCCGCCCAAACCGCGTGTGGATGCAGAGCTCGAGCGCCACGCGCGCGACTTGTTGGCCCAGCAGTCGCGCCTCGTCCCGCCCCTTCTCCGTCAGTGCAACCGGCACCGCGGGGTCGCCGTTGATGCGATTCTCGAAGTTCAGCGTCGACTCACCATGGCGTGCCAGCACGTACAGGTGCACAAAGCCCAGGCTATCCAGGCATCCGCTTGCGGATGCCGCATCAGAGGAGTCGCGGCTCGGCCGCGACTCCGGCCTGACTAACCATCTTCCGGCGACCACGCGAGCAGCGGACGTCGCAACCTTGGGAACCTCTGGTTATATGGCCGTCATGAGCGCCCAGGTCGAGGAGCTGCCGGACAACAAGGTTCGGCTCACGGTCGACGTCCCCGGTGCAGATGTGCAGCATGCCGTCGAGCACGCAGCGTCGGATCTTGCCGCCAGCGTCAAGATCCCGGGCTTTCGCAAGGGAAAGGTTCCGATGCCGGTGCTCGTCTCGCGGATCGGCAAGGAACGTCTGTACACGGAGGCGATCGAGAGCCATATCGGCAGCTGGTACGGCAACGCGGTCGCTCGGACACGGATCCGGCCCGCCGAGCAGCCCGAGCTCGACTACGACCTGCCCGCCTCGGACGACCAGGACTGGCACTTCACTGCCACCGTCTCGGTTCTCCCCAAACCCGAAGTAGCCGACTGGACGAAGCTGCAGGTGCCCTACGCGGAGCCTGAGGTTCCGGCGGATCTCGTGGAGCACGAGCTCAACGTCCTCCGCTCGACGATCGCCGCGCTCGCGCCGGTCGACGGCCGCGCAGCGCAGGTCGGCGACACGGTCGTCGTCGATCTCGTCGCCGGCGACGGAGGGCAGCGGGATTACGTCGTGGAGCTCGGCTCCGGACGCCTAGTCCCCGAGCTCGAGGAGCACCTCGTCGGCATGGCTGCCGGCGAGACCAAGGAGATCGACCTCGACCGCCCCGGCGAGCAAGAGCCGGCCCGGGTGCAGGCGGCGATGAAGGAGATCAAGGAGAAGGTGCTTCCGCCGCTCGACGACGAGCTTGCGCGGTCCGCGTCCGAGTTCGACTCGCTCGCCGAGCTACGCGCGGACGTCGAAGAGCGTCTGCGTGCGCAGATCCAGGCGGAAGTGGACGAGGCCTTTCGGCGCGAGCTGCTCGCCGAGCTCGTCCAGGCGTCGAACGTGCAGGTCTCGGGGCCGCTCGTCGAGGCACGCACGCGCACGCTGCTTCGTGAGCTCGACTCCGTGATGCAGCGAAGCGGAGGCTCCCTCGAGACGTACCTCCAGCTCTCCGGCGACTCGGCCGACAACCTCGTCGTACGCCTCCGCGACCAGGCGGCTGCCTCCGTCGCCGGCGAGCTCCTGCTCGAGGCGGCCGCGGATCAGCTGGGCATCCAGGTGAGCGACGAGGAGGTCGACGAGGCCTTCCGCGACCGCTTCGAAGAGCCCGAAAAGGTGATCGAGCAGGCGCGCGCTGCGGGCGTGTACGAGACGGAGCGTGAGGCGATGCGCCTGGCCCGCGCTCTCGACCGGATCGCGGGAGAAGTCCAGCGCATTCCACCCGAGCAGGCCGAGGCGCGCGAGCGCATCTGGACGCCAGACAAGGAAAAACCCAAGACGGAGACGAAACTGTGGACCCCCGGTAGCAAGGAGCCAGCCTGACATGAGCCCGTTGATCCCGATGGTGATCGAGCAGACCTCGCGCGGTGAGCGGTCGTTCGACATCTACTCGCGGCTGCTGAACGAACGGATCATCTTCCTCGGCACGCCGATCGACGACCAGATCGCGAACCTGATCGTCGCGCAGCTGATCCACCTCGAGTCCGAGGACCCCGAGAAGGACATCCAGATCTACATCAACTCACCCGGGGGCCAGGTGTACTCCGGGCTCGCAATCTACGACACGATGCAGTACATCAAGCCCGACATCCAGACGACCTGCGTGGGGATCGCGATGTCGATGGGCGCGGTCATTCTCGCCGGCGGGGCGAAAGGAAAGCGGGTCGCCCTGCCGAACGCCAAGATCCTCATCCACCAGGTCTCGGGCGGCTTCCAGGGGCAGGCGACCGATATCGAGATCCAGGCACGCGAGACGATCAACCTCAAGCGGCGCCTGGAGGAGATTCTGGCCCTCCACACGGGGCGGCCGACCGAGCAGGTGGCGAAGGACATGGAAAGGGACTATTTCCTCACCTCGCAAGAAGCCCAGGACTA
>WNGA01008204.1_pt1 | contig 14357 bp, 8 predicted proteins | sample 5400061 | NCBI WGS metagenome assembly WNGA01 (sample SAMN13153366, study PRJNA577476) | soil metagenome | isolation source: 100 cm soil or saprolite under grassland replicate 2 | place: USA:California | collected 2016-06-15 | reverse complement strand
GTGGGGACCACGACGATCATCCTCGGGTGCTCGAGCGCCGCGAGCACGACGACCTGCGCCACGGAGAACGGGGCGCTGACCTTCGATTCCTGCGCGGCCGAGACGGGTGTGGCGTCGTGCGCCGTGGATCCTGGCAACTCCAACCACGTGCTGATTACCTACGTGGCCGGCGGGAAGTCGGTCACGTCGACGCCGGGGGGGACCCTGGTGGCGACGATCACCGCGCACTTCGAATCTGGCCAAGAGGTCCTCAATGGTTCGACGGCCAACGGCCACGTCGCCGCCGAGGGCCAGTTCTTCATGCTGGGGAACACCGGCGACGGGAACGTGCAAACCGCGGCGGCGAACGGGTCGGCCGGGGGCAGCGCGCCCCTGTTCTACCCGGGGTTCTGCGGCGATGGCATCGTGAATACCGACGCCGGGGAGACCTGCGATCCCAATGACCCGACGACGTCGGCGGGGTGTCGGACGACTGGGCCGGATGCCTGCACGCGGTGCGGGGATGGCATTGTCCAGGCCGCCTCGGGAGAGACGTGCGATGGCACGGCGGGGACGGTCGGCACGGGCTGCCGCGTGGACTGCACCTCCTGCGGTGACGGGGTGGTTCAAACCACCGACGGGGAGACCTGCGACGGCACGGCGGGCTCGGTGGGATCCGGCTGCCGCACGGACTGCACCTCGTGCGGTGACGGGGTGCTGCAGGTCGCGGACGGCGAGACCTGCGATGGCACGGCGGGCTCTGTCGGTACAGGCTGCCGCTCGGACTGCACCTCTTGCGGTGATGGGGTGCTGCAGGTCGCGGACGGGGAGACCTGCGATGGCACGGCGGGCACGGTTGGGACAGGCTGCCGCGCGGACTGCAGCTCCTGCGGGGACGGGGTGCTGCAGGCCTCGCACGGGGAGACCTGCGATGGCACGGCGGGGACGGTAGGGACAGGCTGCCGCACGTCGGGTGCTGATGCGTGCACCTCCTGCGGCGACGGCGTGATGCAGGCGAGTTCTGGCGAGACCTGCGACGGCACCGCGGGCGCGGTCGGCTCCGGCTGCCGCGCGGACTGCACCTCCTGTGGTGACGGGGTGCTGCAGGCCTCGCACGGGGAGACCTGCGATGGCACGGCGGGGACGGTAGGCGGCGGCTGTCGCACGGACTGCACGTCCTGCGGCGACAGCGTGGTGCAGGCCTCGCACGGGGAGACCTGCGACCCGCCCGGCTCGGCGGCGGGTGGTAACGGGCAGAACTGCCGGAGCGACTGCACGGTGTGCGGCGATGGCGTGATCCAGGCGGCCGATGGGGAGCAGTGCGACGACGGAAACAACAGCGACACCGATTCGTGCAACAACCAGTGTCAGGCCCCACCTCCGCCGGCGGCAGGGTGTCGGATCACTGCTGGTGGCAAGATTCCCAACGGCGGGGTTGATCCCGGTAACCCTGCGAACATCGCGGCTGCGACCTTTGGTGGCCAGGTGGGTGCGCCCTGCGGCTGCATCGGCAGCTTCGATCAATTCGATCACATTCAAGGGAACTGGACGGCTAACCGGAAGCACGGTGGATCGTTCCACGCATTGGAGTTCAACAGCCTCGTCTGTGGTTGCACGGGCACTGACGGCGTAGCTGTTCGTGACGGCCAGCTCTGCGGCGACCGAATCATCGGACCTACGCCGCCGGCCGCACCGGCGAACATCGCCTGCTTCACCGGTGTCGGCGGCTACACCGCCACGAACGGGAAAAGGGACACACTTGTGGCCTTCCGAGTTGAAGTGGAGGATCGGGGTGAGCCCGCCGTGGGGAAAAATGCCGATTCGACGCTCGATGTCCACCGAATTCGCATCTGGATTCCCACGGGCACGGAGACGGCGGACGACATAGCCAGGCAAGTGGCCTGCACGGACTCCTGCCCGGCGTTTCGGAGTCCCGATATCGACGACGGCGGAGATCTGATTCACGGGAACATACAGATTCATCCGCAGATCGCCCCTCACGTCGGGACCTGTCCGGTTCCTGCTGACACTTGTCCAGAGCCGCCCGATGGGACTTGCCCATTCGACGACTAACGCGCGGATGCTGAGGCAGCTTGGGGGCGCGCCGCCATTGAGCGGCGCGCCCCTGGCGCCCAATCCCTAGGCGAAAGGCGAGCGAGGGCGCGCCGCGCGTCGGTGGCGCGCCCTTTCGTAGGTGCCGATGGCCCGCGCGCCCTAGTCCTTGGCTCGTCTACCTGGTCCTCGCGACCTTCCAGGGGGGATGCTCGGGCTCGTCCTGACGGTCGTCGCGCGAGCCATCCACCGCTCTTACGCCCTCGCGCCGCGCGTGCTGGCGCTCAGCGCCCGGCAGGATCAGGACGTGGGGGCATCGTCATGTGGGCGCCGCCGGGGCCATCGACATGCTCGTGGTGCTCGCGCTGCTCTTGCGGCTGCTCGGGCTTCCCTTCCATGTACCTGCTGCGATCGTTCAGCCCGGGAGCACGACGCGGTCGAACGCCTCGGCGTACGCGTAGCCCTGCGCCTTCCCGAGGGCCGCCGCGCGCTGCCGCACCCGGGCCTCCACGGCCTTGACGTTCCCGACCTGGCTCGCGTGGCAGGCGACGGCCTTCAGCTTCAGGTCCATGGTGTCCGTGATGTCGACGACCAGAGCATCCTCCTCTGGGATGACGGGCGCCGCGCTCCGGCTACCTCGTACTCACGCTGATGCGGCACCGCCAGGCTATCGCCACGAGCAGGGCCGCGCCGAGGAGAAACGGGGTGGAGAGATCCACGGCATCAGCCAAGGCGCCCATCACCAGCGGGCCCAGGATCTGGCCACTGTCCGTCATCGTGCGGAGCCAGCCGATCGCCACCCCCTGCAAGGCTGGCGGGACCTGATCGCCGATGAGGGCTGTCGGGAGTGCGGCCACGAAGCCCGCGGTGCCGCCGATGGCCAGGCTCCAGAGGCCGAGCGCCATGGGATGCGTCAGGAAGGCCACGCTGCCGAGCAGGGTTGCATAACCGAGCAAGCCGGGGATCAACACCCGCAGCCGGCCCCATCGGTCCGAGACACTGCCCCCGAGCCAGAGCGCCAGGAGTCGGCCGAGCACGCTCAGACTGACGAGGAGCCCGACGGGTTCCGGGCCCAACCCTCCGCGATTGACCAGGTAGAGCGGGAAGAGGAAGACGAGAACACCGGTCTGAATGGCGATCAACGCTGCGTTGGTCAGGCCCATGAGGAGCACGCCGGGCACCCGGAGGGCCTCGGCGAGGAGACGCGGGTCGCGCGGTCCTCGCGGCTCAGCGGACCGGGAGGCGGTCGGCAACGCCCCGCCTCCCACCGCGACCGCCGCCACGAGCATGCACGCCGCCTCGAACAGGAACGGGCTGGCCACGCTGACGCCCTGGTACAGCCAGCCTCCCGCGCTGCTGCCGAGCAGCAGCCCCAGCGTCTCGCTCATCAGGAGCAGGCTGACCGCGCGCCCGCGACCGCGGGAGGCGGGCTGGTCCACCATCGTCGTGGTCGCGACCGTGCTGAATGCGGCCCAGCCGACTCCCGCCAGCGCGCGCAGGCTCAGGAAGATTGCATAGCCGGAGGTCAGCGCACTGCCGATGTCACCCAGGGCGATCAGGATCAGGCCTCCCACCATCAGGCGCCGCCGCCCGACCCGGTCCAGGAGGTATCCGGTCGGCAGGCTGGCCACCCACTTCCCCGTTCCGAAGACCACCGGGATCACCGTCACCATCCGGTAGTTCGCGGAAAAGACCGCCTGCAGATACAGGGGCAGCGTCGGGCGAAGCACGCCCTGGCCGAGGTTGAACAGGAAGGCGCCGGCCAGCACGCCCAGGGGCGCCTGCCACCGCGGGCGCGGCTCGGTCTGCGGCGAGCTCGCGCTCGTCATCGACGACCGCGGTTCGGGCGGATCTTCAGCCCGTGCGGAGAGGCCCGCCCGCGTCCTTGCCCGGGCGCACGCCAGAGCTCCGCCGGCAACGCCGGTCTTGCCCGCCCCATCCTCACCAGGAACCCCTCGAGCTCTGCCTTCAGGAGGGCGAGCTGGTCGATCTTCGCGGCGATGTCCTCGAGCTGCCCGCGGATCAGCTGCTCGAGGTGCGGCCGGATCTTCGGACACGCGCACTGCTTCTCGCTCAGGTGGACGACCAAATCCTTGATCTTTCCGAGGGCAAGGCCCATCAGCTTGGCGCGCCGGATGAATGCGAGGCGTACGAGGTCTTGCTCCGTGTAGAGGCGATAGCCCGAGGGACTGCGCGCGGGCCGGGGAAGGAGGCCGATCGCCTCGTAGAAACGCACGGCCTTGATCGTGCAGCCCGACAGCCTGGTCAGCTTGCCGATCCTCAGGGGCTCCATCGCGTCTCCTCCCGCGCCAATCCTAAACCCTCCCCTCGGGGGGAGAGTCAAGGGCCGTCGTGGTGGGTCAATTCGGCCTCGGTACTGGGTCAAGTTGCGAGCCAGACGAGGCACGAGGGTGCCAGCTTTGCCCGGCGTACTCTCTGTACGTTGAGCGTCGCTGGCGACCGAGTAACTCTCTGACCGAACTGGACGCGGGCTACGGCCAGGGACCGAGGGTCCTCGCCTATCTCTATCGCGGGCGTGCCGTTCCGCGCCCGGACTCCCATGAAGGCTGAGGGCTCGCCACGATCAGTGGTGAGCGCCTGATCGCCACGCATCCGCGCGCGGCGCCCTGCCGGGGAGGCCGACTCACGTCGGCCTCGAGCACCCACTCCAGCGGCCCTGAAGCCCCACGTGAGGCACGCATGCCTCACCGGTGGCCTGCCCGCTTCGCTCGCCGAAGCCACCCGGTCTGACGAAGACGACGCTGAATCAAGAGGTTAGGGAAAGCCGTGGCGGGTCGGGATGCATGGCAGACCGATTGCAGTTGTAGTGCCACAAGAGTTGCCATGTACCGACGAACCCGCAGCACTCGATGGTCAAGCCAGATCGTCGTGATCATCCTGGCGGCAATCACCCTCTCCATCGGGTTCTGCATCTTCGACGGCGATCACCACGGGACGAGCCACGACGGGATGTCCCCTGACCTCTGCCTGGGGCTCGTCGTTCTGTCCCTCGCCGTCACGCTTCTGGGACTCGCCGAGATCGACCGTCTGGCGGCCGAGCGGTTGAGCCCTGTCCGCGCCGTTCCGGTCCACCGCCTGGATCCTCCTCCGAAGTTCGCCCCGATCTCCTAGTCGTTTCCCGTAGTCCACCGTCAGGCGCGCATCGGTGCCGGCCAGGTGTGGCCGCCGCCTGACCTGAGATCTGTGCTCGACGCCGGCATTCGGGGCCGGACGTCGAAAAAGGGAGTCATGTCGGGGCGTATTGGGAATCACCGGAATCGTCACCTTCACGGGGCTACTCCTGGCGTTGACGTCTGCCCCGCCTTGGCCCGCCTCGTCCGTGGCGCAGTCTCGCGTCGTGATGGGGGAGTGCCTTGAGCACTGAGGTGACGAACGGCGGCGGATCGGCCCGCGGCCGCGGCAACATCAGCCGCTGGTCGATCGAGCACCCGTACACCGTCATCGCCTTCTACCTGGGCGTGGCGCTGCTCTCGGCCCTCGTCATCTTCTTCCAGATGCCCCGCCGGATGATGCCCTACGTGGAGAGCCCCATCGTCGGCGTCGTGTCCATGATGCCCGGCCTCTCGGCCGAGGAGATGGAGATCTACTTCTCCAAGCCCATCGAGGAGCGGATGGTCGATCTCAAGAACGTCCACTTCGTCCGCTCCACCTCCCAAGAGGGCTTCTCCATCGTCACCGTAGAGTTCTGGTACGGCACCGAGATGAAGAAGGCCCTGTTCGACGTCCAGGCGCTCATGAACGTCGTCCAGGCCGACCTGCCGATGACCGGCGCCAACTTGAAACCCTCCTGGGTCCTCGCCATCGACCCGCTCAACCTCCCCGTGCTCTCGCTCGCCGTCACCGGCGAGGGGTACGATCCGGTCCAGCTCCGCACCCTCGTCGAGAACGAGGTCGTGAACCGGCTCAAGGTCGTGAAGGACGTGTACTCCGTGGTGCCGTTCGGAGGCCAGAAGCTCCAGATGCAGGTCGTGGTGGATCGGGAGCGGCTGGCCGCCTACAAGCTGAGCCTGCTCGACCTCAAGAACGTGCTGGACCTGCAGAATCAGTCGCGCCCGGCGGGCGCCCTGACCTACCAGGACCGCGAGACCCTGGTCCGGAGCGACTTCCGCGCGCGGACGCCCGGGGAGGTCGCGGCCTATCCCGTGGCGAGCCTCGACGGGCGCACGGTCTACCTCCGGGACGTGGCCCAGGTGATGAACGCTCCGCGGGAGCAGCGGAGCCTCTACCGCGTGAACGGCAAGGAGGCGGTGGAGGTCTCGATCATCCAGCAGCCGGACGCCAGCTCGGCGCGCGTGATCGCCGCCGTCAAGGACAAGCTCGCGGAGATCCGGCAGGACTTCCCGCAGCTCACGTTCGAGGTGGCCTACGACAACTCCACCTTCGTCGGCTTCCTGCTGGAGAACATGGTGGAGGAGCTGGTGGTCGCCGTCCTCCTGACCGGGCTCGCCGTGCTGTTCTTCCTGGGCAACGGGCGGGGCACCCTGATCTCCCTGGTCACGATCCCGATCTCCCTCGGCATGGCGCTCCTGGCCATGGTGCCCTTCGGGATGACCCTCAACAGCTCGACGCTCATCGGCCTCCTGCTCTCGATCGGACGGCTCGTGGACGACTCGATCATCGACCTCCACTCCATCGAGCGCCATCTCCGGATGGGCAAGTCGCCCCGGGAGGCCACCGTGGACGGCATCACGGAGGTGCGGCCGGCCGTGCTGGCGATCACCGTCATGCTGTGCGTGGCGCTGCTGCCGCTGGCCTTCTCGGGCGGCATCGTGCAGTCCATGTTCGAGGGGATCGTCTGGCCCATCATCTTCGGGCTCCTGGCCTCGGCGCTGGTGTCGTTCACGCTGACCGCGCTCCTGGCCGCCAATCTCTTCGCGCCCTACCGCGCGGATCGGGCGCAGCGGCGCGGCCGGCTCGAGCGCTGGCTGCTCGACCCGTGCCAGCGCCTCCTCGAGGGGCTGGAGACCCGGTACCGCGGCGGCCTCGGCTGGGCGCTCCGGAACCGGTTCACCGTCCTGGCCGCGGCGGTCGCGACCATCCTGATCGGGGTCGGGCTCTACCCGAGGATCGGCAGCGAGATGATGCCGCTGGCCGACGTCTCGCAAGCCTACGCCCTGCTCGAGGCGACGCCGGGCACCTCCTTCACCGGGACCTCGGAGATCGCGGCCCGGGTCGAGCGACTGCTCCTCGAGCAGCCCGAGGTGCTCAAGGTCTCCTCCGAGGTGGGGTTCGAGCCGGGCGGGACCTACTTCACCGGCTACAGCATGGGCGCGGTGAACGCTGCCAGCATGATGGTCACGCTCGTGGACTCCTCCAGGCGCAAGCGCGACATCTGGCAGGTGATCGACGGGGTGCGGGACGAGGCCGTGCGCACCATCCCCGGGATCCGGCGGCTCGCGATCAAGGAGATGGGCGCCGACGTCATGGCCTCGAGCGCGGCGCCGATCCAGGTCGTCCTCTTCGGGCCCGATCTGGACACGCTTCACGAGATGGGCGAGCAGGCCAGGAAGCTCGCGGAACAGATCCCCGGCCTTTCCCAGATCACGACCTCCTGGGCCCAGACCCTGCCCCAGCTCCACCTGATCGTGGATCGGGCGCGGGCCCAGGAACTCGGCCTCACGGTCGCGGAGGTGGCGGACCAGGCCTACTACGCCCTCAAGGGCGGCCTCACCAACGAGTTCTACCGCCTGGACAACAAGCGGCAGTTCACGATCCTCCTCCGGTACCGGGGCGACGAGCGGAGGGACCGCCGGGACGTGGAGCAGGTGAAGATCGTCGGGAAGAAGGGCGAGGTGGTCCCGCTCGGCTCGGTGGCGCGGATCGAGGAGCGCCGGGGCCCGACCTTGATCGAGCACGACAACTTCCGGCGCGTGGTCTCGGTGCTCGGCTACTACCGCAAGGGCGGCCCGCCGAGCATGGAGCTGTCCATGGACCTCGTGATGGCGGCCCACGAGAAGATCGCCTTCCCGCCCGGCTACGGGATCGAGCTGCGCGGGGACATGACCCAGATGGAGGAGTCGTTCAATCGCCTCCTCCGCGGGCTCTACCTGGCGGTCATCTTCATGTTCCTCCTGCTCGTGGCCCAGTTCCGGAGTCTCATCGAGCCGTTCAACATGGTCTTCTCCCTCTCGCTCATGCTCACCGGGATCCTGGGCGGGCTCCTGCTCGCGCGCCAGACCTTCTCCACCGTGTCGATCCTGGCCGTCGTCATCGTCACCGGGATGATGATGACGGTGGCGGTGCTGCTGATCGACCTCATCCTCCGGCTGCGGGCCGAGGGGATGCCGCGCGACGAGGCGATCCTCGCCGCCGCGCCCATCCGGCTCCGGCCGATCCTGATGACCTCGCTGATCAGCATCGTCGTGCTCATCCCGGTGGCGTTCTTTCCTCGCACCGGCATCGACGCTTACGCGCCGCTGGCCACGGTGGTCATCGGCGGCCTCACCATGGGGACGCTGCTCGCCCTCTTCGTGGTCCCGGTGATCCACACCTATACCGACGACCTCGCGCGCCTGGCGCGCGCGGCGCTCTCCCGCGTTCGCGACCTGTACGCCACCAGCCACTTCGGAGGTGAACGATGAACGGCACGAGATCCGATGTGCTCCCGTCGACCGAACACCCGCCGGGCGCGACCGCTCGCCCGCGAGGGAGGCGGCTACTCAGCTGGCTGAAGACCGCCGCCGCCCTGGCCGTCATCGCCGCGGCCGCCCTCTGGGCGTATTACGCCACCGTGGGCTCGGGCCGTCCAGCCATGGACATGAGCATGCGGGTCGCGTCCGGGAACACGCCGTTCCCGGTGACGCTCGCCCCTGTCGAGCACGGGTCGATGGCCGGGAGCGTCGTCTACACCGGCAGCGTGGCGCCGTTCAACGAGGAAGACATCTATCCCCGGGTGACCGGGCGGATCGTGGAGATGCCCGTATATCCGGGAGACGCCGTGAGCCCGGGGCAGGTGGTGGCGCGCCTCGACGATGTCGAGCTGTCCTCGCGCGTCCGGGAGGCCGAGGCCATGCTGGCGACAGCGCGGGCCAACCGGAGCCAGATGGAGGCCGACCTCGTCGCCGCGCAGCACGGCGTGGTGCAGATGGAGAAGGAGCTGATCATGGTGGAGACCGAGGCCGCCTACGCGCGCTCGGTCAGCGGCCGCACGGAGCGGCTCTTCGGCGTGGGCGCGGTCTCCCGGCAGGAGTACGAGAGCGACCGCTCCCTGGCCGTGGCCGGCGAAGCGAAGCGAGAGGCCGCCCGCGCCCGGCTGGAGCAGGCGCGCGCCATGGAGGCGTCGGGGCGAAGGAAGCTCGACGTCGCCGGCTCCATGGTGGCCCAGAGCGAGGCGGCCCTCCGCACGGCGCAGATCGTGCGCGGGTACGTGGAGATCCACGCGCCCAGCGCCGCCTACGTGGTCAAGCGGCTCGTGGCGCCGGGCGTGCTCGTTCAGCCGGGCATGGCCATCCTGAAGACCGCCCAGCTCGGCAAGGTCCGTCTGCAGGCCAACGTGGGCGACAAGGATGTGGCGCTGATCCGTGTGGGCTCGCCAGTCACCGTGACCACGACGGGCGGCCAGCCCCCGCTCGCCGCGCGAGTCACCTCGGTGTTTCCGTTCCTCGATCAGGGACCGCGCACGGCGGTCGTCGAGGCCATCGTGGACAATCCGGGACGCCGGCTCCTGCCCGGCCAGTACGTGAGCATGCAGTTCGTGATCGGGGAGAGCGCTCACGCGCTGACCGTGCCCCGCGGCGCCGTCGTGAGGCTGGGGAGCAAGGCGACGGTCTGGGCCGTGAACGAGGACCGAGCCGAGCCGCGCGAGGTCACGACCGGGCTCGAGAGCGCCGACCGTGTCGAGATCCTGAGCGGGCTCGAGGCGGGCGCGCGCGTCATCGTGCGGGGCCAGGACGGGCTCTATGCCGGCGCGCGCGTCAGCGCGGCGGGACGCGGCGCGAGCCCGGGCGCGGCCGAGACCCTGTCGTCCGAGCGCATGAAGGACATGAAGGGGATGGAGCCTCCGACATCGGCGCCGACGCCGATCAAGCCGAAGGAGGGTGATCATGCGGGCCACTGAGCGGCGACCCGGCGCGCTACTCCTGTCCCTGATCGCGTTCTGCGTCGCGGCCGGGCCGGCCGCCGCGCAGTCGCTGCCGCGGCTCGACGGGCCCCTGGCCATGGAGCAGGCCGTGGACCTGGCGCTCGAGAAGAGCCTCCGGGTGAAGGCGGCGGACGCCGACTCCCGCGCGATGGAGTCCATGCGGCGCGAGGCGCAGGCGGCCTTCTGGCCCCAGCTCTCGGGGAACGGCTACTTCAACGACCAGCGGATGGCGCCCAACGTCTTCACCTCGGCAGGGAGCACCATGGCCCGGAACTACCAGGTCTTCAACGCCGACCAGACGAAGGACGCCAACGTCACCGCCATGTACCCGCTCTTCTCCGGCGGGCGCGACTACTACGGGTACAAGGCCGCCGCGCGCCGAGCCGAGGCGGGACGCGAGATGCGGCGAGGCGCCGAGGTGGACGTCGCCATGCAGGCGCGGCTCGACTACATCGCGGTCTTGCGCGAGGCGGAGAACCTCCGCGTCAGCAGCGACCTCCTCCGGGACGTCGACGAGCGCCTGCGGGTCACCCGCGAGATGTTCGACGCGGGGCGGATCCCGCGCTACTACCTCCTGCGCGACGAGGCCGAGCGCGCCAACGTGCTCCAGATGCAAGCGATGGCCCAGAGCCGCGCGGAGCAGGCGCTGGTGGCCTTCAAGACGACGCTCGGCCTGGATCTCTCCTCGGCGATCACGCTCGCGGATCGGCTCGAGTACAGCCCGGCGACGGTGTCCGTCGACGAAGGCGTCCGCGAGGCGAGCGAGCGGCAACCGGAGATCAAGGCGGCCATCAAGCAGCGGGAGGCCGCCGAGGCCGACGTGCGGGCGGCGTACGGCAATTACTTTCCCCAGGTGGCGCTCAGCTACATGTACGACGGGCAGTGGTCGAAGAACCGGAGCGAATCCTCGATGACGGCCAACGGCTACTCGGTGGGTGTCGTGGTGACGCTGCCGCTCTTCGACGGCTTCATGCGCGAGAACGCGGTGAAGACGGCGAAGGCGAAGCTCGACCGGGCGGTCCAGGCCGAGGGACTGGCGCGCCAGCAGATCGCCAAGGAGGTCAACCAGGCGGCGCTGATGCTCACCGCCGCCGGGACGAGCGTCGAGGCCAGCCGGAAGGGACTGGAGCAGGCGGACGAGGAGTTTCGCGTGGTGCAGGAGCGATTCGCGAGCGGCCGCGGCATCCAGGTGGAGATCCTGGACGCCCAGGTGGCCCTCACGCGCGCCCGCTTCAACGCGGTGTCGTCGCTCGCCGAGTACAACAGCGCCCTGGCCATGTGGCTCAGGGCGACGGGCCGGGTCCGCTGACCCGGGCAACATCCGTGGCGTATCCTGGAGCTGATGGAGAACGAGGGTTCGGCCGAGATGATGCAGGCATGAACACCGAGCACCAGCACCACGACGGCGACCGAAGATCGCAGCACGTGTCGGCGCAGGCCACAGGACCGCCCGCAACCATGGCCAAGGACCCGGTGTGCGGGATGGATGTCGAACGCGTCAATGCCGCGAGCGGCAGCGCCGAGCACCAGGGTCGCACGTACTGGTTCTGCAGCCCGGTGTGCCACGAGAAGTTCGTCACCGAGCCCGAGCGCTACGTCGAGGCCGCACCGCCACCTGCGCCGCGGCCGGGCGGCACCAACGAGCGTATCTACACCTGTCCAATGCATCCCGAGGTCCGCCAGAATGGGCCGGGCTTCTGTCCGAAGTGCGGCATGGCGCTCGAGCCCGAGGCGGCGTCCGCCGAAGAAGGGCCCAGCGGCGAGCTCGTCGACATGACGCGCCGGTTCTGGATCAGCGGCGCACTCACGCTGCCCCTGGTGCTCCTGGCGATGCTCGAGGTGCTGGCGCCGGACACCGTGGAACGGTGGAGCGTGACTGGCCGCCTCTGGGGGCAGCTCGCGCTGGCCACGCCGGTGGTGCTCTGGGGCGGTTGGCCATTCTTCGTGCGCGGCTGGCACTCGATCGTGGCCCGCAGCCTCAACATGTTCACGCTCATCGCGCTGGGCACCGGGGCGGCGTTCGGCTATAGCGTGTTCGCGGTGCTGTTCCCGGACGCGCTGCCCCATGGGATGCGGCACAATGGTGCGCCGCCGGTCTACTTCGAGGCGGCGGCGGTCATCACCACGCTGGTGCTCCTCGGCCAGGTGCTCGAGCTGCGCGCCCGGAGCGCGACGTCCGGGGCGATCCGGGCGCTGCTGGGCTTTCAACCCAAGACGGCCCGGCGCCTGACGGACGATGGCCGGGAAGAGGACGTGCCGCTCGGTCACGTGCAGGTCGGTGATCGCCTGCGCGTGCGGCCCGGCGAGCGGGTGCCCGTCGATGGCGTCGTGCTCGATGGGAAGAGCGCCGTGGACGAGTCGATGGTCACGGGCGAGCCGATCCCCGTCGAGAAGGTATCGGGCAGCCATGTCACGGGCGGCACGATCAACGGCACCGGCAGCTTCGTCATGCGCGCCGAGCGGGTCGGCGCCGACACGCTGCTGGCGCAGATCGTGCGCATGGTCGCCGAGGCGCAGCGGAGCCGCGCGCCCATCCAGCGGCTGGCCGATGCGGTCTCGTCCTGGTTCGTGCCCGCGGTCGTCCTGGTGGCGGCGCTGACGGCCTTCGTGTGGGGCCTGTACGGTCCTGGGCCGCGCCTCGCGTATGCCCTGGTGAACGCCGTGGCCGTGTTGATCATCGCGTGTCCTTGCGCGCTCGGGCTCGCCACGCCGATGTCGATCATGGTGGCGACGGGCCGCGGGGCGCAGGCGGGCGTGCTCATCAAGAACGCCGAAGCGCTCGAGACCATGGAAAAGGTCGATACGACCGTCGTCGACAAGACCGGGACGCTCACCGAGGGCAAGCCCCGACTGGTCACCGTGGTGACCGCGCCCGGGTTCCGCGAGGACGAGGTGCTCGCCCTCGCCGCCGGTCTCGAGCAGGGCAGCGAGCATCCGCTGGCGGCCAGCGTCCTCGCCGGCACCGACGAGCGCGGAGTGACACCGGCGCGTGTCGAGAGCTTTCAGTCCGTCACCGGCCAGGGAGTCACGGGCGTGGCCGACGGGCGCCGCGTGGCGCTCGGCAACCTACGGCTGCTCGCCGCGCAGGGCGTCGATGCGTCGGCGCTCGCGGCGCGCGCCGAGGCGTTGCGCGGCGAGGGCCAGACCGTGATGTACCTCGCCGTCGACCGCATGCTCGCTGGCCTCGTGGGCGTGGCCGATCCGATCAAGAGCTCGACACCCGAGGCCATCCGGCTGCTCCACGCCGAAGGCCTGCGCGTCGTGATGCTCACCGGCGACAGCCGTACCACCGCCCAGGCCGTCGCGCGCACGCTCGGGCTCGACGACGTGATCGCCGAGGTCCAGCCGGCCGAGAAGGCCGAGGTCATCAAGCGGTTGCAGGCCGAGGGCCGGGTGGTGGCCATGGCCGGCGACGGCGTCAACGACGCGCCCGCGCTCGCCCAGGCGCACGTGGGGATCGCGATGGGCACCGGGACCGACGTAGCGATGGAAAGTGCGGGCGTGACGCTGGTGAAGGGTGACCTGCGCGGCATCGTGCGCGCGCGGCGCCTGTCACGCGCGACGATGCGGAACATCCGGCAGAACCTGCTGTGGGCGTTCCTCTACAACGCGCTCGGTGTCCCCGTCGCCGCGGGCCTGCTGTACCCGCTCTTCGGCCTGCTTCTCTCGCCGATGATCGCGAGCGCGGCGATGAGCCTGAGCTCGGTGTCCGTGATCGCCAACGCATTGCGGTTGCGCCGCGCTCGGCTGTAGTGTTCGCAGACCGAGGTGCCGGTCCTCGGCACAGATCGGAAGGGAGGCGGCCTCGTGGGCACGGTAAGCGTCCGTTACCTCGTGGATGACAGTCGATGCGGCGGTCCGTTTCTACACCGAGCGTCTCGACTTCGAACAGCCACTTGACCTTGACCCTGGGGGCAAGCCTTATGCTGGCGCCGTGGGGACAGATGGCCTCCTGATCGGAGAGGTGGCGGCTCGCAGCGGAGTAAGCCGAAAGGCCCTGCGGCTCTACGAGAGCGCGGGGATTCTTCCGGTGCCTCGCCGCACCGTCGCCGGGTACCGCGTGTACGGGGGCGAGGCGGTGGCCGTCCTCGCGTTCGTCTCGCAGGCCCGGCGCCTGGGGTTCCGCCTCGACGAGATCCGGGAGATCGTCGCCATCAAGCGCGCGGGTGGGATCCCGTGCCCGCACGTGCGAGAGCTGGTCCGACGGAAGACCGAAGAGGTGGAG
>WNGA01008705.1_pt1 | contig 14362 bp, 11 predicted proteins | sample 5400061 | NCBI WGS metagenome assembly WNGA01 (sample SAMN13153366, study PRJNA577476) | soil metagenome | isolation source: 100 cm soil or saprolite under grassland replicate 2 | place: USA:California | collected 2016-06-15 | reverse complement strand
ATGCTGACGCAGGAAGCATCTATAAAATCTTACAGGATAACATTCCTCTCTAAAACGATAATCTTCTTTTCTCACCTTTATTATTTGTTATTTCAACAGCAGATATTTGATTGCTTACCGGAATAAATAAAGATGATTGTGATAGGAATGATGTGCCATGATAAATTTCTTCTCTGCGCTTACTTCCATTTTTCAGATAAATAACTGCATAATCATCTGTAGGCAATAACTTAATCAAAGTATCGCTGTTTCTTTTCCTGTAAACTTTTAAAACATCCTTGTTTTGTGAAGCAGCAAGAAGATAATTGTTCTTTTTGTCCATAAGTTTTACGAGTGCCTTAGCATTCCCAGGAATAAACAATCCACTTTCTGCAATAGTTTGACAGGTAAAATTTCCTTTGCCATTGCCCAACATTACCAAACCATTCATCGCATCATATCTGCCTACAGAAACCTCGGTTCCATAATCGTTGCCAACCGTTGCTATATCAAGGTTGCCGTCATCATTAAAATCGCAAACTGTGCAGGCACAGGTAATGGGTGCATTTTAAATTTTCCATTTCCTAAATTCTCAATGTAACTGCTTTGCATATAGTTAGCTTCAAGTTTGTACGCCGCTTTCAAATCTTTTTCATCAAGCAATTGGCTCATCTCAACTTTCCCAAATTCCTTATATGTGAGAAATTTCTTTTTTAATGCAGGCAACTGATCAACAATATCATCTCTTGTTTGGGCAGGAAATTCTTTTTTGTTTCCTTGTTCATCAGGAAGAAATAATGAGGGTATAGCAACATAATTTTTATTGTGTGCAAAATCACCTGCATAAATTTTTAAAGGAAATTGTTCATTTGCATGATAAAATGTGTTGGCGCCAAGATTCCCAACAACATAATCTATATCGCCATCGTTATCAAAATCACCTGCTGCTATGCTGTTCCACCAACCCTTATAATTTTGCAAACCTGTTGATGCGATATTTTGCAAATGACCATTTACATTTTTAAAAAATGTCAGCGGCATCCATTCTCCTGTAATGATTAAATCTTTCCATCCGTCATTATCAAAATCCGTCCATACGGCATCGCAAATTAATCCTATGTTTTGCAAAGCAGGAGCAACACTTGCCGTGACATCAGTAAATTTTATTTCACCTTTCTTTGAATCGTTGCGATAGATAAAACTGCTTACAGGTTCCGGATAACGGCCGGGCACTACACGCCCTCCAACAAATAAATCCAAATCACCATCATTATCAAAGTCAACTGCTTTAACGCAACTCTTACTGGTATAATTAACGGGCAATGCAGATTGTTTAAACGTAAAATTGCCCTTTCCATCGTTTTCAAAAAGCCTGTCCTCGTAATTCTTTGTACTTGGAGGAAATTCATTACTGCCACTTGTTAAGTATAAATCCAAACCCCCATCATTATCTGCATCAAACAATAATACTCCTTCATTTTCCGGCCTTCTTGCATCATGCGTTGTAACAAAAGGTAAACTCTTCTCCACAAACTTTCCATTTGATTGTTGCAGCAAAAATTTTACCGGCAAATCACCAGTGCCGCCAATACATAAATCATCATAACCGTTGCCATCAATATCTCCAGCCGCAATGCCCGGTCCATATTCTGACAATTTATGCGGCAGTAATCGCTGCATATTAAAATCTATAAAATCCATTTCAGAGTGACGATAATGTACATCAACGTTTGAAATAACCTCGGTAAACAAACTATTTGTATCTAATGTATTTTGTTGATTTGTTTGATTCAAACTTGCAGCATCTTTTTCCTGTACTTCAATTGTCTGGTTTGCTTTTACATTAGTAAGTTTCTGCACTTTATTACCAGGCCATTGTATAATTACCGAATCAATTGTTTGTATATTCTTCAATCCAAACAGCACGTTGTTTTCAACGCAGGAAAGATAACCTCTGCATGGTAAATTTTCCCACACCTGTTTTTTGGCTTTATCATAATAAATAGTAGCAACTGCACCCAATCCATTTATATTATGGCCTTCGCCTTTAAATTTTATTTTTAAAAAATTAGCTTTTATTTCCTTCCTGGTGTTGGTGGTGTTTTTATATACAAAAGCTTTATCATTAATGTTGTTCACAACATAATCAAGATCGCCATCATTGTCCAGATCAACATATACAGCACCATTTGAAAAGGAAGGCTCGTCAACTCCCCATCGCTTCGTTGTATTTTCAAATTGCAGGTTCCCTTTATTTTGAAAAACATAATTGCTGATTTTAATTTTCGGAATCTGATCAATGAGTTGCTCTTTGCTTGCAATATTGAGCGCCTTATTTCTGAATGCAACAAAATCATGATCGGTTACATCTCGCGGGTAACCATTGGTGATGAATATATCCCTGTTGCCATCATTATCAAAATCAGCTATAGAAGGATTCCAGCTCCAATCTGTTTCAGCAACGCCCGCATAATAACCAATATCAGCAAAAATGGGATCGCCGATAGAATCGTTGCTTAGTACACGTGGCCCCATATTTAATTGCAAAGTATTCCGCACATATTGTATGATTAGCTTCTCGGAGATCATCCTTTGATAGAGATAATAATTGTTGCCATCCATATTTTTTTTCTTCCTGTAATTGCCTTCAGGGTTCATGTCTACTGCAAGAATATCGGTAAGCCCGTCATTGTTTATGTCTGCAACATCATTGCCCATTGCATTGCGTGAAGTGTGTTTAAAATAATCTTTCGCTTTATTGGTAAATGTGCCGTCATGATTATTGATGTACAATAGATCATTACCAAAAAAATCATTGGTTACATAAATATCTTTCCATCCGTCATTGTTAACGTCTGCAATATTTAACCCCAGTCCATAACCATGATCTGTGATGCCTGCTTCTTTTGAAACATCAGTAAATACAGGGTGTTTCAGTGAAGCATTCCAATCGTTACGATACAATTTGTCTATATCCGTTTTTGTAGTGTCACCCGAATTATTTCCGCTAAAGCGCGTCACATCTCTTTGTGCAAGTTTTGTTTGCAAAAGATACATATCCAAATCGCCATCATTATCATAATCAAAAAAAGCAGCCTGTACAGAATATCCCGTGTCAGCCAAATTATACTCTGCAGCCATTTCTTTAAAAACAGGGATGCCGTCCTTGTTCAGGCCCTGATTAATGTATAAGAGATTTCTTCTTTGCGCAGGATTTTTTTTGATGGTTGTGCATACATAAATATCAAGCCATCCGTCACTGTTAATATCTGCAACAGTAGCACCATTACACCATAAACCTTCTCCTGAAACATGCGCTTCATCCGTTACGTCGCGAAATTCAAAACTTCCTTCGTTCAGGTATAATTTGTTGCTTACTTCACTTGCTGTAAAGTATAAATCCTGTAAGCCATCGTTATTAAAATCACCAACAGCTACCCCACCGCCATTGTATAAAAATTCAAGGTCAATAGGATTTACGGAGTCATTTTCAGTAATCTGGTTATTGAATTCAATACCGGTATGCGATGATGATTGCTTTAAAAAAAGAGTTTCAGGCTGGTGACATGAAAATACAACAACGGTGAAAAAAAATATAAGGAGTCTTTTCATATTGGGAATGCGTAATTTATAATTTTTAATGACAATTTTATTTTACGTAAATCTATTTTATTAAACGTTTGCTCCGGTAGAAAGCTCTTCAACAGCAATGAATTCTATTCAGCAATAAAAATTGAGTGCACTAACATAAGCATATTTTATAAATTGGAAATCAGCATTCTGTAATACTGCATTCCGGGTAATTTCATTTGTCATGATTCCTGCTGGCAATCCCGTTTTCAGGGCTACTCTTTTGAAAAACATACGAGGTTTGAAATTTAAGTCAATAAAAAAAATGGAACATGACAAGAGAGTTACTATTCATACCAGTATTATAATTAATAATTAATTGCAACTAATTAATTATTAATCATCTCCAGCCCATAACAGAAGTACCTTTAACACTTGATTATCTTAAATTAAATCCAATGCAAAGAGAAATCCTTAAAAAAAACCTGCATAGCGTGCGCCTGAGTCTATTGCATACATTCAATACAAAAAATTTTCATTTTATAATTCCGCCCCAATTGAGTGAATGGAGTGATTAATATAATACACGTCAAACGAAGAAAGTTGGATTATATCTAGTGGCAAATTCTCAGGAGGGAAGTAATAATAGTCTATTAATAATGTTTCAATAGGCTACCAGTCAAAAAACCGGAGCGTGATAGCTTCAGGCAATTATCAGTATCGTGAACGAACACAAACATCCTATTTTGAGTTTTACCGGAATGAGTGGATAGAACAGCCGGAATGGTGAAATAAATAAAGGAACAACATTTAAAATTGAATTTGATATATGAAAAAAATTCAGCGCGTTATAATGGTGGATGATGATCCATACAGCCACATGATATGCAAACATATTATGCGTCGCGTTGCAGGCGAAGTAGAACTTATTGAGTTTACCATACCGGAAAAGGGTATTGAATTTATTGAGTCTACTTACAATAAAACAGCCGATGATTGCCCTACTACAGTGCTGTTGCTTGATATTAATATGCCCGTAATGTCAGGATGGGATTTTTTAGAAAGATTTGAAAGTACTGAGAGTGATATTAAAAAACACCTTACAATTTATTTACTCTCTTCGTCCATTGATCAGCATGATAAAGAAAGAGCTGAAGCAAATAAATATGTAAAAGATTTTTTAACCAAGCCATTCAGAAAGGAAATGGTAGAAGTGATTTTAAGAATTTTGAGTGATGCAAAAATGGATTTTTAAAAATTACTTGCATCGCTGTTTGTTGGCTTATCGAAGAGAGAAAGATTTTATTGTAATCTATGATTCTTAATGATTATTTGGTTCGAATGATTTTTATCTGCGGATTCTGTGAATGAGCGGGTTTCGGTGCAATGATTAAACCTCTGTTACGAATTAGTTAGAATGTATAACAGTTTAATACGTACGGGAACAAAGTTTAGCTTGGCTCATAAAAATTTTCCTTCGCACTGCATTCATTTTCACATTTTCACATGTGCAAATTTTCGCATTTTCAAATTATTCTGCTCTCCCACTTGCCTTTACCAAACCACCAAACTTTTTGTTGAATTCAGTTGCATTTATCAAATCTTCCAAACTAAGATGCATTCTGTATTTCCAGTAATGTTTTGAATTGGCAGGTACATTAATCCTTTCTTCGTGCGGATTTGGTCTTCTGATTTTCACATCTATTCCAAGCGTATCCTGCAACTGGAAAATGCTCCACATGGCAGGCGAATACAAATGCTGCACCACAATCGCTTCATTTACCCATGCATCGCAGAGATAAGGCGCATCACCCCATTGCCCTAATTCATCATTGAAGAATCGTTGTGTGCGGTTTCTGTCTTCTTCCCACCAACTGCGTATGGTGCTCATATCATGTGTTGAAGGCATGATTACGCTGAGATAAGGTGCATCAGCAGGATGAAAAAAACCGCGCTTTGGATCTTTCGGCATGCGCTGTATTTCAAGACTTAAAATACACAATTGCCGCATCACTTCAGGGACACTTGCAGGCACGAGACCAAGATCTTCACCACATATAAGCATATTCGTTTCACGTTTTAAAGCGGGCAATTTCTGCATGGCTTCATGCATCCAAAAATCATCTTGTCTTTCAAAGAAATAGTTTACATATAAATCATGCAACTGTTGCTGTGTACCGGTATCAAGATTTTTAAAAGAAGAAGTCTCTTCCACTCCAAAACGAAAATGAAATTGCCTGCCCTGTGAACCTTCTGCCTCAAACAATATAACATTGGAAATAAGATAGAACAACTGCTTTTTTAACCACCTGTTATGCTCATTATCCTGCTGCCATGAAAAATAATTTTCAATTTGTCTTTGCGTTGCAAACTCGGGCTTTAACTGGTACTGATCAAATTCATCATAATTGAGGAAAATATATTTTACATGCTGCTCCTGGTCACCAAACATTTCATTTAATATTTGCTCTGTTATATATGGGCGGCAGTATCTTTTATAATCAAACCAAATATTTCTTTCATTAAATTCATTTATATCAACAGGAATTGCCGGTTCAAAGTGTCCCATGATACCTTCAACTGAATGATAAGGAATGCTCCAGATACGGAAGAAACCAAGAATATGATCTATCCTGAATGCATCAAAATAATAACTCATTTGCTCAAAGCGTTGCTTCCACCATGCAAAACTATCTTCACGCATTTTTTTCCAGTTATAAGTTGGGAAGCCCCAGTTTTGTCCTGTCACTGCAAAATCATCAGGCGGGGCACCAGCCTGCATATCCATATGAAAAAGTTCAGGATGCTGCCAAGTATCAGCCCCATAACGATATGTGCCGATAGGGATATCACCTTTTACAACAAGGCCATTATCATGTGCATATTGTGTAGCCTCCTTTAACTGCACATGCAAATAATATTGTACGAAGAAATAAATGGCTATACTATCATAAGCTTTTGAACCAGGTTGTAACAATGTTTCCGCTTCTGTGGTATTATATGTTTTGTGAGCAGGCCATTGGCTAAAATCCGAAGTATGATACTTATCTCTGAAATAACAGAAAGCAGCATAAGGTATCAGCCAATGCTTGTTGTGATCAAAAAATTGTTGGTATGAATGAGATACAAACAATGCATCTTTTTGCAAAGGATAAAGTTGTTTAATAATTTGCCACTTCAAATTGTTCACAGCTTCGTAATCCACCGTATCAAGTCTATTCAATCTTTTTTGCTCATCGGAAATTGTTGTCAGTAAATGTTTATTTGCTTCTTCCGTTGCGTGCTCAAGATTAAGATATACCGGGTGTAAAGCGAATGCTGAAATAGCAGCATAAGGATAACTATCAGTCCAGCTATGTGTTGCTGTAGTATCATTTACAGGAAGGATTTGTATAAGTTTTAAGCCAGTAGTTTTTGCCCAGTCAACCAACAATTTAATATCTGCAAACTCTCCAATACCGCAACTGCTATTTGATCTTAAACTAAATACCGGGATAGCGACGCCTGCACCTCTCCATGTGATAGATGGTAATACAGCAAAGCCATCATTTACAATTGTTTTCTTTGCTTTTATAAATGCATCATGCAATAAACGATTGTTGCCATCTTCATATCGCACAATCGCTTTGGCTTCTGTATTATATACCCCATATTTATAAATAACCGGAAATGTTGCTGCAGAAAGATTAAGTTTTACAGAGAAAAAATCTTCGTCTGCTTCCCTCGTCATCAAAAGTGGTTCATTCCAGTTGCCTAATTCGTTACCATTGCCCGCTATAAAAACTGTTTGCCCTTTGGTAAGCAAGGGGGCTTTTACTTTAAAAATATGTGTAAATGTTTTAGGTGTTGTTGTTTTAACAGGAGCGTTATTATTCTTTAACAGCACTTGTTTAAAAGGCTCTGTATAAAAAGCATTTTCATAAAAGCCTGCAAAATTCCATGAATCAATGATTAATGTTTCTTCAGCAGTAATTAATGCACGTGTAAGTTTTTTATCAGTTCCCCAGTCAAAATTTAAATATCCGTCTTCATTTTTTACTATATAATTATATACAATTCCCTCTGGCAAAATATTAGCAATATTTAAATCTAATGTTGCTGTCCAAAATTCTTCATTTAAATACTGCATGGGCAGTGCCTTGTTCGTATCATGCGCACCTAAAATTTCATGTCTGCCTGTTATATAAAGTGATTGGCCCGGCCTTGTATGAAATCTTATAAGAAAGGTAATTTTTACATCTTTTCCCGTAACTTCTTTTTTTGCTGCAATCTTTTTTGTTGCGGTTTTCTTTTGCACTTCTTTAGGTTCAACAGCTTTAGCTGCTTTCTTCTTTACTTCTTTCTTTACTTTGCCTTCTGCGGTTTTTTTCTTCGTTTCTTTTTTCTTTCTTTCGGGTTCATCGCTTAAAGAAGGTTGCCCTGCACTTTTCTTTGAAGCAGTTTTTACAATTGTTTTTTTATTTTTTGGTTTTTGCTCAACGAGTTCTTCCGGTGTTTTATATTCAACATTTTTTTTCACTTCTTTCTTTACTGTATTTTTTTCTGAAACGTCTTCTCTAGATGTTCCGGATAATTTGTTTTCTTCTATTTCTTTACCGTTTACTCCCTTTTTTGTAGTAACAGCGGTTGCATCAGGTTCTGCATGGTTAGCTTCGTTTATATCCTGTACATGTATTTCCTCAATGTTTTCTTTGCTCATATCGGTTTTTTCAGTTGCCAATTTTTGTAAATTTTTTGAGTTGCGAAATTAAACAAGAAGCGTTGGTTAAAACTCTAATTTATCGTTAGCTATGAAATACTTTTTATTGACCCGGCTTTGTTGATGCCATTAAACTTTTCGTTCTCCTACGGATGACTTTTGTACTTCTTTTCTTTAAATCTGGCAGACAGATTTATATTCAATCAAATTAGTTACAAGTATGCATTGTAAGAGATTAATGTTTTTAATGAATACAAATGGAATTTTCCCGTGAGGACAAAAAAATATTTTCATACAGTAGTAATTTTATTTTTAGAATTTTTGACCTGAAGCCGCCAAAGTAAGTAATGTGTAATTGATACACAAATCTTTTATTAAATCTTCGTTTGTTTCCCAAAAATTAAGCCACTTCTACTTCATATTTATGGAATTAGCAAACATGAATAAAACCATGAACTGACAGTTAATTATAATTTTAGAAGGTCTGCGAAATGCAGACCTTCTAAAATTTATATGATTATGAAAACCTTTAAAAAATTGATTATAAAATAAATATTACTTCTTTTGAGGAGCAGGAGGAGGTGGCGGCGGTTGTTGATTTCCCGGAGGAGGTGGAGGCATATGCTGGTCGCCACCTATCATTTTCATTTGTTCTGCAATACCTTCTGCATCTGGATGCGAAATGCCCCTGTGGCATGTAACACAAGTTACGGCACGAATGGTATCAGGTCTGCTTGAACTATCTACATTGAAATAAGTAGTATTAATGCCGGCAGTCATTTTCAACATGTAACGGGCAGTATTTTTTTCAGGTTTATCATCGCTTTCAAATTTCCAGCCTGCTTTAAAATCATTGCCTTCATGGACATGACAGAAGAAGCACTTTACGCCCAGTGCATCATTAAAGCCATGCATTACTTTATCAAGGCTGTCTTTGCCAATGTCTTTGGGCAGTATATGCAAATTCTTGAAAAGAGTGTCTCTGCTGTTGGTTAATTGCGAATTCTTTTCTTTGGGAGGATTATAAGCAGCAATACCGAGTGCTACAAAAAAAGCTAAAAATAATACTACTGTTGTTTTCTTTTTGTTGGTTGTAAACATGGGCATAAATTTTTTGTAATTTATAAAAAACAATATTGTAACAGGAAAAATATAGATAAAAGCCAAAAAAATTGCGACAAAGTAAAAGAGAAAATTTTTTGATTGAAGATTTTGATTTTGGAATTAGTGAAATTGAGGAGAATGTAAAAGTCTGATGTATGATGTTAGATTTCGGCAGGACGGATACTTCACCTGTTGATTCTTTGTGAACAAGCAACGTCATCCCTGAACTTGTTTATTCACTTATTGTATGTTTTTTATTTTGTGCTCATGAATGCAAGCATTTCAGGGTCTCTTGTTCGCTCTTATGTTTTGCCATGAGATGCAGAAACAAGTTAGCATGACGAACACGTCGGCTGTTAGTTCTTTGTTTAGCGCAAGTATCCTTTGCTGCAAAGCCAGCGCTGCATACGTCAGTATGGGGGATTATTGGCATGCTTTATGAAAGTATACATACGAAATAATATTTAATAACTTAAATCTTTAACCTATGTTACGCTGGACTATAATTTTCATAGTAATAGCTGTGATTGCAGCTATTTTCGGTTTCACAGGAATAGCTGCAGGGGCCGCTTCAATAGCAAAAATCATCTTCTTTATTTTCCTTGTGCTTGTAGTTTTATCTTTACTTTTTGGTCGCAGAGGATCGGATATAAGTTAGGAGATGTCTTTTTTAAAGTATCTTATTTTGCAGCCAGCCATAGTAATATGGCTGGTTTTTTAGCATCTGCTATTTTAATAACTTTCTGAATTTATTGCATCTAATACCAAGACTTTACAAAAAATAAACTTATGAACAAAAATAATAAGGATACAAGATCAAACTTCTTTGAAAGTTTTTCAGCATACGTTACAAAAGCAACAGGGAGTGATGCGGGGTTTGTTATTGCATTCATTCTCGTTGTCATATGGGCTGCTACCGGACCTTTTTTTCATTTTTCAGACACATGGAAATGGATCATTAATACCATAACGACTATAGTAACTTTCCTAATGGTTTTCCTGCTTCAAAAATCTCAAAATAAAGATTCTCTCGCCATACAATTAAAACTAAATGAATTGGTGGCAGCACATGAATTTGCAAGTAACAGGTTAGTAAATGTGGAGAATATGACCGAGGATGAATTAAAAGTGATACAAAAATATTATTCAAAACTGAGTGATTTCGCAAAGAAAGAAGAGAAGATGCAACAATCACATTCTATTGATGAATTACATGAAATGCGCGATGTAAAAAATGAAATGGAAGAGGGATTAAAAAAGAAATTGAACAAAGAATAAGATGTTAGGATAATGAAATCCTTCAGTGAGCTAAGTTTTTCTTGGGATCGTTCCTTGTGTCACTCACTCCGGGTGTTGGTTCTTTGTTTAGCACGGCACAAGTACAATTAAAGTGAGCTATTGATTCTTCTTGCAATACACCCATTCCCAAACATCTCCATCTTCCGGGTCATTGACTACACCTGAAAATTGAAATCCATTTTTCTCTAAAATTTTTGTAGAAAAATTTTTTTGCGGTAATGTTCGTGCAGTAATTTTTACTGAAGGGTCAGTCCTCAATGATATTTCAACAAGGAGTTTACAAATTTCTGTTCCGATTCCCTTTTGCCTGTATGGTTCAAAAGTTCCATAAGCAATTTCTACTGTTCCATTTTGTGGTGCTCCTTTAAACGCAGCACTGCCAACCAGTATTTCATTTTGTTTAGCGTAATAACCGATCCATGGAATTTTATATCCAACTTTCTTAAAAAAGCCGATCGTCATATAAAGGCTTTCCTTGCATAAAGGCTCACCTGTAAACTCCTTATTATCTTCAATGTTTTCTTTTATTGGTATCAAATGCATTTGCATTATTTTAAACAAGTAAGAAACGGTAAAATAAAAACCATTACTGCGGGTTCAAAAATATATGAAAGTTTTCAGTACAAAATTCTGTAGAAGATAGAAATATTAATGTAACGAACTAAAGTATTTCATGAGATTGTCTGTTGGTTCTTTGTTAACATGCCACAGAAGTTATACTCAAAAAATCTCGCACCTCATTTTCGCGTAAGTAATGTGTACAAACTTTATTAAGATAATGTTCACTCACCGTTGTGAATGTCAAACTAAAGTCATTATCCTTATGATGGCTAATGAATAAACTTCCACTTCAGTTTTCAAACCAGCGGGCTTTACGGCTTGATCCGAAGTATTGCTTCTCCGCAACAAGATCAGCAGAGGCTTCGGTATAACTTCCAAAGGGCGAAGGACCGGAGAAGAAGTCAACATCTACTTTTCCAACACGACCATCGCCAAACTCTACATAGCAAATGCCATTGCCTTTATATGGTGAGGGCTGTTCACCTTTATTCAATTCAGCAATGATTGATTCCGCAGCAATTTTTGCAGCACCTTCAGCAAACACACCTGCCTTTGGCGTTCCTACACCGTTTACATCGCCGATCGCATAAACATCAGGAAACTTTGTCTTCAGGTTTTGTTTATCAACCGGTATCCATCCCTTCTCGGTCATGCCGCTTTGCAATACAACTTCCGGTGCGACATGCTTTGGAATTCCGAGAAACAAATCGAATCGCATTTCGTTTCCATCATCAAGAATAGCAACACGACGTAACGGATCGATTGCTTTCACAACACGTTGAGGAATGAACTTAATATTTCGTTCAGCAAATGCAGCGAGCAATGCTTTTGAAGTAGCCGGTGATGGAGGAACTGGCGATCCGAACGGCATCACGATACTGATTTCACATGCATCACGCACACCACGTTTAATAAGATAATCGTGCATCAACAATGCACATTCGCTCGGTGCCGGCGGACATTTAAATGGAGCACCACATACACCAACAATCACGTCACCATTTGAGAAATCAGGAAGCATTTCCCGTAAACGTTCAACGCTTGCAAGTGAATAAAATTCATTTCCACCTTCGGAAAGCCCAGGCGTTGCAGCTATATCGTAATCTGAGCCCAATGCAATAACCAACACATCGGCTTCATAAATTCCTTGTTGTGTTGTAACTCGTTTTGCAACAGGATCAATTGCAGTAATCATTTCCTGTTTAAACTTTACACCTCGCTTTACAATGTTGCTGTACGAAAGCTTTATAGCATCTGATGTCTTATGACCAAACATCACATCGAACTTTGAAAAGCCGAAATAGAAAGTATCGTTTTTGTCTATCAGGGTAAGATCCAGACGGTCACCTATTTTTTCGGAAAGTATCGTTGATAGTTCGAGACCACCAAATCCGGCGCCAAGTACAACTACGCGTAGTTTCATTTTTCTTTTTTTGTTTTAAAAATTCATTTTGTTGATGAAAAGGATGACTACTTTCTCTGCAACTGTTCTCATAGATTTGTTTCTAATCTGGCAAATAAAGCAGATCCAAAAACTGAGGAGGATTTTTGATATAGTAGGTGCGTTGATGCAACATAATTTTTTTATGAGGATTAAAAATAATCAATTTAATGAAGCAAAAAGAGTTTAGTATAATAGGTAACTTTAAAATACTTAAATAGGTCTTATCAATATATTGAAAAGCAAAACCTACTTACGTATCTGCAATGAGATTAACACTTCTAATCCTGCTTGCTTTTGCCTTGTCTATTTCTAATAAACAAAACAATCCGTTTTATATGTCTGTAGAATGGGAACAACAGGATGCGGTATGGTTTGGATGGGCAGACGGGTCATCGCAGTTTCGCCCCGTGGTAGTAAATCTTATCAAAACACTTATGCCTCATGTTATAGTGTGAAGGCTGAAGCAATCTTTGCAGTAAAGGCAACGCTGCATTCTTGCGATTAATGGAAGATGTGTTTAGAAAAGTTGCTTTTTTCGAAGTCGCTTATTATCTTCAACACCCTAAATTTTCTATGCAATTTGATTACATTATCATAGGTGCAGGTTCTGCCGGGTGTGTACTTGCAAACCGTTTAACAGAAGATGCTTCCTGCAAAGTGTTGTTGCTGGAGGCAGGCGGTAAGGGTAAGATGAATTTGAATATCCCCGGCGCTTACAGTATGCTTCATAGATCTTCCGTAGACTGGGCTTTTTGGACAGAGCCCCAAACTTTCGTGCATAATCGCCGCCTGTTCATTCCTCGTGGGAAAGTGTTAGGAGGATGCAGTAGCACAAATGCTATGGCTTATGTAAGAGGTAATCCTGCTGACTATAACGAGTGGGAGTTACAGGGTAACGATGGATGGGGTTACGATGATGTATTACCTTATTTTAAAAAATCGGAAAGGCATGAAAAGTTTGGTGAACCATATCATTCGAAAGACGGACCACTCAATATAAGCTTTGCAAAATATCCTTCTCCCCTCAGTAATATTTTCATAAAGGCATGTAATGAAACAGGCATCAGATACAATGAAGATTATAACGGTTTACAACAGTTAGGTGCCAGCATGCTGCAATACACTATCAACGATAATAAAAGGCACAGTACAGCAACTGCATTTTTGCAGCCGGCTATGAAACGGAATAATTTAACTGTGCGCACAAATGTGATGGTAAAACAAATTATCATTGAAAACGATAACGCCAAAGGAGTTGAATTTTTTACCTCTGCTACTTCATCTGAAAAAATATATTGTAACAAAGAAGTGATTCTTTCCGCTGGCGCTATTCAGTCTCCTCAATTGTTGATGCTTTCGGGAATCGGAGATGCTGATATATTAAAACATGTTGGTATCGATATTAAGTTACGTCTGCCCGGAGTTGGAAAAAATTTGCAGGATCATGTTTGGACTACTACCAGTAATTTATGCAATATTCCTACAGCCAACAATGTAATTAAACCTGTGAATATGTTGAAAGAACTGGTTTATTATTTATTGTTCAAGAAAGGTCCGTTCACAAACTCTCCCATCGAAGCAAATGCGTTTTTAAATACAGATACAACAAAAAACAAACCCGACATTCAATTTCATTTCGCACCCTCTCACAGCGGAAATGACTATACAGCAGATATCTATAATTTAAAAACCCTTCCTACAACAAA
>WNGA01008199.1_pt1 | contig 14363 bp, 12 predicted proteins | sample 5400061 | NCBI WGS metagenome assembly WNGA01 (sample SAMN13153366, study PRJNA577476) | soil metagenome | isolation source: 100 cm soil or saprolite under grassland replicate 2 | place: USA:California | collected 2016-06-15 | reverse complement strand
ATAGCTGAGCGAGAAGCGAAACTAGAGCCAGACGGCGTGGCTGATAATATCGGCAGGGAAGCGCTAGCCGGTGTAGGCGGGCGAATCGGAAGCTGTTGTCATGCCGCCGATGACACCACAGGTTCCAGGGGTCGTTAAGCTGACAGTACCAGCGCACCGGCAGTGCATCGGCGTGAGGAGAGATGGCGCCGGTTGCCACGAGTGCCGCCCGAAGGGCATTATCCATTGCGCATCCGCGAAGAATGCGCAGACAGGCCCGGCCCAGCCGATCAAAGCCCTCCCGAGCATTGTTCCCGAATAACGCATGGGAGGGCTACGTTCCGGAGGTGGACCATGAGGTTTACGTCTCGCGCCGCGCGAGATTTTCTTGCAGGTGCTCAACCACCGACCACAGGTTGCCCGATTCCGTGCGCACCACCGGGGTTGCTGGGGAGCTCAGGTGCTCTGCCGTAGCCGCCTGTATCCGCTGCGCCTGCGCCTTTGTCTCGTGCCAGCTCATTGGGTGCGCGACGACCAGCGATGCGAGCGGATGCGCTTTCTCAGGCGCGCCCGTCGCAGCATACACCTCTGCGATACCCGTGAGCACGACCATCATGATTCCCTCGGCGCCGTACTTCTGCGCCTTTGTCAGCGCCTCGTACAGGTACTCACGCGCCTCGTCAGGCCGCTGGAACGCGAGCGCGGCGCGGGCCAGCCCGGCCAATGCATAAGCCGCGGGCCAATCGTGACCGATTTCTCTTGCTATAGCAAGGCTCGCCTGAAAGTGGCGCTCGGCCGACGCCGGGTCGCCGCACGCATGGGCGATGTCTCCCAGGCCGCGATGGTAGAAGACGGTGCCCCCCGCCAAAACCCAGCTGGTCGCGCGGTCACGCATGTCGGCGAACATAACTTGTGCCTGCTCATAGTGCTGCTTGGCGGCGGTGTAGTTGCCGGCAACTCGCTCGATCTCGCCCAGCTCCCAGATGTGCCATGCTTCATCCAAGCGATAGCCGACTTGGCGGGCAAGACTCAGGCTGCGCTCACGGGTCATCCGTGCGTGCGCGAGGTCGCTGTAGCGCAGTGCCTCGTAGCTCTCGCGCGACAGCGCTATTAACGCCTCCGCCAGGTGGCCTCGCTGGAGGTGAGCGTCACTCATCTGGCGGAGGTGGTGGAAGGCCGCCGGCCTATCGCCGAGCCGAAAGTTCACATCGGCGAGTTGCCAGTGGATGCTGACAGCGTGCCCCCAGTCATCGATCGCAGCCAATCGGTGCTGCGCGGCTTCGAAATGGTCGCGTGCCTCGGGCAGCCGCTCCTGCAGCAGATACACGCTGCCGAGCGCGCGGAGTGTGTTGCTGCTCTCGCGTACATCGCCGAGCGCCTGGAAGAGCGCCAGGGATTCGCGCAGGTACCCGAGCGCCTCGTCCAGCGACTGGCTCGGATTGATGTTTGGTAGCCGGATGGACAGGATCCGCCCGAGACTCTGGAGCGCAAAGGCCAGCTCCCAACGCCGGCCCGCTGGTCGTAGCTCGCCGATCAGGCGACGCAGCTGCTGCATTCCCGCATTCGCGTTGGCAGCAGTCCAGGCGTATTCCGTCGCCAGCAGCACGCCCCAGAACCCGAGCGCTTCCCAGCTCGATCGGCTGCGGGCCATTGACCACGCGCGCTCGATATCATCCGCGAACGCTACTCCCGGCACACCCGGCAATAAGTCCGCGCGGAGCGGGTACCCGGTGCGTAGGAATGCGCCTTGCGCCGCTAATAGCATCGTCAGGTACAGCTCACTGTCGCGGCTCGTCGTGTCTGCCTCGACGACACGTTGCGCAGCCTCCAGAAGGGGGAGCACGGCGAACCCTTTGACATCCAATTCGCCATAGCGAAATAGGGCGGGAAGCATCTGGCGCGTAAGAGTCTCGACATCGCCCTTCTCCACCAACCACAGCCAGGCGGCACGCACATCGTCAAAGACCGTGCGTAGCGTGCTGACGGCGGTCTGGGGCTGTGAACCCCGCAAGTGTTCGTCAAGCTGGTGCAGCAGCGCGCCAATGTAGGCCGCGTGCCGGTCACGGCAGCGGCGCCACGTGGAAGGCTCTCGCGTGAGGATCTCGGCAACGTACTGGCGCATCAGCTCGTGCATTTGGAAGCGATCCGCGGTATCGCGCTGCAGCCAGGACTCGTTCACCAGGACACGGAGGGTCTGGATTGTCGCACCCGCCACTGCCTGTGCTGCCTGGCGCTCAAACGGCGCATGAAGGACGGTCAGCGCCTGGAGGATATCTCGGGCGGCAGCGTCGAGCCGCATCCAGGATGCGTCGAACACCGCCCGCAGACTGTGCTGGCGCTCAGGGACATCCCGCCAGTCCGCCGCCAGAAAGTCAAGGCTACGCTCGATCTCGGCGGCGATTTCCACTGGCGCCAGCACATCCGCCCAGGCAGCCGCAAGCTCGATCCCGAGCGGTAGCCCCTGGACAAGCTCGCAGATGCGCGTGACCGCTGGGAGTAGCTCCGGCGAGAGGATGAAGGCTGGCCGGACACGCCGAGCACGCTGCTCGAACAAATCGACGGCGCTCGATGCTCCGTCCGTGCTGCCCCCCGACGTGGCGCTCACTTCTATCCCTGTGATCGGAGCGGTGGGCAGGCCGCCCACCGGGAAGATCGCCTCGCCCTGCACATTCAGCCGCGCACGCGAGGTAATCAGGAGCGTGACCCCTGGCGCCGTGGTGAGCATGGACCCGATCAGATCCAAGGCCTCTTGGTAGAGCAGGTGCTCCAGGTTGTCGAGCACGAGCAGCAGCCGCTTCGGGCGCAGGTGCTCGAGCAGCTGCTGGTGCGGCGGCTGGTCCGTAGAGAATGAGAAACGCACCGCGGTGGCAACCGCCGGCACGATCCCCGCCGCCGTATCGACGGGCGCGAGGGCGACGAAGAAGACGCCGTCAGGAAAGGTGGAGTCCCTCCGCACCTGTCGCTCAGCGGCCGCCAGTGCCAGACGCGTCTTGCCCACGCCGCCTCGGCCAACCAGTGTGAGCAGGCGATGTGGCGGATCTCCCAACAGCAGACGCGTGATTGCGTCGAGCTCTGCATCGCGTCCGACGAAGCTCGTCAACTGTGGTGGCAAATTGTGCGGTGGGAGGGAGACCTCGTGCGGTCCGCTGGCCTCGGCCTGAGGTTGCTGCACTGCTGGGTGTACTGGTGGCGGTATGGGCTCCGCGCCTGGTGGTGTCATCTGCCGGGTACGGATCGCCTCGTAGAGCGCCGTGGTTTCCTCCTCCGGCTCCGCACCAAGCTCTGCCTCCAGCACACGGACGCACTCCTGGTACTGGCGCGCCGCCGCTGCATGTTGCCCTGCGAGCGCGTAGAGGCGCATCAGCGTGCGGTGTGCCGGCTCATGGAGGACGTCAAGTGCCACCCAGCGCCGGGCATAGCGGATAGCATCGCCGTAGGCGCCAGTACTCTGATGCGCCTGCACGAGCTGCTCCAGCGCCTGGCCGTAGAGCTGGTGCAGGCTCTCGCGCTGGAAGAATTGCCACTCGTCGAATGCCGGGCTGTCGGGCAGGGTGAAGCCGGCCAGGAACTCGGCCGTGTAGAGCTCGATCGCCGTCGTGAGATGCGCGAGGCGCGGTCCGGCGAGCGCGTGCGCGGGCGATGGCGGTAGCCCGGCGGTTACTTCGTCGCGAAATGCGGCGCAGTCCAGCCACAGGTCGAGGTCGCGGCGGATGCCGACGGTATCGCCATCGGTAGTAAGCACGTCATCGCCAAGCGTCTCCGCCACGCGATGGAGCATGCGGCGGATCCGGCCTCGCCCCTCGCGCTGGTCGCCCTCTGGCCAGAGCAGCGTCGCGAGGGCATCGCGGCTGTGGGGCTGGCGGGTGACCGCGAGGTAGACGATGAGCGCGAGCGCCTTGCGGAGCCCGAGATCAATGAGCTGTTCGCCGCGCTCCAGGCGCGGCGGCCCAAACGCGTAGATCTTCAACTGTGCCATGCGGATCCTCCCGTGTGACGTGATTGTACGAGCAATGTGACAGCTCGGCAACCGACCGAAGGCGGATCACGATGGCTCAGAAGTGGCGAAGAACCGCATAATGATCGGCTGGTTGTGATAGTCGAGGCACGGCGTGCCGAAGACGTAGAGCTTAGGCCCTCATCCTATACCCTTCCCACAGTCGCTCACGTACGTCGCCTCAACTGGAAGGACGTCTCTGGGGACGTTGCGCTTACAGGGTGCGACATGGAGACAAGATGCGGCCGGCGGCCCAAGGAGACGTATCGAGGACGGCAAAGGCGACGTAGCGATGACACCCAGCCGCTACACTGGCATCATCTCGGCGGGCGATTGAGTTGCTCTGCCGACGTAGCTGATATAGAATAAGGAGAACACTTACCATGAGCACCGTACAATCCATTGTTCGTGTCCGAGCCCACATCGCTCTGCTGATCGCCACACTGCTCGTATTGCTCGTGGCGCGCGGCACATCGGTTGTCGCCGCGTCGGCACGGCTGCACGATATCTCGTTCGCATCTGTGACCAATGCCGTCGCACTCGAGCGAGGCGGCAGCGCGAGCGCCGAGGCAGCCGTCGACAGCCTTGCTCGTGCCCTCAGCCGGGAACATGGTTACCAGCCGAGCAGCTTCAAAGTGGAACTCTATCGCATGCCAGCTGTGGGTCAAGCCGATATCGAGACATTCTTCACAGCGACGATCGCCCACGGAGACTGGACAGCCGCGCCAGAGTTGACGACCGGTGGTACGTACAGGGCGATCGGCTGGACACGCGAGAGCGGCCATGAAGCAGTCGTCGGCGGGTATGGGCAAGACAGTGTGAGCGAGCAGATGTTTGTCATCATCCTGCGCGCATCCCGCTGACATCCTTTCCGCTGAGCCAATATGGGCTGGGTACACAGTCACCGAGGTTGTGTTTGTGTTCGGATCGGTTCGATGACTGCCACGTTAGATGCCGGAAGGATTCACCCTGCACTGTACTCGCAGACACCGTAGCTGCTCTGTCGTGATCGAGAACGATTTCAGGATTATGGGGCGGCTGCGCGCCCCATAATCCTGAAATCGTTACGAGACTCTAAAACGCGACAGCAGAGTCGTGAGTAATGATTGCGGGTTTTTGGCGATTCGCTCGGAGCGACCGATCGCGTTGCCAACCGATGCCACGGCCCCAGCCACCGTGAAGCCGGCATGGCGGGCCGCTGATCGTCGAGCTGTAGGGCAGGAGAGGACGTCGCGCATGGGCCACCCTCATTGGGGGCAGAGCGGCGCCGCCGGGAGATTGTGTTCGTGGCGCTGCAAACCGCTGTGCAAGCGCTGATGCGGGTCGGGAGTGCTGCTCGGCCGTAGGGCAGCGTTCCCCGTCATCGCTTGCATCATATCGCTCCTCGGCGGTCGGACCATGCCGGACTCACGCCTCGCAGCGCACCGGCATCGTTCCTTGGATCCGCATGATAGGGTTCAACCCCGGCAGCGGTCATGTATCCGAAGATACATTGCGCGGTACATCGCGCTGGAGCGATGGCGGCGCGGCGAGTGGACGTGGGGTCGGCCTAGAGCAGCCCCAGCGCGCGGGCGCGCGCCACCGCCGCGGTGCGGCTCTGGGCGGCCAGCTTGCCAAGCAGACTATGGATGTGCCGCTTGACTGTGCCGACTTCGATCGTGAGCGCCTGGGCGATCGCGCCGTTGGAGCAGCCGTCGGCGACCATGCGCAGCACCTCCAACTCACGCTCAGAGAGTGGCTCCACCAAAGGCTGAGCGATGAAGGATGAAGGATGAAGGCGCCTGGAAGGAGCTTCATGCTCCATCGTTCCGCGTTCATCCTTCTCGAAGGCGGCCAGGAGCCGCTCAACATAGGCGGGTGCGCTCCTGCCGGCCGCCGCTTCGCGCAGCAGCGCTGCCATCGGCGCCCCCTCATCCACAAAGATCCGGACATACCCTTCTGGCTCGGCCAGGGCCAGGGCACGTTCCAGCGTGGTCAGGGCGCGATATCGAGCGTTCAAAACGTCGTAAGTCAGCGCCTGGAGAGTCAGGACTTCGATGGTACTGTGCATCCGCGCTTTCGCCTGCGCGTCGGCTAGCAGCCGATGGAGCAGCGGCACCACGACTTGTGCCTGGCTCGCCGCGATGCGCACCCGCACCAGCGTTAGGTATGTCGCCTCGCGCGGGAAACTAACGTCGTCGTCGGGAGAGAGGCCGCTCCCGTCGGCCCAGCCGATGGCGGCGGCCAGATCGCCCTGCTGCAACTGGAGCCGTGCCCGCAGCGCCGCCGCCTGTCCCATCAGCATCTCAAAGAACTGACGTTCACGTGCCAACTGCATGAACGCCTCCAGCGTCGCCAGCGCCGCTGCTCCGTCGCCCCGCGCCTGTTGCACCCGTGCCAGCGCCAGATAGCCGCGCACGATCGCATCCGCCTCGGTCGTGAGCCCCCCTTGCACCAGCGCTATGCCGCGCGTCAGGTCGCCCTCGGCCTGCTCGAGCTGGTTCCACTCACGCCGCAGATCGCCCATGCCAAAGTAATAAGCCGGGCCGCCGATGACGGAGTGCAGCGCATCCGGGGTGGGGACCAGCCGCTCGATCTCGGCATAGGTGGCGGCAGCCGCGCGGAGCCGGCCCTGCAGCACCTGCAGCGAGGCTAGCGTGGTGTAGCTGTGCAATGTCTCCGTCACATAGCCTGTCGCCCGCGCCGGCGGTATCGCGGCGGTGGCCTGCCGCTCGCTCGCTTCGGTGACATCGCCCGTCAGTTTATAGGCCCTGGCCGCACCGACGGCGGCGACGGCCCGCGCCCTGGCGCTCCCGGCTCCGGCTGCCACGCTCATCGGCAGCTCCGGTAAGAGTGCTAAGGCCTGTTGCATCAAGCTGACCGTTTGCGCCAGATCGCCGGTGAAGTAGCGGATCCCGCCCCGCACCACCGCCACATTGCCGCGCACCCGCCGCGCGCGATCGGCGGGCGTGTCGGGCTGGAGGGCACGCTCGGCGTCGTGCAGCCGCACCTCCGCCGCATCAAACCGATTGGTGAACACCAGTCCGACGGCATGGACGAGACAAAGGGTTGGGCTGAGCTGCACGACCGCCGCGGGGAGGACATGCAGCCAGCCCAGCACAGTGTGGACCTGGCCGCTCTGCATCTGCAACATACCATGTTTTTTGATCAAGCGTGCCGCCGCGTCCCACTCGTGGGCCGCTAGCGCGTGCTGCACGGCCTCAGCGATCAGCCCTTGCGCCTCATACCAGGCACTGGCGCGTCGATGCAGCGTGGCAATCGCGGCCGTGCTTGCGCCGCTCAGCAGCCGCGCGCGCAACATCTCACCGAACAGATGATGGTAGCGATACCACTGCCGCGCGTCGTCCAGCGGCACGACAAACAGATTGGCGCGCTCCAGCTCCTCGAGCAGCACCTGGAAAAATGAGTCACCGGGCGGCGCGGGGTCGGTCGCAGGCGCGCCGCCCGCATCGCCGAGCATCACCGCGTCACAGAGCGGGCCGCACATGCGCTCAAGGATCGCGGTGTGGAGCAGGAAGGTTTGGATGTGCGCCGGCTGGCGCACAAAGACTTCGTCCGCCAGATACTCGCCCACGAAGCGGTTGCTGCCGGTGAATGCGCTGATGAAGCCGGCGTGATCGCGCCGGTCGCGCATCGCCAGTGCCGCAAGTTGCAGGCCGGCGATCCAGCCCTCAGTGCGCTCTTCCAGCGCCGCCACCTCCTCCGGCGCCAGCGGTAACCCCATGATGTCGGTCAGAAAGATGGCGGCTTCGGCGGGTGTGAAGCGCAGATCGGCGGCACGCAGCTCGGTCAGCTCGCCCCGCGCCCGCAGCCGCGCGAGCGGCAGCGGCGGATCGGCGCGGCTGGCGATCACCAGATGCAGGCGCGGCGGTAGCTGCTCTAGCAGGAAAGTCAGCGCGGCATGGATCGCTGGCGCGTCGATCACATGGTAGTCATCCAGCACCAGCACACACGCGGCGTCGCGGGCACTCACGGCGTTGAGCAGGCTGGGCAGTAGCGTCTCGGCGGGCGGCGACTGCGGAGATTGCAGCAGCGCCAGTGCCGTCTCGGCCACTCCGGGCAGCAGCGCATCCAGAGCGGCGCACACATAGCTCCAGAAACGGGTCGGGTCGTTGTCGCCCGCATCCAAGGACACCCATGCGACCAGGAGTGGTGCTGCACGCGCCGCATGATTGGGTGCCAGCCATTCGCTCAGCAGTGTGGTCTTGCCGAAGCCGGCCGGCGCGGCGAGCACTGTCAGCTTGCCGGTCAGGCCGGCCTGCAACCGTTCGATCAGACGCGAGCGCGGCACCAGGTTCCGGCGTGCGGGCGGCATGTAGAGCTTGGTCGCCAACAGCGGGATGGCTGGCGCGGGCGGATTCGTGGATAGAGGCGCCACTCCCTGCAGTGGCGGGAACTCGGCTGGCAGGCCAGGGCTGACCAGCTGGAAGATCTGCTCGGGGCGGCGATGCCCACTCAGCTGATGGATACCCAGATCGTGCATACTCACGCCCGCCGGCAGCCCATCGGCCACCAGTTCGGCGCTAGCGCGCGAGAGCAGGATCTGACCGCCATGGGCGGTGGCCAGCAGGCGGGCCACGCGGTTAAGCGGTGGACCGACGTAATCGCCCGCGCGCGCCTCGGCCGTGCCCGTGTGGATCGCCATCCGCACACGAAGGGGCTGCCCAGCTGGGAGTCCGGTCGCCTCCCAGGCTTCCGCGATCAGCGCCCGCTGGCTAGCCAGCGCGGCGGTGAGCGCGTCTAAGGCGCTGGCGAAGGCCGCGCAGACCGCGTCCCCGACCGTCTTGAACACCACGCCACGATGCTCGGCGATCGCCTGGCACTGAATCAACTCATGCCGCTGTAGCGCGGCTGGCATCGCCTGCGGGTATTGCTCCCAGAGCCGCGAGCTGCCTTCGATGTCGGTGAAGAGAAACGTGGTCGTCCCGCCGGGCCATCCGACCTCCGTCGGCGTGGGTGGCAGGGGCAGATCCGACATCATCTCGTGGTCGGCGGCCGGCGGGGGAGTTGGCTCGGCGATGCTGGGGCGAGCGCCAGCTGGCGGCTTAGCCAGCGCGATCAGTCGCTCTACCCAGGCCGGCTCGGCGTCCAGGCCGAGGGCCGGGACGAAGCGCGCCTGGACCGTGGTGACGTCGGGGCGGCGCTGGTCCAGCTCCAGGCGAGCGATCTGGCTCTCGCTGTAGCCGGCCGCACGGGCGAGCTCAGCGCGCGAGAGCAGCGCCCGCTGCCGCAGGTAGCGCAACAGCGCGCCGAAGCTGGCGAAGGAGGCCGGCGTGATTGCCTTCTCGCGCTGTGACATGAGCGTGCCCTCTACTCGTGCCAATCGTGACAGGCTGATTCTAGGCGTGTCACGACCGCTTGTCAAGAAAAGGCAAGACTCGCACAGCCGGCGCTGCTAGACTGCGGGCCACAGCACGGCGTTCAAGCGAACCCGTAAGTCAGCAGGAGGAACGCAATGGTCAACTATGTGCGAATCGCAGCCGAGGCAGCCGAGCTGGCCCGCGAGTTTTGGCTGGAGATCGAGGCGGAGTTCACACAGCAGGCGGCGCAGTGTTGGGCCGGCCTGCCGGCTCGGGCGGGCATACCGTGCGATCCCGCCTGCGCAATGAATCATGACCTGTCCCGCGCGGCCGACCGATCCTGTTGCGGCGAATGTAGACGCAACTCTTGTAGTGTTCTCGATCACAACATGTTGTGAGGGAGTAGACCATGAGCATCACATATCATCACTATGGCGCAGTTCTTGTCGACATACCGCTCGACCGGCTATGGAACGACCTGCGCGACTCGCTGATCGCGCCCGGGAGTACCTTGGGCCACCTTGATCCAATCAATATCGCGCTGGCCGATCTCAGCTCGCCGGCGTTGCAGATCGCGCTCCAATGGGGCGATCAGGCCACGCTGGAACAAAGGATCGAGCTTCCAAAAGGGACGCATACCGTGACATACCGCGCAAGCGCGTCAGTTCTGGAGATTGCAGAGTATGTCGCCACCTGCACACTGCAGCACGTAACCAATCCGCCACACAGTACCTCCGTCGAATGGACGCGTGTGTATCGCCCGACAGCCCAGGCCGACTCCGCGCGCACTAGCGCGTTCGTCGCCAGATTGCGCGCTCAGGATCAGGTTATCGTAGACAGATTCGCAGCGGCGGATGATCGAGCGGAGGCGCTGCTGATCGAGTATGCCCTTGGGGCCGCAACAGTAGAGCACTGGGCGAAGCGTGCCATCAGGTATGCAAAGGCGGCTTGAGATGGCGCAGCACCAGACCGAACAGCTAACCCAGCCGCTCACATTTCAGACCCTGCGCGGGCTACTCGTCGCCGTTCGCGAAGCCGTGCCGGCAGATACCTCGCTGCTAGCCGAGCTGCTGGGCCAGCTGTCCAAGCGCACGCTCCAGCTCCGCTACATGAGCGCGCGGCCCTTTTCCACCGAGGTCATCTGGCAGGAAGCGGCGCGCATGACCCACCGGCACGCGCACGACCATCTGACGCTGGTGGCGACAGTGCGCCGCCACGACTCCGAGGAGGCGATCGCCGTGGCCGAGCTGGTGCGCGATCGCCAGACGCCGACCGCCGGCGAGATCGCACTGGTCGTACGCGACGACGAGCAGCGCCGGGGGATTGGCAGCTTCCTGCTCTGGCAGCTGGTCTGCGCGGCCCAGCGCAGCGGCGTTACCCGCCTGCATGGCAACCTGCTCGCCGAGAACCGTGCCGTGCGGCGGCTGATCTCCACGCTGGGATTGCCGCACACGGCTACAATCAGCCGCGGGGAGATAGAGGCGATCATCTATGTGCCCGCCCAATTTGAGGAACATGCTCTCGCAAGGTATTCGAAAAAATTGGCCGCATGATCTTCGATTAGGAGATAATTTAGGAGGATCACATGACAAGTATCGGTATCGTCGGCGCAGGCGTCGCCGGGCTACATCTCGGATTGTTTCTACAGAAACACGGCATTGCGGCGACCATACACACCGAAAAAACGCCGGAGCAACAACTCGATGGACCGCTATCCAACATCGTCATTCGCTCGGCCCCAACCCGCGCACGCGAGCGCTTCCTGGGGGTCAATCACTGGGACGGCACGAACGTCGACCTGTCGGGCTTGAACGTCTATGTCGGCGGCGAGCGCCGCTTCGCATTCTCTGGCGATTTCGCTCAGCCCACGATCGTCGTCGATATGCGAATGTACTACGCCCGGCTGCTCGAGGATTTCGCCATGCGCGGCGGCCGGGTGGTGATCGGAGCGCTGCAAGCCGGCGATGTGGAGCGACTTGCTGGGGAGCACGACCTTATGGTGATGGCATCCGGCCGCGGGAGCCTGGCGAACATGTTCCCGCGCCTCGCCGCACACTCGCCATACAGCACACCCCAACGATTAGGCGTCGGGGGCCTCTATCGTGGCGTCGCCTACCCACAGCCGCTTGGGATCGATGTCCCCATCGCCCCCGGCCACGGCGAGTTCCTCATCGCGCCGCTCTACTCGTTCGAGCCGCACTTGACCGTCATCTATATCCAGATCATCCGCGGCGGAGCCTTCGAGGTGCTGAGGCACATGCGCTATGAGGACGATCCGCGCGGCTTCAACGCGGCGGTGCTCGGCCTGATGCGCGAGTATGCTCCGGCAACATACGCCCGCATCGATCCCAGCACTTTCGAGCTGGCCCGCCCGCTCGATCTGGCCCATGCTGCGATTACGCCCACGGTGCGGCGCGGCTATGTCCAGCTGCGGAACGGCAGATTTGCCGTGGCGCTCGGCGACGCGCATGTGCTCCTCGATCCGATCACCGGGCAGGGGGCCAACACCGCCTCGCACGCCGCCTGGGTCCTCGGCGAAGCGATCCGCGACAGCGCCACCTTCGACGAAGCATTCTGCCGGCGCGTCGAACAGCAGATCTGGTCGTACGCCCGGCCAGTAGCCGAAGCATGCAACGCGCGGCTGCGACCGCCGACGGCGCATGTGGCCGAGCTGATGGTTGCGGCCGCGCACCACAAGCCGATCGCCGATGCGTACGCCAACGGCTTCAATCGGCCGGACGCTTTCTGGGAGATCTTATCCAGCCCGGAGCGGACTGCGGCATTCCTCAAGCAGTACGGTTGGCGGGGCATACCCGCAGCGGCGCGAGCTGCCTGAGACGGTGTGATGCCATCTCAACCGTGCGCTATAACACCGGGCCAGCGAACAGATTGTCTGACACTGGCCCGGCTCGGCGACAGAGTAACCAGGCGCGCAGTCATGAGTTATTACTAAAGGAGTATGTCCAATGTCAGTGAATGAAGTTGTGCAGGCCTACATAGCAGCATGGCATGAGCCAGCCGAAGACAAACGACGCGAGTTTCTAGCCCAATCCTGGGCGGAGGACGGCCAATATACCGATCCTCTGCAACAGTACACGGGTCGAGAAGCACTGAACCAAGGGATCGCCGGTTTTCAAGAGCGCAGACTGGGCGCGTGGTTCGTCCTCGCAAGTGATATTGAGTACCATCATAACATGCTGCGCTTCTCATGGAAATGCCTCAGGGCAGATGACACCACACTTGTGGAAGGCACCGATTTCGGAGAACTGGCGAGCGATGGCCGGCTGACCAGAATCGTCGGCTTCTTTGGCCCGGTGCCCAACGCGTGAGCGAGGCGCCGCCTGGGGCAACTCTTTTCAAAGCATATTGTACCGCAACGCCTTTTATCGGCCATGTGCGTAAGCGATGCTGCCTGCCATGATCTTCAAAGCGCTACCCGCTAGAACTGCATGCCGCAATACAGCCATGCCGAGAGACGAGCACACCATAGAGCGCATATTCAGGAGACAAGCTATGATATTTCAATACGACGCGCTCGATCTGTATGAGCGCGCCCGCCAGCGCGGCTGGTGGTATCGAGTAGGATCGCTGTTCCGCCGTCGGTCGACTGATCTTCTTGAATTGGCGAGGATCACCGCGGGCAGCACGATCAGCGCACGCCGCTCGCTCGGGGCACAGATTGTGCCGATTGGGCAGATCCGTGGCACCGAGGGGCGGCGCACCGACTTCGACGACACCTTCCACCCGATCCAGAAGCACACACGAACGCGGTGGCTAGGGATTGCTGTGGCATGGTTGGAGGGTGTCGAGCTGCCGCCCGTTGATCTAATCCGCGTGGGGGACATCTACTTTGTGCGCGACGGACACCACAGGATCTCGGTTGTTCGCGCACTCGGGCTGCGGGAGATCGCGGCTGTTGTGACGGTCTGGGAAGTAGCTGGATCGCAAAGGTGGGAAGGAACCAATATCGGGACGCCAGGCCGGGCCTTAGGGTAGCTGGGCCACGTTCAACACGGGCGCGTGCGTCCACAGCACAACAGAGAGAGGAGGTTAATCGTGCCCGTAGCTGGGCCACGTTCAACACGGGCGCGTGCGTCTGGCATTGTCGCCCGTGCGCCTTGGAGATAGCGGGCACGATCCCCAGGAGATGAGCACCACGCCGCAGGACAGTTCTGGCACAGCCCGAGGATCGAGACAGAAGGGTACCCGCCGACCGCGCTCCATTTCTGGCTGGTCTCGGCCACGTCGGTCGCCGAGACCAGCCAGAAAAAAGAAGTTAGTTGTCTGCATTTCTCCGCGTTCTATCTCGGCACAAATATGGATAGCTGCGAAGTGTCCACACCAAGCGCGAAAGGCACGCGACGCGCCGGTCAGCGCGTCGCGGCGATCGCGTTCTCGAGCACTGGCCGATCTTCGAGCCCTGTGGCCGCGCGCATCTGAGCTTCGTCGAGTGATTCCTCGCGCAGCAGCGCCTCGGTCGGCCCATCCAGCCGCGCGCGCTCGCGGGTCAGCGGGTCGAGCACCTTGGTGTAACACTCGTCGACGATCCGGCGGGTCGCCTGGTCAATCGCCTGGGCGGTCTGCTTGCTGTATAGCCCTGACGCGCCCACCGCAAGGCCGGTTTCTTGGAAGTTCCCTTCGTCGTTGCCGTTGAGCGACAGCAGGCCGATCTCCGGGCTCATGCCCCAGCGCATGACCATCGCGCGCGTCAGCTCGGTCACTTGCTTGAGATCGTCCTCGGCGCCGGTCGTGACCATACCATATACCACCTGCTCGGCCGCCCGCCCGATTATGCCGCTCGAGCAACGGCAGCAGTTCGGGGTCCTCAAACGCCGGCTTGACCGTGACAAACTTTGAGTATGCCTGCAGCGTCTGTGGCGGCCACATCAGAATCCTCTTCAAATCCACCCGCGTAATCCCCATAACGGCGGCGTTTTCTGGGTACTGTCAACTTAACGACCCCTGGAACCTGTGGTGTCATCGGCGGCATGACAACAGCTTCCGATTCGCCCGCCTACACCGGCTAGCGCTTCCCTGCCGATATTATCAGCCACGCCGTCTGGCTCTAGTTTCGCTTCTCGCTCAGCTAT
>WNGA01018653.1_pt1 | contig 14367 bp, 9 predicted proteins | sample 5400061 | NCBI WGS metagenome assembly WNGA01 (sample SAMN13153366, study PRJNA577476) | soil metagenome | isolation source: 100 cm soil or saprolite under grassland replicate 2 | place: USA:California | collected 2016-06-15 | reverse complement strand
ACGAACGGGGGAGCAGCACACCCCTCAGAAACGGTTGCGCGCGACGGATACCGGTGCTTTGACTCGAAGACGCATGCGCTCGTTCACCCGTTTCGCCTGGTCGGTGCTCGTCGTGAACCTCGCGGTCGTCGCGTGGGGCGCATTCGTCCGCGCGACCGGCTCGGGCGCGGGCTGCGGGCGGCACTGGCCCACGTGCAACGGCGAGGTGGTCCCGCGCGCCCCCGGCCTCGCGACGGCGATCGAGTTCACGCACCGGGCGTCGAGCGGGATCGCCCTCCTCCTCGTCGTCGTCCTCGTCGGCTGGGCGCTCCGCGCCGCGCCCCGCGGCCACGCCGCCCGGCGCGCGGCCTGGGCGGCGCTCGCCCTGATGCTCACCGAGGCGCTCGTCGGGGCGGGGCTCGTCCTCTTCGGCTGGGTCGCGAAGGACGCGTCGGCGGCGCGCGGGTGGGTGATGGCCGTCCACCTCACGAACACCTTCCTCCTCCTCGCCGCGCTCGCGCTCACGGCCGAGTGGAGCGCGCGCCCCGGCGGCGTCGCCCTCGCAGGCCGCGGCCGCCTCGCCGGGATGCTCGCGGCGTCGCTCGGCGCCGTCCTCCTCGCGGGCGTGTGCGGCGCGATCGCGGCGCTCGGCGACACGCTCTACCCGGCGACGAGCTTCGCGGCGGGGATCGGGGACGAGCTCGCCGGAGACGCGAGCCTCCTCCTGCGCCTGCGGCTCCTCCACCCGTTCGCGGCGATCGGGGCGGGCGCGATGGTGCTCTTCGCGGCCCGCGCGGCGCTGCGCCCGCGGCCGTCGGACCGCGTCCGGCGCGCGGCGGTCGCGATCGCCGCGCTCGTCGCGCTCGAGCTCGCGGCGGGCGCCGCGAACGTGCTCCTGCTCGCGCCGGTCTGGCTGCAGCTCGTTCACCTCATGCTCGCGGACCTCCTCTGGCTCGCGCTCGTGCTCCTCTCCGCAGCCGCGCTGGCGCCCGGCGAGGCGGCCGCGCGGCCCGTCGCGTCCGCCCCGGCGGCGGCGTAGGCGCGGGACCCCGACCTCACGGCAGCCAAGATTTGCCGCCGCCTTGGTCCGCGACGGGGGGATGACCAGGGTTCGACTTGCCCCAAGCGGAACCTTTTGTCGAAGCCGTCCGTGTTGTCGCACCCGGCGACGATCCGGTACTCCCCTCGGGGCAGGCGGGCGCGAAACGAAGCGCCGTGCGCCACGCGATGGGGGAACAGGAGCGTCCAGTGCTGCAGGATGTACTCCGTCCGACCATTCACGCGGCGCCTCAGTATGGCGGCGTTGAGGTACTCGGATCTCGTTTCCAACCGGGACGCGCACGTCGAGCATGAGCTCGCATGGAAGCGCCCACCAGAGCGCCCAGCCGACCGCGAGCGCCGCCATCACGCCGGTGACAAGCGCGAGCCGTCGCCGCCAGTGCGAGGTGACGATCACGTCGGGCAGGCTTTCATGGATGAGCGCCCCCCCCTGCAACGGCTTCGACGGCGGCGACGCTCGGGACCGTCCTCCTCGCCGGCGTTACGGCGCGAACGCGCAGCCACGCGCTCTGGCGGGCGCCGCCCGCGGGCACCCCCGGCTCGGTTCTCCGGTTCTACTTGCGGTCCTACTTCACACCTGGGAACATCCGCGACCTTGCAGCACCCACCCACGAAAGGATGAACGCATGCGGATCTTCCTTCGGAACGCTGTTTGGCTACCGGCGATGATGCTCGTGCCGGTGCTCAGCGAAGCACAAGTCTGGACGTCGACGGCGCCGATGGCGCAGGAACGCGTCGATCACACCGCGACGAAACTTGTCTCGGGGGAGGTCCTCGTCGCGGGGGGTCAGTACGGCATCCCGTACGCGATCTACGACGGCAGCAACATTCTCGCGAGCGCGGAGCTGTACCACTACGACCCGACCACGGCGACGGGGACCTGGAGCGCTACGGGTTCGCTCAACACGCCGCGCAGCGCGCACACGGCGACGCGCCTCAACTCGGGGGAGGTCCTCGTCGTGGGGGGATGGACGACCGGTGGCCTTACCGACAGCGCGGAGCTGTACAGCTACGACCCGGCCACGCGGACCGGGACCTGGCGCCCTACCGGTTCACTCAAGACGGCACGCTCCGGGCACACAGCGACGGTCCTTCCCTCCGGCGAGGTGCTCGTCTGGGGCGGCGCGAACTCCTATGGGTTCATGATTACGCCACGCACCTCGCACACGGCGACGAAGCTCCTCTCGGGCAAGGTCCTCTTTGTAGGCGGCATCGGCAACAGCGCGCCCTGGCTTCTCGCCAGCGCGGAGCTGTACAGCGACGACCCGGCCACCGGGACGGGGACCTGGAGCGACACGGACACACTCTTGCCAGAACGCTGGGGGCACACGGCGACGCTCCTCGGCTCGGGGAAGGCGCTCGTCGTCGGAGGCAACGGCAACGCCGCCGGCGGCGGCTTCGCCGCCCTCGCCCGCGCGGAGATGTACGAGAGGAAGGAGACCTGGAGCGAGGACCACCCACTCACTACGGCACGCTACGGGCACACAGCGACGCTACTCGACTCGGGGCAGGTGCTCGTCGTGGGAGGCTGGAACACCGTAGTCGGCGCGCTCGCCAGCGCGGAGCTGCACTGAACGAGCAGTCGGATTCCACCGGGAGTCCGGGCTCCCTGCGCGGCGCCCGCCGCGCGGGGGAGCCCGGGCTAGAGGTAAAGAGTCCGATCACCTAAGGCCCGCGCCCGACCCTTCCGCTATCTTCGGAGGATGGACCTCGTCGTCCTCTCCGGCCTGCAGGGCGCCGGGAAGAGCACGTTCTTCGCCGCGCGGTTCGCGGCGACGCACGCGCACGTCTCGCGCGACCGCTTCCCGAGCGCCCGCGATCGGCGCGCGCGGCAGCGATCGCTCGTGGAGGAGGCGGCGCGGGAGGGGCGCCCGGTCGTCGTGGACAACACCAACGCGAGGCGGGAGGACCGGGCCGAGCTCGTCGCGCTCGCGCGCGCGCTCGGGCTGCGCCCGGTCCTCTACTGGTTCCCGCCCGACGTGCGCGCCTCGATCGCCCGCAACGCGCGGCGAAGCGGCCGCGCGCGCGTGCCGTCCGTCGCGGTCCTCGCGACCGCGAAGCGGCTCGCGCCGCCGGATCCCTCCGAGGGGTTCCTCGCCGTCTACGAGGTCCGCGCGACGGCGGACGGCGCCTTCGAGGTGACGCCGCGGCCCGACCTCGCGCGAGACGAGGCGACCCCGCCTCTCGCGCCCGGGCCCTGAGCCCCGCTCGGCTCAGCTCTTCAGCGCCGCCGCCACGATCGCCCGCGCCTCGTCGAGGATGCGGGCGAGGTGGGCCTCGTCGCGGAACGACTCCGCGTAGATCTTGTAGACGTCCTCGGTGCCCGACGGGCGCGCCGCGAACCAGCCGTTCCCCGCGACGACCTTGAGCCCGCCGATCTCCGCCCCGTTGCCGGGCGCGCGGGTGAGCTTCGCGACGATCCGCTCGCCGCCAAGCTCGGTCGCGCGGACCGCCTCCGGCGAGAGCTTCTTCAAGATCGCCTTCTCGGCGGGCGTCGCGGGGGCGTCGATCCGAGCGTAGACCGGCGCGCCGAGCGCGGCCGCGAGCTCTGCGTACAGGACCCCCGGGTCCTTGCCGGAGCGGGCGCGCATCTCGACCGCGAGGAGGTCCATCACGATCCCGTCCTTGTCGGTCGTCCAGACGGTCCCGTCGCGGCGGAGGAACGAGGCCCCCGCGCTCTCCTCGCCGCCGAACCCGAGCGTGCCGTCGAGCAGCCCCGGGACGAACCACTTGAACCCGACCGGCACCTCCACGAGCCTGCGCCCGAGCCGCGCCGCGACCCGGTCGATGAGGCCGGACGAGACGAGCGTCTTCCCGACCGCGGTCGCCGCCGGCCAGCCCGGGCGGTTGCGGAAGAGCCAGTCGATCGCGACCGCGAGGTAATGGTTCGGGTTCATGAGGCCGCGCGACGGCGTCACGATGCCGTGCCGGTCGGAGTCCGCGTCGTTCCCGAACGCGAGGTCGAAGCCGTCCTTCATCGCGACGAGGTTCGCCATCGCGTACGGCGACGAGCAGTCCATCCGGATCTTGCCGTCGTGGTCGAGCGGCATGAAGCCGAACGTCGGGTCGACGACCGGGTTCACCACCGCGAGGTCGAGCCCGTACTCCTCCGCGATCGGCCCCCAGTAGTGGACGTTCGAGCCGCCGAGCGGGTCGACGCCGATCCGGATCGGGGCGCCGCGCGCCGCGTCGAGATCGACGACCGCGCGCAGGTCCCGCACGTACGGCAGGACGAAGTCGCGGGCGCGGACGTTCGCGGCGGCGCGGGCCCGCTCCCACGGGACGCGGCGCACCTCGCGGTTCCCCTGGGCGAGCAGCTCGTTCGCGCGCCGCTCGATCGCGGCGGTGATGGCGGTGTCGGCGGGCCCGCCGTCGGGCGGGTTGTACTTGATGCCGCCGTCCTCCGGCGGGTTGTGCGACGGCGTCACGACGATCCCGTCGGCGAGCCCGGCGGTCCGGCCGCGGTTGTGGCCGAGGATCGCGTGCGAGACGACCGGGGTCGGCACCGGGGCGCCGCCCTCGGAGACGACCACCTCGACGCCGTTCGCGACGAGCACCTCGAGCGCCGAGCGCTCGGCCGGCTCCGAGAGCGCGTGCGTGTCGCGCCCGACGAAGAGCGGCCCCGTGACGCCGGCGCGCGCGCGCTGTTCGGCGATCGCCTGCGCGACCGCGAGGAGGTGCGCCTCGTTGAAGCTCCTGCGCAGCGACGAGCCGCGATGGCCAGAGGTGCCGAAGGCGACCCGCTGCGCAGGGACGGAGGGATCGGGCGCGTCGGCGGCGTAGCGGCGGAGGAGCTCCGGGACGTCGACGAGCGCGTCCCTCGGCGCCGGGTGTCCTGCGAGCGGGTGGGCCATGCAGGGATCCTGGCACGCCCCCGCCCCTTGTCACGGTCACGGACGAGGGCCGACAATGCCGGCCATGCTCGCGATGGCCCTCGCGGCGGCGCTCGTCCAGGCGCTGGCTCCGGCCCCGGGGGCCGCGGCGCACCCCGTGCCGCCGCCCGGGGCGAAGGGCGTCCCGGCAGCGCCCGCCGCGCCGCCCGCCGGCGCGCCGCCCGCCGCCGCGCACGCCGTCGAGCAGGCTCCGTGGCAGGCTCTCGAGCCGGGGCTCGACTTCGTCGACCTCCAGGGTCCGCCCGCTCAGGTGGGGGACCGGAGGATCACGGTCGTCCGCATCGACCCGGCTCGGTTCGAGCTGCGCCTCCTCTCTGCGTCGGCGCCGGGCGAGGGCGGGACGCGGACCGCCCGGGCGTGGGCGTACCGCGCCGGCGCGTCGGCGGCGATCAACGCGGCGATGTACCAGGAGGACTACCGCACGAGCGTCTCGCTCATGCGGAGCCGCGAGCACGTGAACCAGCGCCGGATCTCGAAGGACAAGGCGGTGCTCGCGTTCGACCCGCTCGTCTCGGGCGTGCCGCCGGTCCGGATCGTGGACCGCGAGTGCGAGAACCTCGACGACGCCGCGGTCCGCTACGCCACGCTCGTCCAGTCGATCCGGATGGTCTCCTGCGATCGCCGGAACGTCTGGGCCCCGTCCGACCGGCGCTTCTCCGCCGCGGCGATCGGCGTCGATCGGCGCGGGCGGGTGCTCTTCGTCCATGCCCGGACGCCGTGGCCCATCCACGAGCTCGTGGCGGCCCTCCTCGCGCTCCCCATCGACCTCGCGCAGGCGATGTACGTCGAGGGCGGCCCGGAGGCGCAGCTCTTCGCGCGCGGCAGCAGCCGCGAGGTGGAGCGGGTCGGGACGTTCGAGGGCACCGGCGAGAACGTGCGCGCCTGGCCCGTCCCGAACGTCGTCGCGGCGATCCGGCGGAAGTGATCAGGAGACGCGCAGCACGATCTTCCCGAAGTGGCGGTCCTCCTCCATCATCCGGTGCGCGTCGACCACCTGGTCGAGCGGGAACACCCTCTCGATGATCGGGACCACGGTCCGGTCGGCGAACCTCGGCAGCGCCGTCCGCGTGAACTCCGCGACGATCTCGCCCTTGTCCGTCACCGGGCGCGAGCGCAGCACCGACCCGATGATCTGCTGCCGCTTCACCATCATGAGCGCGAGGTTCAGCTCGGCCTTGATGCCGCTCGTGACGCCGATGACGACGAGGCGGCCGCCGTAGCCGAGCGCGTTCATGTTGGCCTGGAGGTACTTCGCCCCGACGTGGTCGAGGACGACGTCCGCCCCCTTCTTGCCGGTGAGCTCCTTCACCGCCTCGGAGAAGTCCGGCGTCGTCGTGTAGTCGACGACGAGGTCGGCGCCGAGCTTGCGGACGCGCTCGAGCTTCGAGGGGTGTGCGGTCACGACGAGCCGGGTCCGCGGCACGAGCGCCTTGCAGAGCTGGATCCCGGCGGTGTTCACGCCGCCGCCGCCGCCGTGGATCACCGCGACGTTCCCGTCCTTCAGGCCGCCGACGAGGAACAGGTTCAGGAACGCGGTGATGTACGACTCGCAGACGCAGGCCGCCTCCTCGAAGGTCATCGCGGCGGGGATGCGCATGAGGTGGCTCGCGTACGCGACCGCGTACTCGGCATAGCCGCCGCCGCCGACGAGCGACATGACCCGGTCTCCGGGCGCGAACCCGGAGACCCCCGGGCCGAGCTCCGCGATCGTCCCCGCCACCTCGAGGCCGAGGATCTCCGAGTCGCCGGGGGGCGGGGGGTACTTCCCCTCGCGCTGCACGAGGTCGGGCCGGTTGATGCTCGTCGCGACCACCTTCACGAGCACCTGCCCTTCGCCCGGACGCGGGCGCTCGGCCTCGCCGACCTTCAGGACGTCGACACCGCCGAAGCCGCTCAGCAGGACCGCCTTCATCGTGTGACTCCTCCCGGGAGGGGATTCGAGGGAGCGCGCATGTTCGCACGGTCGCCGGCGTGCCGGTAGGGCTCCCGCCCTCGCGCGCGCGGCGCCGCTCTTCTCCTCGAGAGGGGAGCTTCCGGCGGGACCCCTGCGCCCCCACCGTCGGCGCGCATGTCGCCCGCCGCGAGGCTCCTCAGCGTCATCCCGGCGGCGCTCCTCGCCTGCGGTCACGGCGCGCCGAGCCGGCCCGCCGACGCGCTCGCGCGCGAGCGGGACGAGCTGTCGGCGCTCTGGAGCCTGTACCGGTACACGCACGTGCAGGACGGGCGGGTGGTCGCGACCGACGAGGGCGGGATCACGACCTCCGAGGGGCAGGCCTACGCGCTGCTCCGGGCCGTCTGGGCGAACGACCGGCGCGCGTTCGACGACGTCTGGGGCTGGACGAAGGAGCACCTCCAGGTGCGCGAGGATCGGCTCCTCGCCTGGAAGTGGAAGGACCGCGTCCTCGACCGGAACGCCGCGACCGACGCGGACCAGGACGCGGCGCTCGCGCTCATCCTCGCCTCGCGCCGCTTCGGCGAGCCGCGGTTCCTCGACGAGGCGCGCGGCCTGCTCCGCGACATGTGGGAGAAGGAGGTCGTCGTCGCCGGCGGGCGCCCCTTCCCGACCGGCGGCAACTGGGCCCCCGCCGAGGCTCACCCGACCGTCCACGTCGCGTACCTCGCCCCCTACGCGTACGAGGTCTTCGCGGGGGTGGATCCGGCGCGGCCCTGGAAGGACCTCGTCCGGTCGAGCTACGACCTCCTCCGCTTCCTGTACGTGGAGCGCGGGCTCGCGCTCCCTCCCGAGGTCGTCTACCTCGACCCGCGCACCGGCGCGATCCTGCTCGAGCGGCCGGGGGGCAGCGGACCGTCGCCCTCGGGCTACGACGCGGTGCCGGTCTTCTGGCGCGTCGCGCTCGACGCGCGCTGGTTCGGGCGGCGAGGCGAGGCGGACCTGCGCGCGCGGATGCTCCGCTTCCCGCGCGAGGCCTGGCGCGCGGAGGGGCGGCTCCGCGATCGCGCCACGACCGCGGGGCGGGCGCTCTCGCCGCTCGACGGGCTGCCGCTCCTCGCGTCGGTGCAGGCGCTCGCGCAGGTCGAGGACCCGGCGCTCGCGGCGGAGCTGCGCGCGGCGCGGCTCGACGCGCTGTTCGAGCGGGCGCTCTCCGGCGAGGAGACGCCGTACTACCTGCACAACTGGCTCTGGTTCGGGCGCGCGCTCGAGCTCGGCGTCGTGCGCCGCTACGACGAGCCCCTCTCGTTCCTCCTCCTCCTCGACTGGGGTGCGTTCCGCGAGCGGTTCCCGCTCCTGCCGCTCGCGGCGGGCCTCGTCCTCGCGCCGCTCGCACGCCGCCGCGCCTGGGCGCGCGCCCTCCTGCTCGCGCTGTCGCTCGCGCTCTCCGCCCGCTACCTCGGGTGGCGCGCGGCGCGGACGCTCAACTTCGTCGAGCCGCTCGGCCCGCTCGTCAGCCTGTCCCTTCTCGCGGCGGAGCTGTACGCGTTCTCGACGGTGGCGCTGCTCGCGGTGCAGGTGGGCGTCTCCGGGCGCCGCCGGGCCGCGCCGCCGCCGCTCGGCCCGGACGAGCCCCGCCCCTCGGTGGACGTCCTCGTCCCCATCTACTCCGAGTCGCTCGAGATCCTGGACCGGACGCTCGCCGCCTGCGCCGCGCTGCGCTGGCCGCGGTTGACGGTCCACGTGTGCGACGACTCGCACCGCGAGGAGGTGGCGCGCCTCGCCGCGGAGCACGGCGCCCGGTACCTGCGCGGACCGAAGCGCCACGCGAAGGCCGGGAACCTCAACGCCGCGCTCGCGGTCACGACCGGCGAGCTCGTCGTCGTCTTCGACACGGACCACGTGCCCGAGGCGCGCTTCCTCGAGCGGACCGTCCCGCACTTCCGGGATCCGCGGATGGGCGTCGTCCAGACACCGCACCACTTCTCGAACCCGGACGTGTTCCAGCGCGCCTTCGGCGGCGGCGAGGCGGTGCCGAACGAGGCCGACCTCTTCAACCACGCCATCCAAGGCGCGCGCGACGCATGGGGCGGCGCGTTCTTCGTCGGGAGCGGTGCCGTCTTCCGGCGCGAGGCGCTCCGGTCGGTCGGCGGCTTCCAGCTCCTCTCGATCACCGAGGACATCCACACGAGCCAGAAGCTCCACGCGCGAGGGTGGCGCTCCGCTTTCGTGGACGAGGACCTCGCGGCCGGGCTCTCGGCGGAGGGCTTCCGGGGCTACCTCGTCCAGCGGCGGCGCTGGATGCTCGGGTGCCTGCAGATCTTCTTCCGGGACAACCCGCTCCTCGAGCGCGGGCTCCCCCTCCGCCACCGCCTCGGCTACCTCGCCTCGCTCTGGTTCTTCTTCTTCCCGCTCGCGCGGCTCGCCTTCTTCGTGACGCCGCTCTGGTACCTGCTCTTCCACCTGCACCCGCTCTTCGCGGACCTGCCGGTGCTCCTCGCGTACCTCGTGCCGCACCTCGTCCTCGCGCCGGTCGCCGCGAGCGCCCTCGTCCCGGGGTGGCCGCGCCTCCTCTGGGGCGGGCTCCACGAGAGCGCGGTCGCCTTCCCGCTCGCGCGCGCGACGCTCGACCTCGTCCTGCCGAAGCGGCTCGGGTTCGGCGTCACGCCGAAGGGGATCACGAGCGACCGGCGCCGCTTCGACGCCTCCGCCTCCGCGCTCACCCTCGCCGCGGCCGCGGTCGCCGCGCTCGCGATCGCGAAGGGCGTCGTGGAGCTCGCCGCGTTCGGGATCGAGGTGGAGGCCTACGCCTTCAACCTCTTCTGGGCGGGGGCGAACCTCGTCGCCGTCCTCGCCGCGCTCCTCGTCGCGTGGGAGCGGCCGCAGCGGCGTGCCGACGAGCGGATCCGGACCCGGGTCGCCGTCCGGCTCGACGGCGCCCCGGCGGAGACGTTCGACCTCTCGACCTCTGGGGCCTGCGTCCGGCTCGCCTCCGCAGCGCCGCTCCCCTCCCCGCTCGAGGTCGCCTTCGACGGGCCCGAGCCGCTGCGGCTTCGCGCGCGCCTCGTCTGGCGCGAGCGCGTCGGCCGCGAGCTGCGCGCCGGCCTCGCCTTCGAGGGGCCCGACGCGGCCGTGCGCCGCGTGCTCGTCCGGATCGCCTTCGCGCGCGCCGGCGTCCACGAGGGGGCCCACGTCCGCCGCGCGACGAGCCAGCTCGGCATGGCGGCGCGGCTCGTCGTCGGGCTCGTCCGGGTCTTCCTGCCGCTCCAGCGTCGCCGGCGCAGGTCGCCCCGCCGGCTCGCGCTCGCGCGCCTTGCCCTCGTCGGCGGCGCCGGGCGCGCCTGGGCCCTGCGGGTGGACGCGTGCGAGGGCGGAATGGGGCTCCTCGTCCTCGGCCGGCCGCCGCCTCCCGGCGCGGCGCTGCCGCTGGTCCTCCCCGAGCGGGCGGTGTGGGCGCGGGTGGCGCACGCGCGGAGGCTCCTGCCGGGGGTATGGCGCGTCGGGCTCGAGTACCTGCCGGCGCCCGTTTCTCTCGCCGAGCCGGGTGTCTACCTTGCGGCGTAGGCCGCGCTCTTCGCGGCGCCGGCCCAGGCCGGCGTCGCGGAGTCCTGGTACCTCGCACGCGGGCGCGCGAACGCACGGATCGGGAACCACGCCGCCGCGATCGAGGCATACCGGAAGGCGCTCGACGGCGACCCGGGCTCGCGCGAGGCGTCGCGCTGCCTCGCGCTCGAGCTGCTCGCGAACGGCGAGACCGATCGGGCCGTCGCCGAGCTCGACCGGCACCTCGCGCGCTTTCCGGCCGACTGGGAGCTCGCGTTCGAGCAGGCCCGGCTCCTCCAGTGGTCACGCTACGCGTACCGGGCGGGCGACGCCGTCCGCTACCTCGCGATGGGGCTCGCCGTGCACGAGGACCGCGCGCGGCGCCGGGAGCTCGCGCGGCTGCTCGGGCGCGACCGCGCGACGCTCGAGCGGGCGCTCCGCGAGTACGATCGGCTCCTCGCCGCGACGCCGGACGACGCGGAGCTGCGCGGCGAGCGGCTGAAGCTCCTCCTGTGGGATCCCCGGCGGCGGGCGGAGGCCCGCGCGGAGCTGCTCCGGCTCGAGGCGGAGCGGCCCGCGGACGAGCGCGTGGCGCGAGACCTCGCGCGGGTCACGGCGGAGGAGCCGGGGCGCGCCGGCGAGGCCGCCGACCGGTACGCGGCGCTGCTCGCGCGCCACCCGGACGACCCGGACCTCCTGCTCGGTCACGCCCGCTCCCTCACCCGCGCAGGGCGCCGCGCGGAGGCGCACCTCGCCTACTCCCGCGTCGTCGCCGTGCGTCCGACCTCCGAGGCGCGGCTCGAGCGCGCGGACCTCCTCGCCGCCGACCCCGCGACGCGTGCCGCGGCGCGCGCGGAGTACGAGGCGCTCCTGCGCGAGACGCCGCGGAGCCGTCGCGCGCGGATCGGCCTCGCACGGGTCCTCGCCTCCGAGAAGGAGACGAGCCGCGAGGCGATCCCGCAGTACGCCGCGGTGCTCGTGGCGGCGCCGGCGGATCCCGAGGCCCACCGCGGGCTCGCCCGCGCGTACGCGTGGAACGGCGATGCCGACCGCGCGCTCGCGCACGCGCTCCTGGCGCGCGGACCTCGTCCCGCGCCGGAGTTGGGGGAGCTGGAGCGCTCGCTCCGCCGCGGGCGCGAGCCGACGCTCGGCGGCGGCGCCGCAGGATTTTCGCAGGGCGGCGGCTCGATGGCGCTCTCGACCTCCCGCGTCTTCGCCACCGGCCGCGCCGACCCGACCCCGTTCACCTCGGCCGGAGTCGAGGTCGGGGCCGTGCGCTGCGCGGGCGGCGGCGAGTCCGTCCAGGGGACCTCCGCCGACGTGCGGGCGGAGTGGCGCCCCGCCCCGGCCTGGCGCCTCCAGGCGCAGCTCGGCTGGGAGGAGGTGCGCCCCGGCTCCGCCGCGCTCGCGGGGACGCTCCGGCTCGAGCGCGACGACGGCGCGCGTTCCCTCTCGCTCGCGCTCTCGCGCGCGCCGCGCCAGGACTCGTTCCGTGCGCTCGTCGCCGACCGCGTCGGCGGCCGGCTCGTCGGCGCCGCGTCGGACGACGTCGCCGAGGCGCGGGTGGCGTGGGCGCGCGAGGGCGGGCGCCTCGAGGGCTTTGCGCGCGCGGGGGCGGTCACGGGCGAGGGAATGCCCTCCACCTTTCTCGCGGCGGCGGGGGTCCGCCTCGACCGCACGATCCTGCGCGACGGGCGCTGGACCCTGTCCGCGGGCGGGGCCGCCGAGGCGACCCACCACGCGCGCGATCTCTCCGGACTGAGCGACGGTGATCCCGCCTCGCCCCGGCTCTTCTCGCCGCCGCTCTTCCTCGCCGTGTCGCCGCGGCTCGCGCTCGCGCGGGAGGGGGCGGCGAGTGCCCGCCTCGCGCTCGACGCCGGCCCCGCGCTGCAGCTCGTCGGGGGGCCCGGGGCCGCCCTGCGCGCGGGCGGCGACCTCCGCCTCTCGCTCGTCCAGCCGCTCGGGACCCGGCTCCGGCTCGCCGCCGAGCTGCGCGCCGAGCGCATCGCGGCGGTCTACACCCGGGCGTCCGGCGGCGCCTCGCTCTCGGTGGTGTTCTGATGGATGGGACGCTCGCCGCGATCGCCACGGGGCAGACGCCGCTCGAGGAGCGCCTCCGGCTCGCGCGCGAGCTCGCCCGCGCCGTCTCCGCGCTCCACGCGCGCGGCCGGGTCCACGGCGCGCTCTCGCCGTCCGCCGTGCTCGTCGTGGGGGGCGCGGTCGTGCTCGCGCCGCCGGCCACGGCGCAACCGCCGCTCGCCCGCGCCGGCTACGCCGCGCCCGAGGTCGCGCGCGGCGGCCGGGCCACGCGCCGCTCCGACGCGTTCGCGCTCGGCGCGCTCGCACAGCTCGCGCTGACCGGGCGAGGTCCCTTCGACGCGCCGGACGCGCTCGAGGCCACCCGCCGCGTCCTCTTCGACGAGCCCAGGCCCGCCCGGCTCGACGCGCCAGCGCTCTCGCCCGAGCAGGAGGCGGTGCTCACGCAACTGCTCGAGAAGCGGCCCCGGCGCCGGGCGCGGCCGGAGGAGCTCGCGCGCGTGCTCGGGTCGGCGGGGGCGAACCCGGTCCCAGTCGCGGCGGCCGTGCGCCCTCCCATCGCCGCGAGCGCCCTGGTCACCCGGCTCCCGTCCACGTCCACGTCCACGACCACGTCCACGTCGCGCGCTGTGAAGCTCGCGGTCACTGCGGCCCGGGCGCGGGCGTTGCTCTCCCGGGTCGTGGCGCGCATTCCACAATCCCCGCTCCACCGCGCCGGCCTCGCCGCGGTGCCGCTCCTCGTCCTCGCGCTCGCCGTCGCGCCAAGCTCCGACGCCGCCCTCGCGCGCGCCGTCGAGGCGGCGATCTCGGCCGGAGATCTCGCCGGTGCCCGCCAGCGGCTCGAGGAGGCGGCGCGCGCCGGCGCGGACCGGCCGCTCGTGGAGAAGCTCCGCGGAGATCTCGCCTGCGCCCGGGGCCTGCCGACCGAGTGCGTGCGGCGGTACCGGACCGCCCTCGCCGCGCGGCCGGAGCTCCGGGACGACGCCGCGCTCCGGCGGAACGCGCGCACCCTGCTCGGCCGCGACCAAGGCTGCGGCGCGCGCCGCGCCGCGGCGCAGCTCCTCGGCGAGCTGCGGGATCCCGAGGCGCTGCCCGCGCTCGAGTCGGCGCGCCGCTCGGGCGGCCTCCTCGCGTTCCTCTGCACCGGGGACGCGATCGACCGCGCCATCGCGGCGACGCGGACCGCCGTGGCGGAGCGCTGACCGGGGGCCTACGCGACGAGGAGCGTCGGATCCGGCGCGGACAGCGATCCCGCCGCGTGCATCGTGACCTTCTCGCCGTCCACCTCGAGCGCGATGTCGAGCGCGGCCTCGAAGCGGATGCGCGCGAGGCCGATGCCGCCGCGCGATTCGGGGTCCTCGCGCATCGCGGCCACGTAGCCCTCGAGCGCGTTCGCGTGCGCGAGGATCCGGGCGAGGCGCATGCGCAGGACCGCGATCTGGTCCGCGCGCGCGACGTTCGAGACCGAGACGACGACCCGCTCGCGCGAGCGATCCAGCTCGAGCTTCATCTCGATGTCGGACGTCGCCGCGTTCGCGATCGCGTTCTGGACGAGCTCGTGCGCGGCGAGCGCGACCTGGTCCTCGCGGGCGGCCTCGGGGCAGGCGTGCGCGCAGAACTTCGCGACGAACCGGCGAATGTCGTCGATGACCACCCACGATGGCTGCATTCGCAGGAAGAGGACGGCGGCATCGGTGTGGGCGGTGGTCATCATGTCTCGTACCTCCCCGCGCGGATCCCGTGCTCGCCCACGCTCCGTGGAGCTTGGATGCAAAGTCGGCGCCTCTCCGTGCCCGACGCGAAGGCCCGGAATTCCGAGCGCTTCCGCTCGCGCGGACGAAGCCCGGCGGCGGGGCGTCCTCAACCCCGGGTGACGCGATCACCGGCCCCCCGAGCCCCACCGCGGTCACTCCCGCGCTCGGGGCACCGCCGCGGACGGACGCCGGGCGACCACCTCCGCCCGGA
>WNGA01010692.1_pt1 | contig 14367 bp, 17 predicted proteins | sample 5400061 | NCBI WGS metagenome assembly WNGA01 (sample SAMN13153366, study PRJNA577476) | soil metagenome | isolation source: 100 cm soil or saprolite under grassland replicate 2 | place: USA:California | collected 2016-06-15 | reverse complement strand
ACATGACCGGCGGGCAGGTCACCGTCCCGCTGGTGATCCGCACCGCCAACGGCGGCGGGCTGGGCTTCGGCGCGCAGCACTCGCAGGCGGTGGAGAACTGGGCGCTGGCCGTGCCCGGCCTCAAGATCGCCGCGCCCTCCACCCCGGCGGACATGATCGGGCTGATGGCCAGCGCCATCCGCAGCGACGACCCGGTGCTCGTCTTCGAGCACAAGAAGCTGCTCGCCACCAAGGGTGAGGCCCCGTCCGACGGGCACGTCGTGCCGCTCGGTGCCGCCGACGTCCGCAGGCAGGGCGGCGACGTCACCATCGTCGCCCTGGCTGCGACGGTCTCGACCGCGCTCGCGGCGGCCGAGCGCCTCGCGCCCGAGGGGATCTCCGCCGAGGTGATCGACCTGCGCTGCCTGATCCCGATGGACGCGCGCACGGTGCTGGACAGCGTGGCCCGCACCAGCCGCCTGGTGATCGTCGAGGAGAACCCCTTCCAGGGCGGCTGGGGTGCCACGCTGGCCTCGATCGTGGCCGAGGAGGGCTTCTTCGACCTCGACGCCCCGGTCAAGCGCGTCGCCGGCGAGTGCGTCCCGCTCCCCTTCGCCGCCAACCTCGAGGACGCCGTGGTGCCGTCGGTCGACCGCCTCGCCGACGCGGTCAAGCGCGCGGTCGGCACCTGAGCGACACGGTCGTCCGAGCGCCTCGGGCCGCGTGATAGCGTTGGCCGGGAAACGTCCAGGATGGTGCGATCTGCCCGAATGGACCAGGGGGGAGACATGCCTGCAGCCGTCGAGCACGTGATCGTGATCGCGCTCGAGAACCGCTCCTTCGACCACCTGCTCGGGTACGTGCCGCATCCCGACCCGCTGTTCGACGGCCTCCTCAAGGGCGGGCCGTACAGCAACCCGCCGTGGCACGGCCAGGGGCCGTCCGTCGAGGTCAGCTCCGACGCCAAGCCGGTCCTGCCGGTCGACCCGGACCACTCGCACGACGCCGTGATGCAGCAGCTCGACGTGCGCGGGCTCGGGCCCGCTCGGCACGCGACCAACCAGGGCTTCGTGGCCAGCTACGAGGACAAGGGCCGCGGGCTGGCGCCGCCCAGCTTCGGGGGGCTGTTCGGGCCGATCGCGAACCTGGTGGCCCGGCGCAAGGCCACGGGCGGGAAGATCGAGGGGCGCGGGCCGCTGGTGATGCGCTGCCAGGCCCCGGAGCACGTGCCGGTGCTCGCCACGCTGGCGCTCGAGTTCGGCGTCTGCTCCAAGTGGTTCGCGTCGGTGCCGGGTGAGACCTGGCCCAACCGCAACTTCATGCACGCCGCCACCTCGGACGGCACCACCAACATCGAGCTGCGCTTCTACGACGACCTCACCATCTTCGAGCTGCTCGAGAAGCACGGCAGGAGCTGGCACATCTATCACGACGACACGCCGCAGGTGTGGGCGTTCAACAACCTGTGGGTGCCGCCCGCGCGCCGGCGCAACTGGTTCGCGTTCGGTGAGTTCGCCCGCCACGTCCGCGAGGGCCGGCTGCCCAACTACTCCTTCATCGAGCCGAACCACCACCCGCCCGTCCACGTCTCGCCGGGCGGCGGGGAGCACGGCGACACCTCCAACAGCCAGCACCCGGGCAACAACAGGGTGGCCAACGCGGAGTACGACGGCTACCCGCAGGACGGGCGCGGCAACGAGGACTTCCACCGGGCCGAGCAGCTCGTCGCCGCCATCTACGAGGCGCTGCGGTCCAACCCCGCGCTGTTCGAGCGTTCGCTGCTGCTGATCACCTACGACGAGCACGGCGGCCTCTACGACCACGTGGCGCCGCCGACCGACGCCCATCCCCCCGGCGACCCGCCCGGCCTGCTCGGTCGCATCGTGGGGTTCTTCTTCCGCCGCAAGACGGCGGCGTTCGACTTCACCATGTACGGCCCTCGCGTCCCCGCCGTGGTGGTCTCGCCCTACGTCGGCGCGGGCACCGTCAGCGCCGACGTGCGCGACCACGCCAGCGTCCCCGCCACGTTGCGGGCGCTGTTCGCGCCCGACGCGAAGCCGCTGACCAGGCGGGACCGGCACGCGGTGCGGTTCGACACGCTGCTCGGCCTCGACCAGCCGCGCGGCGGTGGCAACCTGCCCGACCTCTCCGGCCACCTGCCGCCGACGCCCGTGGCGACCAGGGAGGCGGTGCTCGCGCCGCCCGAGGAGGTGGCGCCTGGCGCCGAGCCTCCGGTTCCCGAGTACTACGAGGACTTCGTCAAGCTGGCCGACCAGGTCGCCGAGGAGCTCGCCGAGGTGGCGCCCGCCGAAGCCGCCGAGGGCCTGGCCGCTCCGGTGCCGACCGCCGAGCTCGGCCCACGCGCCCGGGCCAGGCAGGTCACCGCGGCCTTCGCCGCGGCCGCGGAGGCCGCCAGGGAGGGCGACGGCTAGCGCGCCGGCTCAAGCAGGGCCGCGCGCGGGTCGATGGGAAGCGCACGACCCGGCGTCGCTCTGGAGCGGGGATGGGGCTCGATTACCGCAGCGTGCTCAAGGGATTCGCCGACGCGGTGATCGCGGCGGACGAGCACGGCACGATCGTCTTCGCCAACACGGCCGCCGAGCGGCTGCTCGGCTGGGACGACGGCGGCCTGGCGGGACAGCCACTGGTCGCGATCCAGCCGGAGCGGTTGCGCGACGCCCACCGCGGCGGCTTCAAGCGCTACCTCGACACCCGCGTGCCGCGGCTCCTCGGCCGGCCGGTGCGCCTGCCGGCGCTGCACCGCGACGGCAGCGAGATCGACGTCGAGCTGGTCATCTCGGCGCACCCGCTCGACGGGCAGGGCGAGTTGTTCGTCGCCGCACTGCGGGACCTGCGCGACCGGGTGGAGCTGGAGCGACAGCTCGCCGCGGCCGACACGGCGCTGGTGCGGACGCACCAGGCCAACCAGGCGCTGGAACGGTCCAACGCCGACCTGGAGCAGTTCGCCTACGCGGCCTCGCACGACCTGCGCGAGCCGCTGCGCGCGCTCGCCGGGTACGCCCGGCTCCTCGAGCGGCGCTACGGCGACCGGCTCGACGAGGACGCCCACGAGTACCTGACGTTCCTGGTCGACGGCGCCAGGCGCCTGCAGGCGCTCACCGACGACCTGCTCGACTACTCCCGCGTCGACAGCGAGCCGCTGAGGCGCGAGCCGGTCGACCTGGCCAAGCTCGCCGCGCAGGTGCTCGACCTGCTCGCGGCGCCGATCGGCGAGCGCGACGCCCGCGTCGACATCGGCCCGCTGCCCTGTGTCGAAGGCGAGGAGGCGCAGCTCCTGCGGGTGCTGCAGAACCTGGTCGCCAACGCGGTGAAGTTCACCGAGCCGGAACGATCTCCGCAGGTCGAGCTGACCGCGCGGCACGACGACGGTGCCTGGCGGATCTCCGTGGCCGACCACGGCATCGGCATCGACCCGGCGGGGGCCGACCAGGTCTTCGAGATGTTCCAGCGGCTGCACAGCCGCAACGACTACCCCGGCAGCGGCATCGGCCTCTCCCTGTGCAGGCGCATCGTGGAACGGCACGGCGGCCGCATCTGGTTCGAGCCCCGCCCCGGCGGCGGCACCGTCTTCCACTTCACCGTTCCCGGCGAGCCCGGATAGGGCTCATCGGACAGCCACGGCGACCCAAGGCCCAACAGGGATCCCGCCGAGGCAACCCGGGGCCCAACAAGGATCCCGGCTAAGTACCCGATAGGGGGGTTCGGGGGGGAGCTGTCTCGGGCTCCCCTCCGATCAACGAGGTGCTGCCGCGGGTGGTGAGGCGGGGTATGGCGTCCTCGAAGTCGCTCACCGTGCCGCTCTCGAGCAGCTCGAACAGGCGCTCGGCGGCGTGCGCGCCGTAGGCAGTTACCGCCGAGTTGATGAACCGATTAAATCAACCTGTCGCCTCGCGGGCCATTGCGGAGCAAGCAGTTGCATCTACAATAGTTTCTCCCTCACACAGGGGGGAGGGCCTCGGTGCTGGTCCAGGAGCTGGCGAGCTGCCGGGTGCTGTTCGGGCCCGGCTCGCTGGCGAGGGTGCCCGACGAGTCGCGCCGGCTCGGCTGCGCGGCCGTCCTGTTGATCGCGGCGACGAGCGCCAAGCCGCACGCCGACGAGCTGGCCGCCGCGCTCGGTGCGCGCCTCGCCGCACGTATCGACGGGGTCGTGCCCCACGTCCCCGAGCAGGTGGCCGCCGAGGCGCTGCGGCTGGCCACCGAGGTCGGCGCGGACGGGCTCGTCTCCGTCGGCGGCGGCTCGGCGACCGGGCTCGCCAAGGCGGTCGCCCGCACCACCCGCGCGCCGATCCTCGCCGTGCCGACCACCTACGCCGGCAGCGAGATGACCCCGGTCTGGGGGATCACCGCCGGCGGCCGCAAGACCACCGGCAGCGACCCCGCGGTGCGGCCACGCACGGTCGTCTACGACCCGCGGCTCACCGTCTCCATGCCACCCGGGGTCACCGCGTCCAGTGGCATGAACGCCGCCGCCCACTGCGTCACGGCCCTGACCGTGGGGTCCGGGGGGCTCAAGAGCGAGGCCGGAACCCAGGAAACGGGTGGCCCAGCAAAGCCGAGCGGTAGCCCCCCGGTCAACAGAGGGTCCGGGGGGCTCAAGAGCGAGGCCGGAACCCAGGAAACGGGTGGCCCAGCAAAGCCGAGCGGTAGCCCCCCGGTCAACAGAGGGTCCGGGGGGCTCAAGAGCGAGGCCCGAACCCAGGAAACGGGTGGCCCAGCAAAGCCGAGCGGTAGCCCCCCGGTGAATCAAGGGTCCGTAGGTCCGCTCACCGCCCTGTTCGCCGAGCAGGGGCTGCGCGCGCTGGCGGCGGCGCTGCCAGGCTGCGTCGACCGTCCCGGCGACCTCACCGCCAGGGGCGAGGCGCTGTGGGGCGCCTGGCTCGCCGGGCTGGCGCTGATGGGTGCAGGCACCGGACTGCACCACAAGATCTGCCACGTCCTCGGCGGCAGCTTCGGCCTGCCGCACGCCGACGTGCACGCCGCGGTGCTGCCGCACGCTTCGGCCCACCTCCACGACCAGGCAGGGCTGGCCAGGGTCGCCGGCGCGCTCGGCGGCGACGATGCCCCCGGCGCCATCTGGGACCTCGCCCGGCGCACCGGCGCCGCCCAGAGCCTGCGCCAGCTCGGCATGCACGCCGAGGACGTCGACGCCGCCGCGGAGCAGGTGGTGGCGTCAGACCCGGGCGCGGTGGCGCTGCCAGCCGTGGCGGAGCTGCTGCGCATGGCCTACGAGGGGCGCCGCCCGGCGTCCTCGACCGCGTCGCCAGGAGAGCGGCCGCCAGGCCGCACGACCAGGAGGAGGCCGGCATGAGCGGCTGGAACGGCATGACCTACGACGGCAAGGACAACCTGCTTCGGGTGGTGCGCGAGGAGGCGGAGAGGTTCTTCGCCATGGCGGAGGCCCCCGACGCGTGGGACGCGCCGACCGCCTGCACCGGCTGGTCGGTGCGCGACGTGGTCGGCCATCTGGTCGACACGACCGAGGCCTACTTCGTCTCGTTCGACGCCGCCCGCGGCAAGGGCGAGGCCGCCGACGCGCTCGGGCTTCGCATCATGGCGCAGCGTGTCAACGATCGCGCCACCGCCTTCCGGGGCGAGTCGCAGCAGGCGATGATGGAGCGGCTGCGCACCGACTTCGCCAAGATGATGGAGACCTTCGAGGCCCTCGGCCCCGACGACTGGGGCGGCCTGATGGTCCCGCACGTCTACATGGGCCCGCTGCCGGCGTTCTTCTACCCCGCCTTCCAGCTGATGGACTACGGGGTGCACAGCTGGGACATCCGCCAGGGCACCGGGCGCGCGCACGGCCTGCGCGGCGACGCCGCCGACCTGCTGGTGCCGTTCATGTTGGTCCTGTGGCAGGCCACCGCGGACGTCTCCGCGTCCAAGCCGTTGGTGCTGGGCCTGCGCGTCTCCGGCCGCAACGCCGGCGAGCACCGGGTGAACGTCGGCCCCGAGGGCGTGGCCTTCGAGACCGGCCCCGTCGACGACCTGAAGACCGTGATCGAGTTCGACCCGGGCAGCTTCGTGCTCACCGCCTTCGGCCGCAGCAACTCCGGCACCATCCGCGGCGACGTCGGCCCGGCCGACCGCTACCTCAACCTGTTCTTCCGCATCTAAAGAGGTGCCCATGACCGATCCCGCGATCGACCTGGCCGCCATCGAGAAGGAGCGCGAGCGCATCCGCTCCACCTACGTGCGCGCGGCGGGTGAGCGGCCCGGGTCGTCGGCCCGAGGCCTGCACCACGTCGCGTTCCTGTCCTCGGACGTGGAGCGGACCGTCCGCTTCTACCAGGAGCTGCTCGAGTTCCCGCTGACCGAGATCTTCGAGAACCGCGACTACCGCGGCTCGAACCACTTCTTCTTCGACATCGGCAACGGCAACCTGATCGCGTTCTTCGACTTCCCCGGCCTCGACCTCGGCCCCTACGCGGAGGTGCTCGGCGGGCTGCACCACATCGCCATCTCGGTGGAGCCGGACAAGTGGCAGCGCCTGCGCGCCAAGCTCGACGAGGCCGGCGTCGAGTACCTGCTGGTGAGCGGCACCTCGATCTACTTCCGCGACCCCGACGGCCTGCGGGTCGAGCTGATCGCCGACCCGCTCGGCGAGATGTACGGCTCGAAGGTGATGTAGTCCCCCCGGGCACCCTGAGCCGCGGAGTCGGGGATCAGGGACCTGCCCGGGGGATCCCCGATGGTCGGGGCGGGCGACCGGGAGCACACTGGTACCTGCAACCAACCGACGGACGAAGGACCAAGACGTGAGTCAGTACATGCGCGAGCAGGGTCTGGTACGGCCGAGGGAGGGTCGGGTGCTCGGCGGTGTCTGCGCCGGCCTCGGCCGCCGCTTCGGCATCTCGCCCTGGCCGGCGCGCATCCTGTTCGTGGTCATCCTGATGCTGGTGCCAGGCAGCCAGATCCTGGTCTAGCCGTCAAGTTCATCTGGCTACCAATTTGCCTGCACGAACGCCGTGGCTCACACTCACTGGATCGAACGTGTGTTCCCATAGCTGGCATCGGCCAGGGGTCGGCGATCATCCGGAGACAGACGGTGCGGCAGCAGGGCGAGAACGGCATTCCAAAGATCTCGGATCCCGCCATCATCGCGAAGGTGGTCGCACTCATTCGCGGGGGCTGCAACGACGAGGCTCCTGAACTGGATGACGACTCGGAACTCACAACGGTGTATCGCATCTACGGAGCGAACAACACTCTGCTCTACGTGGGGATCACGAGTCGGCAGATCCTAGAGCGAATCCAAGAGCACCATGATCAACCATGGTGGATTCACGCTCAGAGGATCACGCTTGTGCACTACCCGTCGCGCCGTGCGGCATTGGAGGCCGAGGCGTTCGCCATTCAGGTCGAGAAGCCGCTCTATAACGTGCTCCACAGCGCGGACGCGGCTGAGTGATTCCAGAGCTACAGCCACAAGTCCGCCTCACCGTGGGCTATCGCCATGCGCCGTTTACGAGTTCGACCTCGGTGAGGGTGCCGTTGGCGAGGCGCTCGGGAATCACCTGCCACTCCCGTAACACCGGCCGTGCCGTCACGGGGGACCTGAACCACTCGGATCTGGTGACCTTGACGCCGTCGACGGCCGGATCCCACGTGACGGCGTGGAAGGCTGGGGCTTCTGGGAGCAGGTGCCGCAGGCGCTGAAGCGCTCGTCGGTGGTACCACTTGCAGACTGCGGTGAGGCTGAGGCCTTGGCGGAGGGCCTCATGGAGGAACGGCAACGCTTGCTCGACGTTCTCCCCCGTGGTTGTTGAGGTGGACTCGCAGCGGATGATCGCCTCGGGCACGCCGTGCTCAATGAGGATGTGCCGGTGCAGGTCCGCCTCTACGACGCCGGTGACCCGGTTGACGCCACCGGTGACGATGATCAGCGGCACGAGCCCTTGGTGGTAGCGCTCGGCGGTCAGCTCGGACGGGGTTGGATGCCTGGTCCCGAAGATGAAGTGTGCAGACGGTCCCGGCGGCGGCGCGTCTACCTCCAGGTAGGCGGCGATGCGCCTGGCGTCCTCCAGGCTGGGTAGGCTATCTGCGCTGGCGGTCATCGACTCCATGTCAGGAGGACTCGTCGCTGCATGCCGGCAACGCCCGCCGCTGGTGGTGCCGCGCAGCCGTCGCGTACTGGTCGTGGAAATCGTGAGTCTGTGGCGCATCCCCGAACCTGCGGATGAGTGCATGATCGAGGTCGCCGGCAAGTGCGACCACCGAGCGGACAGGCCGGGGCGCTGCAAGCGCGACCTGGCCGGCACCGATTGCCTCGTCGAGGCGGCCGAGCCCGGCCAAGGCGAGCGCGAGGCGGAGATGGGCGAGCGCGAACCCCGCCGGGTGCTCACCCGGCCCGTCGCGACCATCGGCGCCGTAGTGGGCGGTGATCACTTCGCGGGTCAGTCGCTCGGCCTCGCCGTGCTGGCCGAGCAGCAGCAGCGAGGTCGCGGTGTACGGCGGACAGCCGGCGGTGTGGCTGATCGAGAACGCGCCGTGCGCTGGGGTCTCGGTGGGCAGCTTGGCCATGGCCACTTCGGCGCGCTGCCGCGCGCTGTGTACTTCCCGGGTGTCGCCGAGCAGCGCCCACGCGCGCATCTCCTGGGCAGCCAGCTTGGCGTGGGCGACCGTACCGAGGGGCGCAAGTGCCTTGCCCTTCTGCGCGTGGGCAATCGCCTCGTGGGCTCGACCGCCGTAGAAGGCCATCAGCATGCTCGTCTGGGCGGCCCAGGCGGCAAGCTCCGGATGCCCAGCCTCTCGGGCGCGCTGCTCCACGTCGGCGCACCAGGCCGCCGCGGCGAGCTGGTCACCGAGGTCAAAGCAGACCAGCCCGAGCAGGTTGGACAGCCAGCCGGCGGTGACCAGCAGGTCACGGTGCTGGCCAAGGGTGAGCTTGCCGTCCAAGAGGCCGCCGACGTGCAGGCGGATACCCAGCAGCTCTGGGTACAGCGCCTCGGGCAGGGTGCGCCGGAACACGCGTGCGTAGTGCTCGACCGCCTGTTGGAGCTGCTCGACGGCACCGGCGCCGAGGCTGGACGCTGACGCCTGCTGGGATGCCCGCATGGCGTACAGCACCCGAGGGTCGCCAAGCTGGACTCCCAGGCGCTCGACCGGCAGGCCGACCGTCCCGACGACCGCTCCGGCGCTCAGGAGCTTCAGCAGCTCACGGCGTGTGGGCATCGCGTACACCTTCCCGTTGACGCACCACATCACCATGGCACCAGCGCCGAGGTCTGCGCCAACCGGAACCTCGACGATCCGCACCGGCTGGTCGGCTGGCTCCGGATCTGGACGCGCTGCCGGGCGGCGAGGGGAAGCTTCCTTGCGGCCGAGGCGGTCCCAGTCCTGGTCGGCGTGCAGCCAAAGGTCGACCAGCCTGCCCCCAGCGCCGAGCAGGTCGTCGCACGCCTGGGCGAACGCCCGCGTGCAGCGGGCCTGCGCCAGCTCGACCGCTGACAGGTAGGAGTCGGACTTGCCCAGGCGCTTGGCGAAGCCTTGGAGGCTGAAACCTGCCTGAGTGCGCAGATCGCGCAGCGTCCATGCGAACAGGTGTCGGACGGATTCCCTTGGGTTGATCTGCCGCGGCGTACGGGACACAGCCGGCCTCCCGGGATTTCCGAATCTGGAATTCCAGGTTATCGACGGAAATGACCGTGTTGGGAGTTACTACTTTCCCGCGCCCATACGCACCACGAGCGTAGCAGGTCGCGCAAGCGACCGGACGCCCGTGGGGGCCGGGGTCGGTGTCGGGTCGGGCCTGGCCGGCGCACCTCCGGCCGCCAGGCCCGGCCCGGCGCAAAGGACCTGTAGCAGAGGCTGATCGCGATGCACACCCTCCAACATCGCTCCGCTGATCTGCTGGTGGAGCGTCCTGCTACGGCTGGAGCCGGCCCAACCCCCCTCGCCCTCTTGGCATCGACGCCCTCCGACGTGCCGCCGCTGCTAATGCTGGACGCCGGGGAGTTCTTGGCCCGCTGCCGTCGGTGCGACTGGAGCAGCCAGGGCAAGGCGACGCCGGGTGCGGCGCTGGCCACGTTCGCGGCGCACGCCTGCGAGGAGCGGCCGGCGTGAACGCGGCCAGGGTGGCGGTGCGGGCCTGGACGCTCGGCGTTCGCGACGCGCTCGCGGAGCTGGCCGCGGCCCGGCTGCGCTGGTGCCTGGCCTGCGGCCGGGTCGGGCTGTGGGGCTGGCGCCCGCTGTGCCCGTCGATGCCGATCACCGTTGTCTGCGCCGACCGGCTCGCCTGCCACGAGCGCCAGGCCGTCCAGCACGCCCGGTGGCGGAGGGGGTGGCGCCGGCTGGCGTGAAGCGGCCGGGGCCGGCCCGTCGGGGATCCGGGTTGGCCCCGGCACCCCCGGCCGGGGCCGGCCCCTCCGCGGGCTCCCGCGCTCCCGCGGCCCGGCAGCGCCGGCCCCAGCCCCCCACCACCCCAGGTTCGAGGAGGCAGCACCGTGACGGCACCCACCCCACCGGCACCGAGCGCGCCCAGGCTGCGAAGCCCGACCCCGCCACGTTCGGGCGTGGCGGCGACAGCCGCCCGGCTTGGCGTGGACCCCGGCGCGGTGCAGGCCGCGCTGGACGAGTTTGACGCAATCCTGCTTCGGCGGGCGCAGCGGCGCCAGGCCGACGCGCGGGCGCTGCTGGGCGAGCTGACGGCCGGTGACGGCGAGCCGCTCGACCCGGTGCGGTTGGAGGCGGAGGCGGAGCGGGCCTGCGAGCAGGAGGGGCAGGAGCGCCTGGCGGCCGACCTGCGCCGCCTGGTCACCCCCGACCCCACGGCGGTCCGCCAGGCCCGCGCCCGCTCGGACCAGGCGTTGGAGCGCTGCTGCCAGGCCGCGGTCGACGTCCTGGCCACCCTGCCCCGCTCGCTGGACGAGTTCGCGTCCGACGCCGAGCGGCGCCACGCCGCCGAGCGGGCGGTGCGCGACGGGCTGGCCAAGCGCGAGGCCGAGGCCACACGTCTGCTCGAGGAGGCTCGCGGCCGGCGGCTTGCCCGCCGGCGGGCGTTGCGCCGGGAGCTGGCCGGGCTGCACCGCGACCGCCGGGCCGCCGAGGAGCGCCTGCGCCCGGCCGCCGCCAGGTTGGCGGCGGTGCGGGTCCGGCAGGCGCAGCGGGCCGGCTGGCTGGTGCGGCCGGACGTGGCCGGCGTCCTCGCGGCCGGGGCGGCGGCGCTGCGGGAGCTGGCCGCCCGCGCTGGCGACGGCGGCGCGGCGACCGCCGAGCTGGCCTCCGCCGACCGGCCCCGTCCTCGCCGGCCGGGTTCGGGGGCACGCTCGTGACCGCCACGTCGGCGCTGGGTGGGTGCGCGTGGCGGCGCTGCGCCCACCCGGCCGTGGCGGTGGTGGCGTTCGCGTTGCCGCACCCCTTGGCCGGCACCCGCCGCGGCTACTGCGACCCTCACGCTGGCCAGGTCGCCGGCCAGCCCGGCGCGGTCGTGACGGGGGCGGTCGGTGGCGTGCCGGTCCAGCCGGAGCTTCCCGGCCTGGACGCGCCCGCCGAGGCCGCCAGGCCGCCGCAGGAGTTTGGCCGGTGGTGACCGCCGCGCGGTCGGTGCCGGCCGACCCCGCAAGGGCCAGGGAGCGGCACCGCGTCCGGACGCTGGCGCAGCAGCGCGCGGCGGCGTGGCTGGCCCGCGCGCACCCGCACGAGTACCGCGACTGCTACGCCCAGGCGCTGGACCGGATCCGCGGCCAGGCGCCGGGGCTGGCGTCGTGGCGGGCGCGCGAGCGCGCCGGCCGCCAGGCCCGCGCCGACCTGCAAGCGGTGTTCCGCGACCAGTACCAGGCGCGCTTCGAGGCGGAGCTGGCCGCGCTGCAACCCGACGAGCCCCAGGTGGAGGTGGGGCGGGTGGAGCGGCCGGCCGCGGCCCGCGCCAGGCTGCGGGCGCTGCTGTGGCTGGCCGACCAGCAGGGCGGCGGCGGGCGCTGGCGTGGGTGCGGGCGCTGGAGGGGCTGCGCGGCGCCTACCCGGAGCCGTTCGAGCGGCGCTACCGGCACGAGCTCGCCCGGGAAGGCCAGGCACGGTGAGCCAGGCGCGCAGGGAGAAGCGCTGCACGGGCTGCGGGCGGGTGCAGCCGCTGGAGGGGTTCGACCGCGACGTGGCCAGGCGCGACGGGCGTGCCTCGCACTGCAAGGGCTGCCGGCGGGTCCGCCAGCGCGCCCAGGGCCACCCGTGGGCGCGCCGGCGGGCGCAACGCCACCTGGCCCGCCAGCACCCCCAGCGGTGGGCCGAGGCCTACCGGGCGCGCAAGCGGCAGGCCCGCGCCGAGCTGCCCGACGGACCCCGCAGGCGGGCGCAGGCCCGCGCCTGGTCGCGGGCGCTGGCCGACATGCAGGCCGCCTACCCGCAGGAGTACGCGGCCCGCTACCAGGTCGAACTCACCAGCTACCGCCAGCAGCACGGCTACGTCCAGCCCCTCGCCGAGCTGCCGGCCGGCAAGCTCGACCGCCGCGTGCTCACCCGCGCCCGCGCTGCCGCGTTGGAGGCGCTGGCGGTCGAGTACCCCGAGCAGGCCGAGCGGCTCGCCGGCCCGGTCCTGGCGGGCCTGCCCGCGGATGCGTCGGAGGGGACCCGGGCGGCGGCGAGGCTGCTGGCGTTGGACCGGCTGCGGGTGCTGCACCCGCAGCGGTTCCAGGCCCGCTACGCCGCCGAGCTGGCCCGCCACGCCAACCAGCCTGGCCAGGAGCCACCGTCGTGACCCGGCAGCGCCCCGCCGAGCGGGCCGGCGTCGAGCGGGTGATCGCGCGAGCCGCCGCGATCCTCGTGCGGTGCGGCGCCGCCAGCGCCCTGGACCCCGAGACCCTTGGCCTCAAAGAGGATGCCTGGTGAGCTGGCCGGTGGCGATTGCGTGGGTCGAGCAGACCCTCGACCGGCGTGGCTGGGCCGACCACCAGATGGTCGGCGAGACCCCGTTCTGCACGCCGGCCAGCCAGGATGCCTGGCTGGCCGCCCACCCCGGCGCCCTCGACCCCGTTCCGACCGGCACCGGCCGGCGGCAGGTCGGCCAGCCCTACCAGTGGCTCGACGAGACCGGCATCGACCGGTGGTGCGCCGCGTGCGGGGTGCTGATCCAGGTCGGCACCGAGGAAGCGGAGTGCCCGGCGGGGGCGTGCCCGCCGCTGGTGGTCAACCGGCTCCGCAGCCGAGACGGGGAGCGTTGCGGTGCGTGCGGGCGCTGGCAGCAGCTCCCCGCGCGCCTGCTTGACCGTCCCGGGGGTGGGCTCGTGACCGGCCCGAGCGCGAGCGGGTGTGGGTCGGGCCGCCGGCTGCCAGCGGAGGCGTCGGCGGCCCGGCCCGGCCACCCTGCGGTTCCGAGCGGGAGGGGGTGGTCGCCCGCCTGACCTAACACGCAGCAGTCACGTTCTGGTGAGCCGGGCCGAGCGTGGCCGTGCGGCGAGCCTCAGCGGTCCGCGTGGGGAAGCGCACGGCCACGCTCGCCACCCACCCGGCCAAGGCCCGACAAGCTCAGGGGAAGGAGCTTGGCATGACCACCACCACCATCCGACCACCCACCCACCCCGACCAGCACGACCACGACCGAGGCCTGCAGGCCGCGCTGGCCGCCGTCGCCGAGCAGTTCGGCCCGACGGTCGTCGCCAGCCCCAACGGCACCGCCAGCACCCCACCCGCCGTAATCACCAGCGGCAGCCTCGCCCTGGACCACGCCCTGGGCGTCGGCGGCGTCCCGCGGGGCCGGGTCACCGAGGTCTACGGGCCCGAAGGCGTCGGCAAGACCACCCTCGCCCTGGCCGTCCTCGCCCAGGCCCAGCGGGCCGGCGGGACCGCCGTGTTCATCGACGCCGAGCACGCCCTCGACCTCGCCTGGACCGCCACCGTAGGGGTCGACACGCACAAGCTGCTGCTGTGCCGCCCCGACAGTGGCGAGCAGGCGTTGCAAGTCGCCAGCGTGCTCATTGGGTCCGGGTCGATCGACGCGCTGGTGGTCGACTCGGTCGCCGCGCTGGTCCCGCAGGCCGAGCTGGACGCCGCGATCGGCGAGCACTTCGCCGGGGTCCAGGCCAACCTGCTCAGCCAGGCGCCGCGCTGGGCCAGCAGCCCGGCGTCCAGGCCGAGGTCGAGCAGGCCCGCTTCGGCGCTCAGGCCGTGGTCGGCGTGCAGCTCCAGCTCGGTTGTCTGCCAGGCGGGGGCGAGCTTGTTCTTGACCACCTGCGCCCGGACGCGGGTGCCCAGCACGCGGTCGTGCTCGGTCAGGCTGCTGGGCTGGTGCAGGTGCAGGCGTACCGAGGCGTAGTAGCCAAGCGCCCGGCCGCCGGCGGTGTAGGTCGGGGTGCCGACGACGCCGGCGCGCTGGCGGAGCTGGTTGGTCACCACCACCGCCACGTTCGCACGAGCGATCTGCCCGGCGAGCTTGCG
>WNGA01014744.1_pt1 | contig 14370 bp, 15 predicted proteins | sample 5400061 | NCBI WGS metagenome assembly WNGA01 (sample SAMN13153366, study PRJNA577476) | soil metagenome | isolation source: 100 cm soil or saprolite under grassland replicate 2 | place: USA:California | collected 2016-06-15 | reverse complement strand
TCTTCTGGACAGAAGACGAGGTCAATAAGAAACTTAAGGAGATGCTGTCGCGAACATTTCACGAGGTCATCGAGTTAAGCCACAAGGAACGCGTCAGCTTCCGACTTGCTGCACTGATGATCGCGGTCCAACGAGTGGCACGGGCGATGCTCTTGCGTGGACTCTATGCCTAAGACGGGACGACGAGCTTTAAAGTCTATGCCCAGATTTTTCCTCAGCGTTTCTTTCTAAGATTTGCGTAAAGACTCTTCCTCCTTTTCCTATCTGTGGGAAAAAAACACTCCCAAGGTCTTTATTTTATTAGAATGCATTGGCATCAATTATGCTCCACGGAATGGTAGGAGAAAAAAATCATGCTAATAAGCGTTGGAGTTTATATTGGTGCCGCAGCCGCTACCTTCGCCATACTGTTTTTGGCTTGGCGCGGTGTATTGGCGTATTTCAGATTCCGCGGCGTGAGACTGGTTAGTTGTCCGGAAACGGCAGAGTCGGCCGCTGTTGAGGTGAATGCAAGACATGCAGCATTAACACGCGGCTTAGGCCACGTTGAGCTTCAGTTGAAGAGCTGCTCGCGCTGGCCCGAGCGTCAGGGTTGCGGGCAAGAGTGTCTGAGACAAATCGAGGCTGCTCCTGAAGATTGTTTGGTTCGCACTATCTTGACGAGGTCGTACCAGGGAAAATCATGTGTTTATTGCCACAAGCCTCTGGATGAGATGGACGGGCTAGAGCACAGACCGGCTCTAATGAGGCCTGATGCCGTAACTTTCGAGTGGAAGGACATTCCACCAGAGACGATCCCAGAGGTGCTCTTGACTTATGCGCCCGTTTGCTGGAGTTGTCACGTCGCCACAAGCTTCCGTCGCCGATACCCACACCTTGTTATAGATCGGCCATGGAAAACAGGCGCGAGCCTACGAAGCCGGTAAGACACAAGGCCGCGTTTTCCGATCACAGCGAGCTAATTCGCAGCTGAAACCGGCGAGTCGTTTTGCTGCAACAACGCCGCCACGTCCTCATCCGAGACCTGCGAGAAATCCGTAAAGAACTGCCCCACGGCGAAGAATTCGCCGGACACATTCAAGCAAAACATGGCATCGCATTCGTGCAACATCGCCCGCGCCGCATCATCCGACGCTACCGCCACAGCGCCAATGAGTTTCTTTGGCTTTTGAGCACGCACGGCCCGCAGCGCGGCCGTCATCGTCGAGCCCGTAGCAATTCCATCGTCGACGACGATAACGATGCGGTCGTGAGCGTCAATTGGTCGGCGCTGCGGCGTATATTGTGCGCGGCGCTTTTGCAGAACCTCAAGCTGTCGATTCTTTTCCAGATCGAGGTACTCCGGCTCGATTTCAAACGCATAGTCGGAAAGGAAAACATTTCCATTTTCATCGATGGCGCCAATAGCGAGTTCGGGCTGCAAAGGATGGCCAAGCTTGCGCACGAGTACGACGTCCAATTCACCGCCCAAGGCATCGGCGATGATCTTGGCCATCGGTACCGCCCCGCGTGGGATGCCTAGGACTAAGGGATTCTTGTTTTTGTAATAGGGGCTCAATCTATCGATCAATAGATGTGCGGCATGTTGGCGGTTCTTGAATCGCATGGTTCACCTCGTACGTGTCATGAAGTGATAGCTCGCTCTGAGAACGGCTTGCGTTCCTGTCGATCTGGCGTCGTCGATTGCGACTGGGTCGCGTCGACCTGCCGAGCGAGATTTTTCAGCCGTTCGGAAACGGTCACCTGATATTCTGGCCCACGCTCCAAACATTTCAACGTTTCAGGCAAACGCTTGAGCTCGCCCAGCGCTCGTTGACGCGAGCGCTCCAAGGGCTCGGCCGCCGAAAGACGCCGGCCTGCCTTCATCATGGGTCGAATCAACGCCTCGCCTTCCACCTGATCGCCTTCCAACGTAAGGAGATCACCGCGCATCCGGCCATTATCGTCGTAGCAGCGGAACACCTGCTTGCGTCCCGGCCAAAGCACTTTGCCTTCCGAGCGCTTGCGGCGCGCTTTGCCCGCGTATTCGACCAATTTGTATGCGCAGTCTAAGTAAGGAGCATCGACGGAAGTATCCATATGTGTGCCGATGCCGAAGCCGTCGATGGGCGCGCCCTGGTGCATTAGTTTTTCCAGGACATACTCATCCACGCTGCCGCTCGCGAAGATCGTGACGTCTTGGAGCTTGCCGTCGTCGAGAATGCGCCGTACTTTGAAAGCGTGATCCGCCAGATCACCGCTATCGAGTCGCACGCCTTTGATCTTGATACCGTCGCGCACCAGCTTTGGCGCAAGCCTCACGACCTTCTCCGCCGCGGCTTCGGTATCGTAAGTATCGATGAGCAGAATCACATTCTCCGGCAACGAGTGAGCGAAATGCTCGAAAGCGACGGTCTCATCGGCATGCGCTTGAACGAAAGAGTGGGCCATGGTGCCGTACACGGGGACGCCAAAAAGTGGCGCCGCCAATACCGTCGCGCTGCCGTCGAAACCAGCGAGGTAGCTTGCCCGCGCAGCGAGCAGACCAGCCTCGGCGCCATGAGCACGACGCAAACCAAAATCGACCAACACCTTGCCCGGTGCCATCAATACCGAGCGCGCTGCTTTCGAAGCGATCAAAGTTTGAAAGTGAAGCAAGTTGATCAGCCGGCTTTCGACCAACTGCGCTTGCGCGATCGGCGCGGTCACGCGCAGGGTCGGCTCGTTGGGGAAGAATACCGTCCCTTCCGGCATAGCGTGAATGTCGCCGGTGAAGCGGAAATTTTCTAGGTAACGCACGAAAGCTGGACGAAAAGCGCCATGACTCGCGATCCACTCGAGTTCGGCCGGCGTGAACTGCACGGTTTCAAGAAAGGCTAATGCCTGCTCGAGTCCTGCCGCCAAAAGAAAATTTCGAGTGCGCGGCAGCTTGCGGACAAAGAACTCGAAGACAGCCGTTTCCTTCATGCGTTGATCGAAGTAGCCCTGAAGCATGGTGAGTTGATAGAGGTCGGTTAACAGAGCGCTGGACTGTGGATTAGCCGCCGAGAGTATCGACATCGCTGCCCCTCATCCGGGACCACCGGCATCGATCAATTCTTTGCCGTTATCTGAAGCCTCAAGCCGCCGCGTCCGTTCATCGGCCGCAGCCGGCGGTTCGGCAGGGCGCTTCAGCTGAATCCGGCTGCTCTGCGCTGACTGCAGGCTGATGACTTCAACAATGAAATCCGACGAGGATCGAAGCTTTTCGCTTTCTTGACTGGCAATCGCCGCAAGATCGGAAAGCGAAATAATTCCCAAAAGCTTTCCGCGTTGCGCCACGGGCAGGCGTCTGATTTTTTTTCTGTGCAAGACCTTGGCAGCCATTTTGTGGTCTTCTTCAGGACCCAAGATAATCACCGGCCGATTCATGTGCGCCGACACTGGGCAGCGAGAAGGATCATGGAATTCGGCCAGACAATCGAGTAAATCGCGATCGGTAACGATTCCTTTGATCGCGCCGGCAACAGTCACCACCAAGCAACCGACTCCTCTTTGGCGCATACGCTTCGCCGCCTCGCCGATATTCTCATCGGGCACGGCCTGGACGACGTCTCTAATCATGATGTCTTGAATCTTCACGCCGCGATCTCCGCGTTTTGCTCCACGAATACTCTGAGCACGTCCGTCACGGTCAGCATACCGACGAGGCGCCGATCGTCGACGACCGGCATAGAACTGATGCGATAAGCTTCGAGGACCTTCGCGGCTTCCACTAGCGGTGCATCAGGTGCAATCGTCATCGGATCGGCGGTCATCGCCGCCGTCACGGTCAATTTTTCCGTATAGCGACGGATCTCGTCTTCATCGCGAAAGAGCGGATAGGCCGGCGCCACTTGGCGCACGTCGCGGTCGGTCACGATGCCGATCAGCCTGCCATTCTCGATCACCGGAACTGAGCGGATATCGCGCCGCCGCAGCAGCTCGATTACTTTCTGCAGAGAATCCTTCGGTCCAACGGTTGCCGGGTCCACGCTCATGCAGTCGCGCACTCTCCAGAAATTCTTTGCCTTCTTCATAAACTCTCCGCCGAGCTCGCCGAACACATCCATCGGCGTATGAATGCTCGATTAGGACAAGTCCCGTTTCTTGGCCTCGAACTCTTCTTTGTTGATTTCACCCTTGGCGTATCTCTGCTTCAAGATCTCCAGCGCGGTCACAGAACGCCCATGCCTGCCTTGGTCTAGCAACCAACGAATGGCGAGGACAAGGCCAGCGATTAGAAGTCCCCAAAACAAGAGCATCATTAACATCATCCCTATACCCCAACCCCACCACCACATCGGATGCATTTCCCAGTGCCACTCGTAGGCTCTGCCCTGCGCCAACGGAGACCCGACCGCAATTAGCAAATTACCAAGCGCGAGCGACCACCAATCGGTGAGCATGCGACTCCTCTCTCCTATCAAAAAATTGATCAGAACACTGCCATAAAGAGAGGCAATCTATATGCCAATCAATCTGTTCAATATGCTGATTGCTTTCGGGGAAGATGACTCAGGCAAATTCTTACTGGCGGGAAAAGCGACCGCAGAACGCTTGCAGTGCTGCGATCACTGCCATGGTCGAAATTGTGGACTTGCCCGAATGTGAGCAAGGATTAGCTGATGGCTAATTTAGCCATCAATGCCTAGCTTTTCGAGCTTGCGGTAAAGCGTCGAAAGGCTCAGTCCGAGCAATTCGGCCGCGCGTATCTTGTCGCCTCCGGTTTTTCCGATCGTGCGCTCGATATGAGTTTTCTCGTAAAGCTCGACCGCTTTCGTCAGATTGTCTTCAGCGCCGAATTCGTCAACGCCGTTGTGCTGGCCTGGTAAATCCGCCGGCTTGATCCACTCGCCGTCGCCGAGAATCATCGCTCGCTCTAAAACGTTATCCAGCTCACGGATATTTCCTTTCCATGGGAGCGACATGAGGATCCGCATGGTGGCGCTGTCGACGCCTTTATAATTGGTCTTCATTTCCATATTGTGGCGTTGTATGAGATGTTCCACCAAGCCAGGCAGATCATCAAGTCGTTTGCGCAGCGGCGGGATGTTGATCTCGAAAACATTGAGCCGATAGTAAAGATCTTCGCGAAAGCGGCCCGCTTCGACCTCACCGTTGAGATCGCGGTTGGACGCCGCAAGAATGCGCAGGTTGACCTTAACCGGTGTCGTGGCGCCCACCGGTAAGACGGTTTTCTCTTCGAGCACACGGAGAAGCTTGGGCTGCAAACTCAACGGCATCTCGCCGATTTCATCGAGGAAGATCGTTCCGCCGCGCGCCCTTTGGAACAAACCTTCTTGAGAACCGACCGCCCCCGTAAAAGAGCCCTTCATATGGCCGAAGAGCTGGCTCTCCAATAAGTTCTCGGGGATCGCGCTGCAGTTGACGGGCAGAAAGACATTGTCCTTAGCGTGGCTGCCGGCGTGAATGGTTCGCGCCACGACTTCTTTCCCCACACCGCTCTCTCCGCTAATCAACACCGTGGTTGGCGTCGGCGCGACCTTCTTGATCATACCGACAATTTCTTGCATCGCCGCGCTGCGGCCGAGCGGTCGGTCCGGACTGAAATGGTCATTAACTTCCCGGCGGAGTAACTGGTTCTCCCAGGCCAATTTTCTATGGTCCATCAAATGCCGAATCTTGCGAAGAACCTCAGCAAAGAGAAGCGGCTTGAGCAGGTAATCTTGTGCGCCTAAGCGGATTGCTTCAATCGCCGTCTCCACGGTTGCGTGTGCCGACATGATCATCACCAGAGTTTGCGGTGAGATGTCACGGACATGCTTCATCACGGCAATTCCATCCGCGCCGGGCATCATCAGATCTGTTAGAACTAAATCGAGGTCGAGCTTATCGATTAAGGAAATCGCGGTAGTTCCGTCGGCCGCATCGTGCACCTCGTAACCTTCGCCCCTCAAAAGCTCGACCAAACTCTCGCGTGCACTTTCCTGATCTTCCGCGACTAATATGGAACCATTCGAATTCATCTACGCACACCTATTCCCAAGAGTGCGAAAACGGGGTACTCGCCTTGCCAAACGTGCAAATGCACAACCCAATTCTATAAGAAAACATTTCATTATCTAGGGTTGAGCAATTCTGAGGCCAGGCGGTGAGCTTCGGTCGGGGCTACTTTTGCGGCAAGGCGATTACAAAGGTCGTTCCTTTTCCATGCTCGCTTCGATAGGTTACCGATCCACCATGGGCACTGACGATCTGTTGGACGATCGAAAGCCCAATACCCGTGCCTTCCGGTTTGGTGGTAAAGAACGGCTCAAAAATATCGATGCCTGCGGGAATGCCTGTGCCAGTGTCCGAAATTTCCAGGATGATTCTATTTTCGGAAGCTGAGCCTTTAATTGAAATTCTTCCACCCCCGGCCATCGCCTCCGCCGCGTTCTTGGTGAGATTGAAGATCACCTGCTTCATTTTATTGATGTCGACGGTGATGGTGGGCAGGTTCGACGAAAAGGAACATTCTACCTGAATTCCTAGTTCGGCATAGCGCGGCATCTCGATTTCTATTGCTTCGCCGACTAAAGCAGTGAGAGTCGTCCGCTGAAAAACGAACTTCTCCCGGCGCGACAGAGAACGGAACTGTTCTAGCAGCGTGCTAAGTCGCGACACCTCGGTATGCAGTCGGTTCACAGTCGATGTTATCTGGGTATCGAGCAGGTTCGACTGTTTACGGAGACGTTGCTCGAGAAGCTGAATCGTCAACGACATGCCATTTAGTGGGTTGGCGAGCTCATGGCCGATTTTGGCCGCCGTCGTTCCGATGGCAACAAGGCGTTCGTTCTCCAGCAGTTGGGCTTGCAACCGCGCCTTTTCTGAAATGTCGCGAATGAACGCGGCATATTGAACATCCTGGTCCTCCGCGATCTTTGTCACTGACAGTTCGATCGGAAAGAGCTCGCTATTTTTCCGCCTGGCGGTCACCGTTCGTATGCGCCCGATGGCACGAGCTTCGCCTGTCCTTTCATAATGTTCGATATATCCGTCGTGCTCCGTTGCGTAAGGCTCGGCCATGAGCAAGTTGACCTTTTGCCCTACAATCTCATTTCTCGTATAGCCAAATATTCGCTCCGCCGCCGGATTGAACATCACGACTCGTCCTTGATGGTCGATAGAGAGGACAGCGTCTTGGGTCGTGTCAATGAGACTCTGCAACCAGGCTTGGCCGCGTCTCACTTCAGAAATATCCCGGATGAAAGCGGCATATTGAACTTCTTCGCCTTCAACGGTTGTCACTTTCGTAACTGAAAGCTCGATAGGAAAAGTCTCGCCGTTCTTGCGTCGACCTTCCACTGTGCGGATACGGCCGATGGCGCGCGCCTCTCCTGTTCTTTCGTAGCGTTCAATATAGAAATCGTGCTCAGTCGCATATGGCTCGGCCATCAAAACGTTCACTTTTTGTCCTTGGATTTCAGCCTTGCTGTAGCCGAAGATACGCTCCGCTCCCGGGTTGAACAACACGATTCGCGCCTGCCGATCAATCGAAACCACCGCATCCTGAGTAGTTTCTATTAGACGCTCAAGCCAGTTTGCGCTGCGTCGGATTTCTTCTTCGGCCTTCTTGCGCTCGATCGCTTCCGATAGCACATTCGCGACGGCTTCCAAGAAATGGACATCATCGGGTTTGAAAGCCCGCCGTTTTATCGTGTGCGCGCCCAGAACTCCAAAAGGCCGATCCCGGCCTGGGATGATGACACTCAAGCCGCTAACAACGCCATGGTCGCGCAGAAGCGGTGGCCCGCTGAAGCGAGTCTCAGCTTGCAGATCTTCTACAATCACTGGCGCGTTGGAAAGGAGCGTGTAACCGGCCTGGGATTCGGCACCGGCATTCACTGTTGCCACTCCAACGAATCCGTTTTTCCAACCTACGCCGGCACGGAGGAGCAGGGCTTTGCCGTCTGGCAAGAGTTCCAAGATTTTGCAGAATTCAATGCCTAAGGTTTGTGCGACGAGCGCGGTGATCTCTTCCATGAGCGCGGAAAGTGCTAATCCGCTCAACGCGCGTTGACCTATGTGAGCTACTGCAGCCTGCTGGAGGACCCGGACGTGAAGGCTTTCCTCTAGCTTTTCCCGAGCAACTATTTCAGCCTGCAGCAACTCGTTAACTGTTTCGAGCTCTGCGGTCCGCTCTTGACCCCGTATCTCGATCTCGCCGTGCGCTTGTCGCAGCTTAACTTCATTTCTTTCCAGCTCCTCTTCGAGATGCTTGTGGCGAAGCGCAAACCCAAGCTGCGTCGCAACCTCCGATGCGACTTGAATGAGATGGCTGTCTTTTTCTCTGAACTGGAGCAAATAGAATAACAGAACGGCAAGAACGCTCTCTCCATCGAGAACAGGAACCCCTAACACTGCCTTGATGCCCGCCTGAGCCGCGAACGGCGCCAGCGGAAACAACTCGGTCGGCTCAGCTGCAAGGTTGGATGTCCATTCGGGCTTTCGGCGCGCCCAAACGCGTCCCGGCATTCCGACATTTGGTGGGAATGAACGCTCTTGGCAAATTTTGACGAATTCGACGAGATTGGCATTGTCTCGGTGCCAAGCCGTGAATAGTCTGAGCTCTTTTCCTGGCGTAGGAAGCCAAGCCAGGCCGAGATCCCACCCCGTAAAGTCACAAACGATTTGCAGCGTCGCACTGCACGCCGACGACAAATCCTTTGTTTCGATTAGAGCACGGTAGAGAGTTAACAGGAGCTCGAACTCCTCGCCAACCCACCCCCGCGTGGTGATTTCCGCGTTTTCCGCCACGGACTCTCCTTTGTTGTTCTTATAGGGCCTGCTCTGACTTTGATAATCCTTCCAAAATCAAGCTCAATCCTGTATCCCGATTGACGTACCTTTGTCTGTTACATACGTTACAAGATTTTCTTTGCCATTCTTTAGCCGGAACGCCAATCCACTGGCAGCGAATTTGCGTCCTTCTGCCCCGAGGGTAATCCGCATGGCGAGAACTATCATTCAATCATCAGAGCTTAAAGGTTTAGGGTTACTCGATTGGGTGCCCCGCGACCGAATAAATCTTTTGAGTCGCCGTATGACGGAGTTCCGCGTCGGGAAAGGCGAAGTTATCTACCGCCCCGGTCAACCCGCCAAAGATCTTTATTGCGTGTTCGAAGGCACGGTCGGCCTGTCTCTTTTAGCAAGTAAGGGAAACTATTTGCGACTCGCCTTGCTGGCGCGGGGAGAATTCTTCGGCGTTTCGGCGCTCGTGCCCGGATGGAGCAGGGTCAGCCGAGCCATGGCGCTTGGAGAATCACGTGTTGGAGTGATCAACGCCAAGACCTTCGTTAGCGAAATTTGCGCAATTCCCTGGAACATATTCACCGCGCTGACAAATGCCACCATTAAACCACTGCTTTTTGTGTCGTTGCGGCGGGCGCTTTTTCTTGTGGAGGATTTAACCGACCGGGTGGCTCTGGCGCTTTGGGAATTTGCCGGTCATCCCAATGCTACAGCCCTAAAAGGACTTCTCCCGTCAGCCCTGACTCACGAAGAATTAGCTGCTGTGGTCGGCGCTTCGCGACCGCGCGTATCGATTGCGCTCAAGGAACTGGAGAACAAAGGCTTTTTTGTGCGCGACAACAACCAGATCAGGGTGCAAACAAAACCTCTGCGTGACTATTTACAGCGCAAATACGAATTCCTGCTTTAAGCTGAATCACCCACTGTCTTGCGCGTCTATTCCCGGCGATTTCTTTTTGCAGCCTGCCTGGAAATTTCCAGATTTGCCAATCTCGTTAGCAAAAATAGGAATCCTTCGGCTCTCTATTTAGATAAAGCTGGCACGTTGTTGTTAACCTACGGCTTTGGCAAGCGAATTGGAATGAGAAAATGAACGGTGCCAATCACGGACGATGGTATGCCCTTTGCTCCACTATAATAAGGAATGACGCAAACCATCATAAGGGTGGCAGTAGCCGGAGGGATTTATGGCGAACGAAACTGAACTTTTCTATCTTGTGCTGCTAACGCTGCTGACGCTGATTATCCATTCAATTCTCGCCGTGAAACACCGTCGGGACGATAAGCATTCTCACGCGTAGCGCAGCATCGAAGAACGAGTTGCAGCGCGGCGAACGGTTGGATAGATCACCCAGTGGATGAGTCAGTCTTGTTGCGATCCGCTACGAAAGCGCGGCAGGATTTTAGATCTGGTAAGGGGCAGTATTGTCGCAGAATCGCATCCCGGCAACTGTAACGGTACGGAAAGCGATGTTGGTAAGCGGAGTGAACGACACTTTTAAGCTCCGCAGGTGATAGTTCGATACCGTTTCGCTGGTTCCATTCAAGTAGTTTTTGTTCCGTTTCATCCCCGGATAATCCCATCAGGCGAAATTCCGAGGCAAGCCTGATCGCGCAGTTATTCCGATACCCGGGCTCGATGTGGCTTTCCCAGATCTTGCGCACTCCCGCGCAAACGAACTCGAGTTTAGACAAATCAGCCGGACGACGAATGGGATAGACAAACGGCTTGCGCGTGAGCTTGGCGGTCTGGCGCCGAACTCGACTGAACAATTCCGACGCTTTCTGGTTCGCTCTGATATCGGCACGCGAAACCAAGCCGGTCTCGTCGGTAAGCGTCAACGGTCTCGCCGTGCGCCGAGCTCGCGTATCTGCCCGGGGTTTAAATGCTCAAGCTCGGTCGGACTCAGAATGATTTTATATAGCTTGGACTTCTCGTGAATCGTGTTTGGCAATCGCAGCAACCGAACTCGATCTTTGATCGAGAGATCCACGGTTTCGCGGAGGGGTTCGGGCAGCTCCTGCGCTAAATGGCGCCGAATAGAGTCGAAGATCATCGGCAGATTCTTCGAAGGCGCGATTCGCCCGAAAAGCCGCGTGTCCAGCAAGAGATGAATTCCTTTGAAGCCGCTGAAATAAACTTGCAGAGCGTTGGGATCGAGCGCCCACCGTTCGAGCAAAAAAGAACTCAAGCGCTTGGCTGCCTCCAGCGCTGGCGTCACCTCCACGTGATCCAGGTCAATGGGCAAGAACGACGACCAGACTTTTCCCTCATGGCCGGCAACGCTCGGCGGCGCGTTGTCACCCTGAGCACTCATGTAAGTCAGGACTTCGTCGGAGAAGAAAAAGTAGGTGGCATAGCAGCCGTAGTCGTTAAATGATTTCTCCAGCGCCGGGATTTCCGTGATCGAAACAATATGGTTTCGAAAGCCCTTTTGATAATGCGCCGCAAAATCGAAGTGAAAGCTCCGCATGAGTTGATTATAACGTGCGCCTTGCGCGTGCTGAAACCATAGCTAAGCCTCATCAGAATCTCGACTGCTTCATTCTCCCTGGCACGAGCAAACTGTGCGAGAGCAGCAGCCATCATCACCCACTTAGTTAATTTCTCTGTGAGAAACGCCACAAGATATTTGATCCCGTCTGGTCACTCGCGGAATACGACAAACGAATCAACGAAAAGCACAAGTGCTCAGCGTACGGCAGCACAAGATGGGTCAAAACTCTCGAAGCGGATACTGCCGGCTTGCCCCGGCGAGCAAAAAATTCGGTGGATCGCGGCTGACTGCCTCCTGCGCGGTTCTAATATCCTGCAACAAGCTTGACCGATTGGCATCGATCAGTGGGTGATTGGTCGGCCATCCGGTTCGATTCAAATCGATCGTCGCCTGCTCCATCACTCGAAGATGCTGTAACACTTCAGCGCGATGGGCTGCGGTCTCGTCCGGCGATACCATCAGTTCCCGCAGCTCACGCGAATGATAAGCTAACCGCCACATCGTCGACCGAAGTTGTTCGTCGGTAATGTAGTGGAAGGTCGGTGGATAGGTGTATTGGCGCACCCATGCGGCAAAGTCTGCGCAGGAGGAAGCTGGCAATGCGAGCAAGCAGACACCCAGCAAGATTATAGATTTTTTCAGGTTGGTTTCTCCGGCACCGCGAGCACTGGACAATGGACGCCCCGCAGTACGCGCTCGGTCGTGCTGCCGCGCAGCGCGTCCAAAATATCAATATGCCCTTGGGTTGCGAGCACCATGAGATCGGGACGCCAGTTCGCCTCAGCTTTGAGGATTTCGTCTACGACCTCACCTTGTCTTACGATTGTTTCAAAAGACCATCCGCGGCCCAACGGCAGATTTATGACGGGCGCCGTCCTATTGTCAGCTGCAATGTGAATTAGGCGAAATTCTCCTACCACGCAGTTCAGGCCCCGCGCCAAAAGCAAAGCTTTATCGAGCGCCGTTTGCGGATGAGGATCATGATCAACAGGAACGAGAATTTTTTTTAGCGCCGCTGAACCGTCCTTGGGTGAAACAAATCCTCTTCCTTCATGAGGAATGAATAGCGTCATGGCTCCCGACCGGCGCGCCAGTGGCTCCGCAACCGCTTTGTGCAACCAGCGATCAAGGCCTTCCCTCTGGTGTGTAGCCAGTACGATTAAGTCAGGCGGAAATCTGTGGAAATGTCGCAGCATGCTTTCGACAGGATCGGCGCTTGACGTTAGAATCTTTCTTATACGAAGGCCGGCTTTGGCCACTTCTTCCTGCCGAACACCGTTAGGCAAGATACTCCACCGCGCCAAAGTGGCTCGCACTGCTGGGAAATCAAGCCAGTAGGCCTTCTCTGGCGTGAGATGTGCCTCCACGTGCATGATATCGAGCTTCCCCTTCGCCTGCAGCGCAATTTTGAGGGCATGGCCGAAGGCCACTTCGCTAGCCGAGGAGAAATCCGACGGATGGAAGATAACAAAATTTCGACCAACCTGGTTTGGGATTGAGGACATCATCTAGTCTAAATTCCTATCTATTAAGTCCCTCTTCGTCTGGGGCAGCGCCGTAGCCGTCAGCAAATTACCTCAGATCAGAGATCAAAATACTTGTCTATTCCGCCACTCTGCGGGCGCGATCTAGAATGGCCGGCACCGCGAGCACTGGACAATGGACGCCCCGCAGCACGCGTTCAGTCGTGCTGCCGCGCAGCGCGTCGAGAAAATCCATGTGACCTTGGGTCGCCATGACGATCAAGTCGGGCGACCAGTCAGCCGCCTCTTTTAGGATGCACTCCACAGGATCACCCGGCACCAAACTCTCTTCCCACCTCCAGCCCGGCCGGTGCGGCAGATACAGCGTCGGCATGCCTTTGTCCGTGCCCGCGTGCAGAAGTTTGAATACGACGCCGCGCCGGTCAAAACCAGACGCCAGGGAATACGCTTCTTCGAGCGCAGCCTGGGCACTGGGCGCGTGATCGACCGGAACGAGAATGCGCCGCAACGTCACCGCACCGTCAGCGGGTGAAATAAATCCCCTGCCCCGTCCCGGAACGAACAAGGTCATCGCGCGCGAGCGCCGCGCCAGCGGCTCAGCCACAGGTTTGTGCAGCCAGCGCGATAATCCTTCTCGCTGATGGATTGCCAACACGAGCAAATCAGGCGGATGATCTTCACAATAACTAACCATCGCTTCCAATGGGTCGCTTTCTAAGTTGAGGACTTTCATTACGCGTAGGCCCGTCTTGGCGACCTCTTCTAACTTGGCTCCCGCCGGTAAAATCTTCCAGCGCGCCAAGGTCGCACGCACCCCTGGAAAATCGGCCCAGTGAACGTCTCTGTCGCTGCCGAGTTTGTGCCGCTCCACGTGCACGATCTCTAACTCCGCCTTGGACTGCAGCGCGATTTTGAGCGCATGGGCAAAGGCCACTCGACTCGCCTTGGAAAAATCCGATGGATGTAAGATTCTAATCAACGGCTCGTCGTTTGGTTTCGCTCGATCGCTCATATCGAAGTCCTTAAGCCACCGCTCACCGCATCACCTGACTGCGTTCGGTTTGACCGTCAGCACCGGACAAGGTGCGTGGCGCACGATTTTCTCCGCCACGTTGCCGATTACGAGACGCTTGACGCCGGTCCGACCGTGCGTTGCCAGTACGATCAGATCGGTCATAAAGTCCTCCGCGCCGTCAAGGATCGCTTCAAACGGATCGCCCTTGCGAACATGATAACGGACCTTCGGAGAGTGTTGCACGACCTCGTGGCAGAATTGTTTGAGTAGGACTTCCGAGTGTTCTTCCGTAGCCCGCAAGATTCTTGCGCGTCTTTGCGGCTCGTTCGCATACATCTCCATGAGGGCGGGATCGGTCTCGGTGATCGCGGTCATGTACATCTCATCGAAGGGATTGTGAACGACATGCAGAATGTCGAGCGTCGCGCCACTGCTCTCAGCGATTTTGACCGCGAGCTTTAGCGCATCGAGGGAGAATCCCGACAGATCGACGGGACAAAGTATTCTTTTGAAATCCAAACTCATATTTTACCTCCTTCCGTTCGACTCAAACGAACGTTTTGAACCGTTTGAACGACTTAAGATGTCCGCCGGTACGAATTCTTTCAGCCTCTTCATA
>WNGA01009625.1_pt1 | contig 14372 bp, 9 predicted proteins | sample 5400061 | NCBI WGS metagenome assembly WNGA01 (sample SAMN13153366, study PRJNA577476) | soil metagenome | isolation source: 100 cm soil or saprolite under grassland replicate 2 | place: USA:California | collected 2016-06-15 | reverse complement strand
AGGAAGTCATCGCGCCATTAATTGAGACGGTCAAAAAGATCAATCCTGATCTGGTGGCCGTGTCCGGCGATTTGACGCAGCGTGCTCGCTCACATCAGTTTAGAGAGGCGCGTGCTTTTCTCGAGAGCTTGCCCACACCCCAGATTGTTGTGCCCGGCAATCATGATGTACCGCTCCACAATGTGTTCGCCCGGTTTATGCAACCTCTGCGGAAATATCGACGTTACATCACCGACGACCTGCGGCCCTTTTATTATGACGATGAAATCGCTGTGCTGGGGGTCAACACAGCCCGTTCGTTGACCATCAAGGGTGGACGCATTAACGAACGGCAAGTCGAATGGATGCGCGATAGACTCTGCGCTTCCGACCCAGGCGCTGTGAAAGTGGTGGTCACCCATCATCCGTTTGACCTGCCGGAAGGTCACGATGAAAGGGCACTGGTTGGCAGGGCCCGCATGGCGATGGAGCAACTGGCGAGCTGTGGTGCTGATCTTTTTCTTGCTGGCCACCTTCACGTCAGTCAAACAACTCACAGTGCCACCCGCTACAAAATCAAAGGACACTCCGCGCTCGTAGTGCAGGCAGGAACTGCCGCTTCAACCCGAGGCCGCGGTGAAGAAAACTCCTTCAACGTTGTCAGGATCGATAGACCACATATCGCCGTTGAGCGGTTCGAGTGGCAGCCGGAGCTCAGGGAGTTTGGCCTTATGACGACTGAGCGCTTTCGCCACACGCCTGACGGTTGGAGTCGAATCTGATTGACAGCCATGTCTCAACGCGATCACCTGAGTATCATTATTTACGACTACTACCTCGACTTGAACTTTGGCTGCGGGTTGCAGTCAACCGTGAAGTTAGCTCTTTCGGAACGCTTGGTACCATCAGGTAACATAACTTCAAGTGTCATCCAACTGCGGTAGAGTGGAGTCTTTACTGTCCCCCCAGGCGTTTTGAGGCTGCCGCCGGGATCATTCTCAGGCGCTTGAATAAAGCGACGCCCATTCACCGATCGCGGCTGACCGCGCACCACCGATACGGGTAACCAATCGGTCTTGTAGTTATTATTCCCGACAAACCTGTACTTGGTATTGAAGGTTGAGTATTGGCTCTTCTCCCCCGCCGTAATCCTGCCTCTGAAGTTTACATAGACCGGACACTGCCGCCCTTCAGTTTCAGGTGGATCGGCGGTAACCGAAACGGACTCGATGGGCGGATCGGGAACAGGCGTCCGGCGGGGTGGCGCGTCAGGAACCGGTGTGCGTTGCGGCTCTTTATAGCCCGTGGGCATGCAATGGATTTTTACGTTGAGGTCTGCAGAGTCGGAGTACCGATGATCCGGGCTGAATCCCAGGATGCTATTGTTTTGGCACAGAACCTCAAACGTGCCCTTGTACGCTGTGAAGGTGTGGAACTCGAACCCACTTTGTAACAAGCTTGCTCGCTTAGAACCTTCCTTGACCAGCCTCTCCAGCTCCGCATTGCAAGCCTCGACGGGATCGGAAATAGATTTCGGTGTATGGCTCTTTGCAAAGAACTTGTAGTACGCCGTGAGGTCAGGCTTGTAGTATGGAGTTGTAAACGGGACCTCAACGGAATCGCGCCCGTGATTCCCTCCTATACTTCGATGCTCGCGATTTACCGGATACGCTACTTTTGTTTGCCCTACAGTTAGGTAAGCACTCTTGAGTGAGTGTTTCTCGGGACAGCGTCCGTTAACGAAAAGATGGAATTCAAGACCGCCGGTGGCTGGCTCAACCGAGTCATAGATACTCGGGTCCTTTTTTGCGGTGACCCTTATCCTCGGATAAGGGGGCCCTTTCGAGAGTTCAAACGCCTTCCTGGAGGCTGTCGTTTCGGGCAGCAGCGCTGACGGCACGAGCAGAGCGGCCAGCAAGCCGAATAGCAGATATCGTCGCGAGTTGTATTTTTTTTCCTGCATGGTGTTTCCTTTCATCAGTGGGTTGCGTGTCAACCGATAGTTTTCCAAACACAACATTGATTAGTAAGGCCTCATCCCCGGAAGGCTGAGGCATTAATGGGTCTTGAACAACTCTGAAAAGCATCCCAGCATTCAATTGAAGTGCGTGTGCGTCTATGCCTTCGAGCCAGACACCAACATTAGCAATCTGATTGCCCACGTTGAACAAAGACAACTACTTGAAGAACTTCCTGCGGAGCATGCCGTCCTTTTCTATTTCAGCGACTGTTCAACCGCGGCGGCCAACAGTTGTCTCAGACCCGGTGATGGAACAGCGGAGTTGACCATCACGTAGGCCTGCACGTCGCTCGGATACACCATGAGTTGAGCGCCGCACATCGAGCTTGGGCACCCACCGTTCTTTGTGTAGTACTTACCGGCGAGGCCGGAAACGGGAGGATCGAAACCCAGGTTGCCGTTGTACATACTCTGAACCAGCGATCTGGAGATAATGTCCCCGCGGTTGAGCGCTCCGAGAAACTTCACGTAAATTCAAGGCCGAAATGGCGAGGTAGCCGGCTCCGGCGTGGCGCGAAAAGTCAGGCCGGGGTGGCACACCCTTCACCGAAGGATTGGCCGAGTCGTAGACCAGGGCAAAGTCACCGGAAGGGAAGTAACTGGCTTGCGCATTCGCCGGCTTGAGCACCTTATCGAACAGGTACCGAACGAACATTTCCGAGACGTCGCTGTTGAGCTGCCCGTGATTGTCTTCGCACTTGAAGAGTTTGAACTGACCGTTGGCCTGTTGCGGCGTAGCCACCAGCGGCACCAGAAGGCGCATTAGACCGTAGCCGGAGTTGTTGTAGTTGTATTCTCTGGGGCGCGTGCGGCCGTCCGCCACCATCTTTTGCAGACAGCCGAAAGGATCGTCTTTGCAGCCACTCGTTTCAGACAATCCGCTGGTGTGATCCAGCAGCTCGCGGAAGGTCAGCGTGTTGACTCCCGGCCCCTGCTTCAGACAGTTCGGAAGAAAAGGTGCGACTCGAGAATCAACTGAAGACCCACGGTCGTTGAGAGCTTTGACCAGGGCTACAGCGGTCAGGGTCTTGGAAGTGCTGGCTGCTTGTGACTGCGTATTGACAGTGAACTTCTCTCGGCTGCCATCCTGTGCGAGTTGGCGAAATCCACCGGCGCCGGATCGGATCAAAGCTCCGTTGCGACCAATCGCATACGAGTAGCCAATCGTTTTGCCTTCCAGCGCGTTGCGGATAAGACTGGCAAAGCGGTCCCAATCGATCGCGTATTCGGGATCCAGAGTGTGCCCGCGACTGGTGCCGATCTGTTGCAGCGCCAGTCGGCGCTGGTTGCCAATCAACGCCGCGCCAAAAGTCCCTTTGGCGCTCGTCATACCTTTCGGGACGTCGGCAAAGTTACCGCTGAAGCCGTTGGTTGGCTTTCGCTTGCCGACGAAAACGCTGATCCAAGCCGGCCGCTCGCCAGGCTGCGCGGCTGTTTCAGCAACCCACACGACGTCGCCATTCAGTTCGCGCACATAGTGCCGCGTAGCGGTTTCATCAACAAACACACCATCCAGATCGCCAACGCCGGTTTTCTGAAAGCCGGCCGCTTCCCTCCCAGGCCAGGAAATTCCGTTCGGCGCTATTTCCTGCCATGTGTCGATGCCGATTTTTGAGGCGCTCTTGCGCACTAGCCTCGCGCCCGCCTGAGAAACCTGCAACTCGATAGCACCGTATTCGGTTCGCGTCCCCTTTGGAATATCCCAGAACTTTGCGTTGACGCGATCGCCATTCTTTGTGCCGCTCAATACATACGCGTACTTCTTGCCCGGATGCTCGCCAAAGCCGTACACCGTATCGCCGACTATGCGCACGTAAAGAACGCCGCCATCGTCGCTGCGGTAAATCGATTTGACCACTCGTGTTTGGGCCGCAACTGGACTCGCCAGCGCGAACAAACTCATGGAGAGTGCCGTAATCGTTGAAAGCGTTTTGATATTCATACTTATCCTTCAGTGCTCGTTGGTTCGGTATCACCTAATTTGGTCTTCGAACTACAGACATCAGACTGAACGTGACTGTAGTCACTTCGCCTGACTTGATTCGGAACTCAGATCGCCGATCGGCAAAGCCCGGTTTTCTAACTACGAGCTGATAAGAACCGGGTGCCAGGGTGTTGACTGCGAATGACCCGTCGCGGCCAGTGACGACGTTTTGTCCACCGGACAGGGCGACGATCGCGCCGGCGATCGGCATTCCGCTGCCGGCATCGATGACGCGTCCACGCAGTTGGCCCAATTGAACCCGGGCGGGCGTTGTTTGCGCGGCTGGTAGGCGACTGGCACTCGGAATGTTGCCAATGGCAGGTCTCTTCAGTGCAAAGTCCTCGCGGCTGCTTGCGCCCGCCCGAATCGCCACGGACCTTTGCTCTTCTGAGAAGCCCGCCCTCGCCACGTTGATCTGATAGTTTCCGGGCGCGAGGTTGTTCAGCGAGAAGCTTCCGACTTCAGTGGTCTTGACGCTGCGGCCGCGAATTGACACCGTCGCGCCGACTATCGGCCGCCGAGTTGCGGCGTCGACAACGCGACCAGTTAGTTCGCCGGCAGACGGTGACACCGGACGAAGCGCAACTGCGGCGCTGCGTTCCGGAACCGTAGGGCTACGAACTGCAACCGCAGAGCTACGTATGGATTCGCGCGACGGCCGGCGGGGAGTTTGGGCATTTAGAGCCTTCGCCACGTAAGGCGAGGCCTGGCGCTTGAGCTGAAAGTCCAGGGACTCTGCCTTTCCCAGGTTTACCGTAACTTTGAGCTTGCGGTTTGCATATCCGACCTGCGTCGCCACCACCGTGTAGGTTCCTGCTTTCAGATCCTTCAACTCGTAGTCGCCGCTGCGAGAAGTCCGCACCGACGTAGCGCTGTTTGATTGAAGCAGCAGCACCTTCGCGCCGGCGATCGGGTTGCCATCGGTGTCCAGAACTCGACCGTGCAGATTCGAGCCGGTGCCGGGAACAATGGCGCGCTGGCGAACTCGCACATCTTTCGGCAAAGCAGTCGCGAGCTGGCTTTGAGCCTCGGTGGCCCCGTTGGGCGTCACGGTCACTCGCGTTGAGACCGGCTTCAAACCGGCCTTCTGGATCGTAATCACATGCTCGCCCGCGGGAACTTTGAAGAAGGCGTAGTGACCGCTGGAATCCGTTCTGACCACTCCCAGGGTTGGAAGGATGACCAGGGCGCGCGGCAGCGGCTTACCGGTTTTGTCTTTGGCAATCCCCTTAAGCGTACCGGTAGCTTTGGCTTTTGAATTCAGAACTCTCGTGGAAGGAATGATCCGCAGCGCGGATGCCCTGGGCGACATCTTTGGAGTGACATCAAAGTCGGCGACTGCCGTTCGCCCGCGCAGCATATCGATCTGGCCCGAGGCGAGTTGCTTGCCGTCCTTCTTGAGAATCAGGGTTGAGAGTTTCCCTGCTGGAAGTGCCTTCAAGGTGTAGCTACCATCAGGTGCCGTGATAGCGGTTGCGTCCGAGTCCGTGTCAGTTACTTCCACTCCAGCGAGCGGTTGGCCCGATTGCATGACAACCCCCGAAACATCCTCGGTCGGTTGCTCTGAGGCTTCAAGGGGTGGACCTTCGGGGCCAGCGTCACCGACGTAAGGATCTTCTTTCGCTCCACGGACCGCCGCGCGCATCTCCTGGATCTTCTGCAAAATTCCGAGTACTTCAGTGGCGCGCTGATCGATTGTGCCCAGCAAATTCTTTTTCTCACCGGTCGGCGTCACCTCCTCCGAGTTTGCAGCGACTGGAGCGGAGTGTTCAGTCAGCGCCGTTAGAGCCGCCTGCATCTCAGTCCTGGCCGCCGCGATCTCCTGATCACTTTCCGTCGGGTCGGCTCCGCCCTCGATCAGTGACGCCTTTGAGGTAAGCACAGCTTTGAGCTTCTGCAACGCCGCGCTTACTGACTTGAGCTGGTCGGTATCGCCCGCGCCGCTCCCTACGACCTCCTCTGCCTGAGCGATCAATTGCTGCAGTTCCTCATCAGCATCCGCCGCGGCGGCATCAACCGGCGGAGTTGGCTCAATAGTCCCGGCCCCGCTCACAGAGTTTGCGACGGGGGCGACTTCAACGAGCGGCGTCAGCATCGCCTGGTGAATCGATACCGCGAGCGACTCGATCGCGGCTGCGAGAGCGGTGCCCGGACCGGAGGAGGAGAAGGAAGCACTGTTCAAATCAATCCTGCTCCATTGAATACCGCCGCCCGCCGCAGTGCCTTCGGCGCGCACTACGCTCACAGCTCCCGACTCAACGGAGATGATCTCTGAATATAGCTGGACGGTGATGATCGACTGCTGATCCGTACCCAGGGCGAGCAAGCCGCCGCGAACTACGAGCTGAACGGCGTTCTGCTTACCAAGCGCAACAACCTGTTCGACGGTTAGGGCAGCGGTTGACGCCGCATCTGAGTTCAAAACAAGCGATTTCGGCAACACGTCCTTGAAGCTCACGGACAGTCGTTGCTTCAACTGTTGGGCTATCTTCCTGCCGAGCTCAGGGGGCGCACCGGTATCGGTCTCATCCTGGAAAGGGAGAATCCCTACAACCGTAACTTTGTTCTGAACCGGGCCGGACAACGCCGGGGCTCGTAGCGTCGTACCACGGACAGGCAGCAGGATTAGCAGCGCGATGCAAATAAGACCCGGGCTCGTGACATTTCGCTTCGCAGTTCGCGTGTAATCAGCCGATTTCATTTCACCACCTACTTTCTACAGGTTGTGCCAGACTTCGTTATTGGTCTCGTTCGAGATCACTTAATGTGGCGGCGTACACTGAATGATCGTTGTCATACCCAGTCCCATTTCCAGCTGGGGTTTTTCTTGACCATCGCAATGCCCTTCTAATCCCAGTCGCACTTGCTTCCACCCCAGGAGACACAAACGCCGAAACCTTTGTACGTTACGGAGATCGATCCCTTCACCGGATCTTTTGCCTTTCCGACTAGATCCAGCGCGTCTCTAGCTGCGGTCTGAACCTGCTGTTCAGTAAAAGAAACGCCGCGACCCAAAAGCTGTTGTCTGATTTTACGGGCGAGCTGGTCCTGCGTTGCGCTCTTCGTCACTAAGCTAATGACAACCCGAACAATCTTCTGGTCTCCCTGGGGTGTCGCAAGCTTTTCGGGTAAGCCCTTTTCAGGTTTATCTTCATTGAATTGGACGCTTCCAACTTCTATCCAACCCTTATTCCCTTCATGACCCCTCCCACCTGCTGCTTGGACGCTTCCTTTCAAACTACGCGTCGCCACCGCAAAGCTGCGCGAGCAAACCCGGTGGGAGTTGTATTTCTTTCCGGTCTGCCGGTCCGTCATCACGATGTAGACACAGGCGGGCGCGCTCTCACGTGACGGCTCGGGAAACCAGAGGCGATCCAGATCCGCCGACGCACGAAGACCGCAAAATCCACCCAGTCTTTTGCCGCCGGGCGAACCGAAGACCTCGACCCAGGTGCGCGCAGCGTTTTCATTCTTTCCGCACGGCGGCAGATTCGGAGACGGCTGCCAGAGGAAATCAGGATAACGTCTGCGGTTGGCGACGGTCAGTTTGTACCTGGTCCACTGCGCGCCGTTCACTTCGTAGTCCTCCTTCCCGACAAATTCCAATTGCGGGGAGGGTAGCTTCTCTAAGGTCGACATCTCCTGAACGATAGAGCTCTGACGCGCTAACTCCGTCTTCTGCGCGCCAACAAGACCAGCCATGCAGAAGACAGAAACAAGCAAGCTTGCACCGGTGGTGATCTTCCAAAAGCTTGCCCGAGCAAAGCCAGACAGGTCCATGTTTGCCCGGCAACTCTTCGGTCTGGACGTTTGTTTGCTCAACGGATTTGTCATTACTTCATCTCCTTTAGTGATTGCTCACTTTGTTTCAAATACTGGTTTGTAACCCTGACGATGGAAGGGGCTCTGTGAAACTCTCTTCTTCGCGCCTTGGCGCTACTGTCAGCCTCATCAGCCATTCGGTTTCACTCTCGGTCCTCTAGGCGGTGGTGTGCGTTGCGGCACCGGATTGCAATCAACCGTGAATGCAGCCCTTTGCGAAGACTTCCCGCTGATGGGTTTGTCGGTGGTACCCGGATAGACCACTTCGAGAGTGGTCCAGCCCTGGTAAATGGGGATTTTTGGTTTAACCCCAGGAGCCAGCATTTTGTCTGGCCCACCAGCAACTGGCAGAGCTTCGATTCTTCGTTTCCAAAACACTGATTTAGTTTCGCCCTTGCGCAGAGTCTCTTCGTAAAAGGGCGTTGTGAAACCTCGGTCACCCACAAAGCGATATTTGATCTTGACGGCATCATCGCCCGGCCGATTTTCCCCTGCGGTTATCTGTCCGCGGAACCCGACATAAACCGGGCATGCATGGCCTTTCATTTCGGCAGGCTCAGACTTGAGGGCAACGTCGGTTATGAGCGGATCGAGGTGCACGCCATGCTTCGGTGGCGCGCCGGTCGTCGGTACATATCCGGTCGGCATGCAGCGAACTTTTGCGCTAAGTGGTGTTCTGGCTTTGTGGGGTAAGGAGGGCACATCCTGGAAACCCGCACCCTGGTCTTCCAGGCAGATCAGGTTCAACTCCGCGTCGTAAGCGTGCGTAAGCTCCACATTAAAGCCCTGCTGCAGTAGTCGAACTCGGCTACTTTCGCGCTGCTCCAGTTCCTGATTGCACGCTTCAACCGGGTTCGTTCGAGGGTGTGAGTACGGAAAGACTAATATGTAGTAGTTCCAGCCCTGCCCATGGTCGGCTCCGAGGGAACGGTGAGATCTGTCAACCGGAAAAGTATCGGAGCCTACGAGCTTTGTGCCGCTGTAGAGGTTTACCGTCGCCGTGCGCAGATTGTCCTTCGAGCCTTCGGGTCCACATTGCCCGCGCGCGTTGATCAAATATCGCAAGCCGCCTTCAACCACTTCGACGGTGTCATAGACCTGTTTATTCTTCTTCGCCGTTACTCTGATAAGAGGCCGATCAGGATCATCTGTGCCTGCGCGCGGAAAGCCCTGCCTGATTTCAAATCGAGCCTCGACGCTATGACTACTGGTTGGTGTCACCAAAGCGATGAGTGAGAGCAAAATGCCAAATAGCTGGACGAGTGTCTTAAGATGTTTGAGGCGATGTTCCCTGGTTGTCGATAACATAGTTTCCTCCCTTTACTGATATCCGTTGCCTTTGTTCTCTGAAGAGCCACACGGAATGCCTCGTTTCGACAGTTCGATGCGGCGGTTACGGGAGAGTGTCGGGAGTAAAGTGCTGACCACGAGTACATCTGGATTAGTGAGTTTGTTTTTCAACTTACCTCTCTTCCCTGCTTTCAAAAACAGCAATTTCACTGGCCGCAAACCAAGCTGTAATTCGCGACTGCCACTCATCACAGGTTGTGCCAGATTTCGTTGTTGTTTTCGTTCGACTCCGCGACAATTGCTGTCGCATCCGCATTCAGCTTGAACGTGGTTGATTCGAGGGAGATGTTGTTCGGCAGAATGCTCTTGGCGTCGACAACAAGCCATTTGTTTTTGCCGGCGGCCAGCGGCGGCAGTTTAACTTCGGTCACTCTGCCCACGGATACGCCATTGATCTTGCGGACCGTAAGCCGCAGGATGCAGAGGCCGGAACCGGCATTACCGGTGTTTACGACGTGCACCTTCATTGCTTTGTCGTTGGCTGGGGAGAAGAGGTATTCCTTGATCTGCAGATCTGGCTGCGGGGGTGTTGCCTTGCTGTTGGACCTCGCAGTCTGTGATTGCGCTACTAAGCCACTGTAACTAAGGGCAAAGACAGCGAAGATGGTAATGAATTGGTTCAACATATTTCTTCCTTTCAGCGGCCGAGCGTTTTCTGTTTATTGTCTTTCTTATCTCGACCGCTGATGAACGGGCTCGGACTTTTCAGCAGTGAGTCAGTTTGAAAATTTTTCATTAGCACCACACTTCAGTGCGGTGATCTATCAGGCCGATGTCAGGCTAACCGTTTTAACGGTTTACTAATGACAGAGGGCCGTCTGTGACCACCTGACTGATGTCAGGTGCTTATGAGAATTTCAAACTGACCCACTACGAACTTTTGCCAAACGTTTCCCGCCCGCCTCAGTTGGCGGTAGAATGCTTTTCCCCGACGCCTTGCACTGGCAACCGGCTTTCATGGACGAGAAGTACAACGTGACCTCGCCACGAGTCCTGAACAAATTGCGAAAAAGCTGGGAAGAAAAACTACCAGCAGGCTAAGTTATTGATGGCCGTACAGATTCGAAAAACATACCGGCTCGGAGAATTCGAGATTGATCCGAATAAGCGCCTCCTGAAACGGGAGGATGGCGAGCCAGTGCATCTTTCGCACAAGCCTTTCCAGGTACTGCTTTACTTTGTGGAGAACCGGGATCGGATTGTCACCAGGCAGGAGTTGCTGGATCAGTTTTGGGATGGCCGCGATGTTTACGACATCACCTTAACCAAATGCGTGGGCGCGATTCGCAAGGCGCTTGGAGAAAACTCGGAGAAGCCGCGTTTTATCGAAACGCGATGGGCTGAAGGCTATCGTTACATCGGGCCGTTTGTTGATCTATCGGTTGCAGGTTCGGCGGCTGCAAGTGCAGTGGCCACAAGTTCACCGACCCTCACAATTAGGCGAGCCAGCAATGCTGCCGATCAATCGCTTCCGGAAACTCACGCGGAGTTGAGCTACAACAATACTCAAGCTTCCGAGGGTCCTCAGGAAGTGGTGGCCATACCCACATTAACTGTAGTTCCTGACCAGCCGGGCTCGGACCAGGTTGCCGTACCCGCGCATGCCCGCTCAATGGTTATCAGCCGGTGGCAGTTTAGGGCAGTGCTCGCGGGGGCTGTGCTGGTAGTCTTGGGTCTTGCCGCATGGACTTTTTTCTGGAGGACGAAACCAGAGCAAGAAATCATCGGGCCGGATTGGTCGAAAGCGAAATCAACCCAACTCACCAACCAAGTCGGTGCGGAGTTTTCCGTTAATCTTGCCCCGGACGGAAAGTCGTTCATCTACGCCAGTCGCGCCAGCGGCAACTGGGATCTTTATTGGCAGCGCGTCGGCGGTAGGTTTATAGTCAATCTCACCAAAGACTCACCGGCAGACGACATTCAACCAGCCTATTCGCCGGACGGCAACTACATCGCTTTTCACTCCGAACGCGCACCTTCGGGCATATACATCATGGAAGCAACAAGTGAGAATGTGAGGCGCTTGTCTGACGTGGGCTTTGATCCCGCCTGGTCGCCCGACGGAAAAGAACTTGTCGTGAGTACGGATCGTTTCACCGATCCGGTGAAGCGCAGTTTGATTCCGAGTCAGCTTTGGATAGTGGAGGTGACGACCGGGGCGAAGCGTTTATTGACAAACGGTGATGCGGTGCAGCCGAGTTGGTCGCCGGGCGGCAACCGCATCGCTTACTGGGCGTTGCAACCGGGAGGCGGACAACGCGATCTTTGGACCATCCCCGCAAGCGGCGGCGAGGCTGTTCGGGTGACAAACGATGAAGCGGTGGATTGGAATCCGGTATGGTCGCCGGATGGAAAGTATCTTTATTTTGCCAGCGATCGCGGCGGCAGTATGAACTTTTGGCGCGTGCCGCTCGATGAAACTTCCGGTGCGGTGCAAGGTAAACCCGAAACTGTGATCACACCTTCTGTCTATAGCCAGCATTTGAGTTTCTCACATGACGGCAAGCGCCTGGCTTATGTGCAAAAATCCGAAACAAGAAACTTGCAAGGCGTGGCTTTTGATCCAGTGAAGGAACGAACTACGGGCGAAGCCCAGCCAGTAACGCAAGGCACGAAGTATGTGACTGACCCCGACCTCTCACCCAATGACGAATGGTTCGCCTGTAGTTCACAAGGTGAAAAGCAGGAAGACATTCTGCTGATCAAACGCGACGGAAGCGAGCAGCGCCAGTTAACCAATGACGTTTTCCGCGATCGCACACCGCGGTGGTCCCCCGACGGTCAGCGTATCGCTTTTTATTCCGACCGCAGCGGACGTTTTGAAGTTTGGTCAATAAACCCGGATGGCACCGGTTTGCAGCAAATCACGTACACCTCCGGGCCATCAACGGTTTATCCAATCTGGTCACCTGACGGGAAGCAGATGCTTTTCAAGCAACGCGGCTCGCAACCATTTCTTTTCGAGATTAACAAACCCTGGACTGAGCAAACTCCTCAAAGACTGCCCTTGATCGAGGGCGCTGGGGAAGACTTTTGGGCCAGCTCATGGTCCGCTGATGGGCGCAAAGTAGCTGGCACCTGGGTCTACAATCGTCTGAACTATCTTTACACTTACGATTGCGAAACACGAACTTATGAAAACTTCAATCTGGTCGGCTTTCGGCCGGTCTGGATGAGCGACAATCGTCACCTGTTATATGAGCGGGATGGTCGAGTGCACATCCTTGAAACGCAGACGAAGAAGTCGCATGAAATATTCTCCGCGGATCCCCATACAATCATCGCGCTCTCTCCGACACACGATGCCCGCATGCTCTACTACACGTTGCAGAAAACAGAATCCGATGTGTGGTTGCTGAGTCGTGAATAGCTATGGCGCGTGTGCACATGTTGGAGGACCGTGGCGCAGCGTAGCGGCCCACGTCTTTGCAAGTTAATGGAGAGGCGGATCGATCCACCTTTACAAGATGTTCGCTCCAGACTGTAAGCGGCTGAAGACGCACTATCCTCTGAAGCTAAATCTAATTGACTGAATAACAACTCTGATGACGACTCGTTCGGGCGCAAAGGGTTTGCATTTGCTCGCCGGCATCATGGTGTTCGCCGCGATCACCCTCATACTTAGGCTCCATGCGCACCGATCTTCGTCTTTAACGAGTGTGATGTTTGTCGCGACCTCACTGGGCTCCACCGGAATAGCCACCGGTATCTCGGTTGCTCTTGGACTTTATCTGCTTTGGCGACGACGTTTCTTTTGGTTCGCGGTCCTTGTGTCATCCGTCGTTGGCGGGGCGCTGCTCAACCGGCTTTTGAAATATGCGTTTCACCGCCCGCGACCTCATTTCGACGATCCGATCCTGCGACTCACCAGCTACAGTTTTCCCAGCGGCCACACGATGATGGCTACTGTGCTCTATGGCGTGATCGCTGCATACGTCTTCGCAAAAACGCCAGACAGGCGCTGGCGCATCGTTATTGTTCTTTCCGCAAGTTTCCTGATCGCACTGGTGGGATTTAGCAGGATATACCTTGGCGCTCATTACTTGAGTGATGTGCTGGGCGCGATGGCGGAAGGACTGGCGTGGCTGTCGCTTTGTCTAACGGTGGTTTATTCAGTGTGGCAGCGCCGGACAACGGGTTGAACGTACGTTTGCCGATTTGGCTCATTGTGGCGTCTGCTGCGTTTATGGAGGCTCAATTGGTGGGTTTTTTGTTCGTCGAGATATATTGTTCCAGCTTCTTACGCTCGGGATAGTCAGGGCGCTTCTTTAGAAACTCCTCATACTCTGCAGCCGCGCGGTCTTTCAGTCCAGCAGCGTTATAGAGTGTCGCTAATCTAAGGTGCGCCTCGGGCTTTCCTAATTTTGCCGCCTCGTTAAGGTAACCGACCGCCTTCGAACCTTTCTTGTTTTGCAGATAGGCTTCGCCGAGGAGGAGGTTGCCCTCAGCAGATTCAGGCCGCAACTCGACAGCTTTGGACAATGGTTCGATAGCTTCTGCAAATCGCTTTTGCATGGCGAGCAACCTGCCCAGATTGAGCTGCGCCAGGGCAAAGGCAGGCCTCACTTCGATGGCATGAAGGTAAGCTTTCTCCGCATCGCTGCGCTTGTCATCGAGCAAATACACTGTGCCGAGTTCAGTCCAGGCTTGAAAATCCTGGTTATCGCCGTTGAGTAGCTGCTGAAAAAGTACAACCGCTTCTTCGAACTTCTTCTTATCAACCGCCTGCTGTGCTTTCTCGAAGAGGGCCTTATTAACCGACGAGCGCTGGTATGCGTCAATAGCAGAAACGGTGCCTGACTTATGTTTTGCTTCTGTGCTTGTTGCCTTCCACTCGAACTCTAGATCCTGTCGCACGTCCGCGCCAGCAGGACCGCCGCTTATAGAAATGTGAACGCGCGCAATTTCGTTGTTTTCTACCTCCACGGCTATATCGTATTCACCCGGCCGGACATTAGGAAACCGGTAACGCCCACCGCTAGCCACAGGCTGACGTCCGGCGACACTACCGCCGAGGGTATACAGCACTATGGTAAGAGTAAGCGGCTTTTTTGCGTCGGATTTATTTTCATCAACTTTCACATCGCCAAACAACGAGCTCCCACCTTGGGCAAAGACGCGTCCATTAAGGCCGATCGAGAGGATCATGAGAGCGACTTGAAGAGCGGTCCTAACGTATCTCACTTTATTACTTCCAAATGCATCGTCCAGTGATGA
>WNGA01015999.1_pt1 | contig 14376 bp, 15 predicted proteins | sample 5400061 | NCBI WGS metagenome assembly WNGA01 (sample SAMN13153366, study PRJNA577476) | soil metagenome | isolation source: 100 cm soil or saprolite under grassland replicate 2 | place: USA:California | collected 2016-06-15 | reverse complement strand
TGAGCTTGCGGGCCGCCTCCTCGGTCGGGAAGTGGTCCTCGCGTCTTGATCGTCTTGCGGATCTGTCGGTGCAGCGCTTCGGCGTCGACGATGCGCGAGATCAGGTCGTGGCCGCTTCGACCCCGTACAACTCGCGCAGGTCCGCCTGGATGTCGCGCACCGACATGCCGGGCCCGTACATCGCGATGATCCGTTCGTCGAAGCCCTCAAAGCGGCCCTCGTACTTCGGGACGATCTGCGGCTCGAGGCTGCGCTGGCCGTCGCGCGGCTGCTCGAGCCGCACGCTCCCGTGCTCGGTGTGGACCGTCTTCGTAGTAAAGCCGTTGCGGGCGTGCCGGCCCCGCCGGGCGGTGCCCAGGCTATCGCTCGGTCTGGTACCGCGCCCCGAGCGGTCGGTGGAAGCGGCTGGCGGTGAGCTGACGTGGACCCTGGAGCTCGCGTCGACGCCGGTCACCAGCGCGCTCAACCGAGTCGCCTCTCTGCTTCCCGACCGTGCGTGGCACTCGCCGTTTCTCGCGGCCATGTCGCGCCCTCCGGGCTTGCGCTGCGCGCGGGCCGCGTGCGCCTGATCGGCCTCGCACCGAACGGACAGCGCTTCGTCGTCATCCGCTGCGCATATGGGTTGCGCGGGAAAGTAGCGCCAACTGCAAGGCCCCCGACCTCGGTGTGATGGGCCCCGCTCCCGAGCAGGGCAATTGCATGACTTCGCTATCCCGCAGCGCGGCGTGTTTGTCGTGGGCCGCGCCTTCTTCGGCTGAAGGCGAGGCGCAAACGCAGGATGAGATTCATGGCGAAGATGACCGGGCCACAATTGGCGTGTCACGACGAGCGGACACGGTTCCGCTCAACGCCATGCCGACGTAGACGAAGCCGACCGCGCGGATCTCGCCGGACTCGATCAGCCGGCGCTTTTGGCGTGCGTGACCCTGGCAAGCTCGTACTCAGAGAGAGAAGGGCCACTCGAAGGACCGCTCTCTGCAGTGCATGTCGAGCGCGGTCCGCATGGCATCGAAGCCGTGGAGATGCTGGTGCTCGGCGTGCCAGTCCGTGAGGGCCGGCCGGGCGCGTCGGCGGTCGATCATCGCCGACGAGATTCGGCACGCTGGCGTGTTCCCAGACGCTGCCGTGGCACATTCGGCAACCGTCTGGCGCAATGCGGACGACGACGCTGCAGCCACACGCTGCGCAGTGAAGCTCGAACCTCGCTTCATCGTCGGCATCGGTGGAGACAAGAACAACATGCTTGCGGGCGATCTGCTCCGGCACTCGCGTCATCTTGATGCCGTCGGACTGCGGCCGGCTCGCGTTCATCCGGGCAATGCAGCGAGCGGGGTTGCTGCGTCGTAGCCGCCGGGCTGCACGACGCCGTCACCGCTGACGAGGCGAAGTCGATGGGCTAAGCGTCGCCGGTCAGGGTTGGCGGCCCCGCTTGCTGAGCGCTCGCGCCAGCGTTACGCGCCGCTCTCGAGTCGCTCCTTCAGCTTCTGCATGTTCCTGGGCATCTCCGCCTGCGCTTGTCGGCGGACGACGAGCGGCAGAAGGAGCTTCCCGATCCCGTGCCCTTCGAAATCGAGGGCGATCGTCACTCGCGAACGCTCGCTGTCCGCGAGCGGCTCGACCCTGCCTTTGACGTTCGCTCGGATGGGGCCGTCGGTACTGCGAAGGCTCCAACTCTTCGGGGGGTTCAGTTCTGTCACTTCGTTCGTCATCGTCCTCTCCCTACGGCCGACGCGCGGTGTCACCACCACGCGCTGCCCCACCGTGAGGGGGGTGTCCCCGCGCGCGGCCACGGCGCTTTCTTGCCACTCGGGGAGATGCGACGGGTTGGTCAGATAGGCGAAGACGTCCTCGGGACGCCGGGATATCTCGATGCTGTTTACGATCGGCGCCATCAGGCCTCCTTTGTCACGATCTCCTGCCGATCATTCCATACGGACTCTTGGACAAGACGAGCGGCGGGGGTGGAGTTGCCTCGACGACGAAGAAGGAAGTGCGTGCGTGCTGGGGCGAGTAGCGTCCCCGTAGGGTTCGCAAAACTCAGGCAGCGTCGTATTCGTGGATGAGTCCGCCGAGGAGGTCGCGACGACGTGGGTGAGCAGTCGCCGCATTCAGCGGCGTTGGGTCGCGGCCGCTCGGCGGTAGGAGGTCGAGCGCACGGTGGGGCCGGCGCTCGTTGTAATGGCGGTGGTAAACGCGGAGCACGTGCTCGAGGTGGCGGCGCCGAGGATGAGGATTGGTCGAGGCAATCAGCGCGGAGTGTGCGGACCCAGCGCTCGGCGTAAGCGTTCGCGTTCGGCGCCTGGACGGGCGTGCGGATCACCCTGATGCCCTCAGTGCGGAAGACCTCGTCGAAGGCGTGGCTGAACTTCGTGTCGCGGTCGTGGACGAGAAACCGGAACGGCTGCTCGTCGCCGAATCGCATGATCAGGTTGCGCGCCTGCTGGGCGACCCAGCCGCCGTCCGGAGTCGACGTGCAGGCGACGTACTCGATCCGTCGCGTCGCGAGCGAGATGAAGAAGAGGACGTAGACCCGCTGCCGAAAGGCGGTTTCGACGGTGAGGAAGTCGCAGGCGAGCATGCTCGACGGCTGCGCTCGCAAGAAGGCTCGCCACGACGCGGTCTTCCTACTCCACGACGTGTTGGGCTACGGCTACGACGAGATCGCCACGATCGTCGGCAAAACCGAAGCCAACTGCCGTCGGGCTCCTTGGGGGAGAGGACGGGAAGGAGCCTGGCTGTCAGCTCCCGGCTCCCTAGCGCTTTCAGGCTAGCGCGGACCGAGCGAAACTCGCACCCTGGGTCGGCGCTGCGTCCACCTCTTTCGCGTCGATCGTCGGCGCGAGCCGGCACCGGAGTTCAGTCGCGCCGTTCGTCGGGCGGCTCGGGCCGCGTCGGCTCGGGTTCCGGAGTCGGCTCAGGTATCGGCTCCGGAGGAGGTTCCGGCTGTGGATCCGGTCTGGTGGGAGGCGGCTCGACCACGCTGCGAGTCGCACCCGGGCTCACGATCCGACCCCGGTCGGCTTCGAGATCTCCTCCAGCACCTCGCCCGCTTGCTTCGACTTCGCCTGCTGGGCAACGTCGGCCTGCGCGACGATCCCGACCAGACGATCCTGCTCGACGACCGGCAGGCGGCGCACCTGGTGCCGTGCCATCACGGCGAGCGCTTCGTCGAGGGCCTGCTCCGGCCCGACGGTCACCGGCTCGCGTGAGGCGATATCGCCGACAACGGTCGCGTTCGCATCGACGCCCTCGGCGACTGCGCGGACGACGATGTCCCGGTCGGTCAGCATCGCGACAAGGCGACCGTCGTCGACGACCGGCAGCGATCCGACGTCCTCGCTCTTCATCAGCTGGGCTGCTTCTGCGAGCGAGCGTCCCGACTCCACCGAGCGAGGTTCGACCGTCATTGCATCCCGAACCTTCTTTGTCATTCATCTCACCTCCTCGGTTCGACTACCCGCGCGTTTCACCCGCAAACGATCTCGCCGCCGCGCCAGCATCACGCGTGGGCCTGATGACGAGCCTGTCGTGCTCGAAGTCGGCGGCGAGTCCGATGGTTCGACGCTGGACGAGTTGAACCGCGCTCTGCGCGATGCTGTCGCGCAACGCCCGAATGAGGAGGTCGTCGATCTCGCGGAAGCGCTCTTTGTCGACTGGTTGGCGCTCCACCGACCGCGGCGGCCAAGCAGGTGCCCGCGAGCGGCCGCCGCTTCAGGTCATCCGAGCCCGCGCGCCAGCTCAGCGCCCACCGATCAGTTCTTCGCTGCACACGACTACCTTTGCCGCGTCTCCCTCGACAGCGAACCCGTCGCCGAGAAGACGTTCACAGTGCGAAGCTGAACCGTCGCGGAACGTCGATTGCGCGCGGAGTGGAACTTGCAGGGGATCGTCAGCCACACCGGGAACGTCATCGCGGTGCAGGTCACCGGCGCAGTCGCACCGCACCTGTGGAGGTGACTCGTTCCTGCAAGACCCGGTACGCACTCACTCGCTCCCATCAACCCTTCGCGGTTGACTAAGCAGACAACATCCGGGACGGCATTCGTTCGCCGGTCGTTCGCCGGTGAGCACGCAAATTAAGGGAGCTCAACGGACGCCAGTGGACCCCGGGGGACGGACGCGCCAGTCAAGGAAACCGCTGCGCTTGCAAGGAGCGAGGCGCTCTCGCTCTCGCGGGGCGCCTCGCTTGCTAGAGCGGAGGGGGAGGGGTTTGAACCCTCGTCGGACCTAACGGCCCGAAACGGTTTTCCGGCAGCGAGTCCTCTTCGCGGTGGCCACGCGACGAAGGGGTTCGGCCTGTGGACGGCGGCCCGCTTCTTGCTTGGCGCGAGCCGTAGCACCGCCGTCCCCCGGCGCTAGGCGCCGAGCGCCTCGGCCGCTCTCTCGTAATCGGCGGCTGCGACCCAGACGATCATGCCGTAGCGTCCCGATCCGGCGCCGGTGGCCGCTGCGGCGGTGAGATTGATCGTCGCCTGCGCGAGCTTCGCGGTGGTGTCGGCAACCGCGCCCACGCGGTCGTCGCCCTGGATGAGAAACGCCCGCTTCGCCTCGCTGAGCGTGATCCCGGCTCGCTCGGCGGCCTCTCTGAGCGAGGCCGGGTCTTCCGGAACGAGATCGATCTGCGACTGGCCGCCGCCGAGAGGGAATCCGAGGAAGGCGAGCAGGTTCACGCCGCTTTCTTTGAGGGCGGAGAGGATCCGCTGGCCCTCTGCGGGCGTGTCTGGAACCGTCACGTAGTGGTACTCGACGCGTCGCACCGTGTCGGCCATCGTTTGACCTCCTCCTCGAGCTTGCCGCTGCGGTGCGAACGATACGCCGATCTCGCCCCTATCGCTTCGCGTCGACGCGAGCGTCGTGCAGGAGCGCGGCCAAGCCGGAGTAGGTAGACCTGGCGATCGTGATCGTCTCTCTGCATGTCGCGACGGGCGCTGCGCTGGGTGCGCTGACCGGTTCGCGGCTCGCTGCGCTGGCGCTGGGTCCGCCGCTGCATCTCGCCTGTGATCGGGTGCCGCACGAGGACATCGCAGACCGTCGCTTCGAGATCCGAGCGGCCTGTTCGGGCTGGCGCTGCTCGCGCTCTGCCGCGGCCGCGCCCGATCTCGAGCACATCTTTCCGCGGCTGCGTCCGCACGGCCGCAAGCTCTTCCACGGCGGGCGCGGCTGGCACCGCGCCGGTGGCTTCCGCGCCGACGTTCAGCTCGTCCTGGCGGGCGCGATCATCGGGGTGCTCCTGAAACCGCCCCGGATGGTGCAATCGACGGGCAGGGCAGATGCAGGTGGCTCGTCGCCGGCTCGACGTTGACCGGGTGGCAGGCAACGTCCTGCCTCGCTCGCGCATCCGCCGAAGGCGGGACGGACGTACGGGCGCTGTACAAAGAGGCTGGGCCTCGGCCCCGCGGTCGAGCGTCGCTCCTCGTTGCCACCAGGCCACTTCGAGATCAGCGGCAGGTCTCGGATCGACACCTCTTCTGCCGCGGTCGACATGCGCAACGAAGAACGGGAGCGACGGGGGTCAAACCCACGTTCGGCACCACGTCGAGATCCGGCTCTAGCCCGACCCCTCTTATCATGGTCGGGTGCATCTGCTGCCGTTCCTGGCTGTCCGCTGTCGTTGTTGTGACTTCCGGCGTCGACATGGCGCTTGTGACCAAAAACGCGCTGCTTCATGGGCGGCAGGCGGCACTGGCGACCGCCGTCGGCATCAACGTCGGCATCGCGGTCTGGACGGTCGCCGCCGCCGTCGGTCTCGCGGCGGTCGTGGCAGCGGCGGCGGCGTTCGCCGTGATCAAGTTCGCGGGCGCGGTCTACCTGGTTTTCCTCGGGTTGCAAGCGGCTACGCGCCGCCCGACGCCACCCTCGGCGGCGCCTGTCGCGCCCGGCGTGAAGCTGAGCGTCGGCGGCGCCCTCCGCCAAGGTTTTGTCAGCAATCTGTTGAACCCGATGATCGCGGTCTTCTTCACCAGCCTGCTGCCGCAGTTCGTGGATCACGGCTCACTCGCCGGGCTCTTGCTCCTTGCGCGATCTTCAATGTCCTCGGTGTCGCCCAGCTGACGTTCTACGCCGTCGTTGCCGCACGTGGACGCCGGACGCTCGATCGCCCGCGTGTCAAGGTACTCGATTTCGTGAGCGGCACGGTCCTCGTCGGCCTCGGCGTGCGCTTGGCGTTCGAGCGTCGCGGCTAGCGCGAGCACTCTCTGCATGCGACGACCGGTTGCCTCGGCGAACTTCGAAAAGAACATGGTCGCCACCGTGGGGCGAACGCCAACAAATGATCGCGGAGGTCGTCGAAGACGAGGACGCGGTCGTGATCAGGCAGCACATCGCGCGACCGCAGCCAACGAAGGCGGGGCCAGGGCTCTTCGCCGGAAGCTCATCGCGAGGCGATCCGCCGCTTCGCCGCCGGGAACAGCCTGCGGCCAGTCGGCGACTACTCGCTGGCCTGGGGATCGTAACGAACGGGCGCGTGAGCGCGGGTGCGACCCGTCCGCCGTTGGGGGCGCCGTTCTGGCCGCCGATCTGGGTGTCGGGCTGGAAGTCCGAGAGCCATCCGACGCACCCACGTTCTTGTGCACGTCAGGCAGACGGCACGCCGCGAACGCGGTGGCGAGCTCCGGCGCCGCGAGCGGGTGGTGACGAATCTCTGGCGCTCGCTCACCGGCAGCCAAGCATCAGCCGGCAAATTGTCCGGCGCGTGGACGACGCCCAGTTGTCAGAGAGGAGAGCAAATGAGTCACGACACTTGAGTTGCGCTCCACGTTCTCGGCGTCGTCGTCTTCCTCGGCAACCTGGTCGTGACGGCTGTCTGGAAAACGCTTGCCGACCGGACTCGCGACGCGAGCGTCGTCGCCTACGCGCAGCGGCTGGTGACGGTCAACCTCTCAGTTTTTCGGCGTCATCCATGTGGGGCGGCAGCACTCAGTTCCGCCTGCAAATCCGGATGATCAAGCGGTGTGAACAGTTTGGCGCCCCACGGGCCAAGCGGCTTGCCAAGGCGAGCGCGACCGACGCCACGCACGCGAGCCCGGTGACTGACTAGGAGCTTCACCGAGCGCGGGCGTGCATCGTCTGCATCCCTCGCGCGGCTCGCGTGCGCGCTCGCCCGAGCGCGAGTCGTTCATCGCCGCGTGGGCCTGCAGACGTTGCGAGTACGGGTCGGCTCGTCGTAGAGTCGGCATGCTCCCAACGAAAGGATCGCGTGCCGACCTGGCTTTGGATCGTCATCATCGTCGTTGTTGTGTTGGCCGTCCTGGGCTACTTTGGCCGGGGACGCCTCTCGAGGTAGCCGCACCCCGGCTGGCTTCGTTTCGCTAGTCGTTCCGCCGGACTCTGCTAGGCGCACCTCTTTGGACCGCGTCGGGCGGGCTGCGTCAGTAGCGCGGAAGGTTCAGTCGCTCGCGTCGTGGGCCGAAGATGTCGACGCGGCTGACCGCCGTGTTGTCCGGCCACGCGTGCGCACCCCACCCCCGCGAGCGATGAGCCGAGCCTCCGGACGGAGCAAGCGGAGGAAGGGCCGCATTGGAGAATTTCGAGGCGCTCGGTCAGTCGAATCCGGGCGGCCTCCCCTTATCGGGCTTCGAGTAGTCGCAGACGCCGGTCGGGAAGATCTGCTTCAGCCGGGTGGTCTCGCTCGAGTTCGGCTGCCACCAGCCGTAGACGCCGCGGTCGATCGCCGCGTCGATCGGCTGGAGCTTGCACTTGTACAGCTCCTCGTCGAACGGGGCGCCCGCGACAGTGCGCGAGGTGCCGTGGATCGGGAAGAGCTGTGTGCACGGGCCGGCGGGCGATGAGTCGAGGATTCCGTTCCAGGCGTCGCTGCCTTGGTAGATCATCGAGCCGTTGGTGGCGAAGCCGCCGTCGACGGCGTCGGCCGGCTTGTTGCCGGCGACTCCGGCCTCCGGGTCGAACACGCGCGCCGGCCCGCGCGTCGGTGAACCAGATCAGCTGGTTGGACGCGTCGCCATCGTGTTCGAGCAGCCGCGCCCGTGCCGCGAACGACTGGCGGGCGTTGTGCATGTCGAGCTCCGCGTCGAGGTAGTGGCGCCAGTCGATGATCGGGATCTCGATCTTGCCGTCGAAGATCAATCCGGAGCGGTCGGCCGACTGCATCGCCTCGACGCTTCCTTCGGTGCGCGGGGCGACGCCGTTCGGCCCGACCGGGTTGATGTTGCGCGCTCCAGACGTCGACAGTGGTCAGGAGCGTAGTTGCGTCCTTGCCCGCAAAACGCTCAGGTCATGCGGCGCGACCGTCCCGCCGTAACACCGCGCCATGGTCGGCGCGTTTCGGCTTGGCGATCCGGATCGGGGAGATGGAGCGGAGGCGACGGGGGTGCCGATGTTCCCCCGCGAGCGAGCTCCCCGAAAGGACACTCGACGAGATCGAGGGACGGAGCCGGTGAGGGCGGTTGGGTTTGCCGCCCCGGCTGATCCCTTCGGGCATGCAGCCCGCGAGCGCGCTACGTTCTTCGTGCAAATGACCGAGAGCCCCGAGGACGACTGGTTCTCCGAGCCCGATGTATCGCCGTCGCCGGGCCGCGCCCGGCAGCCGGTCGCGGACGAATGGCTCGAGGGCGGCGACCTGCGGCCCCGCTCGGCGCCGCCGTTCGACCGGCGCGCGCTCGCGGACCGGCGCGTGCTCGTCGCGGCCGGCGTTTTCGTCGCCGTCCTGGTCGCGGTGCTTGCCGCCACCGGCGTCTTCGGCAGCGGTGCCCCGCGGACGAAGGGTCGGATCATTACCACGACGGCGCTGCCGGCGACGCCGACGACGACTGCGGCGGCGCGCCCCGCCGCCCGCCTGCCGACGACGACGCTCAAGCCCGGCGACACCAGCGCGCGGGTGAAGGTATTGCAGCGCGCGCTGGCGAGTCTCGGCTACTCAGCCGGCGCCGTCGACGCCCAGTACGGCCCGGCGACCAAGCAGGCCGTCGCCGCCTTCCAACGCGCCCACGGTCTCACCGCCGACGGCGTCTTCGGCCCGAAGACGCTGCAGGCGCTCAGGCGCGCACTTGGCCGCTGACGAGTTCTGGCGAGGCGACCGCCCTTCCCCTTCGGCACGCGGTGGGAGATCCGCTGCCGCGGGCCCGCGACGCTCGAGCGCAACACGTGGTTCGCCTGCGCCGCCGCCCCGAAAAGAGTCTCGGTGCTCGGGCTTTCAGAGCAGCAGCCGCAAAGACATTCCAGGCCGGCCCGTGATGGTGGCGAGCAGCCGCTCGCCGGCCGCGAGGCGCAGCGCCCAGACGTCGGTCGGATCGTCCCAGTAGTCGAGAGTCGCCGTGCGCCGGCCGGACGCGCCGCGAATCGGCGGCATGCGTCCAGGCGTCGTCGTTGGGCTCGCAGCAATCCGGCGCAGGGAGAGGACCCATGATCGCGACCGCGAGCGCCTTCGAGATGTTCAGCCGTCCCCAACCGGAGAGCGAGTCGCGGCCGACTGCGCAGCTGGGGCAGCCGTTCGAGGCGTTCGGGTCGTCGGCCGTGCGCTCGAGCAGCGTCGACACCTGATCTGAGGTGAGCGACGGCACCTGCGCGAAGAGCAGCGCCGCCGCCGCCGCGACCTGCGGCGCGGCGAACGACGTCCCCTCGGCGTGGCGGTACTCGTCTGGACCGCAGTCGGAGTAGCCCTGCTCGAGGCAGCCGGGATTGGGAGCCGTCAACGGCACGGGAATTTGCCAAGCCGCCGCGCTCAGAGGCGGTGAGCTCTCCTTATTACTTGCGCGCAGCGACCGGCTCGAGCCCTACCCGGCAGACGAGCAGAAAAGGCGTGTGGGTTCGGCGCGACCTGCGGTCTGAACAGAGTTGGCACACCAAACTCGCGTGCACGCAGATCATCGCGTTCACGTTGTCAGGACGTCAACCTCTCAGGTTTTTCGGGGTCATTCATCGGCTACCACAGGGATCATCTACGAGCTGATGACTCCGACTGATCACCGCCATGAACTCCTGCCCGTTCGTCGTGCGGTGCGCGGCGAGAGAAACTGACGACGGATCCGCCTCCTTAGCCGGGCCCCCTCAGGGGACTCGGGGCTAGGCTAGTAGGCGTTCCATGCCTGTTGCAGTGGCCGGTAGTCGACGACGGTGATGCTCTCATGATCGAGGATCTCGCGTGCTTGTGGTGAGGTGAGGAACGCGTGGTCGTTTTGCCGGATTTGCCAGCCGATTGGCTCGATCGTCTGCCATTGTTCGGTGCCGTGCGCTGGATGGACGGCCCATTCGTTAAGGCCCGGCGGTAGGTTGCGGAGCATTCGCGCGTAGGTTGTTGCCGCCTTGTCGTGGACGCTGATGGAGTAGCTGTCCAGGAAGGCGTTGTCGACGACCGGTTTGCCTTGCTCGCGAGCCTTGCGGCGGCCGTCATCGAGCCAGACCCGTGCGGCGAGGCCGTACTCCTTGGCGAGCGCCATCGCCAAGTCGAGGATGTCGGCGCGGCCGCCGTCGGCGAGACAGTGCCAGTCGAGGTGCGTGGGTGCCAGTCCTACGTCGACCACGGCGTCGATCTGTGCGCGCAGCTCGCGTTCGACATCGGTCAGATTGGCCGCAGCGAGGAACGCGGTGCGCTGGGCCGGCGTGTCGACGTAGAGCTCGTCGGTGTCCGGGTCGAGCAACGAGGGCACGTCGGCCTTGGCGGCGGCCGGCCCCCAGCGGTACTCGGGCGAATCGCGGATGAGCGCGAGGTGGATGCCGAACGGCATGTGCGGGCGTTCGCGGAGCAGCCGCATCGCGTCCGCCGCCGCGGGGCACGGAACCATCAGGCTGCAGGAGCTCGCAATGCCGGTCTCGATCGACTCCACCACGGCAGCGTTGACCGCGTCGTGCATGCCGAAGTCGTCACAGTTGACGATCAGCACCCGTGCGTCAGGTGCGAAACCCAGCAGCTCACTCGACAGTCGATCCATGACGCCCCAGTCTGCCCGACCGCCTCTCCGCTCAGGTCCGAAACAGCCGATGGGACTGGTCCAGAGTATGGGCGCACGCCTGACGGTGCGGGGTCGGCGGCGAAGTGGCTGCCAGAGGTGCGTCGCTACTCGGTCAGCAGGACGATGCCAGCGGCAATTAACCAGGCTGACCAGGCTGTGTAGGCGATCGGGACGATTGTGCCGGCGAGCTTCCAGCCTTTCTCCTCGAACGGCCCGACGAACTCGAGTGAGCCGATGACGAGGACGAGCGAGGATGTCCCGTGCGCCGTGGATTTTCGGTGGCGGTCCGGTGACGGATTCTCTCATGCGTGCGTGAGCAGCACCTCCTGACGGTCGTGGTGGTTGAGCTCGTGCTCGACGGCGAGCGCGAGCTTGGCGAGGTCGCGGTAGCCGAGGACGCGTCGAAACTGCCGTTCGGCTTCGAGCATGCCGGCGGCTGTCCAGCGCAGGCACATGTCGCCCGACTGCCAGCGAATGAAGAACGATGGCCGGCCCGCCCTGCTCAACAGCTGGCTGGCTGCAGCAAGGAACACCCGGTCTCTCTCGTCCAGCCGCGGACGAGCGACCTGGCGGCGAAGAACGGCGAGTTCGTGGCGGAGTACAACGATCTCGAGCTCCTTGAACTCGCGCGACCGCAACCGCAGGGCCGCAACCGCCAGCACCCGTCGAAACAGCAGGTACAACAACGATACGACCAAGCGGCAACCCCCTCCACCCGAATCCGAAGAAGCCGACTCTACGGTCGCGAACCCCAGCTCCGAAACGCCAGACGGAATTACGTACCCCACGCGCCGTGGCCGCCGGGCTCTGGGCGGCGATCGGCGTCGGTGTCGGCGCCGTAATTCGCAGCCAGGTACCGGTGCTGATCGGCATCTGCGGCCGGCGGCGGACTGTTATCTCTTTCTGGCCCAGAAGCGAGGCCTCTCCTCCGGGGCGCATCAGGTCTGGAGCCTATTGGCTGGCCGAGGGCCCGCGAGAGGGCCCTCGGCCTAGGACTGAGGTTTATGGCCGGACGCGCTTGCTGCCCGAGAGCGGGTCTTTCCACGCGTAGTCGCGCTGCGCGCTCTTGCCGCCGTGCGTGGGCGGGAGTAGCTCCCAGCCGTGGTCGCTCGCGGTCACCGTCACGCCGGCCTTGGCGGCCGCCGACCGTACGTACGCGTAGCCGAGCTTCGCGTGGTCAAATGTGCCGACGTAGTCGTGTGCGGCCATCGCCGCTTGCGCTGCGGCGAACTCGGCGTCGGCCCGCTGCAGGTCACCCGTGGCCTTGTTCGCCGCCGGGCTCGCGAGCACGTCGGCGGCGATCGCGTTCGCGACCTTCATGTACGCCGTCGCCTGGAAGCGGTTGGCGTTGTCGAGGTCGAACTGGCTGTAGTCCCAGTTCAGGTCGATGTAGCTCATCATTGAATTGACCTCGTCGCTCGACCAGGCGAAGTAGTATGGCCCGGCCGGACCGTAGTCGACGCCGGCCTCGGAGTCGTAGCCGTCGTGCGGGTGGCTCATTCCGAAGTGGTGGCCGTACTCGTGGATCTGCGTCGTCGTGAGCCCGTAGCCGAGCGAGACGATTGCCGGTGAGATGAAGTTGAACGTTCCGCTCTGCGTGCCGTCGATCCAGTTGTCGTCGGCGAAGCCGAGGAACGGCGCCGACTGCCGGTCGTCGGTGGCGAAGTTGAAGAAGCCGGCCTCGTAATCGGCCGGGGTCGACCCATCACGCCACTCGGCCTTGTGGATCGCGTTGTAGAGGAAGAGGTTCGCGAAGCCCGGATACTGCGGCCGGTCCGGGTAGCAGCGGTTGAAGGTCAGCCACAGCTGGTAGCAGTTCCGGAGCTCGCTCGTCACCGCCATGTTTTGCGAGTCGATGTTGTACGAGATCCGGTGCACCTCGTTGATCTCGTGCTGGAGCAGCCCGGGCGTCTCGTACTGGGGGCCGCTGAGGCCGCCGAGCTGGAAGAAGTTGAGGTCGAGGTTGATCGACTCCGGCTGCCGGTTCGGGGTGATGTACGGCGGATAGAGCGGTGACGAGGTGAAGAGCAGGTTGATCGCGTCGTAGCGGGCGACCTTGCCGAGGTCGCTCGAGAGCTGGGACAGCTTGTGGTAGCCGTTGGCGAAGTATTCCCACGTCGGCGGCATGCGGTAGTCCGCGGTCCCGTCGCCGTCGACGTCCGCGTCGTCGACGTTCCAGTTGTCCGTCCACGACTCCGGCCCTGCGGAGAGGTCGTAGAACCAGAGCCGGCTCGTTGCGCCGAAGCCGGTTTCCTCGTCGTTCGGGCCCGTTCCGCCCCAGGCGATGATCTTGCGGCTCTGGCGGTTGAGGCCGAAGTCGTAGCCGGTATCGGGATCTGGCTCGCCGAACTTCGTGTAAGTGTGGAACTTGAAGTCCGGGCGCCCGTACCAGTTGACGAAGATGACCGTGTCGCGGTTCGGATTGACGCCGGCCGGCGGGTTCTGGTACAGCCACTTCTCGACGCTCGGAGCGTCGATGAAGTAGTTCGTGCCGACATCGAGCACGTTCTTGGTCTCCGCGTTGTACTGATCCTGGAAGAGCGTCCGCGTGCGGCCGTCGACGGTCGACTCTGGGACGGCGAGGCTCGTCAGCTTGTTGAAGAACGCGTTCTCGTACGTCGTGTCGGTGTACACGACCTTATGGTCGTAGCTGTAGTGGAGCCCGACTTCCTCGGTCGGGAGGCCTGGATAGAAGCCGCGCGAGCGGACGACGGCGTCGTAGCGGCTCGGCAGCTCCGCGAGGAAGCCCGCCTGGTTTACGTGGGTGGGCTCGTACCCGAGGAAGACGAACTGGACAGGCACCCTCTCGCTGAAGTTCGCAGGACCGCCCGGATTCAGCGCGCTAAACGTCGTACCCGCCGACGCCGAGCCCGTGACGATCGAGCCCCCGGCAACGGCAAACGCTGCCAAGCACAACCGGAATCGCATCAAAACCCCCCTCCCCAGAAGGCAGAAAACTTCGTCAGCGCTGCGAGGTAACCAGACTCCGACGGTATCGTCAAGGAAGCTCTATCAATGGGGTCAGGCGCCCGAATCACCGGCCCCTCGCCTCGAGTGGGGCGCACCGGATGCGCCCCTACACGCTCCCGACACCCAAGCCTTCCCGGAAAGCCGGTCCCGTCTCAGTCTCCTCGCGCCCGAAGCAGTGCCGGCACAGCCTGGGGAAGGGCTGGCGTCCCTTCCCCACGCGAGATGGAGGCGCATTACTTCGTTCTTTTGAGGATCCAGAGGCCGGAGTTCATGTCGCTCGCGTACACGAGCTTCGTCGACGGCTCGTAGGCGACGCCCCAGACCTGGGTCGTGTTGGTGAGCGTGTTCCGCTGCGCCGGCTTGATCGGGTTCTGCGCCGCGGGAGGGACGAAGTAGGCGACCTCCTGCGGGTGGCGCGGGTCCTTGGTGCTGACGACGCGGACGCCGTCGGTGTACCAGGAGAGGTAGACGTCGGAGCCGACGACCAGCGGGTTGTGGATCA
>WNGA01014231.1_pt1 | contig 14376 bp, 9 predicted proteins | sample 5400061 | NCBI WGS metagenome assembly WNGA01 (sample SAMN13153366, study PRJNA577476) | soil metagenome | isolation source: 100 cm soil or saprolite under grassland replicate 2 | place: USA:California | collected 2016-06-15 | reverse complement strand
GCCACCGGCACGGTCGAGCCGATCCGCTCGGTGGACGTGCTGCCCCAGGTGAACGGCACGATCCTGCGCGTGCAGTTCGCCGAAGGCGATGAAGTCGCCGCCGGCCAGGTGCTGTTCGAGATCGATCCCCGTCCCTACCGTGCCGCATTACAACAAGCCGAAGGCGCCCTGCTCCGGGATCTGACGCAGGCGCAGAGCGCGGCGCGCGAAGCCGCGCGCTATCGCATCCTCGCCCAGACCAACACCGTGACGCAGGAGGACTACGAACAGAAGCAATCGACGGCCGACGCGGCCGCCGCCGCGGTCCGCTCCGACTCGGCGACTGCGGCGATCGCCCGGCTCAACCTCGAGTACGCGACGGTGCGCGCGCCGATTGGCGGCCGCACCGGCCGGTTGCTGCTGCACGAAGGCAATCTCGTGCGCGCCGGCAGCGACCAACTCGTGTCGATTGTGCAGCTGCGTCCCATCCTCGTGCGGTTTCCCGTGCCGGCGACGAATCTTCCCGCGCTCCGCCAGCGCGCGCGGCAGGAGCTCGCCGCGGTCGCCCTGCCCGCCCGCGATTCGGCGTCGGCCGTGGAGGGCGTGCTGTCGTTCGTCGACAATCAGGTCGATACGACGACCGGCAGCGTACTGCTCAAGGCACGGTTCCCCAATCGCGACGGCGCGCTGTGGCCGGGTGAGTATGTCACGATCACCCTGGTGCTCGGCGTCCAGAACGATGCGGTGGTCGTGCCGAGTCAGGCGGTCATGCAAGGCCAGCAAGGCACGTACGTCTTCGTCGTGAACAACGACGGCACGGCCGCGACGCAGCCAATCACGGTGGAACGCACGCTCGACAGCATGAGCGTCGTCGCCGGTGTCCCGGCCGGTGCGCTCGTCGTGACTGACGGGCAGTTGAAACTGACGCCGAACGCCAAGGTAGACATCCGGGGCGGGCCGACGACCGAGAGCGCCGGCGGAGGCGTGGGCGGAGCGCCGGTACCGTGAGCATCTCGGGCCTGTTCATTCGCCGCCCCGTCGCGACGACGCTGGTGATGTTTGGAATTCTGATGTTCGGGCTGATGGCCTACCGGCTGCTGCCCGTGAGCGACCTCCCCAACGTCGACTTCCCCACCATCACCGTCTCAGCGGGTTTGCCGGGCGCGAGCCCACAAACGATGGCCGCGGCGGTCGCGACGCCGCTCGAGAAACAGTTCTCGACGATCGCCGGGATCGACGCGATGACGTCGACGAGCACCATGGGCAGCAGCAACATCACGCTCCAGTTTTCGCTGTCGCGGGAGATCGATGGGGCCGCGCAGGACGTGCAGGCCGCGATCTCCAAAACGTTGCGACAGCTCCCGCCCGGCATTCAGCCGCCCTCGTACAACAAATCGAATCCGGCTGCCTCGCCGATTCTCTTTCTCGCGCTCACGTCGGGTACGCTGCCGATGCCCGCGCTCGACGAGTACGCCGAGACTTTCCTCGCGCAGCGGCTGTCGACGGTGAGCGGCGTCGCGCAGGTCCAGGTGTTTGGGTCGAGCAAATACGCGGTGCGCATTCAGGTCGACCCGAAGGCGCTCGTCGCGCGCGGCATCGGGTTGGACGAGGTCACCGCCGCCGTATCGGCCGGGAATCCCAACCTGCCGACCGGCACCCTGTGGGGCCCGCAGCGCGCGTACACCGTAATGGCCGACGGCTCGATTTCCAGCGCGCCGGAATTCCGCCAGCTGGCGGTCGCCTATCAGAACGGCGCCCCGGTTCGCCTACAGGACGTCGCCCGCGTGCTCGACGACGTCCAGGACTCCCGCACTGCGGGCTGGTATGACGGCAAGCGCGCCATCGTTCTCGCGATTCAGCGGCAGCCGGGCACGAACACCGTCGAGGTCGCCGACGCCGTGAAGGCGATGGTCGCGTCGCTCTCGTCGCAGCTGCCGGCGTCGGTCGAAGTGAATACGCTCTACGACCGCTCGGTCTCGATCCGGCAATCGGTGAACGACGTGCAGGTGACGCTGCTCATCACGCTGTGCCTCGTCGTGATGGTGATCTTCCTGTTTCTGAAGAACCTCTCGGCGACGGTCATCCCGAGCCTTGCGTTGCCGTTCTCGCTCATCGGCACGTTCACGGTGATGTACCTGATGGGCTACAGTCTCGACAATCTGTCGCTGATGGCGCTCACGCTGTCGGTCGGATTCGTCGTGGACGACGCCATCGTGATGCTCGAGAACATCGTCCGGCACTTGGAGCAGGGGAAACGGCCGATGCAGGCGGCGCTCGACGGCGCGCGAGAGATCGGCTTCACGATCCTGTCGATGACGTTGTCGCTCACGGCGGTTTTCATCCCCGTGCTGCTCATGGGCGGCATCATCGGCCGGTTGTTCCACGAATTCGCGGTGACGATCGGCGTCGCGATTCTCGTCTCGGGGTTCGTGTCGCTGACGCTCACGCCGATGCTGTGCAGCCGGTTTCTGCGGCCGCCGAAGGAAGAGCGCCACGGCCGCTGGTACGAGGCGACCGAACGGGTCTATCGGCGCGGCCTCGCCTGGTACGAGCGCTCGCTGGGCTGGGTGATGGACCGGCGCGGCCTGGCGATGCTGTTCTCCCTCGGGATTCTCGCGGCGACCGGCGTGCTGTACCGCTTCGTGCCCAAAGGGTTCATCCCCACGGAAGACACCGACCAGATCCAGGGCACCACGGAGACGCTGGAAGGCAGCTCGTTCGAAAACATGCGCGACCATCAACTGGCGGTCGCCGACATCCTGCGCCGCGATCCGAACGTGGCGCACTTCATGTCTTTCATCGGCGGCGGCACGATGAATCAGGGACGGCTGAACATCCGGCTGAAGCCGCGCGGCGAGCGGCTCCCCGCCGATCAGGTGGTACGCGAGCTCAAGCCGAAGCTCGACGGCGTGCCCGGTATTCAGACCTATCTGCAGCTGCCGGCTTCGCTCCGCATCGGGGGCCGGCCCACGAAGACCCAATACCAGTTCACGATGCAGAGCGCGGACATCGACGCGCTCTACGACAACGCCGCCAAACTGGAGCGCGCCTTACGCGGCCTGCCGAGCCTGCAGGACGTCACGAGTGACCTGCAGATCAAGAATCCGCAGGTGAGCCTGCGCATCGACCGCGACCGCGCCACCAGCCTGGGCGTCAGCGTGCAGCAGATCGAGCAGGCGCTCTACGACGCCTACGGGTCGCGGCAGGTCTCGACGATCTACACGCCGAACAATCAGTACTGGGTGATTCTCGAGCTGTTGCCGGAGTACCAGCGCGATCCGTCAGCCCTCAAGCTGCTGTATTTACGCTCCCAAAGCGGGACTCTGGTCCCGCTCACGTCGGTGGCGTCGGCGTCCAACGACGTCGGGCCGTTGAGCGTGAATCACAGCGGCCAGTTGCCGTCGGTGACGCTCTCGTTCAACCTGCCGCCGGGCGTGTCGCTCGGCGAGGCGGTCGCCGATGTGCAGAAGGCCGCGCGGCAGACGCTGCCCTCGACCATCAGCACTGGATTCTCGGGCACGGCGCAGGCGTTCCAGTCCAGCCAGCAGGGCCTCTTCTTCCTGCTGCTGCTCGCCATCGTGGTGATCTACATCGTGTTGGGAATTCTGTACGAGAGCTTCATCCACCCGCTGACGATCTTGTCCGGCTTGCCGTTCGCGGGATTCGGCGCGTTGCTGACGCTCTTCATCTTCCGCACCGAGCTGAGCCTCTACGCGTACGTGGGCATCATCATGCTGGTTGGTCTCGTCAAGAAAAACGCGATCATGATGATCGATTTCGCGCTCGCGGCGGAGCGCGGTGAGGGCAAATCGCCGCGCGAGGCGATCGTCGAGGCGTGCAGCGTGCGCTTCCGGCCCATCATGATGACGACGATGGCCGCACTGATGGGCACGCTGCCGATCGCGATCGGCTGGGGCGCGGGCGGCGAGTCGCGGCGCCCGCTCGGTCTCGCCGTCGTCGGTGGCCTGGCCTTCTCGCAGCTGATCACGCTGTACGTGACGCCCGTCGTCTACACCTACCTCGACGCGCTGCAGCATCGCTTTGGGCGGCGCGCGCGCACATCCGTCACCGAGCCACCGCCCGTCGCAGCCGACTGAGCCCTGAAAGAGGAACCCCCTCTCCACAAAGTGGCGAGGGGGCCCAGGGGTGAGGTCGGAAAACGGCCAGGAGAGGTTAGCGAATCCCGATCGACACCCCGATTTGAAAGACCCGCAGCTCGACCGGCGTCTCGACGCGCTGCGCCGAGAAGGTGCCGTCGGAGGTATCCGATAGGCCGCCTGCCGGAACGTACTTCACGCGGTCGTGCCGGACGCCGCGGACACCCAGATCGATGGCGATCGGTAGCTGGCATTGCTCCAGAAGAGCGAGCCACCCGCGGTGACGAAGCCGTACAGGCGCAGCGGCCCCTGGCCGAACGTCACCTGCGGGCCGATCGCCAGCGTGCCGATCTGAGAAGTCGTGGAAAGGCCGTAGCCGTCGTAATCCGAATCGTAGACCATCCAGGAGCCGTCGATCCGCAGGCCCAGCATCGGCCCCCCCACGACCGCGAACCCGGCTACTCCGGGCGCAACGGCGCCGGTGCGGCGGAAGTCCCCAAGCGGTTGTGCGACGACAAAGGTGACGCCGAAGCTGCCGCGGTCGCGGACTTCTCGCAGGGCGGACCGCTGGCCGGCGAGAGGAGTCGTCCCAAGCGCGAGGCCGAGCACTGCCATGCCGATCCGCCGCATATCGCCGTCCTGTGAGAGTGGAAGAGCTACGCCGTAGCGGGAAGGCAATGGGCATGCCAAGCTTCCCGCGCACGGGCGGCGGCGATGTCTGACCTCAAAAGGGGACATTCAGGGTAGGCTATGGACCAGATCAGCTACGAGGACTTTGCCCGAATCGACATTCGCGTGGGGCGAATCGTAGAGGCAGAGGAGTTTCCGCAGGCGCGCAAACCCGCCTACAAGCTGCGGATCGATTTTGGAGCGGCGATCGGCGTGAAGAACTCGAGCGCGCAGATCACCAAGTACTACGAGCCCAAAGACCTCGTGGGAAAGCAGGTGCTCGGCGTCGTCAATTTTCCGCCGCGCCAGATCGCCACGTTTTTTTCGGAGGTGCTGACCCTCGGCGTCATCCTCGGCGAGGGGGACATTTGCCTGGTCCAGCCTGACCGCGAGGTTCCCCTCGGCACGCCGCTGCGGTAGCTCGGTCTAGTACTTCCGGTGCCACTGCGGGAACCAGTGTCCTACGCGGTCGCCGAGGAGAAACCCGCCAACGGCGCCGATCACTCCTTCGCCAAAGATCACGCCGGTGCACTTGTTGCGCTCGCAGGTCCCCGAATGCGCGGCGATGAGCAGTCCTGCTAACGAGCCTGCCAGGAGCCCGATGGACGACCCCGTCCGCGCGGCGGTTCCCCGCTCCCAGATGCCTTCGAGTGATTGCAGGGGAATCGGGGCGTCACTCGGATGTCCCGACACGAGATCGAGGGTCGCCCCGCGGGCGCCGGCACGCACGACATAGCCGCCCAGATCGCCCCGGTCGCCCAACGTCAGACGAAGCAGATGGTCCCGTGAGACGCGCATGAGCGCGCGCGCGCGCGGGTCGAACGCCGTCGAATCGTCGGGAACGGTGAGCACCGCTTCCGTTCCTGTGGGAGCCGCGGTGCCCGTTCCGTAGCGAGGGAGCAAGCGTTGCCAGTGCGACCGGCCTGATCCGAGGAAGGCGCCGGCAAGCCCGCCAACGAGCACGCCTGCCGCCATGGACGTAACTGCTCCCTGCGTGCACGGCTGGGCATAGCCATCGATGGGACAAACCGATGCCGCGCCTGCACCGATCCCCATTCCCGCCGCGGCACCGACGAGGGCGCCGATCACCATTCCGCGCCGCGTGCTGTAGACACGCACCCACATGCTATCGACGGTCCCGAGATAGAGACGACTGTCCTCATCGCCGAAGGCGACCGAGGGGCCGAGGGTAAATGCGACGGGCGTCGCCTGGATCAGCGGGCCGCCGGTGCGCGAGCCGTCCTTGAGGCGCACGCGCAGAAACTGGCCGGGCACGACATGCGCGACGGCCGTCTGTTGATCGGCTAAGGCGAACGTCGTTCCCAGTTGCTGTGCGGCAGCAGGAAAACCAAACAGCGTGAGGACGGTTGTGAGAAGAACCTTAGCGGATTGCGGCCTGGGTGCGAGAGCCATAGCGGGCATCGACATACTCCTCGAGAATCCTTAAGAAGGCGGCGACGATGGTATCACCCTTGAGCGTGACCTTCAGCGTACCATCTACATACACCGGCGCCTTTGGTTCCTCCGCCGTCCCCGGCAGCGAAATGCCGATGTCGGCGTGTTTCGATTCCCCCGGCCCGTTGACCACGCAGCCCATCACGGCCACCCGAAGATCCTCCGAGCCGGGATAGCGGGCCTGCCAGGCAGGTCGTTGATCGCGAAGATACGTCTGGATTTGCTCCGCCATCTCCTGGAAGAAGGTCGACGTCGTCCGTCCGCACCCCGGGCACGCGGTGACCTGAGGCGTGAAGCTCCGGATGCCGAGCGACTGCAGCACCTGCTGGGCGACCTGCACCTCTTCCGTCCGATCGCCGCCCGGCCGCGGCGTGAGCGACACCCGAATCGTATCGCCGATGCCTTCCTGCAGCAGGATCGACAGGCCGGCGGTGCTCGCCACGACACCCTTCGTCCCCATCCCCGCCTCGGTGAGGCCGAGATGCAGCGGATAGTCGGAACGAGCAGCGAGCATCCGGTACACGGCGACGAGATCCTGCACGCCCGAGACCTTCGCCGAGAGAATGATGCGGTCGTGCGGCAAGCCGCATTCTTCGGCCAGCTCCGCCGAGCGCATCGCACTCTCGACCATCGCGTCCATCGTCACGTCGCGGGCGTCGCGCGGCTCGGCGAGTCTCGCATTCTCATCCATCATCCCGGTGAGCAGCTGCTGATCGAGGCTCCCCCAGTTCACGCCGATGCGCACCGGCTTGCCGTTGTCGATCGCCACCTGGATGATCGTTCGAAAGTTGTCGTCGCGGCGCTTGGTGCCGACGTTGCCCGGATTGATCCGGTACTTGGCCAGCGCGCGGGCGCAGTCGGGATACTTGGTGAGCAGCAGATGGCCGTTGTAATGGAAGTCGCCGATGACGGGGACCGCGACGTCCGCGACGATCGCCGCTACCGCCCGCGCCGCCTCATCGGTGTTCACCGTCACGCGCACCAGCTCGCTGCCGGCGGCGTGCAAGGCACGCACCTGTGCGGCAGTCGCGGCGACCTCGGCGGTGTCGGTATTGGTCATCGACTGGACGACGATCGGATGGGCGCTGCCCACCGGCACGCCGCCCACGTCGACCGTGACGGTGGGGCGTCGGGTATTCACGACCGAAATGTAGCGCTAAAAGACCTTGTCCTGGAGGACGATGCGCAGCGTCACCATGGTGAGCCGCACCTTTCCGGTAAGACCGGGACCGGCGTTCTGCGTGACCGCGGCGTGGAAGCCGACCCACAGCGTGTTGGTGTTGAAGACGCTATCGGCGAGCGACACGGTGTCGGGCGCGAGCAAGGGCACCGTGGACGGCTGTGGCCCGGAGATCGTGCCGCTGGCGGTGATGTAGGGCGTCCCCGTGTAGACCGACGCCGAGTCCTTCGAGAAGAAGATCTCGAACGTGACTGACCCCGTTCCCGTCGCATTGTCCGCAACGGCGGCGCCGGCCACCGAAACGCTGTCCACGCTCGAGTTGCCCAGCCCGGACGGGAGACTCACCTTTTGCGCGGTGATGAACGAATCCGCCGAGATCGTGATCACCGACGACGGGAGCGCGTAGGGAATCGTGTCCTTGCCGGACGGCTGCATGAAACTCAGCACGTCCACATTGAAAATTACCCGACCTTCACCGCAGGCCGCGACGAGCGCCAGGAGAGCGGCAGCAGCCAGAGCTTTCATGGGTCGCCCCTCAATAGATCGAAATCGCCGTGGCCATCGTGATGGCCCGCTCGGTCGACAGTGAATTGCTGTGCGTGAAGAATCCGACATCCAGGCCGAGCGGCCCGAGCCTGAGCCCGCCGCCGAAGCCGAACTGCATTTTCTTGCGCTGATCGCGTGACACGCCGCCCCGGATCGCCAGGGGACCGGTGCGCTGCTCCACGCCGACATGGATAATGGTCCCGCGGCCCGAGTTGACGACGTCACCGCCGACCGTCGTCCCGGTGCCCATGTGGAGCGCCGCATTCGCCATGTAGGTGACCGGGAGTTTCGTCTTGCTCGACGTATCGGCGACGAGCAACGAATCGACGAGCTTGTTCGTCGCCGTATCATAGACGAACCGCTGGATCTTGGTATGGTCCCACGTCAGCTGGGCGCCGATATCGTTGGCGCCAAGGCCGACCTCGAAGGGGCCGGAGATCCATACCACTCCCACATCGCCTCCGACACCTGTCCCGAACGGTTTGTTGGACGTGTACAGATTGCCGTTGAGCAGCACGTCCGGCGGGCTGGCAAGCACGGCGCCCGGGCCGGTGGTGAAACCCGCAGGACCAATACCCCGGGCGTATGTCGCACCCAGGTAATAATGAACAGCGCCGCCGACGTAGAAGCCGTCGTCCGTGTCGTCCCCGCCGGCGCCCCGCAGCAGCCGGCCCGCGTAACTGACGGTTGGCGCGAATCCGGCCTGAGCGGTGCCGTCGACATTGGTGAAGTAGTTCGTCGAAGGCCGTGCGCTGGAATCATTCACGAGAAAGTTCCGCAGCGCCGTGTCCAGCGTGAACCGGACATCATACTGCAAGAAGCCGATCACGCCAACGTGGAATCCCGCAAACCCGCCCCCCACGTCCAGCAACCGGCTGGTGGTCCCCAGACCGAAGTCCTGCTCTGGAATCAGCACCTTCGATGCGCCGAGATCGATGATGAGCTGGTTTCTGCCGATCGTGAACTCGACGTCATTGGTGGGCGCGGGCGCCTTTTTGATTTCGTAGAAGATCGGCGGATTGAAAATGACATCCATCAAGGCGACGGGGTTGAACGCCGGCGACTTGGGATCAAACATCGGATCGTGGCCCAGCTGATTGATCGGATGATCCTTGAAGAACTGGATCAATCCGAACGGCACCGGAATTGAGAACTTGGGCGCCCCGGCGATGTGGTTCTTGTTCTTGACGGCACGATACGCCGGATTGTAGCGGCGGGCGTTGCCGTCACGGCTGAGCGAGACCCCTCCCATGCCATAGCGCCGCGCGTCGAACGAAAACTGCGCGCGGGCCGGCCGCAGCGGAGCGAGGACGAGCAGGGCGAGCGCAACAGTGACGACTCCAGTTCGCACAGGGCACCTCGGACGTGGGAAAGGCCGTCACAACTTTGCACATTGTGTCCGATTTTTCCATTGTTTGGTGTGAGCAAGGTCACCTGGACGCGTCTCAGGACGCCGTTTGGAGCGTCAGAGTGACCCGTGTCCCTTTGCCGGCCTCGCTTTCCAGCGTGATGACGCCGCCCCAGCTCTCCACTAGGCGGCGCGCGATCGCCAGCCCCAGCCCGGCGCCGCTCGACGTCGTCGAGAATGTCGGCTCGAAGACGCGCGGCAAGGCCTCCGGCGGCACCCCCCGGCCGTCGTCGGCGACGACCAGCTGGCGACCGCTCGCCGCGACTTGAACGGTCACCCGCTTCGCCTCGGCGTTGCGCGCGTTCTCGAGCAGGTTCACCAGCACTTCCTTGACTTCATCCTTCCGCGCCAGCGCCGGAGGGGGGGCGCCATTGCTGGCCCGGACCTCGAACTTCGTCGCGCCGCCGAGGTCGTAGAGCTGCACCACTTCGCGGGCGGTGGCAGCAAGGTCCACGGGCTCGAGCGGCACTTGCTCGCCCGCAGACGCGGGAGGCGCGCCAAACCGGGAGAAGGCGCGCGCGATGCCGTCCAGCCGGTCGATTTCCGCGAGGATACGCTCCGCTGTTTCCTTGAGCGTGGCTTCGAACGTCGCCGCCCCGCTCCCACCGCCCCCCCGGACGCGCTGCAGATGCTGGATGCCGAGCCGAATCGGCGTCAACGGATTCTTGATCTCGTGCGCGACCTGCCGTGCCATCTCCCCCCAGGCGAGGACCCGCGCGGCCTTGGTGAGTGCCGTCGCGTCGTCGAGCGCGATGACGCAGCCGTCGGGTGCCGCGCCGAGCAGCGCGAGCTGCACGCGAATCTGGCGGCCGGCGATTTCGAACTCGCGCTCCTGAATGACGTCGCGATTCGCGGCGATGAACTCGGCGACCGCTTGCCACACCGGTGCCCACCCGGCCGAGGTGGCCCGCGGCAGCACGTCGCCGGGCGCCAGCGGCTCGGCGTTGCCCAGCACGAGCTCCGAGGCCCGCGCGTTGGCCATCGTGACGCGCAGCCCTTCGTCTACGGCGATTACGCCTGTCGCGACGTTGGCGAGCACGCGCGCCGTGCGCAGCCGCGCCTCCTCCAGTGCCGCCTGGCTGCGCCGGACGTCGGTCGCCATGCGGTCGAACGCCGTGAGCACGGGCTCGAACTCGCGCGGCGTCCCGGGCGGGAACGCGGGCGGCTCGCGGCCCCGCCCCACGGCGATCGCCGCCTCTCGTAACGCGGCGACCGGTTTGCCGAGGCGACGGGCGGCGAAGCCGGCGAGATACACGGCTGCAAACAAACCGGTGACGGTGGCGAGGACGAGGGCGAGCGCGAGATCCTCTTGCTGCTGTTGCACGCTTTCGTCATCCAGCAGCCGCGGCACCGCGAGCACCGCTTGCGCGCCGGGGACGCCCGGACCCACCACCCGGTAGCCGATCCGCGTCGGTCGACCGGCCGCCCGTGCGTCCATCGTCAGCTCGAGCTCATCCGCGAGGGTCGCCTGGAACGCCCTGGTCAAGAGGAATGGATCGACGAGTCCCAACTCCGCCAGCACGGGTGAGGAAGTCCCGATCAAGACGCCGCCGCGGTACAGCCACAGCTCGGCATCGAGGCGGCGGCCCAGCTCCGCCAGCGACTGTCGCACTGCGTCGGGGCTCTCCAGGGCAACCCGCTCGGCGCCGCCGGCGGCGTCCCGGAGGGTCTGCCGAATCAAGAGGTCGCCGGCGCGCCGTGATTCGTCGGCGAGGCGCGCGAAGCTCCACGCGGCAAAGCCGAGCACCGGCAGAACGAGAAACACGCTGAGCACCGCGGTGAGTTGAGCTCGATAGCTCGTGCGCAACGTGGCGAGGAGCGTCGCAATCCGGGGTCGCCACCCCTCGGCAATCACCAACCCGAATAGCCAGACGCCGGCCAACACCGCGACATCGAGCGCAACCACCAGGACGGCGCGGACGAGGAGCGCCCACGGTCCGCGGAGGTCTACGCGCAGATGCACGTGACTGCCACCCTGGGGCAACTCGATCCGCCGCTCACCGCGCGCCGACCACTGTTCTCTGCGCCACTGCACTACGTCACCGGCGTTGCGTGCGTCCGTCTGATTAGGGACCGAAAGCGTAATGGTGTATGGCGGCTCGACAGTCGGTGTGCCGCGCAGAAACCTGGCGACCCGGTCAGGCTGCAAGTAGAGCGTGCGCGGGCCGACACCGACGGTCAGGATGGTGCCATTGCCCAGCGGAGCGAGGAGCACATAGTGAATGCCGGGACTCCGCTCCAAACGCTCGACGCATGGCCCATCGGCCGTCCGCGCCAAGGTCGATAACAGCGCGGGGGGAAGATCGAGCGATGCGAGCCGCAGCTCGGCCAGCAGCGCCCCATCACTGCTCCACAATCCCAGCATCGCGGGGTAGTCCTCCGCGACGAGCGGCGATGCCGCCCACAGCGCATACAGCTCAGCCGCGTTGCGCGGCGGTGTGTACGCGGGAGCGGTGACCTGCTGGCTCAGCCGCTCGAGCAACGCGACGGCGACGGCATCGCCCTCCCGCCCGAGGCGCTGCGCGTCACGGCTGGCGAGCGCGAGCCGGCCCTCAACGGCAGCGCCCCAAGCGATCAACGCCGCCGCGGTCCCCGCCACGACGGCCATCACGACGAGCGCCCAACGGCGCGGCGCGGGCAGTATCGCCCCGGCGAGCGCGGGCAACCAGAGGAACGTATACCACTCCGGCCACGCCCCATGCGGGTCCCACAACCAGAGCCCGCCGATGGCCGCCAGCGCACCGCACGCACATGCCGCCGGCAGCGCCCAGCTCACGCGCGTAGGCTCCGTCGACCCGCGAACCAACGCCGCTGCCAGCAGGATGATGGCCATCGCCGTCACCGCGAGCGCGGTTTGCCAGGACAACCAGAGACCCAGACTCACGCCCGTCGCCGGCGGGGCGATGCCCCGGCCGAAATAGCGCACCACATACGGCGCGAACAGGATGAGCAGCGTGGCCGCCGCGATTCCCCACCAGCGGCGCGGCAACCCCCGCCGCCATAACCAGCCGGCGGCGAGCAGGAGGAGGATGCCCGCAACAAAGAGCGAGCCGGCGGACGTGCCGATCACCCCCGCGATGGGGCGATAAAACGTGGCGGGTGAAAACCAGGGGGCGGGTCCCAGCGGCGCGCGCACCAGGGTCCACGCGCCCACGAGAGCAACAGCCCAGCGACCTCGGCCCCTAGGCGCCGCGACGAGGAGCAGAACGAGCAGCGCACTGAGGGCCAGGCGCGCCAACCACGCCGTGCGCGCGATGGCAGCGAGCTTCGCATCGCCCTGCGAGGGCGCAATCGTCTGCACCGAAAACAGCGTGTCGCCGTGCTCGCAGCCGCTCGGCGGCGGACAAATCTCGAATACACTCGAGTCGCGCGGCCCCAGCCCGGCGGGGAAAAAGCGCAACGAGACGTCGTGCTCCCGCGCGAACGCCGCGGCGATCGAGCGATCGCCGTCGGCGATGGCCGGCGCCGCCCAGAGGAGGACGTCGCCGACGGCGACGCCGCCACGCGTCTGGCGGCGTGCCTCGAGGACCGCGTAGAATGGAGTCATGACCGCTTGCAGCTCGGTCGTGTCCGGCGGGGGCCGTGGAATCATCCGGTGCCGGCCCAACCAGGCGATGGGAGACGCGTTGGGATCGGCCGGGATTATGGCGACCCCACGCTCGATCGCCTGCCGCCCACCCACGTCAACGCGGAGCTGCTCGAACACCTCAGACCGCGGGAGGGCGGCCGCCCGCGCCGCGCGTTCCGCCAGACGGCGCGCTTCGGCGATCGCAGATCCGAGCGCGTGCTGCAGGGCGCGCGATGTCGCCGGCACACGTGACTCCCGCAACGCGGGCCAGCAACACTCGATCCGCCAGATCCGCTGCGCGCCGCTCACGAGCACGACGCCGAGGACGAGGCTGGCCAGCGCCGCGGCCAATCCCAGCTTGAGTCGCGGCGGCGGCAGAGCGAGCGCGACCGCGCCGAGGCCCGCAACCGCGGCCAGCGCGGCCCACACGGCGGCATCCCCGTGGAGCCACTCGGCGGTCGCCAGACTCGCAAAGCAGCCCGCGATTACGACCTGCGCTTGCCGCTGCACCTGAGCGTTCTCACCCCCGAAGCGGTGCGCGCCGCCCTCGCGCGCGATGCACGCCTATTGGTACCCGTGGGCACCTGTGAACAGCACGGACCCCACCTGCCGCTGGGCTGTGACACGTATATCGTCGAACGCCTCGCCGATGACCTCTCGTCCAGCTTCAGTATTCTGCGGGCGCCGACGATTCCCTACGGCGTCAATACCGTCACCAAGCGGCCGTACCCGGGCAACGCCACGGTACGCCGCAAGACACTGCACCGCTGGATGAACGATCTGCTGTGGTCCTGGGAGCAGTGCGGCGTGGACGCTTTCATTATTCTCACCGCCCACGGGCACGACCCTCACCAAGAAGCCCTCTCTACCCTGCGCACCAAACGCGCGCGCGTGTTCACGGTCGACATCTTCGCACTCGACTTCACCGGCTATCTCGAGGATCCCGGCGGCCCCACTCACGGCGGCGAGCTGGACACCTCGCTCATGTTGTATCTGGCGCCCGACCTCGTCCGCATGGACCTGGCACAGGACTTTCCGCTGACGGAGCGGCAGGTCGCGCGCTACCGGCGGCGCGCGGCTGGTTCCGTGCCTGCCATGTCTCCCGGCTCCATCGGCCGGCCGACCCTGGCCTCGGCCGAAAAGGGCGCGCGCCTGTATAAGATGATTCATGACCGTATCGCGACGCGAGTTTTGGGGGCCGTAGCCGCATGAATCCGTGCCTGTTGGCCGTGGCGCTGTTGCAGACAGGAAGCCCCGTGGACGAGGGCGTGCTCGTCGTGCGCGTCGACACGATCGAGGTCGCGCGCGAGTCGTTCCGGCTGACGCACGGCCGTCTGTCGCGCGGCGACATCGGCTGGACGCTGGCCACGACGATCCGCTACGATCGCTCGCGGCCGGTCATCGTGCTCGCGCCGATCCTCGAGGTGAACGGCGACACGATGCCGGCCACATTGCAGTACGACGTGGCCGATCC
>WNGA01045635.1_pt1 | contig 14377 bp, 15 predicted proteins | sample 5400061 | NCBI WGS metagenome assembly WNGA01 (sample SAMN13153366, study PRJNA577476) | soil metagenome | isolation source: 100 cm soil or saprolite under grassland replicate 2 | place: USA:California | collected 2016-06-15 | reverse complement strand
ATGTAGGTTGATAACGGATTAGATAATGTCATTGCCATTTTTACTAATTTTTATCATAATCTGTAGCAAGGAAGAAGATTGGAAGAAGCGGAATGACCAAGCCATAAGCACCACCCGAAATTCGTATATTTTTTTGTTGAATAGTTTACATACGTCTAAACCAAAAGTTTGACCAAATTAGACTAGGCTAAGTCAAATATTTCAAACAGGTGTCTAATTTTTTCTGTCGGATCAATAGTTGAGCCACCTATCAATTCCTTAATGTTCTTAATCCGCTCTTCTCGTCTTATTTCCTTAATTCTTATTACCATGACTTAGAACAACCATAAAGTGAACTAAATTAAGTTAAGTTAAGTTAAGTTAATAGGTAATTAAATCGTAATTGAGATTTAAGCGCAATTACAAATATGAAATAACAGAGAAAAGCCATGAGAATAGAACGCTTGCCAGCTCCTATCCCAGAAGAACAAAGACAAGTTAAAATCACACCATACATGAATGATACCAGCACCTTTTGGAATATTAGGATAGAGGCCAACATCGAGAGAAAAAGAATATGTGTTATTTGTGGTCAGACTGCTGCATTTGTGGCATATTTTCAAATTGATAAAGCTCAGATAATTGAAAAATACTGTGAGCAGTGTCTTGATAAACGGGTATATCTTAATGTCGACGAATCTATTCGTGCTATTTATTAGAGCTCGACTGAATTAGATATTAAAAATTTTTTAATAAAATTTTCCAAAAACAAGAACGTATCGAATTTAAAAAGTGCAGAAAACATCCCTACCCAACTCAAGATTGTAGAAACAAATAACAATCTTTTCAGTTGTCCTTTCTTAAAAATCAATCATATCATGACCAAGTTTGAGGAGCTAATGCATATTATTTCCAGAAAGAAGAACAAACGTGATGTATCGGAAGTCATTTGAGATCAGGTTCCTTGATATGACGCAATGCTTTTCGTTTATTCTTGGGATCAAGGTAGAAAGGGGTAGATATAATTTTCAAGTTCGTGTCTTCTTAGGTGCAAACTTTCTTCTAAGCGATGGATCTTTGCTGATAATATTATCAATCAATTCCCTCATTCTTTGAATACGATCATCTAGATATGGAATTATTTCTAGTTGAGATTTTGGATCCTCAACAAAGGTAATATGCAGATTGCCTCCCACAAAACTGACATTGATAATGCTTCTATACGCGGCGGTATTTCCAACGTCGGTCAAAATCTTCAACCATGAATGAACAGGATTATGTGGATTCACCAAATCCCATAATTCCTTTATCAAGTCATTTCTTTTTTTCAAACGCAATTTCTTACAAACGTTTATTGCGGTTACTTTTCGAATTTCAAGTCCTAGTTTTAATCTCTCATTAATTCTAATAAGAAGGCAATCCATAGTGCCGATTAAATGGAAAAGTAACTCCTCTATTTCTAATTCCCAATCTATTCTACCGTCAGAATTATTAGGAGTCTTTCCTTTGGCTTGCATATCGCTTAATATTTGCAAATGTTTCTCGGCGGCATAGAATTTGAACTCAATTCTATCCTCAAGTAATGCTTTTGCAGTTGTATTTGACATTTCAATCATGGTAGGTAGCGGCTAATAATTAAAAATATTTCTGAAGATAGAGTAAGTATGAAATCAATAATGGAATTTGAAATTCTAGAAAAATTATTGAAATAAATCCAATTGGTAGGCTAGCTCCCTCTCCTTTATGTTATTCGGATATTAAATTGGATAATTCACTAGTTCTAGTCTAGTATGGGCCGAATAATTCCGTCTTATAGGATTGCATCAGAAATAGAGATATTGGAATGGAGAGAGTTTAGAAATTTGTTGGACAAGCAAGACGGAAAAAAATTTGATGAAATATTATCTATTCCACATTTGTATAATGTTGCGGGGACTATGGCCTGTAGACCCGTCTTAAGTCTGTAATTCTTATGTCGATTATATTTGAACACTACAAGCAGTTAACAAAATTAACAAGTAAAGAGGCTAAAATTAATGCAGGCGTTGATATTGATTAAAGGCAAAGATTAGTATGAAGTGATAGACTAGTGTTTGGATTTTCCGCTTTTGTTATAATTTTTAACTGTCTTTAACAAATATCTTATCTGGCTAGAAGTGGAAATTAGATAATGATAATGCCGTGAATACCACCATAGTCTGGCACAGGAGGTTCTAATTCTAATTTTTCGGAACCTCTGACTCACTGCCTAACTTTCATTGATGCCAGTCGGCAGTATTTTAACAAGTGTTCTATTTTTAAGAAAAGAAAATTTATTCTTCTGTTTTTTCTTCTGGATCGATTCTTATTACTGTGCCTGTTACTTTATCACTAGCTGGCCCTCTTGTATGTTCTTCAAGCACTTCGTCTACCTGTTTGTGTCCGCAATGATCACATTTTCGAAATCTCATAGTGGCAGTATGTCTGAATGGTTCTTTTGCCTCACCTCTGACAGTATCAACGCCTATATCTCTAAGACGACCCTTTTTACATGCAAGACATAATTCCAACTTTTCAGACATGCTCAAGCTAAAAGCTATACTGCTACATAACCTTTATTTTTACAAAGTGTCAATATACAAGCGTGTCAAAGTTTACCGCGCAAGAAAGACGTATTATTGAAAGGAGTTACATTGTAGGAGAAACTAACATCGGCTTTCTCGACATCATCAATGTGGCCTCTTCATGTAATTCTATTGCCTCTTTTCCATATGCATGTAGTGAATACTTAGTTCCATCCTTGTATTCAACTACTGCAAAACAGTATTCTACTCCATTATTTAGAGTATAATCTTTAGGTGAAATCTTTACTATAATTGGCTCAGTATCTTGTAATTTCATTAGTTGTCTAAGGGCATCGGTGCCGTTAAAATAGTCACTAGGCTTCGTCATTCTCCAACTCATATATCATTATGTGAATATTCGATAATATAAGATCCAGTCAGCTTCGATTATGATTAATAAGCTTAATTTTATATTTATCATAATCACAGCTTATACAAAAATAACTAATCTCAGCTGATACTGATATTCTTCAAATTTTTTATTTGTAGAAATATTTAATTTAATATTTCATTAAAATAAGAACGTGCCTAAATTTACTGCTTCTGAAAGGATGCTGATGCAAAACTTGGTTTGTAATTTATCGATTAAGAGAATTCCAGACAATGAAATCGTTAAAGAAGTATAGGAGCAGACAAAGAAGACAATTAGTAAAGTAACCTTATTCAATATTAGAAAGCGGATTAAGAAGGAATCTGCTAAATGGTATTCGCAGCTAAGACAGGGTGAATATGAATACATACACGAGTTCAAAGAAAGGATTAACGAGATTGTTGATTTACAGAAAAGACATTATAAGATTATAGAAGACAATGCAAACAATCCTTCAGTTCAACAAGCATCTTTAGCAGAGCGCAATACATTCAATCAGAAGGTAAATGCTGCTTTAATCATATTGTTGGCCTACCACTGAAAAATGGAAAAGAACACCCGCTTTATGATTATGAGAAACTGTTATTTGAAAAGCTGTTTACCACTGATCAGAGCTTTAAGGATAAACATCTCTGGGTCCTCAAGTCGACCGGATTAGGAATAACAGAATTCTTCCTTCGCATAATAGGATGGCTCTGCGTCAAAGACGATTCATTGAAGGGTTCGCAAATCTGTATAGTCACCGGGCCCAGGGTTGAATTATCAATTACACTTATTGACCGCTTAAAGGCCATTTTCTATAACAAACTTGGCATTATCTTCCAGAATAAGGAAAGCGTCCTGGAGCTCAATGGAGTGAAGATAGAAGTTTATCCATCGCATCACTTGGACGCAATGCGTGGTCTAGCCAACGTCTCATTTATTTTATTGGATGAAGCTGACTTTTTCCCTCCAGGACAGCAACAGGACGCTCGAGACATATCAGAGCGCTATATTGGAAAATCAAACCCCTTCATAGTAATGGCATCCACACCAAATGCACCCAATTCTTTATTTTACAGGATAGAACATGAAACAGAACAGGAATGCATCTATCAAAGAGTAAAGCTGGATTATACATATGGATTACAGAAAATTTATTCTGTAAATGAGATTGAGAAGCAAAAGCAGTCCCCATCTTTTGCAAGGGAATATGATTTGCAATATCTTGGACTGATTGGTAACACTTTTCATACCAAAGATATTGACAGAGCCGTCGAGCTTGGCAGAAAATATGATCCAAATCGTGTCATTGTGGAGGCAAACAAGGTTCTTGGAATAGACCCAGGGTGGGGATCTTCAGCATTTGGGCTGGTCCTCTTGCAAGTAGCTAATGGCCAAATTCAGGTAATGTTTGCTGATGAATTTGAAAGGCCAAGGTATGAAGATATGGCCTCCAAAGTAATAGATATGATTCGTGGTTTGAATAGAAGGAAGATAGACCAGGAGTATTTGGATTCCTGCAAGATTTATGTTGATGCGGCTAATCCCGAATTTATAACGACGTTAAAGCGGGAAGTGGGCGAGACTACAAACTGGGAATATATTCAAGAGAAGATTCTATACTGCAAGAAGAATAATTTAGATTTAGCCAGGTTTATGACAGTTGTGCCAGTCCCGTTTTCAACAGCTGGAAAAGACATGATAATGCATACAAAAGAATTGCTAGAACATGAACGTCCATTAGTGGCAATTAATCCAGAATTTGAAAAGTTAATAACTTCATTGAGGACTGCCATAAGTGACGACCTGGGCAAATTAGATAAAGAACAGACAAGTTACCACAATGTGTTGGATGCTTTCAGGTTAGCGTTAAAAGGGATTAATTTGGTGAAAAAGGAGACTTAAAAGCAGCTGGTGAATCCTAGTCAGAGAACGTTTAAGGAACCCAGTGGCTAGTAACAAAAGTCCGAATTTTTTAACATATCATTTTTCCCTGAAACCTTAATTATCATATCTACTAAAAGAATAGTTAATGGAATTATGTAACTACTCAGACGAACAGGTTTTTAGATCGAACTTGAAACTTATTTCATTTATGACAGCAGCCTCTGTAACACTCTTATTGTCATTTGCTCAAACAGGCTGGGCTGACTTTATTAAATGCGATCCTGCTATCTTGGTATGTAATGGAACTCCAGGTGATGATATAATTATAGCCGACACTGGTAGTGGTAATGTAATACATGGGTTAGCAGGTAATGATTTCATCCAATCTGATGTAGTCGGAGTAGTCTTCGGAGATGAAGGTAATGATATCCTAATTGGATCAAACTTTAACGATGTTCTAAATGGAGGAATAGGTAGTGATGCCATTGATGGAAAGGCTGGCGCCGATACGATCCTGGAGCAGGACGTTCAGGTAGTAGGGCACCTTGTTCTTAACAACGACATCATTGCAGGTGGCGCAGGGGATGACTATATATCGTCTGGTTACGGCTTTGATAGGATTTTTAGCGGACCAGATGACGATCGCATCATTCCAAATGGTAGTGTTCGTGATTTTAATCAAGATAGGGTAGACTGTGGTGCCGGTGCAGCCGATGAGGTCTTCATCTATTCATACGACTTTGATACTACCATTAATTGTGAAACTGTTACAGATTTTGATCAATAAGTCTGGCCGTTATAACGCAGATTTTGGAGTATGGTTACCATGACGGTTATTGTGAAAAACTTTGATAAATACAAAATAGATTTCCACAGTGATTATTATAGCCTGGCGCAGAACGATTACGGTGTTAAAAACTATATACAAATCGAGTGTTACAATAATCAAACGCGAGTTGCAAACCTGTTCTTTTTTGATAAACTTAGTCTTCTTAAGAATTCATATCAATCTTCTAGTGGCGTAGACGTAATCAATCTTTTTTATCAGCTCGATCGATTTGATGAGATTTACAATTTGATACGACGTGAAATACCACTCCACGTAACTATTGATGATAAAACTTTGAACGGGAACGTTGGCAGCACTCAAATTGAACCCGCAGGAGAACTGGATGTATAGGCTTGACGCGTTTTGGTGGTTTTGGTGGATTGAATAAACTTCTAATTCCAATACTTTTAGCAATATTCTTCTCATTATTAACGACTCAAAGTCTGGCCAATGCTGAGATTAAGGTGACTCCTCCTTTGAACTGGCAACCGTCTCCAAATAATAATTCAACTAAAATGGAATGGATTCAAAATTCTACAAAAAGCCTTCTTGCAATAATCAAGCTCCCTGTCGATATAGCGTTTCCTTTATTCATTGTGGGCCCTGGAATGGCCCAATCTTTCGCAGACCAAGGAATATTAGAATCTGTAGACCAAGTAACATTTGGTCATAGCAATTATGGCCAGAGGTATTTCCTGAATATTTCTTCTCGCTCAAATATAGCAAATGCTTCTTCTTCTACTCTGGTAGATATAAAGGGTTTTTTAGATCAGATGTCTGGGGCTTATGATGTTCCTTTCAAGGAGATGTTGATTATAAGTGAGAAACAAGGCGGCTTATATGGAATAACGCTTGTAAGTCCAAGAGAGAATTTTAATTCTAAATTGAATGAAATCAAGCCAACTCTCGATTCAATTGAGTTGAGTAATTCTACAGCCACGGTTAATTAAATTAGAAAGGGTAAATCCTAGTCAGAGAACATTTAGGGAACCAAGTAGTAGTATCAAAATTCCGAATTTTTTAATATATGATTTTTCCCTGAAACCTTAATTATTATATCTACTAGAAAAACGTTAATGAACAAGAGCGGAACTCTTGGGATGATAATAGTATTGTCAGTTGCAACGCTTGGATCAACAATAGTGGATACGTATGGCGCACAATACGTCGAAGCGGCAAAATCAGGTTTGGCGTTCTTGTGGTGTTATTCTACCCCGAATAGCCCGAATGATTTCCTGTGCTACACTAACCATGGAGAGTGCAGTATGGTCCAGTCAGCAGACGATGATGCAAAAAGTGACTGTCTCAGAGAGAAAAACGGTTCCTAAACAACAAGTTATAATTGCAAGGACCTAACTGCACACTTGCCCTCCCTTTTTTTATTTACGATGGCTCTTCTATATCTCCCGATTTTGATATCAAATAATAATAGACTGGTTCAATTGAATTGAGTAATTCGACGGCTTTGGCTAACTGAATAAAAATAACAATCTTTTTAGTTGTCCTCTCTATAAAATCAATTAACATGACCAAATTTGAAGAGCTAGTCGATATAATTAACCATAAAAGATCTTCTGAAAATAAGATGAGATTGACGGATCCATTATTGATGTTTTATACAGAAAAGCAAAGCACAAGCCTAATGAAGGATTTGGAAGTGCGCCATGGGATTCGGGTTATTGAATAAAATGACACTCTTCAGTTTTGAACGCTATAATTACAAAGTGAGAAAGAGAAAGGCTCTATCCAACTTCACACGGCAACTTACAGAACTAAGTTAAGCTAAGTTAAGTTAAGTTAAGAAGTAATTAGATGGTAATTGAGACTTAAGCGCAATTACAAATACGAAATAACAAAGAGAAAAGCCATAAGAATAGAACGGTTGCCAGCTCCTATCCCAGAAGAACAAAGAGAAGTTAAAATCACTCCATACATGAATGATACCAAGCAAAATACAAACCTAATCAAGGTTTTGCAGATAGATGGAACGATTGATTGACTAAGTTGAAAGTTCTCCCTAACCGTTATATACATTACATAAAAAAGAGAGAAGCATTCAAGCTTGAGGCATTAGAACCAGAACCAGAACAGACAAAAAGAATATCACCCAAGTATGTAAGATATTATTCTTATTCGATTACGAAGGGAAAAAGAACATGTGTTATCTGTGGCCAGGATGGTGTCTATAATGCATATTTCCAAGTTAAAGGGGCGCAGATAATTGAGAAATACTGCCAGGTTTGTTGTGATAAATATGTATATCTTGAGGTTGATCAGTCAGTTCCTACTTTCAGTAAATAATAAAGTTTTTGTAGCTTTCCTGTGTTGGTAACCTTATAGAAAAATGACTACAGCAACAAAACCAAAACCATTCCCAAATACAACTGTCCAATATGCAAGAAAAATTACAGAAAGAGGTTTGGAACTGACATAAAAGAGCAGTATGATGACCACATGAGGTCAAAACATCGACTAGTCTAAGTTAAGATTTAGTCCTTGGCTGGTTCTAATTTGTCAACTTCGCCGATGATCAATTCATGAAGTTAAGTTAGTTATTGCCTTGGCTCTTCGGTAAAGCCTGTCCTTTCATAAACCGAGACTAGGTCAATAAAGTTGTCCTGCGTCGCTGACACCGTTGGCTCGACCTTCGTCGTATATTGAACTGTGACAGTGAGGTCTTTGCCGTCCTCTTTTATCTCGACAGAATCTCCCTTTTTGTTGAAAAGTTTCTTCTGTTTAGTCATTTCTTATACCACTCCAACAACTCTCTTAAACATTGTTAAACATTGTTAATTATATCACTAGTGATATTCTAAAAATTATTTGATAATTTTTATTAATTACCCATATCATCATATCACTAGTGATATTCTAGAAATAGCCACCTTGGCATTTTGAGGGATTTTCTCGTTACTAATGAAGGAGAGCACTCACAACCTCCAAAAAACCGAAGGTGACTATTTGGGGGTTTAAGCATGAAAATGGGTCAAAAAATGATTAAATTCGTGCTCAAAAATGCCATAGTCACCCTAGTGAGCTTTTTGCGATTTTCAACTTGCGGGGGAAAATAAAAATTATGAAATAATAATTTTCCCAGACAACTTCAATAACCCCCAAAAAGGTGACTATGGTGACCATCCTCGCTCTTTCGCAAATACGGCGATATTAGCAAACGTCGCGAAACCCTACTTCCACAACTTATTGCAGCTAATTATACTTATTATATATCTAGATTGGGAAAAAATAGACCCATTTTGAGCAGTCTAAACATAAAAGCGGAAAAAATCAAAAGTGGATAACAATTACCATGATCACACAAGTTAAAGCCAAATACGAGGAGCAGAACGCGAATACGTCTACTGTCCGAATTTCACCTAACCCATTCTCAAATATATAATACGACATCACTTTTTCCTGTAAGTTATTTCTTCGTAATTTCAAGAATATCACTAGCGATATCAATGTTCTACTAACATAGTAATGTAAATTCTGTCATTTCATGATGTGGATTAAGTAATACCATCATTTGATACTAAATTAATCCTACTAGAGCGGGTCTAAAAATTGTGTCAAATTTGATTCACACCCCGATGAATTAAAGCCTCTTACTAATTGTTAGTTCCGTTTTTTTATGCAATTTAGTGAATTGGTGTTCTTATTACAAAGGCCCAATTGCATTGCATTCAGACATCGATTCGTGTGGCAATAACATTCACTACTGCCTGAGCAATAACGTCATGGTAGTCATGACGGGCTATTTTGCATTGTTCAATTTGAATACCGTTAGTGCCCAGACGGTTTACAATATTTTTTGGCTTATCGCCATTAAACTTTCCAATAGGGCAAGGGGAAACATTGACTACTATATCGGAATTCCTTTCTTCGAGAGCCTCCTTGATTGCATCCCTGATATCACCTTTCAGGCGAGCGTCCGGATTACGTGGATTGCCTCCAACACAAATGGAATCTTCCTGCCATCCATGAAAGGCAATGGAATAATTGAACGTAGGATTTGCCCCAATAATCTTGTTAAGCATTGGGAATGATTTTTCACTAATTTCGGTTGAAGTGATATGCCAACGCTCAAGTGCATCTTCATTGGATTTGCCATCGGATTTGCTACTAAAGCCCTTACATAACCATAGAGAAACACGATCAGTCGAAAAATGATTCGCGACGCATTCTGCTTCCACATCTGTCCACTGTTCAATATCACCGCCGTGTGGTGCAATCACTACTAGTTTGCTATTTTGCACGTCGTGATTCAAATGTTCAATAAGTTCACCACGTTTCTCTGCCTCCTCATCTTTATCAAGACCTTCGATCATGATCTGAGCTTTCACCTCTCCCTTGCAAGCGTTACCTGAGGGTTGGCAATTATTCAAGTTCCCAATTCTGTTTCCTAGAATTACATCACCTGCATGATTAAGAAAAAACGATGATGCTGTATAAATTGCACCAAGAACCCCATGTGCTATAGGAAATTCTATACGAACTTGTTCTCCTGAATCTCTTCCTATGTTATTAATCTGTGCCTCATTTGCCTTGCAATGTTCTGGGAGAACACGATGCTCATCAGGTTCTACCTGGAATTGTGCGTGGAATGAACCTTGATTATCGCTCAATATTAATTTGCAATAATTTAATCAGCTATAAAAATATCGTATTTTGGCGTCGTTTATTTTCTTCTAGAACGATAGAGGAAGTGAATTTCGCTTTATATGGCTAACTTCTAAATGAGTGTTTTTATAATTGAGATCAAATGCACCTCAATCTTCATATTTCGTAGAGCTCTATGCTCAGTAATTGCTACTAATCTTGAGATCATGGCCCATTTTTATATATGCGTTATCAATATCAATCGAATCAATTCTTATCGAACCGTTAACCACAACCCTTAGTATACCCCCTATAGTTATATCGGCAGTAAGCATAACCGTAGCTGGAATATTGTTACTTCTTACATCTACCTTACTGTATAGAAGAAATAAAATAACGACTGGTGTATCGAGAAGCGGTTTAATATTTTCGAAATCTAAGAGAAATCTGCTTTATGCATCTGTATCTCTAGCAATTGGAATACTCAGTTGGTATGATTCCATAAGTAGAGTTGGTGCCTCTAAGGAAATGCTTCTTGCTAGTCCATTAGAAATCATTCTCATTGTCATTCTCGCTTATGTATTTCTGAGAGAGAGATTAGATAAAATACAAGTTATTGGTATAGGAGTGGCGATCATTGGATTCTTTTTGGCTGTCATAAGTGATATTAATTATAATAATTCGGATTTGCGTTACTCAGTGGTTACTTTCGGAGATATTGAGGCAATAGTATCGGCATTTGGATTTGCAATGGGAGTTCTTTTCTTAACTAAACTAGTTTCAATTCATTCGCCGCTTGAAGTAGCAGGTTCTTCGTTATTTGTTTCTGGATTAATCTTAATAGGTTTATTAGTTGCGTTTGTTTCTTTTTTCCAGCAGCAGACCTTTGCATACATAGAAATTCCTATGTTGATATCCCCTGTGGTAATTATAGCTCTATCCCTTTTCGCATGGCTTCCCTTTGTAGGTGCGTTGTCTTATTCTGAGGGTATTAGTAGATTAGGCGCGGCAATCACGGGAACAATAGGATCATCTAGTATTTTTTTGACACTGGCATTACAAGTAGTTTTAAATGAAAGCGGCGTATTACATTCGAATTTGCCCCAAAATCTTCTTCTCGCGGGACTCGGAAGCATGAAACTAGCCATATTTTCATACTCCGGATTCAAAATTATATCTATTATTTGAAGCAGTTTAGCATGAATCTAAAAATTGTGTCAAATATGATTCACACCCCGACGGGCCCGCAGCGATATTAGTTTTAAAATATGGTTCCGGCTCAATAAATTGTATTTAATTAATGGAACATGAATTAGTATTGTTAATCTAGGAATTAATGCCAGATAATGACCGTCTCGAACAAATCTTTAATGACCGTATAACTAAGAAGTAAGTTGAGTTAATTGATGTCACTAATATTTATTTCAAATAATTTAAGTTCTAAAATGCTAAAGTTCTCGAAACTTGCTGATTGATAATTTTCACCTAGGCCGTCCAAATTTTTCCATAATATTTCCAATGCACTTTGTCGTCTTTTTAATTAAGTCTATTCGAACAAATTCGTTCGGCGAATGAATTCTACTGTATTTGTAAGTGCACCCAATGCCTACACATGGGCATTTTAATATCTTGTTAAAATACCACATAGGTCCTGTACCGGCTGAAGATATACTTTTAATGATCTTACCATATTCTTCTATGGCACACATTTCAACTAATTTCACAAATTCATTATTTAGTGGAATTCTACAAGCAGGCTCACCACTCAAAAATTTCAATTGGATGTCTTTAAATCCGTTCTTATCGAGGTGCTCCCTTAATAATTGAAATTGTTCCTCGGGCATCATATCCGGCACGAGTCTAAAGTCAAGTTTGGCCATAGCTGTACTTGGCAGCACAGTTTTAGAGCCTTCCTCAACATAACCTGAAAACAAACCGCTAATATTAGATGTTACTCCTCCAACATTCTCTCTTTTTATTTTTTCAATATCATCTTCATTGAATATTTTACTTAGTCCATAATTCCTTTTAAAGTCTGAAATATCAAATTCTTCTTGTTTGATACATTCAAGTTCCTCGGGCAAAAAATCTCGAATATCCTTATACCAATTTTTGATAATGATTGTTCCGTTTACATCCCGTATGGTTTTTAGGGCATGAACAAGACGCCATGCGGGATTTTCAACTAGGACTGCCAAACTAGAATGAAGATCGGCATTAGCACACATAGCATGTAATTCTACGCAAAGCAATCCCTTCATACCAAGACTAATTATGGGTCTTTCACGTTCGTCCACGTAGCCAAACTCCCAAATTGTAGCGTCGCATGAGAATTTTTCTTTATATTTTGTCAAATATTCTTCAAGATGAGAGCTACCGATCTCCTCCTCACCTTCTATTAAAAACTTGACATTACAAGGAACATCGCCAACTTCGTTGAGGAAATACTCAACAGCCTTTATTCGAGTAATTAATTCCCCCTTGTCATCAGAAGCACCTCTTCCAAAGATAAAGTTCCCCTCAATTTTACCACTGAATGGATCATCGTCCCATAAATCAATCGGTTCAGGAGGCTGTACATCATAATGGTTATAAAATAAGATAGTCGAATTTGTTCTGAATTGTCGTCTAATTTCAGTAGTTTTGATTTTATTCCAGCCTTGGACATTATTTCAGAAACTAGTTCCGCACATTTTGTCACTTCCGATTGCTTTTTTGCAGAGACGCTGGGCACTCTAATTAATTGTTGCAGCTGTGTTGTAAGCATGTCAATTTCTGAGTCAACTCTCGATCCAATTATTGTCAAATCAAAATGAGAATCAACTGAACTTGAAATTAAATATTCTGCTTAATAAAAAATTGGTTATTCAATACCAACTAACAAGATATTTTGCATTCCTTGATGACTTTGGAAAATTTCTTGAGAGCACTCTGATCTAGATTAAAAAAATGAAATATAAAATGATTAACACCGACATTCACGTACTGGAATACTCGATTTATGATATCGTCAACGGTTCCAATAGTTAATCCGCCGGCAACTAATTTCTTAAACTGATCTACAGTTATATTTCCTTTCTTCATTTTCCTTATGGTTTTACCAGATCTAATCTGTGACAATTATGTTCAATATGCATTAGAATTTGTACTTTATAATAATTATTTAGATTTCCTTTGGAACATAGGTCACAGTACCAGAATTGGGATCAAAATTATCCAAACTTCCCTTAGATGGAGGCGTTACAATCTCAAATTGCAAAGTATCGTTATCCTTATCATTTGCTTTCAAAGCAATATCAATTTCATGATTTGAATCTACTGATACACTTTTAACATCGTCTTTCAAAGTAGATTTATGCATTTTATCAATTTTCACTTCCACAGTAGCCGGATTACTCTGAGCTCCTTTGTCATCTGTTACCTTGTAGGCAAAGCTATCATCTGTTGGACTATCCTTTACTATTAGTTCTGGTTTATATGACATTCCTATATTACTGCTTATTTTTTGAGGAGCATCAAAAGCAGATCCGTCATCGCTTTTTGTATAGAATATAAAGTTATTTCCTGGAGTTGTACCCTCCCAGGCAATATGTGTGCTGTTGCCATCTACTGTTACCTCTGGATTGCCCGATCCGCCTGGATCGTTGCTTATGTTTTCGATCCCACCAAAAGTTGATCCATAATCTGAACTTTTTATTAGCAATATATCTTGATTTCCATTTTTAGACTGACCTTGCCATACTACATACACATTGTTACCAAATGATGAAACTTCCGGATTGAATACAGCCAAACGACCATTACCACTCAAACTCACGGGTGATGAAAAAGTCTTTCCTCCATCTGTACTGTGCGCAAAAAGTATGTATCTGTCTTCTTCTTCGCCCGCACTCCATGTAATGTATCTATAGTTACTTAGATTAGATTCATTTATACTTTGGTCAAAGGCCTGAGGCGCTTGATTTGTCTGATTAACTTCTATTACATCCACTTTCACAGTTGCAGTGTTGCTTTCAGCTCCTTTGTCATCGATTACCTTAAAGGCAAAACTGTCATTCCCAACGTAGTCTGTTTGAGGAATATATGTTACAGTACCTTTTGTGATATCAAAACTATCCAAACTTGCAT
>WNGA01008189.1_pt1 | contig 14377 bp, 15 predicted proteins | sample 5400061 | NCBI WGS metagenome assembly WNGA01 (sample SAMN13153366, study PRJNA577476) | soil metagenome | isolation source: 100 cm soil or saprolite under grassland replicate 2 | place: USA:California | collected 2016-06-15 | reverse complement strand
TCGACCAAATGCCGATGATCACCGCGGATCCGGCGTGGTCGGCCCAGGAGAAGGAAGACTCCGGAGCGATCTTCGACCCCACCTCGCTCTACGATACGATCAACAAGCTTGCCGGCCCGGACGGCGTCAAGACGACGGAAGGGTTCATCGGGGGGATGTTCACGAAGGCGTACTCACGATCGGAGGTAGAGTGGGTGGTCAAGCAGAACCTGAAGATGCCCCGGGAGTATGCGGCCGCGCTTCTGTACAACCACTCGACCCAGGACTGGCGTCGTGTCATCCCGCGGATCACCCTGCCCGCGCTGGTCGTCGGGGGCAAGGTGAGCGTCGTTCCATGGAAGTCGCAGGTGTGGATCCAGAAGCAGGTTCGAGGGTCGAAAATCGAGATCTTCGAGGAAAGCGAGGGCGGGAATCACTTCATGTTCATGGAGAACCCGGACAAGTTCAACCGGATCGTCCGTGACTTCATGGGCTGACCGGGCGCGCTCTTGGGCGAGGCCACCGTGGAGCATCCGTGTGGCGCGGAGCTCCTGCGTCGGACGAAGAACCTGCGTGTCGTGCAGGGACAAGTGCACCACGTCGATATTCAAACGACCACGGGCTACATGAGACTTGCGCAACAGGGACGTTCGGCAGGCTTTGGAGGCGCTCGACAACGAGGGGGAGTGAAAGAAGGATTCACATCCCTTCCCCCAAGGGAATGAAATTTCGGGGCGAATATCACCACGAAATCATCGTGGCGGCCCCAACGGGATTCGCACATAGGACTAGGTTTTCCGGCGTGAGGTTGTCGTGCGCCGCGAGGTACATCGGCTCGCCATCGAATCGCCACACGGTACCTTGCTGTCCATTGCAGAGTCGCACGGCGGTTCGCACGATGGTGTCGAAGACCGGCTGGACGTCAGTCGGGGAGCTGCTGATGACGCGCAGGATCTCGGACGTCGCCGTCTGCTGCTCGAGCGCCTCCGCCTCGCGCTGCAGCGCCTCCTCGAGTCGCTTCTGGAGCTGGCGGAGCATAGAGCGTTCGCTCCGGTAGCGGTCGCCCCACTCGTGGCCCCCGTCCCCGTGACACAGCCTCCCAGACTGGGACGCTGCCGGCCCAGGAGCCGATGCCACAGCTATCGCCTCGGGGGCGGTCGAGGGTTCAACAACAAGGCGAAACTCACCTTGAGGCGCGCCTACGAGTTCCGCACCTGCCGGGTCTTCGAACTGGCTGTATCACATACTTGGCGATCTCCCCGAACCCGAAGTCACCCACAGATTCAATTGAAGAGGCCAAAAATCAGTGTTGCGCCGGCGCACCAGTGTCGCGGATCCAGGGTTCGCCCCAGAGATTGATAGCGTGCCTGGCGCCCATCCATTTCCTACCGGGCTGACCCTTCTTCATCGTCTCGAGCTCGGCCGAGATCTCGATGTTGTTGCCGTCGGGATCCCTGATCATGAAGAAGAGGTTGTTGCCCGCGCCGTGCCGCCCGGGTCCCCACCAGATCGGAATCTCCAGCGAGGCGAAGTGATCTGCCCATAGCCTGAGATCATTCCAACCCGTGGTTTCGTACGCGTGGTGGTCGGGACGGGACTGCGGCGCGCGGAAGACGGCGAAGGAATGGTGCAGCTCGTCGGCGCGAAGGAAGCAGACGTTCACTTCGGTCGCGCGGTGCTCGGGATCTTGCACCACGGTGTCCGACATCATGAAGCCGAGCGTCGTGGCATAGAACTCCATCATTTCCGTGAAACGGGCGGAGGCCACCACCACGTGCTGGAGTTGCGCGGGAAAGTTCGCCGCCTTGGCGCCGCCGATTGGCGCGCGCGGCCGCGTACGCGTGCCGAAAACGACGAGTCGATCATCCGGATCGCGCACCGCGAAGGCATGGGAGCCAAACAAGGCGGTCGGTGACGGCAGGGGCTGGACCTTACCCCCCTGCAGGAAAGCGCGATACCTCGCGAGGTGGTCGTCCCCACTGAGCGCGAATGCCGCGTAGGGCTGGCTGACCCTCTTGGCCGCGCCGATCACGATCGAGCGCGACGGCGCCTCGAGCAGGAATTCCGAGGCGCCGAGCGTGGTTGTCGACATTCCCAGGGCGCGGGAATAGAAGTCCGCCAACGTCGCCGGATCCGGCGAATCGTAGCGGATGTGGTCAAGGGTGGCCGGCCAGAGCGGCGAGGCCTCCAGCGTCTCGGTCATGCGGCGAGCTCGTTCTTGTAGATTGTGCCGTCCTTCATGATGAGCTTCAGGTTCTTCTGCGGATCCAACAAGACCCCGAGATCGGCCAGCGGATTGCCCTCGACGACCAGCAGGTCGGCATAGGCGCCTTCGGCGATGGTGCCCAGAGTGCCCTTCTCCATCAGCAGCTCGGCATTGGTCGCCGTCGCCGAGCGCAGGATGCCGGCCGGCGTATCGATATCCTGGCGCATCTCGAATTCGCGCAGCTGCGACTTCTGCGCGTCAGGGCCCCACAGGTCAGTGCCGAAGCCGGTCGGCACCTTGTGCTTCTGCGCCCAGCCATACACCTGCTTGCCGCGCGCGATGGTGCGATTGAGGTTCTCCACGATACTGTCGGGCAGATGCGTCTCGGCGGCGCTTTCGACCCGCTGCACCAGCGAGATGAAGGTGGGCACGTAGAACGCGCCGCACTCCGCCATCATCTGCACCGTCTCCTCGCCCACGAAGTTGGCATGCTCGATGGAGCGGACACCCGCCGTGAGGCAGCGTCGCACACCCTCGTCGGTATAGACGTGCGCCATGACATAGGTGCCGCGGGAGGCGGCCTCCTCGACCACGGCGGCAAGCTCCGCCTCGGCGAACTCGTAACGCGTCGCATGGCCTTCGGCGGGAAACACCACGCCACCCGAGGCGAACAGCTTGATCTGGGTGGCACCCCGGCGCAGCTCCTCGCGTGCCGCCTTGCGCACCTGGTCGACTCCGTCAGTGATCACCGACATGTTGGAAAACGGCCCGACATGGCCGCCCGGATCGACGTTCTCGTCCGGTGTGCGGAAATCGGCGCCCCCGCCGGTCTGCGTCAGCGCCCTGCCAGAATAGTACAGGCGCGGTCCGATGATGTGACCCTCGGCCAGCAGCCGGGCGGTGGCATGGTCGGCGCCGCCGGCCTCGCGGATGGTCGTGTAGCCGTCCATCAGACAGTTACGCAGATAGTTCGCCGAAGCGATAGCGATCTCGGCGGCAGGATAGGAAATGTTCTTGGGCGTGAGCGACAGCCCGGTGATGTGGGCATGGGCATCGATCAGGCCCGGCATCAGCGTCCTGCCGCCGACATCGATGACCGCGGCGTCGCGGACATCGACCGGCTTCGGCGACACTGCAACGATGCGGCCATCCTTCACCAGGATATTGAACGATGGCTGTATTTCTGCGAACCCGTCCAGGACGAGGTTGGCGTTGGTGAAAAGCGTCTGGGGCATTCGAAATCTCTCGCGGGACAATACTACACTACTTTATGTACCTGGTTTGTACTTGGCCGCCAGTTGCGTCGGTCAAGCCCCCGAAGAGTCCTGCAGCGACCGGTGGCCATACGGCGCCCTGAGTCCGCGCATCACCGACCACCCGGGAAATGGGTTGACCTCGCAGCCTAGGCTCCTTTTCCATCCGAATCGTGCTCCGAGTGATCAGACAGCAGACCGTCGTCCTGGGAGCGAGGCGGCGGCCTTGACGCCCTCGTGGCCCGGGTGCAGGATCGGCCACACTGACACGCCCGGCCCGCCTCCCGAGAGACGGACCTCCTTGCGCGTGAACCACAGTAAAGGAGCGATCCCTCCATGAAACACGCACCGGTCACGTCCGAGGTCGAGATCTCCGATCAGGGCGGGAACGTCTAGTGCTCACCGGTCTACGGCTATCTCTCCATCCTTCGATTTGGCTTGCGCTCATGAGCGTCGCCGCTCTGCCCGCCTCGACGAAGCCAGCCACTGCCTTGACCTGGAACTGGAGCTATTCTGGTGCCGGCATATCGGCAGGCGGCACCTTCACGACTGTTGACACGCCTGACGGTTCGGGCTTTTACCTCATTACCGGTATCGCCGGTGTACGAAATGATGCGGGCATCCTTGGCTTACAACCGGCCGGGACTCCCATCCCGGGGAACGAGCCTTTCTCTGTAGACAACCTGCTCAGGCTCGAATCACCGCAGCTCACCGTACATGGCTTTGGCTATGCCATCGTGGGAGGAACGTTTTCCAATCCGTTTTTTGCGAATTCCCTGCAACCACCCGAGTATCTCGAATTCTTCTCTGCGCCGCCCTTGACGCCTGGCGTAACAGGACCGGAAGGCAGCGAGCTTCCCATTCGTTTTTCCGCAACCCTGGCTCACGTCCCTCAAACGGCGACCTGGGCCTTGCTGCTGGCCGGGCTCGGAATGCTTGGCCTTACCACGCGATGCCGCAGACATTGCCGGCGTGAACAGATCGCGCAACGATGCATGGCAGTCTCCTCTACCTCTGAGCGCCGGTCACGTCGTCGAACGTGAGGAGCGCAGTGCCGGTCAAAGGTGCCCCGACCTGGTTGATCGGCGCGGCTGCCACGGGGGCGGGGGCTACGAGGGGGGTGCCCGCGGCCGGAGGGCGTTGATCTTGTCTATCTTCTGTCACATAGGAGGCCGCTATGCCGTTCAGAAGCACGAAGGGAATAGTCACGAACGACGGTGATCCTGCTGTAGAGGCCGATGTGATTATGACCGCCGCCGCCCTGGGGTTCGCCGGTTCGTATATCGCGACCACGAAAAATCCCATACAGTTTGATATTGATCCCTTGGTGGCTGAATCGGACAGGGAGTGGACTAGCCTCTTCAAAGCCACGGTCCAAAAGCTCGATGCGGCCGTCGGCGCCTACCTGAAGACTCTGGCGCGCGCCCACCACCAACTGGAGAAAAACGGGGGAGTGGTGATGTCCCTCCCCTGCGACGTCAGGTGCGGGAAGAGGTCGATGGGCTGGTGGCCTGGATGACCCAAGAGCTCGGCGCGATCGATGCGCTCATCAACAATGCTGGCACGACTACCGTGGGCACCGCTCATACGATGCGGCTGGCCGACTTTCGCGATGCGATGAACACGAACTTCTGGGGCGCCCTGTACGCGATCCTCCTCGAGAATGCTTTCAAGGTCTCGGGTGACCCAGAGGGGAGCTTGCCGGAGGCGATCAACTCACGGATCTTCGCGCGGAGAGTGGGGTGGAGTAGTCAGACCTAAGCTCGGTGTTGTTCGCGGGGGCGATGGACACGAGAACGCCGGCCTCCGGGCATCGGCAGGGCGGCCCCCCGAATCAAGCGATCCTACCCAGCGAGGCGGCCAGGCAGGGACTGTCCTGGTTCCTGCCCGACGAGTGAGGTCACGCATCTTCACGTCGTCTCCCCCTGCCAGAGAGCGTCGCAGGTGGAGTGTAAACGGACCACCGTCCGATCGGCATATGCGTAGGACACATTCGCGCCGGGTTCGTCGCAAATCAGACACGAGCCTTGCGTTGCTCGTCCGATGACGATCCTTGTGAGGCGGGCGACCTGGCCTGGAAGGATCTTGTCTCCCAGCGGCGGGCCTGGTGGGAGTTCGCCCGAGGCCATGAGAAAGCGGATCCTAACGCGCAACTCGCTGTGATCCATACGAGCTGAGCGGCAAGAAAGGGGCCACCGGGCCAGCCGCCAATATTGATGCATGGTTGGGCGGTGCCGGCGGTCGGCCCGACCTCGAATCGACTGGATTTTCGACAGTCCAGCCCTTCTACTCGCCCTACAAGCCCTCGCCGCTATCCCAGTCCTGTTGACGGCGGCAATCTGCATTGATTACTGGGCTGCCCCAAAATTGGTGGTTTGACCAAGCGCTGCAGGTCGTAGCGCACCGAGGAGCAATTCCGTCCAAGTCTTCGATTCTCCTCGCTCCTCAAGCGTCTTGATAACGTTTACACCGAGAACAGCGGGGGCGCGCTTAAGCACGTCCGGTTCTTGAGTAGGCGGCGAAACCGCAAGGGCCAGAACTGATACGACGCCAACCAGACACGCGAAGCTTTGCATTACAGACCCTCACCACTTTGGCACTCGCAGTTCGAACTAGCCAGCTGGCTCGAACAACTCGATCGGATTGCCGTCGGGGTCTTCTATTTGGATTTGCTTGCCGCCCGGGCCCACCTCCATCTCATTCCGAAAACGCAGGCCAGCCTTTTTTAGCGCTTCAATTCGAGCGGGCAGGTCTTTGACCTGCAGAATTATTCGATTCCATCCACCCGGCTCTTGCTGGCGACCATCAGGCATCGGACGAGAACCCGAAGCGCCTGGACCACTGAGAATGAGTTTCAGATTGCCAACGGAGACCTGGGCGAAAGCAGGCAGGTTTTGCTGATCCAGTTTGAGACCAAGTTGTGTTGTATAGAAGGCGACTGACCGACTCGCGTCCTTCACTTGATACCGAACACCCCAAAGACCCAAGACAACGCTTCGGCCTTCCGTTGTGCTTGAGCCAGCCTCGGATGATGCTTCGGACGGTACTTTTTGATTCATACAACCTCCTATCGCAGGTCGACGCTAGCTACGCCCAATCAAGTCTCTTGATCTGATCCGCCATAGCCTGCGCGCGCTCAAATCACAATATGCGCCTGAACAACTTCGGGGGCAGGCCAACTTGAGCACCGAACACTTGGCTGAACCGCCGCTGACACATACCAACCTCTCGGGCGACATCTCGGATCGAGGCGGCTTCCCCCGGCCGCTCCCAACAAGTGCAATGCAATTGGTACTGCGGAGTGACCTTCTCGAGAGCGACGCACGCAGCAGGGCACCTCTTCCATGACGTGACACCACTTTCCGAACTGTGCTGACGGCGCACAGACGTTCTCGAAGCTCAAGAGCTAACTGGCCCAAAAGCCCCGCCGGGTTAGCGTGCGCATCGGTGAGAGTTCACTGGCTAGGGCATCGAGAAATGGAAAAGCGCCACCTGGCTTGGATATTCCCCGTGTCCGTTTTTGCGGCACTTCTCAATCCCTCCCGATCCCGGTCTTCGTGCCGACCGGTGAGAGCCAATCTTCCACAACTTGTTGCACGCTAGAAACATCCGAGCCTTTTCGTCTGTCAGGCCCCCGAACCCTTCGTCAGCTCCCTCTCGAGCATCCGGGTGAGCTCGATGACGTCGATAGGCTTCGTTACGTGTCGGTCGAAGCCCGCGTGCGTGGCCCGGGTCTCGTCGCGCATCATGCCGTAGCCCGTGAGCGCTATGAGAATGATCTCTCCTCCCAACTCGGCGCGGACGCGCCGCGCGAGCTCGTAGCCATCCATGCCGGGAAGTCCAATGTCGCAGACGGCGACCCGCGGGCGCTCCCGTCGCACAATTTCTAGAGCCTCCGGCCCGTCGCTGGCCCTCAGCACACGATAGCCCTGCAATTCGAGCGCGATACACAGGCTCTCGCGCGCATCGGCATTGTCTTCGACGACGAGAACGGTTTCGGTATGCCCGCTCGATACGGGCGGGGAGGCGGCCGGCAAGGGCTCGGGCGCTTCCCTGGCAGGAAGACGCACCGTAAACGTAGCGCCCATCCCACGCCCTTGGCTCTCGGCCGTGACGTCGCCGCCATGAAGCCGGGCCAAGCGTTGCACCAGCGTGAGTCCGATGCCCAGGCCGCTCGGCGATCGGTCCTCCGTTATGTCGGCCTGGAAGAAGAGCTCGAAGACACGTGGAAGGGTCTCCGCTGCGATCCCCCGCCCATTGTCGCCCACCTTGAGTACGGCATCAGCCCCCTCGCGGGCCACGCGGATCCGGATCTCTCCGCCCGGGCGCGTATACTTTGCAGCATTGACGAGAAGATTGCTCAAGATCTGCTCGACGCGTGCCTGGTCACCCTCCACCCAAACCGGTGCGGTGTCGTACTCAACACGGCGCTCAGCGAGCTGACCGGCAGTCTGCAGAATCTTCGCTACGTGGCGCACGCTGGCTGCGAGCTCGATAGCCGTGCGCTCGAGGATGATCTTCCCGGTCATGGCGCGGCCCACGTCCAGCAAATCGTCCATGAGGCGCTTCAGGTGCTGACTCTGACGCTCGATCACCTCCGCGGCGAATTCGAGTTGCTCCGCGCTCCGTGCTGTGCTCTTCACGATCGTCGCCGCGCTCGAGATTGCCGCCACCGGATTCCGCAGCTCGTGGCCCAGCATGGCCAGGAACTCGTCCTTGGCGCGGTTAGCTCTGTCTCCGCGACGGCGCGCGCCTCGCGCTCGGTCTCGAGGGAGCGGTCCCGCTCGCGCATGGTGGACTGGAGGAGGCCGCTCGCCTTCTCGAGCGCCATCAGCACCCGATTCACTTCCTCCACCCTCGAATCGGGTAAGCTCTCGATCCGCCGCCCCGTCGCGATGTGCTCGGCCTGGCCCTCCAGCGACTCGAGGGAGGCGGCGATCGGTCGGGCTTTCGAGAATGCGTAGAGCGTTCCCGCGCCGACCGCCCCCGCCCAGAGAAAGCCGAAGAGAAAGAGATGGTGCCAGAAGGCGTTGTCGACGGGAGCCGAGGGCGTCGCGAAACCCACGCCCCACCCGTGGCGCGTGAAGGTCCACGCTGTGTAAACAGCGGTCCCGTTGAGGTTGGTGTATCGTGCCAACCCTTCTGGCCGCCGCTTCATGTCCGCAACCAGGGCGGGCGAAGGGGACTGGCCCCGCCGCGCGTCGCCCTCCGTGCTCCGTGCCACGAAGTTGAAGTTGCGGTCGAAGATACCCGCAATCGCGCCTGCGGGCTGACCCGGCTGATTCAGCAGACGGTCGTACCAGGTCAGGTCGAGCTCGGCGACCAGCACATGCGTGACCTTGCTGCCGCGAACGACAGGTACCCCTACGGCTATGGTCTGCCCAGTCCGCCCGGTCGCGACGATGAGGTCGGATATCACTGGGCGACCGTCCGCAGACACGGGTTGCCACACTGTGAAGAAGGGGCCCGGCGACACCTTCGCACCGAACGATGCGTCGGCGCGGAATCCACCCCGGCCGGCAGTGTCGACGGCCAGAATATTCGCCCAGTCGGCGTTGGCCTTAAGGGCTCCTTTTGCCTGGGCATAGATCGCTTCCTCGGTCAGCGAGCTCGATGACCACAGCCGGGCGAAGATCGAGAGACGTTCCACGCTACTGTCCAGCGAGTTGTCCACCGCCGCCGCGAGCAGGCGCACCGACTCGATCTGCGAGCGTTCGCGTTCGTGCTCTTGCACCTGCCAGTGAAGATAGAGCAGAACCGCGGCGAACAGACCGATGGGAACGATGCCGAACAGCTGCACTTGGAAGAGGTGCCAGCGGATGCCGCGGCTTCCGTTCACTCGTGTAGTTCCTGTCAACCTTGTCTCAGCGAGATCGTGGAAGTCCGCTGCATGGGGCAGGGCGCAAGGAGCCTAGCCGGGAGTATCTCCACTGTCAAGCAATCGAAGGCATCTTTCGGGTTGGAATGTACCGTGCGCTTCTCCCCCTTCCCTCCCCGCCATAAGTCCCGCACGCTCCAATCCTCGCAAGGCTCGGCGCGCAGTCTCCCGAGAGATAAAGACGCAGGCGCCGATGGACGGCAAGAACATCTGCGGGCCGCAGCCCCGCTTCCAATTTGATCAGCCGGGTCGCGGGGGCATCGTCTGGCGCAAATTGCCACAGGTGCTCGAGGTGGGCGATCACGGGATAGAGGCGCGTTTGAGGGCACGATAGGTCACCCGGCCCCGCCGCCGCAAGAGTGCCACCACCTGGTCGAGCACCTCATAGAACCCCGTCGCCTTGCTCCTCCCCTCAGCGGGGCAGGCGGCATGGCTCAGCCGGGGCACGACCACTGAAAACGCACTCCTTTACCGCTAGCGACCGGAGAATTCCCCAGCCTGGTGGCGCCAGCCAAGGTGACACATGTTCGGGCGCATGACGTAGCCCATGGCGACAATCCGAACGAATCCGGATGGAGGCGTTACCGCGAGCCTGTCCAGTGGTAGCGGGCATTCAGTTTGCTGGCACTAGCACGGGAGCGCCCTTCTTCTTGACCAAGAACACCAGGAACTTCGCCGGTTTTGTACCGCTTGCGTTCCGCCCAACGATGTGGACGTCGTCAGTGCCTTCATAGAAGACCTGTCCCGGCGTCAGTGTTACTTCCTTGCCGCCCCTCACCTGCATCACAACGGAGCCCTCCAGCACGTAGAGGAACGCTGTTGCATTGTGTCGGTGGACAGGGTCCGACCCTCCGGGTGCATACTCAACCGTGATCATCAGGACTTCCTTGCCGGGACTGTCCGTGAGCTCCTTCGCCATGAGCGACGTGACCGTGGGCTCTTGAGCCATCAAGGGGTCGGTCATCAGACATAGCAGAACCAACGTCAGCATTGCCTTCGCCATATTTGACCTCTCTCTCAATTGGCCTCTTGTTCGCCATCTTCGTCGATCGGAGAGCCGAGTGCGGAGCGTTGAACAGCTAGCTCCGAAGGAGGGCCAGCAGATCGGCGTTGACCTGATCCTGATGCGTGGCCGCCGCCGGTCCCTCCCTACGCGGCGTCGAGGGCCAGCGTCTCGAGAAACTGCTCGGCGGGGACGTGGTGCTCGTTGTGCCGGAGCGCAGCCCGACGGAGCGTCCACGGGTGGCATTCGAGGCCACCGAGCAGGAGGCTTCGACCCGAGAGCCCGCGCACGTCGTAGGCGCACATGACGACGCTCGGGAGGTTCCGGACCGCTTCCGTCACGCGAGCTTCGAGCCGGAGGATGTCCCCCTCGGCGGGCCAGCCGGGATGCTCCCACCCGAGGTTCCCGAGGACTCGGACCATCGGCACTCCGCGATCAACGGCAGTTCGGATCCTATCGCCGATCTCCCGCAGCACCGCGTCGGCCGGCTGCTGACCCGAGACGGCGTGAAGGCGATCGCGCCGCCGGAGGTCGTCCGGAGTGAGCCCGCGGCGCTCGAGGCCGGCCAGGACGCGCCCGTTTGCCGCGTCGTGGCCAAGGAGCACGCAGAGCTCGTCGCGCTCCACCCCCGCCGCGAGAAAGCCCGCCGTCGCATCGAACTCGTGCTCGGACTCCCAGAAGTAGCTGATGTGGTCACCCGGCGCCGCGAACTCCCCGGCCATGCCCAGGGGAACACTGCGCTCGCGCGGCTCTCGATTGTGAAGGCCCCGGGTTCGGAAGAGGTCGAGGAGTCGGTCTCTCTCCGCGCCGTTTTCCTCTACCTCGCGGCGCCGGAGCTGCCCGAGCGAGCCCACGACGAGTTGCATTTGCGCCAGGTACGTGCGACATCCCGCGCAGGTCCGCCAGTGCGCGTCGCAGCGCTCACGATCGGCCGAGGACAGCGCGCCGTCCAGGTAGGCGCTGACGAGCTCCACGAGCTCCCGGCACGGCATGTCGGTCGATAACCCCATCGGCAGCTCACCCTCCTTCGAGATATGGCTCGAGCGCCGCCCGCACCTTCGCTCGGGCCCTGTGCAGGAGCACCCGCCCATTGGTCTCCTGAATGCCGAGGGCGTTACACACCTCCTCCGTCGAGCAACCCTCGACGTCACGAAGGGTCAGCACCAGCCGCTGGTTAGGCGGCAACGTGTCGATCGCTTTCTGGAGCTGCTCGCCCGCCTCCCGGCCAAGGAGCCGATGCTCCGGGGAGGCCTCGAATTCACGCGGAGGGCTTGTCCAGCGGCCGGGCTCGGTCGGGTGGTCCGCGGGCCAGAAGCGGTCCGGGCTGACCGCGGCCTGCCGCGCGCCGACGTCATCGGCGCCGAAGCCGGCGAACGGCACCGTCCGCCCTTCGCGTGCGGCGCGGGTCTTCGCGCGGTTGATGAGGATGCGGAAGATCCACGTCTTGAGGGACGAGCGGCCCTCGAAGGTCCATATGCCCTGGATCACGCCCAGCCAGGCATCCTGCACCACCTCGTCCGCGACGGCGCGATTGGAGACGTAGAGGCGGGCCACGCGGCGGAGGCTCGCGTGGTGCTGGTCGACGAGGCGCGCGAACGCCGCCTCGTCACCTTGGCGAAGTGCCTCGATCACGCGCAAATCGGTGCGCGCCGCAGTCTCCTCCGCCCCTGTAGTGTTCGCCCCGTCGCTCATGCTGGCCACGCTGTGGGCATACGACCATACCCGTACGCTGCCCCTGCCTCTCGCGCGGATGGAATTCTACCGCAGGTCATCCACGCGTAACGAACCGGGCCGTCGCCAGACCAATCAGCAGGACGCCATTTGAGGATCGCCAGTCATCGACAAGGAGGGTAAACCATGAAGATCGTCGCCATCGGCGGCACCGGCCTGATCGGCTCGAAGACCGTCCCCATTCTGCGCCAGCGCGGCCACGAGGTCGTCGCCGCCTCGCCCAAGACCGGCGTCAACAGCATCACCGGCGAGGGCCTCAAGGAGGCCATGGCCGGCACGCAGGTGGTGATCGACCTCGCCAATTCGCCCTCATTTGAAGACAGGGCGGTGCTGGAATTCTTCGAGACCTCCGGCCGCAACCTTCACGCGGCGGAGGCCGCAGCCGGCGTCCGCCACCATGTCGCGCTATCCATCGTCGGAACCGACCGGACGCCCGACAATGGCTATTTCCGCGCCAAGGTCGCCCAAGAGAAACTGATCGAGGCCTCCGGCATCCCCTACACCATCATCCGCTCGACCCAGTTCCTGGAATTCCTCGGCGGCATCGCCGCTTCAAGTGCGGATGGAAACATGGTCAGGCTTTCGCCCGGCCTGTTCCAGCCCATCGCGGCGGACGACGTGGCTGCCATCGTCGCCGACGTGGCGCTCGCGGCGCCGCGAAGCGGCATCGTCGAGATCGCCGGTCCGGAACGAGCACCGTTCAACGAAATCGTCGCCCGCTATCTGAAGGCGGTCGGCGACCCGCGTGAGGTCGTGAGTGACCCCGAGGCCCGATACTTCGGCGGCCGGGTCGAGGAGCGCTCGCTCGTGCCGTTGGGCGAAGCGCGCCTCGGCCGCATAGGTCTCGACGAATGGCTCCGCCGCTCACCGGCAAGAGCCTGATCCTGCGTCCGCCAACCGAAGGAGAGAGGGCTCCAGAGAGATTCTATTGCGTCGGACGTACCGTGGCGCTGAGCTTGACACCCGAAGAGGACCTACTGGTACACTCGCTCGTCTTCCCCGTATACCACCCGTCGATAAGGAGCACCGACATGGCCGATGACCCCGCACGGAGCCACGATTTCGGCCCGCTCGAGAAGCAGGCGCTGGAGCATATCTGGATCCACAGCGCGCGCTGGCTCGACCTCGCCGAGCGCGACGGGCTCCGCGTGCTCGTGCGCGGCGAAGGCTCGACCCTCTGGGATGCGCGCGGCAAGGCCTATCTCGATGGCCTCGCCGGGCTCTATCTCGTCAATGTCGGCCACGGGCGCCGCGAGATCGGCGAAGCTATGGCGGAGCAGGCGACCCAGCTCGCCTACGCCTCGTCGGCGTCCTACACGAACCTCGCCGCGGTCAAGCTCGCCGACGTGCTGGCCGGGCTGACGCCGGGGGATCTCAACCGCTTCTTCCTCTGCTCGGGCGGCTCCGAGGCGATTGAAAGCGCCCTGAAGATCGCCAAACAGGTCCAGGCGATGCGCGGCTTCCCGAAGCGCTACAAGATCATCGCGCGGCGCGGCGGCTATCACGGTGCGACCATGGGGGCGATGAGTATCACGTCGTCGCGAAACGAGAAGTTCTTCGGCCCCTTCATGTACGGCGTCAGCTTCGTGCCCTCGCCCAATCGCTACCGCAACGATTTCGGCATCGACGGCGAGGCCGGCGATCTCGCCTGCGCCAACGCCGTCGAGCAGGAAATCCTGGCGCAGGGCCCGGATACGGTGGCGGCGGTGGTCGGCGAACCGGTCTCGACTGCGAACAACTGCCACGTGCCGTCGCGAGAATACTGGCAGCGCGTCCGCGAGATCTGCGACAAGCACGGCGTGCTGCTGATCCTCGATGAGGTGATCAACGGCTTCGGCCGCACCGGCACGATGTTCGCGACCGAGCAGTTCGGCGTCGTCCCCGACCTCATGACCATGGCCAAGGGGCTGTCGTCGGGCTATGCCCCGATCGCCGCGGTCGCGGTCAGCGAACGGCTCTACGAGGAGTTCAAGAAGCAGGACGTGGCGCTCGCCCATCTCCTCACCTTCGGCGGCCAGGCGGTGTCGTGCGCCGCGGCGCTCAAGAACATCGAGATCCTCGAGCGCGAGGCGCTGCCGCAGCGCAGCGCACGGCAAGGCCGCTATCTCCTCGGCAAGCTCGAGGCGCTGCGCGCCCATCCGACGGTCGGCGACGTTCGCGGCCTCGGCCTCATGTGCGCGGTCGAACTGGTCAAGGACAAGGTGACGAAGGAGCCGTTCGGCTGGGGCCCGGCCGCGGCGGCGCATCCTTTCAGCCGACGCGTCACCGAGCTGATGGAGGAGCGCGGCCTCTTGACCCGCGTCTTCATGTCGGTCCAGCTTTCTCCA
>WNGA01008188.1_pt1 | contig 14377 bp, 14 predicted proteins | sample 5400061 | NCBI WGS metagenome assembly WNGA01 (sample SAMN13153366, study PRJNA577476) | soil metagenome | isolation source: 100 cm soil or saprolite under grassland replicate 2 | place: USA:California | collected 2016-06-15 | reverse complement strand
TCCGACAGATCCGCGGCCACACCCCGGGAAATCTCTTCACGCTCGTCTATACACAATGGCCTACCCCGCACCCGCAACCCCCAGTCAGCACAAACACATGATCATCTCATGTGATGCACTGACCGCTGGAGACCGCCCCCGCCTTCGAGCATTTTCGGTTCCCACCAATTGCGTGTCATGGAACTTGGCTTGAAATATCCAACTTCCTTTCCAGCGATCTGCCGTTGATGGATACGGCGCTTTCCCTGAGAAGGTGGCTTCCCGCCCGCCGTCCGGACCGGCTCCAAAGGTGACCGTCCCAGAGCCAATGACCTCTCTAAGCAGAGCTTGGACTAGGCGCTCGAATTCGTTCGGGCCGAGGCCGTCAAGGTTGTACTTCGGCATTCGCCCTCCATAGCCCGGACCGAAGACCACATTGTGTCCATCGTGCAACACTCTCCGTGTCGTTAGCAAGTGGCTCTGAGCGGTGCATCGCCGATCTTGTACCTTCGTAACACCGGCGAGCGTTTGGCCGCTGATATGACGTGAGTTCGCTTCGACTACTGCTCAGTTCTGACGAGAGCACCTTGCTCGTCCCGAGTCCAGCGACGACCGGCGCTGTCAAGGAATTCGATCTGTACGGGCTCGGGTTCTACGTATGTCCGAAGCCACTCGGTCGGCGCCGTTCGCCGGATGGTCTGGCCCGGTGGTACAAGTCCGATGAACTCGGACCGTTCCTCGTTCGACGGCATCGGGAGCGGTAGTTCGACCTCGTAGATCGGCATGTCGCTAGCGTTGTGGATGTGGAACGCGAGTTCCCGTGTCCCATCGGGCTTGCGGGCCAGCTCGACCCACGCGCTGATGCGAGCCGCCTGGGAACGCCGCTCGTCCTCGGCGCGATCAGCCTCCCGGCGATGCTCACGGCGAAGGAGGACGAACCCGACGACGAACGCACCGACCGTACCCACGGCTGAGAACAGGTTGGCCCCCGCGCTGAACCAGTCCTCAGCCAAGATATGGCTTCCCGTCACCGGCGAGGTAGCGGTCGATCCGCATGCGCATCGACCGGTCCATCGGAAGTACGCCAACCGTCTCCGGCGCCACCCAGCGGACCTCCCGGGACTCGTCGCTCGGAGTCGGCTCGCCGCCCACCGGTCGGGCTGTAAAGACCACGGAGAACTCCTGCCGTACCTCGCCGTTGCTTGTATACAGGATCACGTGCCGAGGGTCGGTGTAGATGCCGACGAGCCCGGTCAGCTCGACCTCAACCCCTGTCTCCTCGACCGTCTCGCGGACGGCCGCAGCGGGCAAGGACTCCCCTGGGTCCATGGCTCCCCCCGGCAACGCCCAGTTGTCGTTGTCGGTACGGCGGATGAGCAGGATCTCTCCCGCATCGTTGACGACGACCACGTTCGCCGAGGGGACGACGCTGTTCGCCTTGGGGGCGGTCGGGTCGTCGAAGTAGTCGATGCGATGTGACATGCCTGGGGTACCTCATTCCAGCGGGGTCGCGCCGTCCCACACGCGATCGAAGCTCTCCAGGTACGTCGTCACCATGTCCCCGCCCGCCACGCGTCGTAGATGGAGCACCGGCGCTTGCGACGCCGGGAAGTTGTAGATGTGGGTGTTGACGAGGACCTGGTCGTCGGCCCGGTAGATCGAGTTGTACAGCACGGTCCGGTGTACCCGGAACTCGACCCGTTCAACGTTGCGGAGCGGGCGGTACAGGACGATCGCGTTGCGGATCTTCGCCGCCATCGTGTCGTCGATGCCCTCGTCGGCGCCGCGTTGGGACACGTTCTCGCTGTCCGGATCGCCAATCAGGACACGGATCCGTGCGCCTGCGGCCGCCTTCTGGCGGAACACGCGCTGGATCCCCGCATCCTCGGCCAGGAACAGGCCGCTGTAGACGAGTACCCCGATCTCGGTCTCGGCGCTGTCGAAGAAGTTGCGCCACAGGTCCGAAGGCACCGTCCAGCGGTGCGGGTACACGTTGACGATCTCGCTCTCGGAGGCATTGGCGACCTGGTCTCGATTCAGCGCGTCCGGCCATAGGTATGCCTCGTCTACGCCGAGGTGAGCGGCAACGGCGTACCGGTGTCGGCGGTACGGGGTCCGTCCGCTGATCCAGCGCTCAACGCTCTTGGGATCCACGTCGAGCGCGGCGGCGAGGTCCGCTGGAGTAACACCTCGTTCGAGCAACGCAGTACGCAGGCGATCGTTCGGCATCGGCTTCTCTTGTAAGAGGGACGTCCCGACAAGATGCCCACGATAGGGGAGACATCTTCGATACGTCCAGCCACGCCCTGACTACGTCCCGTCCGTTGGTCGCATCCTCTATGGCATCGGCGCAACCGCGCCGGTCAAGCCCAGGAACCGCCGCCGACACAAGATCCGCCTTTCGAGGCAGAGCTCGGACGCCGTAGAATCTAGACATGATGTACATGTTCAGCCGCCACCGTGGCACCCCTGGTCGACGTCGCGCGTCGCCCTGAGGACGACAGCGGCGGCGCCGCCCAACCGGACGGTGCCGCCGCTCCTGCTCAACTCCTCCGCGCCGCTCTTGCTGGTGACGCGGGTTCAAGTAAGCCTTCCATGGTGGAGGTGCCGGGAATCGAACCCGGGTCCTCCGTCGCCTTGCCAGGGCTTCTCCGAGCGCAGCTCACTGTGCCTCTACTCGGCCCCTCCGATCACGTGAGCGAGTCGGTGTGGCGGGCCCAGTCGGGATTGATCTCGCCGTACGGACCCCCCGACGGGATCCGGTTGGCCAGCCTTCTAGCTGACGCCGGTGAACTGGGACGAAGGCAATCCCAGACCGACGAGTACCGTTACCCGCCTCAGGCGGCGAGACGGTACTGAGCGCGAATTGGCTTGGCGCTTATTGGTTTCCGACGACGATTATCGAGACGACGTCGGCTTCCTCGGCTCGCTTCCCCTGCCTCAACGTCCGGAGTCGAAACCTGTCACCCCCGACGTCCCGCGCCACCGCGGCGCGGACACCTAAGCCTAACGCACCCAGCGCCAAGATTCATTCCATACCCTTGGCCCGGCGGCCCATGGCCCGGGAGATCTCCCGGTTGGCGTCGCGTTGGGCCAGGTCCTGCCGCTTGTCGTAGGACCGCTTGCCGCGGGCCAGGCCCAGCTCCACCTTGGCCCAGCCGTCGGAGAAGTACAGCGAAAGGGGTACCAGGGTGAGCCCGCTCTCCCGCAGCCTGCCGATCAGCCGGGTGATCTCCAGCCGGTTGAGCAGCAGCTTTCGGGGGCGCCGGGGCTCGTGGTTGGTCCAGGTGCCGTGGGTGTACTCCGGGATGTGCATCCCGTACAGGAAGATCTCGCCATCCTTCTCTTGGGCGAACGCGTCGACCAGCGAGGCCCGTCCCGCGCGCAGCGACTTGACCTCGGTGCCGGTGAGCGCGAGGCCCGCCTCGAACACGTCGAGGATGGCGTAGTCGTGGCGCGCCTTACGGTTGGACGCGATGACCTTGCGGCCCTTCTCCCGCGGCACCTCGACCCCACTCCCTCGATCCCGACCCGCCCGAGCCGGCGAGGGCCCATGCTATCCGACCCACCAGAGGCAGGCTCGGGGCCGGCCGCGCACCCGCGACCGGCCCCGGACGACCTGAAACTACTTCTTGATGTAGAACCGGAGCGTGACCCAGCCGGTCACCCCGCTGACCACCGCCCCGATCCCGATCAGGATCGGCGCCATCCACAGGATGCGCCCCCAGCCCACGGGGGTGAGCAGTGTGGTCAACGGTTTCAGGGTGCCGTCGATCAACCAGAACTTGGCCGCGATCAACCCCAGCGACGCGAGGATCGTCCCGATGATGCCGGCGAACATCGCCTCCAGGACGAACGGCGACTGGATGAACCAGTTGGACGCGCCGACCAGCTTCATCACCGCCACTTCCCGGCGCCGGCTGTACGCGGCCACCTGGATCGTGTTGCCGACCAGCAGCAACGCGGCGACGCCCTGGATGATCGCGACTATCAACGCCATGCTCTGCGCGGCGCCGAGGACCCCGAACACTTTGGACAGCAGCCGTTGCTGGTCCAGCACGTCGTCGACGCCTTCTTTGCCCCGGTAGGTCGCGGCGATCTGATCGAACTGCTTCGGGTCCTTGAGCTTGACCCGGAACGACGCCGGCAAGGAGTCCGGCTTGGTCGCCTTGACCAGCTCCGGCGCGTCCTTGAACTGGACCTTGAACTTCTGGTAGGCCTGATCCTTGGTCTCGAACGTCACCGGCTGCTTGACCAGCGGATCATTGCGCAGCTGGTTGGCCAGCGCCTTCTGCTGGTCGTCGGTGGCGTCGTTCTTCAGGAAGATCGAGACCTCGACCTTCTCGAAGTAGTAATCCTTCATGGATTCGATCTGCCTGTAGAGCACGAGGCTGGCACCCAGCATGGTCAGCGACACGGCCATCGTGATGATCATGGCAATGGTCATCGTGACGTTTCGCCAGAGGCCAACAAGCACCTCGGACAGGACGTACCTGAAACGCATCGGTTGCCGATTCCTCTCAGCCGTAGACGCCGCGGGGCTGGTCCCGCACGATCTTGCCGCTCTCGATCTCGATGACCCGGCGGCGCATCTGGTTGACGATGTTGGAGTCGTGCGTGACCATCACCACGGTCGTCCCGGTGCGGTTGATCCGGTCCAGCAGCCGCATGATCTCGATGGAGGTGTCCGGGTCCAGGTTTCCGGTGGGCTCGTCGGCCAGCAGGATCAGCGGCCGGTTGACGAACGCGCGGGCTACCGCGACGCGCTGCTGCTCGCCACCGGAGAGCTCATGGGGGTACCGGTGCTCCTTGCCACCCAGCCCGACCAGCTCCAGCACCTCGGGGACCACCCGCCGGGCCACGCCCTGCGACTTGCCGATGACCTCCAGCGCGAACGCCACGTTCTCGTAGGCGGTGCGGTTGGGCAGCAGCCGGAAGTCCTGGAACACGCAGCCGATCTGGCGCCGGAACCCGGAGATCCGCCAGGACCGCAGCGCGGTGACGTCCTTCTCGTTGACCATCACCTTGCCCTTGGTCGGCTGGATCTCGTGCAGCAGCAGCTTGATGATCGTCGATTTCCCCGAGCCGGACGGCCCGATGAAGAAGACGAAGTCTCCCTTCTCGATCGAGACGGACACGTCATCGAGCGACGGGCGCGAGGCCTTGGGATAGGTCTTGGTGACATGTTCGAGCCGAATCACGGTAGGGCAGTCTACGCGCCGTAACCGCAACGCCAAACGCGGTGTGCTCCATTACGGACGCCTTGACGGTGAATTGTGGAGAAGATCGGCCCAGTCCCTGATCACCAACGGTGACCCTCACCGCGGCCGCCATGCTGCGCTGTCGGCGATCAGGCGGCGCACGTGTGCCGGCAGCCGACCCCGGGCCAGCTCGGCGAGGCTGACCTCGTCCAGTACCCGGCGCACGGCCGCCCGCACGGCCACCCACAGCTCCTGTAGGTGCACGGCCGTGCCGTCGTACCGGGTCTCCTCCGGCCGCATCCCGCGCACCCCGGCCGGCGGCCGGGCCAGCGAGTACCCGCCGTCGACGCCCCGCGTGCTCTGCACCAGGCCGGCCCGGCGCAGGTCGGCCAGGATCGTCTCCAGGAACTTGCGCGGCATCCCCTGCTCGGCCGCGAGCACCTGGGCGGAGACCGTACGGGGATACGCCGCCGCGAGCGCCACCGCGGCGCGCACGGCGTAGTCACCCCGGGCCGAGATGTGCACGGCTACTACTCTTCCCCGCGCTCACGCCGCTTGCGCCACCGGATCCCGGCCTCGATGAACTGATCGATCTCCCCGTCGAAGACGGCGGCCGGGTTGCCGGTCTCGTGCTCGGTGCGCAGATCCTTGACCATCTGGTACGGGTGCAGCACGTACGAGCGCATCTGGTCGCCCCACGACCCGGCCACGTCGCCGCGGATCGCGTCCATCTTGGCCTGCTCCTGGGCGCGCTTCACGGCGAGCAGCTTGGCCTTGAGCACCGCCATCGCGGTGGCCTTGTTCTGCAGCTGGGAGCGCTCGTTCTGGCAGCTCACCACGATGCCGGTGGGCAGGTGGGTGATCCGCACCGCCGAGTCGGTGGTGTTCACGCCCTGGCCGCCCGGACCGGACGAGCGGTACACGTCGATGCGCAGGTCGTCCTCCGGGATGTCGATCTCGTCGGTCTGCTCGACGACCGGTACCACCTCCACGGCCGCGAAGCTGGTCTGCCGGCGCCCCTGGTTGTCGAACGGGCTGATCCGGACCAACCGGTGGGTACCGCCCTCGACCGACAGCGTGCCGTAGGCGTACGGCTGCTTGACCGCGAACGTGGCGGACTTGATCCCGGCCTCCTCTGCGTAGGAGGTGTCGTACACGTCCGTCGGGTACCCGTGCCGCTCGGCCCAGCGCAGGTACATCCGCAACAGCATCTCGGCGAAGTCTGCGGCGTCCACGCCCCCGGCCCCCGAGCGGATCGTGACGAGCGCCTCACGTGCGTCGTACTCGCCGGAGAGCAGGGTCCGGATCTCCAGCTCCTCGATCGCCTTGCGCAGCGCGACCAGCTCGGTGCCCACCTCCGCCAGGCTCGCCGCGTCGTCCTCGGACTGGGCGAGGTCCAGCAGGACGATGGCGTCGTCGAGCCGCGCGCGCAGCCGCTCCAGCTTGTTGATCTCGCCCTGGACGTTGGACAGCCGCGACGTGACCCGCTGCGCCCGGGCCTGGTCGTCCCACAGGTCGGGGACGGAGGCGGCCTCCTCCAGCTCGGCCTTCTCCTTGCGTAACCGGTCGAGGTCGAGTACCGCCTCGATGTTGCGCAGGGTGTTGTCGAGGGCCTTGAGCTGTTCGGCGTAGTCGGCAGGGGCCACGGCAGTCAAGCCTACGCGGCCGACCGGCCCCGCCCGGCTCCGGCTGCGCTCAGCCGGGCCGCGTTGGCTGTGCTCGCCTCCGCCAAACCCCGGCTCCGGCTCCGGCTGCGCTCAGCCGGAGGGCGCGCTCTTGAGCCAGGCCAGCGCCGCCTTGTGGTACCCGACGGCGAACTCCAGCGCCGCCGCGGCGTGCTCGTCGCCGTCCCGGCGCAGCTCCTTGGCCGCGTCCCGGGCCTCGTTCAGTGCCGCGTTGTGGTATGCGGCCGCCTGGTCGTACACGGACTTGAGCTGTGCCGCGGACTGGTGCTTGCCGAAGGCCACCCGCAGCGCGACCGGGTTGCGGACCGCGTCGCGGCCGGGGTCCTCGGACAGCCACCGTGCGAAGGCGCGCTTGCCGGAAGGCGTGATCGAGTACGGCTGGCTCGACCGCGGTCCCGGCCGGCCGAGCTTGACGTAGCCCGCGTCGGCGAGCGCCGGTAACTCCCGGTAGACCTGGCTCCGGGTCATCGACCAGTAGGCGCCGAGCCGCCGCTGTGCCGCTGCCATCAGTTGCCCGCCGGTCATCGGACCGTCGTGCAGCAAACCCAACAGCGCGGCGGCCGTTGGGTTGATTCCAGTTTCCGCCATGCCCCACACGCTGCCACTTCCTCGCCGATCCGTCCAGGATTTCGGGCAGGTGGCTCCATTGTGCACAGTCGCCGTGCGACAGTCCGGTTAGGACAGTCACCAGCCACGCTCATGATGATCGTCGATGGTGAAGATCCCTGGATGGCCGGGGCGGCACCCCCGGCCGCCAAGGGTGCCGGCAAACCGCGACCGGATGGGGCTTGACCCCTCGCGCGCCCCGGCATACTGTGGCGCGCATTAGTTAGTCAATCTACCTAACAGACGGTGTTTAATGGCTCGTCTTGCCGGCTCCGCCAAGCTGCTCCGCGCGATGAACGAGAGCGCGGCGCTCGGCCACCTGCTGGAAAGCGGCGCCCTCACCCGCAACGACCTGCGCGAATTGACCGGCCTGTCCAAGCCGACCACCTCCGAGGTGCTGCGTCGGCTCACCGAGGCCGGCCTGGCCGTGGTGACCGGTCACACCACCGGCGGTCCCGGTCCCAACGCCGAGATCTACACGGCCAACCCGGACGCGGCGTTCGCCGTGGCCGTGTCGGTCCGGGAGACCACCGGTACCGGCCGGCCCGCGCTGGCCGCCGGGATCAGCGACCTGGCCGGGACCACCCGGGCCCGGGCCGAGCTGGCGGTCAACTTCGACACCACCAGCGTCGAGACCGCCATCCGGGATGCGATCACCCACCTGTGCGCGGAGGCCGCCGTCCCGGCCGACCGGCTGCGCCGGGTACAGCTCGCCGTACCGGGGGCCTACAACCCCCGTACCGACACCATCCATCACGTCGACGTCCCGGGCCTGGACCGGCCGGGCCTGGTCGGCGCGCTCCGGCGGGTCCTCGGCGCGCCGGTCGGGGTGGACAACGACGTCAACCTCGCCGCCGTGGCCGAGCGCCGCCGGGGCGTAGCTGGCGCGGCCGACAGCTTCGCGCTGCTCTGGTTCGGCGAGGGCCTCGGCCTCGCCATCGACCTGGGTGGCACGTTGCTGCGCGGCGCGAGCGGCGGAGCCGGCGAGATCGGGTACATGCCCCTGAGCCTGTCCCCCGGCCCCGGCCACCGGCCCGACCTGCAGGACGTGGTCGGCGGCCGGGCCGTCCTCGCGCTCGCCAAGGAGCACGGTATCGAGGCGACCACGCCCGGACAGGCGGTGACCCTGGCCACCCCGGCGATGCTCGCCGAGCTGGCCGAGCGGATCGCCGTCGGCCTGGCCGTGGTGGTGGCCGTGCTCGATCCCGCACTGGTCGTCCTGGCCGGAGAGGTCGGCCAGGCCGGCGGCACGGCGCTGCGCGACGCGGTCCGGGCCGCGACACGCGCCGCCAGCCCACTGGAGACCGAGGTAGCCGTCACCGGTCTCGCCGACGACGCGGTCCTGCTCGGCGCCCTGGACGCCGCGCTGGCCGAGGTCCGCGAGGAGCTCATCCGCAACCTGCACGACCTGACCCGATAACCCCACCCCCAACCCCTCTGCCGAGAGGAGCACAGCCACATGATCCGCATACGGCGCGGCAGCCTCATCGCCGCCGCGTGCCTGACCTCAGCCGCGCTGGTGACCGCCGGGTGTACCCCCGGAGCCAAACCCCAGCAGGTCGCCTCGCCGGGCGTCACCGCCTCGGGCACCATCGAGTTCTGGCACTTCTTCACCGACCGCGAGGCCGACGCCATCCAGAAGGTGGTGGACGACTTCACGGCCAAGTTCCCGGCCATCAAGGTCACCGTCAAGTCCGGGCAGGACGACGACAAGGTCAGCCAGGCGATCGGCGCCGGTGGCGGGCCCGACGTCATCCTCTCGGGCACCACCGACAACGTCGGCAAGTTCTGCGCGACGGGTGCGTGGCAGGACCTGGCGCCGTACGTCAAGCGGGACAACGTCAAGCTCGACGAGATCCCGAAGCCGGTGCAGGAGTACACCCAGTTCCAGGGCAAGCGGTGCGCGATGCCGTTCCTCAACGACGCGTACGGCCTGTACTACAACAAGAAGATGTTCGCGGCGGCGGGTATCACCTCGCCCCCGAAGACCCTCTCGGAGCTGGCCGAGGACGCCAAGAAGCTGACCGTCAAGAACCCCGACGGCAGCTTCAAGACGCTCGGCTTCAACCCGCTGTTCGGCTTCTACGAGAACTCCGCCTCGCACTGGGCCCCCGCGGCGGGCGCCAAGTGGCTGAGCGACGCCACGCACTCCGCGATCGGTGGCGACCCGGCCTGGCAGACCCTGCTCAACTGGCAGAAGGGCCTGGTCGACTACTTCGGGTACGACAAGCTGAACAAGTTCCAGTCCACCTTCGGCGACGAGTTCAGCGCGGACAACGCCTTCCACAAGGGCCAGGTCGCGATGAACCTCGACGGTGAGTACCGGATCGCCTTCCTCGACGACCAGGCCAAGGACGTCGAGTACGGGGTCGCCCCGATGCCGGTCGCGGACGACAAGGCCGACCTGTACGGCTCCGGCTACATCACCGGCAACATCATCGGAATCAACAAGAACTCCAAGAACCCCGAGGCCGGCTGGCAGTTCATCAAGTACCTCACGACGACCACGGACGCCGTGGTCAAGCTGGCCAACGGCATCAAGAACGTGCCGACCCTCACCAGCGCGCTGAAGTCCTCCGCGCTGCAGGTCGACGAGAAGTTCAGGGTGTTCCTGGACATCTCCAGCAACCCGAAGACGTCGACCACCCCGCCCTCGGCGTCGGGCTCGGCCTACCAGGAAGCGACCAACAAGTTCTTCCAGGACTGGCAGGCCGGCAGCGTCAAGGACCTGGCCGGCGGGCTCAAGAAGCTCGACGCTGACATCAACCAGCAGTTGGCTCTCGGCGGCTGATCATGGCAAGCACCCTGGCGTCGAGCCACGCCGCGGCGCGACCGGATGACCTCCGGTCGCGCCGCCAGGGCGCCCGGCGCAAGCGCACCCGGCAGCGGCTGACCGTGCTGTCGTTCATGGCTCCGGTCGCCCTCGGCATCGGCATGTTCTTCGTGTACCCGCTGATCACCGCGGTCTGGTTCTCGCTGCACCAGTTCAGCATCCTCAGCGAGCCGGTGTGGGTGGGGCTGTACAACTACCAGGTCGCGCTGCACGACCCGTACCTCAAGCAGGCCATCACCAACACCCTGTGGCTAGTGGTGATCATGGTGCCGGCGCAGGTGCTGTTCGGCCTCGGTACCGGCATGCTGCTGGTCACCATGCGGCGCAGCGCGTCGGTCTACCGCACGGTGTTCTACCTGCCCGCGCTGGTCCCGCCGGTGGCCGCCACGCTGGCCTTCGTCTACGTGCTCAAGCCGGGCTTCGGTCCGGTCAACACGCTGCTGAAGAAGATCGGCATCGAGGGTCCAGGCTGGTTCAACGACCCGGGCTGGGCCAAGCCGTCGCTGACCCTGCTGGCGTTGTGGGGCATCGGCAACACCATGGTGATCTTCCTGGCCGCGCTGATGGACATCCCGGCCAGCCTGATGGAAGCCGCCGCCCTCGACGGGGCCAACGCCTGGCAGCGGTTCCGCCACGTGACCCTGCCGACGCTGTCGCCGGTCATCGTGTTCACCACGATCACCGGGATCATCGCGACCCTGCAGTACTTCACCCAGGCCGCGGTGGCCGGGGCGGTGGCCTCCGGCCAGGTGACCGCCGGCGGCAACAGCGCCACCAACAACTTCGGCTACCCGCAGGGGTCCACGTTCACCTATCCCCTCTGGATCTACCTGCAGGGGTTCCCGTACGGCCATCTGGGGTACGCCAATGCACTCGCGGTCCTGCTGTTCGTCGCGGCCTTCGCGGTGATCGCGGTAGTCCTCAAGCGGGCCAAGTCGTTCCACGGAGAAGCCTCATGACCGCCGTTGCCGCCCCGACGCACCGCCCGCGCGCCACCGCCGAGACCGTCACGCCCGGCCGGCGCCGGCGGGAGAGCATCCTGGTCTTCATCGCCCGGCACTCGATCGGGATCGCGCTGGCGATCATGTTCGTGGCGCCGTTCGTGTTCATCGTGCTGACCTCGTTCATGACCAACGACCAGTCGCTGACCAGCAACTTCTGGCCCACGACCTGGCACCCGGAAAACTACGTCACGATCTTCCACAAGATCACATTGCTCAAGTTCCTCGCCAACACGGTGATCTACGCGGGGCTGGCCACGACCTTCATGCTGCTGTCGAGCGTGCCGGCCGCCTACGCACTGGCCAAGCTGCGCTGGCGGGGCCGGCGGGCGATCTTCCTGGTGATCATCTGCATGATGCTGCTGCCGCCGCAGATCACCACCGTGCCGCTGTACTCGGCGTGGGCCCAGATCGGGCTCACCGGTACCCTCTGGCCGCTGATCATCCCGATGCTCTTCGGCGACGCGTTCTCCATCTTCCTGCTGCGCCAGTTCATGCTCACCATCCCCGACGAGTACCTCGACGCCGCCCGCGTCGACGGGTGCGGGGAGTGGCGCACGCTGTTCAAGGTGGTCTGGCCGATGGCCCGGCCGGGCATCGCGGCCGCCGCGCTCTTCCAGTTCCTGTACACCAGCGAGAACCAGGCCAACTGGACGATCTCGCTGGGCATCGCGTCCTTCCGCACCCTCCACGCGGTCGCGTGGAACCTGGTCACCGCGGCGACCGTCCTCGCCATCGCCCCGGTGATCATCGTTTTCTTCTTCGCGCAGAAGGCGTTCGTCCAAGGCGTCACCCTGACTGGAGTCAAAGGATGAAGATCGCTGTGGTCGGCGGCGGCTCGACCTACACGCCCGAGCTCGTCGACGGCTTCGCCCGGCTGTTCCCCGACGTCCGCGAGCTGGTGCTCATCGACCCCGCCCGGGACCGGCTGGACGTGGTCGGGCCGTTCGCCGCACGCATCTTCACCCACTACGGCCACGCCGGAAAGGTCACCTTCACCGACGACCTGGACGCCGGCCTGTCCGACGCCACGGTGGTCATCCTGCAGCTGCGTGTCGGCGGCCAGCAGGCGCGCATCTCCGACGAGACGTTCCCGATGGACTGCGGCCGCGTCGGCCAGGAGACCACCGGCGCGGGCGGGCTGGCCAAGGCGCTGCGGACGGTACCGGTGGTGCTCGACATCGCCGACCGGGCCGCGCGACTGGCCGCGCCCGGCGCGTGGATCGTCGACTTCACCAACCCGGTGGGCATCGTCACCCGCGCGCTGCTGGACGGCGGGCATCGGGCTGTCGGCCTGTGCAACGTTGCCATCGGCTTCCAGCGCCGGTTCGCCGCGATGCTCGGGGTGGCGCCCGAGGCGGTGACGCTGGACCACGTGGGGCTCAACCATCTCACGTGGGAACGGGCCGCGTACGTGGACGGCGTGGACCGGTTGCCCGAGCTGCTCTCGTCGCGCCTGCGCGACCTGGCCGAGGAGGTCGAGCTGCCGGCCCAGGTACTGTCCACTTTGGAGTCCGTGCCCTCGTACTACCTGCGCTACTTCTACTGCCACGACGAGGTGGTCCGCGCCGAACGGGGCGCGCCGACGCGCGGGCAGAAGGTCGCCGAGATCGAGGCGACGTTGCTGAAGATGTATGCCGACCCGGCCCTGGATACCAAGCCGGAGCTGCTCGCCGCGCGGGGCGGGGCGTTCTACTCCGAGGCCGCCGTCGGGCTCATCCACTCGTTGATGTCCGGGGACGGGCAGATCCACTCGGCCAACGTGCGCAACCGCGGGCACCTGCCGTTCCTGCCCGACGACGCGGTCATCGAAGTGAGCTGCCGGGTGGACCGGGACGGGCCGGCACCGGTACCCGTCCCGCCGGTGGGGCCGTCGCAGTCCGGGCTCATCGCGCACGTCGCGGGGTACGAGGAGCTGGCCGTCGCGGCGGCTGTCCACGGTGGACGGTCGCGGGTGTACCGGGCGATGCTGGCGCACCCGCTCATCGGGCAGCATGAGCTGGCCGACGCGCTGACCGACAAGCTCCTGGCCGCCAACGCGGCGCACCTGGCGTGGGCCCGATGACCGAGCGGCACACCTACCTCGCGGTCGACGGAGGCAACTCCAAGACGCACCTCGTGGTGGGCGACTCCGAGGGGCGGGTGCTGGCGTTCGTGCGCGGGCCCGGGTCCTCCCCGCACTACCTCGGCGTGCCCGGCTCGATCGCGCTGCTTGACGCCCTGGTCACCCGCGCGCTGGCCGACGCAAGACTGCCCCCCGGGACGGTGCTGGACCGCGCCGAGGTCTACATCGCCGGCGCGGACCTGCCCGTCGAGGTCGACGTGCTCACCAAGGCGGTCGGCGAGGCCGGCTGGGCCCGCGAGCACCGCGTGGACAACGACCTGTTCGCGCTGCTGCGGGCGGGTACCTCCGCGGCCGACGCGGTCGCCGTGGTCTGCGGGGCCGGGATCAACTGCGTCGGGCGTACCGCCGACGGCCGCACCGCCCGGTTCCCGTCGCTGGGCACCGTCTCGGGTGACTGGGGCGGCGGGCACCACCTGGCCGAGCTGGCGCTGTGGCACGCCGCCCGGGGGGAGGACGGCCGGGGGCCGGCGACCGCGCTGACCGCCGCCGTGGCGGCCCACTTCGGCCGGGCGACCGTCGAGGAGGTCAGCGCGGGGCTGCACCTGGGCGAGCTGGACAAGCAACAGGTCCGCGAGCTGTCCCCCGTGCTGTTCGCCGTCGCGGCCGCCGGCGACCCGGTCGCCCGCGGGGTGGTGGCCAAGCAGGCCCGCGAGGTGATCGCGCTGGCCACGATCGCGGCGCGGCGCCTGGGCCTGCTCGACAAACCCCATGCGGTGGTACTGGGCGGAGGCGTGCTCGCCGCCCGGCACGCGCTCCTGCACGATGCGGTGGTCGACGGGATCCAGGCCGCCGCGCCGCAGGCGACGATCGGCATCGTCGCCGACCCTCCGGTGGCCGGCGCGGCCCTGCTCGCCCTGGACGCGTTCGCGGCGAACACGCCGGAGGTGGAACGGGCCGTGCGAGCGGCCATCCGGGGCGCGGCCGCGGGCTGATGCCTACCCCGCGAA
>WNGA01017071.1_pt1 | contig 14396 bp, 12 predicted proteins | sample 5400061 | NCBI WGS metagenome assembly WNGA01 (sample SAMN13153366, study PRJNA577476) | soil metagenome | isolation source: 100 cm soil or saprolite under grassland replicate 2 | place: USA:California | collected 2016-06-15 | reverse complement strand
AACTGGTCAGGCGCGGTCTCACTCCTCTTTCCCGTTTCATCTTTGGCAAAGCACCGATCGAGGAACGCACCGAGCGGACCGCGCGCCGCCTTTCTCAAAATCCCTTTCAGCTCGCCTTTCTCCAGCCAAATCCCTTCGCAGCTTTCGCAGCGATCTAAAATGAATCCCATAAAGCTGCACCTCTCGAGCCTGCCTGGACACTTTGGACAGTTCACGATCTGCCCTTCCCGCCCGGCCGCTTCAACCTTTTGAAACTCGGCCTTCATCCCCTCCATCAGCTCGTATTCTTTCGCAGCAAAATAGTTATCTTCATTGGCTCGCTCGTCAAACTTTACAGTTTCGCCAAAGAGATCCTTTTCGATCTTCATGATTTTATCTCCGATTTTGTAGAGCTTGCGTAGCTGAACGCACGATCAGCCGTTTATACCTTTGGCTGAGTATGCTCGACGTTCCCCTGTTTGTTTTCACTTCCCTGTGTGTCCGCCGACTTCTTTTTGTCCTTGAGGCTGTCGATGCTTCTCACTTTTAGAATCGCTTGCAATGCCGGGCGGTCGACAACTTCTTTTTCCAGCAGCAGATTTGCCAATTCCTCCAGCGCCGAGCGGTGCGCGAGCAGGATGTCCCGAGCTTTAACGTGCGCTTCCGACAATATTTGCTTTACCTCTGCGTCGACGAGCCGAGCGGTTTCCTCGCTGTACTCCCTGGGACTCTGAGTGGGCACCATCAGAAACGTGGAATGTCTCGGTCCTTCAAGTGATGCTAGACCAAGCTTTTCACTCATGCCGAATTGGGTGATCATCGTCCGGGCAATTTCGGTGGCTCGCTGCAGATCGTTCTGTGCTCCCGTTGATATGTCGCCGAAGATGATCTCCTCCGCGACCCTCCCGCCTAAAAGGACATAGATGCGCGCGAGCAATTCGGAACGTGTCATGAGATAGCGATCTTCCGTCGGCAGTTGGGTTGTGTAACCGAGGGCAGCGATGCCCCTCGGGATAATGGAGATCTTGGAAACGGGATCAGCGCCAGGTACTAGCTCAGCCACCAGCGCGTGACCCGCCTCGTGGTGGGCGACGATCTTTTTCTCCTTGGGATTGATGACATGGCTCTTCTTTTGCAGTCCCGCGACTACTCGTTCGATCGCCTCGTCAAATTCCGCCATCTCTATGGACTCCTTGTCCTGACGTGCCGCCAGCAACGCAGCTTCGTTGACGATATTGGCGAGATCCGCGCCGACGAAGCCTGGAGTTTTTGCTGCCACTGTGGCGAGATCCAGATCAGGAGAGAGTTTCACTTTCTTCGCGTGCAGTTGGAGGATTTTCGTGCGTCCCTTGATATCGGGACGATCCACCAGGATTTGCCGATCGAATCGGCCAGGGCGCAACAGTGCGGCGTCCAAGATTTCCGGCCGGTTGGTGGCGGCCATGATGATGACCCCTTGGTTCGGATCGAACCCATCCATCTCGGCTAAGAGCTGATTGAGGGTTTGCTCGCGCTCGTCGTTGCCTGAAAGCATGTTAACCCCCCGGGCTTTGCCTACGGCATCGAGCTCATCGATGAATATGATACTCGGGGCGTTCTTCACGGCTTGCATAAAGAGATCTCGTACCCGCGCCGCCCCGACTCCGACAAACATTTCGACAAAGTCAGAACCGGACAGACTGAAGAAGGGAACGCCTGCCTCGCCCGCGACTGCGCGAGCGAGCAGGGTTTTTCCGGTACCCGGCGGCCCCACGATCAAAACACCTTTGGGAATACGCCCGCCCAATCTTTGATACTTATCGGGATCTTTCAGAAACCCGACAACTTCAGCGACTTCCTCTTCGGCCTCGTCGATTCCCGCGACATCGGCGAATGTGACTCCCGTCGCCTTTTCAATATAGACCTTCGCCTTGCTTTTACCGATCTGCATTAAGCCGCCGCTTCCTGACCCCATCTTCTTGCCGATATAGGTCCACAGCAAAAAAAACAGGGCAACTGGAACCACCCAGGATAAAATGGCCGGGAGCCAAGTACTACTTACCTGCCCGCGGAACGGTACTCTTGCCTTTTCAAGCTCCGCCGTCAGACCGGGATCCTCCACTCGTACGGTTTCAAAAGGGAAAGTTTTTTTGCCTTCAACGATTTCCTGGGAAATCTTTTTTACTTTCTCCGGCGTGAAAATTTCCTTAACCGCCTCGCCCTTCAAATTGCCTTCAATGGCCGTCTCGCGAATTGCCAGATCGTTGATCAGGCCCTTGTTGAGTAAAGACTTAAATTGGCTGTAACTGATGATCTCGACATGGGCGCTGCCATAGTAATTGTGGATCATCAGGATAGTGAAAAATGCCAAGATGAAGTATCCGATGGAAAACCGTCGCTGTTTCTTTTCCATCGGCAGCTTGTTTTTCTTTCTCGCTTGGTAATTAGTCCGCAAATCGGCGAGGAATTTCTTTACCGGCTGTGCCAATTTGGCAATGCGCAGCCCATGTTCCTCTTTTGCCCCTGCGAGAAGCGCCCGGATCTTTTCCGCGGCGCGATCGATCATGGTAATCTCTCCAACCATACTGGATACCCTCCGTTTGCCTAGGCTGCAGACACCGGCTCACGCTCGCTATCCTTAACTAGCCACCTCTCATGCATGATTTTGTCCTGGATCCTCAGAAGCCCCTCTGTTAGGGCTTCCGGCCGCGGCGGACAGCCAGGAACGTAAACGTCGACCGGAATGATTTTGTCCACGCCTTTGCAAACCGAGTAGGCGAGCTGAAACAGCCCCCCACAGTTCGCGCAGCTGCCCATCGAGATGACATACTTCGGGTCGGGCATCTGATCGTAGAGGAGCTTGGTCCGCTTGGCCATTTTATAAGTCAGAGTGCCGGCTACGATCATCAGATCCGACTGACGAGGCGTGGCGCGCGGGACAGCGCCGAATCGATCGATATCCGCCCGTGGACCTCCCGTTTGCATCAATTCGATCGCGCAACAGGCCAAGCCAAACAGCATGTACCACTGTGAAGAGGCTCGCCCCCAATTGAGGAGCTCGTCCACCTTTGTCGTAAAAACGGTTTCGGGCAACTGGTTAATTAATGGCATAAAAGCCTCCTCTTATTCCTTATTCCGACGGACGCAGCGCGTGGCGATGGAGCGGCTGCGCGACAGATTCGCTGCCGTGACGGCAGCGAATCGTTTTAGTTTTAGAGAAACGGGCAAGTTGCCAGCGAGGTTCTCTCGTTGGTTTGCTCGAAGCTCAATGGACTTTCTAAAGCTCTTTCTCTGGGACGAGAAATAACAGCGGCCGGTAGCGTGGGGATGGCCGGATTTTTCTCCTTGGTGAGTCTCTGCGATCTGCCGTGAAGGATCCGAGTTACTTCAGCAAAGGCTACCGGCGATGCAGGGCTTACCTCTGCAAAACCAGCAAAGGAGTCATCGTCCTTAGTACAAAGTATGGACCTAATAAGTCTACGTTTCAATGATCTCCAGGAATAATTCTTTAGATTGGCAAATCCGAAAAACTCACTCACTCCCGGAGCGCAGCCGCTTTTATTGAGTTTGTCCATCCAGCGCGCCATGCAATGATCACTGTTTTAATAGCCTACGTAGGCCCGCCGTCGTCCTTAGTCGAGTGGCCGTGTGTTACCTGTGGGTTCCGTATTTATACTTATGGTGATTCGGGAGGGATTGCTGTCCACTATTGGACAACATTGAAAAAGTCATTCGGCGGTCCGCGGCGTCATGCGCAGCGGTTCCCCCCCCAAACACATGCGCAGCCGGTCTCGCCGACCCTTCGTCCCTACCTGCGGACCTGGCAATAATTCTTTTCAGGATTGTTCAATATTAGACAGCAACGGCCGCTGAATCAGCGCAGCATGGAAATTAAAAGACTAGCCTAATGACTAGACCCGAGAGTAACGCTCGCGTGGAAGAAGGAAAGTAACATGGCTTTGTATGCGGTTGATATGCGCAACGGCGTGATCCAGCGGGTGACTGAGGAATACGGTGGGGTCGACAACCAGCGCTTTTTTCTGATCGAAGCCGGTTCCGCGAAACAGGCGTGGGCCAAGGCCAACCGTTCGTCGGGTGGGATTGGTAGCGCCGAATGCGATTGCTGCCGCCATCGTTTTTGCAACGCTTGTGAAGAATGCTCTGTTGCAAAACAATACTCGGACTATTGGATTTGTCACCACTGCGGGGAATTAAACTTGCGTGTTTCAAACTTGTACTTAAGGGAGGTATCTCATGGATTGGGAAAAAATTAAGCTAGGTTCGTGGAGTGCCGTCGGAGGCGCGATCGTATTAGCCGTCGTCGGCTTCAACTGGGGTGGATGGGTCACCGGCGGTGCTGCGGCGGCAATGGCTAAGGACATCGCCGCAGATGCGGTCGCCGACCGCTTGGGATCGATCTGTGTCGCACAGTTTAGCCACGACTCGGATAAGGGCTCGAAGGTTAAAGAAATGAAGGAAAAAGATTCTTGGGACAAAGCCCGCTATATTGAAAAGCAGAGTTGGGCGATCATGCCGGGTGACGATAAAGCCGATAGTAAAGTTGCCGATTCGTGCGCCAAGCTGCTTGCGGCGAAAGCGTAATCAACCGCGGGTAGCGATTGCCGGTCGGTCGCTTAACGACAACGAGATTAGCAAGGATGGGGCGGGTCGAGGCTGACCTGGCGGTGGATAAATTTGTTCAGAAAAATAAGGAGTGGATATCATGAGTAAAGGCAAGGACAGTAAGAAACAAGAGAAACAAGAGAAAAAGAAACCACTGAAGACCTTGATGGAAAAAAGGGCTGCGAAAAGGGCTAAGAAAGAGAACAAATCTTTTTCGCTTATGATCAAATGATCCGACCTCATCGAGAGAGCACAGAATAAGGTCAAATTATTTCTACGCTCCTTCGATGTAAGTTTTGCCGTGAAGGGTAGATCGCGCGTCACGGCCAGCCTCTCCGAGGGTCGACATGTAAGGACGACTTCAAAAGGCAGCGTCTATTAGGCGCTGCCATTTCTTTTCAGTTTTTATCGATCCATTCCATTGCTCTTTGCAGGGCAAAATCGTCGGCTTCATCTTCGGTCGAGAAAGCTTCATTCAACTGATATTGTTGCGATGGAAAATGATTTCCATTACTTCCTGTATTTGGACGCGTTAGGGTATATTGGGGTATCCACTTCCCGTGTTTTTCGCGCTGAAATGATTCGCCGCGAATGAGACAATTTTTGTAGGAAATGCTGCTTTTCATCGTGTCCCCGTTCCAAGTTAAAAACATTCGAGATGTCAACCGAGCAACTTGCGTGTTACCGCAGTCTATCCATTACCCTACACGCACAGTCGTAGTCGGAGTTGCCTTGAGCGCCCAGTGAATCCCTCTAGCCTTTGGTTTCGAACATTTTCCCTCTCTCAATATTAAATCGCGGCCGCTTTATTTCCCGAGTCACGAGCCGTCAATGAGCGGAAACTAATCATTTGTTTCTTTTTTACGTCGTACAGTCCGAGCCGTAGCGACCTAAAACTTGTCCGCAGTGTGATGGCTTTGACTGCCAATGTTGCCTGAGAACCACTGTAGGATTTTCGGGAGCTTGAAATACGAGCTACCTTCCAACGCCACTTTCATCGGATCCCAAGATTCGTGACGCGCCCAGTACGCGTTCTCAAATTGATGCTGGATGTAGAACAGCCACAGTCCAAGGCTGCCGCCAATCACAATGATGGGCAACTGAATTAATAGGTACGTCTGCAACCCTATGGTCCAAGTCGCCGCTCCGGCAACGAGCAAGAGCGCCAGGTTGGTGAAAACCACGCTGTTGCGCTCTCTCTTTCCCGCCCCCTTGCTAGAAAATCGCTGGAAGAACAAAAACAAAAGTGCCGCACCCGGACCAAACAAGACGAAGGGGTTCCGATAGATCCGGTACGCAAGTCGTTTTCGTGTGGGCGCTGCCAAATACTCCGCTTTCGTCATCGTCCGAATAGCGCCAACGCCCCGACGATCGAGGTCTCCAGCCGTGGCATGATGCAAATTGTGGGCATACCTCCAGTCTTCAAATGGTGTGAATGTCACAATACCTGAGACATAGCCCAGGATGGTGTTTGCCCGGCGCGAGGTAAAGAAAGAACCATGACAGCAGTCATGGAAAAGGATGAAAATGCGTACCATGAAACCTGCCGCCACCACTGCCAACGCTAGAGTGATCCAATAGGGATACCCCCGTTGAACTGTATGGAGCATCAGCGCCCACATCACGCAATAAGGAATAAACGTGTCGAGGAGTTGCCAGAGCGATTTGCGAAGATTCGAACGCCCGTATTTGGCGGCACTCCGATACCAAGCAGTCTTGACCGTTTCAACTGTAGTAGAACCCGCATCAGCGAACATTTTCTGCCTCCTGGTGCTCGGCACAGATGGTAGCGATTATGATATTTCTAATCTTCAATGAAGGTGATTCTCCTAAAAATCTTGCCAAATTTGCGCCGAGGTGTCTATCGATTTCTCGCATCGCACCTTGACGCTTAAACATTAAAACGTGGATTTTCGCACACCGAAGTTTGAAGTCTATCTTAGGCCGCGCTAGCAGCGATCTCGTGGAAGGTCGAGTCCACAAGTTCAAAAGTTTCCACTATCGGCATGCTTTCAATCACCTTTGATAAAGCTCTCAAGACGTCGAGATAAGCCACGTGATTGTAAGCGTCCGCATTAACCTGGTTATCCCAGAAACTAATAGCTATCGCCTCATTCCGCTTGGCGGCCACCAGGGTGATTTCATCCTGAAAGCCTACTTGTTTGCGGAGTAAGGGTATAATTTTCTCTGCAAGAATGCGGCTAAACTCCGGCGCGCTGTTAGCCCTGAGTTTGATCCTGACGTTTCGAGTATACAATTCAACCTCCTTGTGAAACCGGTTGGAGAGTCAATAACGGAAGTCGTTAGGGTCAACTTATCTTAACAGGCCGCGAGCGTTCATAAACTTTTAACGTTGTACAAAGTGATCGCGGATTTTCTTTTGACATCTCCGGGCGTTGCTGTGCGACTAAAATAGAGCGGCTTACCCTTTGGTTCGAGTTGAAACGTACGTTCCTCTGGGTTTGGCTTTTCTTCCTGAGGGTTATCACCGGTTTTTTCTGTTTTATTTCTTCGCTCCGCGAGACGCGCCGCCTTCTTCTGCTTCTTCTCGCGCCGCGCTAATTCCTTCTGCCGTTTCTTATATGTTTCACTTGCCATAACTCCTCCTTTTGTTTTCGCGCCAGGCACGGTGGCGCTTCGCGAACGCCGGTTTTTGGCTCACTGCATTTTTCCTTCCTAGGCGCGTGGTTGCCTGTTTTCACGTTCGAGAGCACTGTCTACCTGTTCCTCCGCCGCACCTTTTGTCTCTCCAGTCACTTCCTGAACGCGCGGGGACAACAAAAGCGCAGGATTTTAACCTGGCCCGACGATTCGTCCTGATGATTCGTGCGGAAAGGCTATTCAGTCACGCAAGGTAGTTAACGGCGCCATGGCGTGCATAGCCGCGCTCTGGGAGAACGTCTGCCACCTTTTCATGCTAGTTGATTGTGCGCCAACTCGGAAGCGGCTGTTGTCTAATATTGGACCAATTTGTAAAAAAATTGGCTACCGGGCTCTCCGACAGCCACGTTACACGACCTGTGCAAGAAAATACTGAATTCTGTTTCTTTAATGAAAGTGCTTCGTGCATTTTATCCGCCCGAGGTTGCGGAAATCGTTGTATAAGCATGCTTATCCGCGGCCGCGTCGTGCTCACCATCTCGGACGATTGTCACTTTGTTGAAGCCACTCCAGCATCCCGCGAACACTGCCGGTGGCCAGGCCTATGCTCGTATCCGCCGCGCCGTAATAGAGGTGGATGGTATCGCCGTCCGCCGCAATCGTGTATCCGCAAGGAAAGACGACGTTGTCCACGTCTCCACGTTGCTCGTAGACTTCTTGCGGGCCGAAGACCCACTCGTCGCTTCGTTTTAGGCAGTGCTCCGGCGCCTGCAAATCAAACAGCGCCAGCCCTAGTCGGTAAATCGCGCCGGACGCGGTGTGGCGCACACCGTGGTAAATCACCAACCAACCCTGAGGAGTTTCGAGCGGCGGCGGCGACAGGCCGATTTTGTTCGCGTCCCACCACCCACCGCGCCGTGCTTCCAGCATCAGCTTATGATTGCCCCAGTGGTGCAAGTCCGGCGAATAAGATAACCACATGTGCGCGCGCGGCGCGCTGACGGGCCGATGGATCAACGCCCACTGCCCGCCGATACGACATGGCAGTAAGGCCGCATCTTTATCTTCCGGCGACATAATGACGCCGTAGCGCTCGAAGGTGTGAAAATCGTCAGTGAGCGCCAGAGATACGCCCGGACCATCGCGTGAGAAGGCGGTATAGACCACGGCATACTTGCTCAATTCGGAGAGATAAGTGATGCGCGGATCTTCGATGCCCCACACCTCTTCCGGGAAGTGTTCAGGGTCGGCCAGCAGCGTCGGCCGGGGTTCAATTCGCCAGTTGTCCACGCCGTTGTCGGAACGAGCGACCGTAAGATGAGAATGACCCCTGCGATCTTCGACGCGACACAACAGCAGGGTGGTTCCATCAGGCAGCAGTGTGGCACCGGGGTTGAAAATACTATTGACCGGATAGGGCCAATCGGCGGCGCTCAAGATCGGATTGAGTTTGTGACGGCGAAATAGTTCTGCGTGTTGATTGTTCATCAAGCTCCTATTGCTACGGATGCAAACGTAGTCTCAGCCAAGCGTAGTTCCAGCACCGCCTGAAGATAAGCGAGGGAAGATTCTGCGCCCTGATTTTCGTTCGGGCGGTCGGGATGCAAACCGTCTCGACATCCACCGGTTGTCGGATCATAAATCGGCAGGTCCAGGTCGTTGCGGCCAAGGAACCAGTCGAAAGCGCAGCGGGCTTCTTTGTACCACCTTTTGTCTCCGGTGATCCGGTGCGCTTCGAGGCAAGCCGATACCATGGCCTGAGCCTCAACCGGTTGCTGATCGAACCGGGCACGCTCACCACCACGTTGATAAAAACCGTTGGAGCCAATCGGCACAAAATAGCCTCCAGCCTCTTCAGCGTGCTGTAAGTCGGCCAGCCAACTGAGCGACTCCAGTCCAGCTTCGCTCATCTCGTTATTGGGTATGCCTTGGCCACACATGAGCAAAGCGTGGGGTAGCGCGGCGTTGCAGTAGGTCAGCGATTTTTCGTACCAGCGCCATTCATCGGCACGATTCGTTTGATACAGCTTCAGCAGCCGTTCAGCCAGTTGCTCACGCACCTGGCCGACTCTACGGTCACCGGCGAAGCGATGAAGATATTCGTGGATACCGATGAGCGCAAAGGCCCAAGCCCGTGGGCTGCTCGTCTGCAGAATGGCCGGCAACGCCTTTTCGAATACCCAGCCGGCCATACTCTGGAGGGCCGGGGTATTGGAACGACCCAATACGGTACCTAGGGCCCACAAGGTGCGGCCGTGACTGTCGTCAGATCCGTTCTCCTCCAGCCAGTTGCGCTGATAGTTCATGAAATTTCGGAAGCGTCCGGTCTCGCTGTTGAAGGCATACCAGACAAATGCGAAATAACGTGACGTTAGCTCCGAGGTTTCTTCACTGCCGAGCTCTTCCAGAAGAGCGCTCACCGTTAGCGCGCGCGCGTTGTCGTCGATGGTGTAGCCCTCGCGATAGTTGGGCACGGTGAAAATAGCGTGTTGAAACATGCCGGTATCATCCGTCATGCGGCGTAAGTGATCGAGATTGAGAGCGGGCAGTTCGGCCGGACGTTTGTCGAGTGCTTTGACGACAAAGCCGGGAGCGCTGAAGTGCCGCCGTTCGGCTCGGGCGCGCTGAAAACTCTCCATGTAGCGGCGCGCGACCTGCGGCCAGATCATCTCCCGGCCGTAGAGATAGGCGCGCTTGCGCATGCCGTGGCGCTTGGCCTCGTTGTCCAACAAATCGATCACTTGCTCGGCCAACGCCGCCGGGTCACGGAACGGCACCACCACGCCACGCTCGTCCGCCAGCACCTCTTCGGCGTACCAATAGGGCGTTGAAATGACCGCCTTGCCCGCCCCCACGGTGTAGGCCAGCGTACCCGAGACGATCTGCGCCGGGTTGAGATAGGGCGTGATGTAAATATCTGCCGCGCCGATGAACTCAACGAGCTCCTCCAAACTGACAAATCGGTTGTAGAATATCACCTGGCCCTCGACGCCTTTCTCTTGGGCCAACCATTGCAGCGAGAACCGGTAGGCTTCACCATCGTGGCGTATAACATGCGGATGAGTCGCACCTACGATGAAATACACCACGTTGGGATGCTTCGCCAAAATGGCGGGGAGGGCGGAGATGACGTTTTCGATCCCCTTGTTCGCCGACAGTAAGCCAAAGCTGAGCAAGACGATCTTACCTTCGACGCCAAATAGGTCTTTGTGAAAACTCGGATCGACAAAAGGCAGATCGGGGATGCCATGCGGGATTAAGTCGATCTTCTCCGGCGAAACATGATAGATCTCTTGCAGGAATTCCGCGCCGCGCTTGCTCATGACAACCAGGCGATCGGACAAGCCCGCGACCTCGATTAAAACCTTTCGTTGATGCGCGTCGGGTTCACGCAGAATCGTGTGCAGGGTCGTGACAATGGGCACGCGCAGATCACGCAGGAGAGCCAGGATGTGACTGCCGGCCCGCCCGCCGAAGATGCCGTATTCAAACTGCAGGCAGACGAGGTCTACGCTGTTGATATTCAAGAAGTCGGCGGCGCGCCGATAGGACTCGATATCTTTCTCCGTCAGTTCAAAGCGAACGCGAGCCGGATAGGCGTAGCCGCCTTCGATGTCGTTGACCGGCACAGCGATGCATGTTGTGTCACTGTGTTCGGCGGCAATGGCCTCGCACAGATCGGTCGTGAACGTCGCGATGCCGCACTGACGCGGGAGGTAATTTCCAATGAAGGCAATTCGGCTGATCGGTGATTGATTAGAGTTGTCTGGCATGAGGAAACCCTCCTCTCTCTGGCGGTCGCTACATGGTGTTTTCCGTTATTTCTCGGCCCCATAAACGCAAAGAGGCGGTTACCCTAGGGACCGCCCTGCGATTACTCGGAAAAATTGGACCGAGTGTGTTCTATTTGGACGTTAGGTTGGTAATCGTTTAAATGACTCTATCAGATTGGGACGATAAAGATACCCCCTCGATTATCTTATAGTGACTCATTTTGAGTTATTCGCACTCTCCGTGCTGGTTTTTACAGATACATTCATTACAAATTTGGTGACTGCCAGGGAGATCTTTAGACGAAATAAAATCGTCGGTAGGCCAGTGCAAGCAATTAGAGCAGAAATGCCAAGTATCGGCGCCTGACTTTCTTCTATATTCTGATGCCATGAGCCTAACTTCTTGATTAACAAAATCTACTGGTTTTCTCTAGACGTCAAAAATTTCCTGGCATCAATCATGTTTGGTCTGTGGAAGAAATCGCGCATTTGCAAAATTGAACTACCCCGCAGCAAGCTGACGGGCTATCAGAAGATAGCAATGCGAATTTATTCCAAAAGCGTCACCCCCGAATGTTTTAATCGGGGGGTCCAGTTCCGGTCTCGCCTGTGGTGAGCCCCGTCGAACCACCGATAGAAGCATTCGGGAATGACGGACTCTCTATTTCTTGCCCAGCTTCAAACGCTCGACTGCTTTTTGCACGAAGGACGGATCGAGAAACGGTTTGGCATCGTGATTCTTGATCCCCTGCGGGTTGAAGCGCTCGTGAAAGCCGCTGATCATGCTTTCGATGCCCGCTTCCCACGGCAACGGCACGCCGCCGATGGCATCGTATTGTTTCATATAGGAGTCGTAAGTACGCTCGAGTAATGCCGGATCTTTCTGCCGGGTCAATTCAAAAATTGCTTTATAAGCCTTCTCCCTGTTGGTGCGAAAGATTTGCATGCCCTCGATCACGGCAGTCATATAATCTTCCACCACCTTTCGGCTGCGATCGCGAAAAGCTTTGCTCACGGTATGCGGTACGCCGGCGTACGGCATTTTGAAGTCGAGAAAATTAGCCAGCTCGCGAAAACCTGCTTTCTCGAGCTCGTACTCGTTGGGAGGATTCACCGCGACTCCATCGATGAGGCCCTGCTTCATCGCAGCTGCGCGGCTGGGAACACCGCCTGCCAAATAGACGAGCTGGACGTCCTTGTTTGGAACCAAGCCAAGTTTTTCCAAATAGAGAATCGTCGCATACTCGTCCAGGCCTGCCTGTCCCGCTCCGAGCTTTTTGCCTTTCAGCTGCGCGGGCGTTTGAATCGACGCATTGACCATCATGCGCAAGGGCACATAACGCGTTTCGGTGGCAATCACGGCCAAGTCGAATCCGCCAGTGGCGATTGCCCGCGACACCGCTGTCCCACCGCCGTAGAGAACTTGAATATTGCCGCTCGCTAGAGCCGGCATGTACACTGACGCGCCTTGCATCAAGACCATTTCGACATCGAGGCCGTATCTGGCGAAGATGCCTTCGCGCTTAGCAATCCAGCCCGGACAAAATGTCGCCGCCGGAGAAGCATAAGCCACGATAAGTTTGATGGTCTGCGCCTCGGCGCGCCAGCAGTTCACCAACACTAGAAGTCCAACGAGGGTTAATCGGATCTTCTGGTAGTGGTTCATTTTCAATCCACCATGACTCTTAAAATCGAGAAAGATTCCTCGCTTTGCTCGGAATGACAACTACATAAGCCATGTGTCATCTCGAACAAAGTGAGAGATCTTTCCCAAACTGAACCACACCAGTCCTCTTAGTCATTGCCGTTCGTCCGAGGGTACAACGCTGGGGCCACATTGCTCGCCAGGTCATCCGCGCACTATATAAAAGATCCGCTCTACCGAGCCTCAAATTAGTCCACTCGGTCGGATAATGTCCAGCAGCGATATTTCTTGACTCTTCGTTGGACGATTGACTAATCTTCGAGAGCGAACGACGGGAGGCAAACCATGGGTCGAGAAAACACGTTTACTCGACGAAGCTTTCTACAGGCAGCGGCCGCAGCAAGCTCGGTCGGATTGGCGGCATGCGCAACCACCGCGCAACAATCATCAAGACTATCAGCCGTGGATCGGACTTCCGGAAAGCTCCCGCCCCGCAACGAATTCGTCGTGCGCAACGCTTACGTTGTCACTATGGATTCAAATTTGGGCGACATTCCCGATGGCGACGTGCACGTGCGCAACGGCGCGTTGGTTGCCGTCGGCCCCAAGCTTAACGCGCCGCGCGCGGAAGAAATCGACGGTCGCAATCGGATCGCTTGCCCTGGCTTTGTCGATACCCATTTTCATCTTTGGGGTAGCTTCGCTCGTGGCATCGTCGCTGACGGTGATTTCGATTATTTTCCCGTCATGAGCCGGCTCGGGCCCGTCATGACGCCCGAAGATGCCTACGCTAGCGCCAAACTGGGAATTGCCGAGGCGATCAACTCCGGACTGACGACGATTCATGATTGGTCGCACAATATCATCTCCGAAGCATACGCCGACGCCGACCTGCGGGCGCTGCGCGATTGCGGGATTCGTGCGCGTTTTTCCTATGGTTACAGCCGTAATCTTCAGCTCAAACCCGAACAAACCGCCGACCTCGCGGATATTGCGCGAGTCAAACGCGAGTGGTTCGGCGCATCGAATGATGGCCTGCTCACCATGGGCTTCGCATCGCGCGGGCCCGGCGATACGCCGCCGGCGACCTACCGAAAGGAGTGGGAGAGCGCACGCGCCCTGGGATTGCCGATCACCCAGCACGCCGGTCGTTCCATCGCCGAGATCAAAAAATTTCGCCGCATAGAGATCTTATATAAGGATAAGCTGCTCGGCTCGGACGTCCAGTTGATCCACACCTACAACGCCTCGCCTGAAGAGCGCGGCATGATGGCTGAAACTAAAACTCACAACAGCATCGCCCCTTATACAGCGTCGCGTCTCGCCTCCGGTCTGCCCTATCTTGGCGATCTGCTCAAACGCGGCGTGCAGTGCAGCTTGTCCGTCGACACGACCACCGTCGGCGGCAACGCCGACATGTTCAGCATCATGCGGCTGATGCTGCAGCTCAATCATCTGCGTTCGATGGACGTCATGGAAGTGCAACCGCGAAGAATTTTGGAATTGGCGACTCTGGATGGAGCGAAGGATCTCGGTATCGACGACCGTGTCGGCTCGCTGACGCCCGGCAAGCGCGCCGATTTAATTCTGGTGCGAACCAATGACCTGAATGTCGCCCCTTTTGGCAATCCTGCGCTGTTATTAGTCCAGCAGGCACAGCCATACAACGTCGATACAGTGGTCATCGACGGGCGCATCCTCAAGCACAAGGGCGAGCTGGTCACCATCGACACCGAAGAAGTCATCCGCAAGGCGGCTGAGTTATTCGCCGCTGCGCGCAAACGCGCCGGCGGCCC